>Ga0182030_10026932_pt1 | contig 10372 bp, 10 predicted proteins | sample 812S3MmetaG_FD_121299 | JGI IMG/M metagenome (GOLD analysis project Ga0182030, IMG submission 121299) | Permafrost microbial communities from Stordalen Mire, Sweden - 812S3M metaG (Illumina Assembly) | ecosystem: Environmental > Terrestrial > Soil > Wetlands > Permafrost | place: Sweden... | reverse complement strand
CAGCTTAGTCTCCTATCTCACGCTGTGTAGGCGCTGATCGAAGTCGATTGGATACTCTAATTTTAGCACAAGCACAAACACACTTCTATAGTCTTTTAATTCGTATTTTTCTTCTGTTGTCGGAATTATGCATTCGCGTGACCGTGGTCGGCCCTCTTGCATATATTTCGGAGGTGGCGAAGTCGTACAATGGCCAACAGGTTCCAAAGCCTTGATATGGACACCAACAAGAGCATTTGAAGCGTAGTCTCGTGTTAGTGGATTGTGATCTGTTCTCCATTAATCCATAGATTTTGGATGTAAGACCGGAGGATCTTGGATGCATACTTTGGTCGAAGCCTGCTCCGTTGATCGAATGGTTGTTTATCCTGGAGATACATGCCTGGACGGAAGATGTTTCAAAAGCTTAGCGTATTTAATTATGACTCGTTGAGATGCCCTACAAGTCAATTTGCATGATTTCCGTGTGCCAGTGGGCTGAAATTTACGTCCAAACGTTCAGGTGTTCCACCTAGTGCACCCCGGCTGAACCTGCGCTGACATTTTCTGCTCTAACTCATGAGAGCGGATTTGTGATTCCTCTGACCAGTGCACTGTTCACTCGTGTCGGGCGACTTGTCATCTCCTTTCAGGGTTCATAATCGCCCCAAACTCAAAGGATGTCATTGTTCTAAGATTTATATCTATTAAATTCTTTTTTAAATAATTTATTAAATTTAAATTTAAATTTAGTAAAAAAAGAATTAAAAAAATTTAATTTAATTTAAAAGTCAATAAAATTAATTTGTTATTAATATATATATGTATAAAATAAAAATTATTTAAACTTAAAAATCAAGATTTATTATTAAAAAAACTATTAGTAACTATTTTAATAATATAATTATATTAGTTTGTAATCTTAAATCTTTTATAAAACTTTATTTTTATACACAGGAAAAGTTAGCTACTTGCTGGATTTGCATAGTTTCATCACTAGTCAGCTAACTAATCCTTTAATATTCCCGTACCCCCACTCCAGCTACAACACACCGTTTAAGCCTTAGGTACCACATGAAGCTGCCCTAACTGCTACTGCTATACTAGGTATGATGTGGTTCAGTACTTCCTCAAACTCAGGTTGTCTATTGGGAAGCCAGGAATTAGCATAGGAAGGAACGACAGTGGACCAAAAGATGCAGTGTGGAAAGCAAAACGTGGATTAAATAGAAATGGTAGAGGTTGTTAGCATGTTATACAACGTGTTTACGGTGAACAGTGTCTTGTCAGCTCGCACCATATATAGACTTGTTTACAACAAGGCGGGATTGTCAACACTGAGGTGTAGTCTTTTGTATTGGCAGAGTGTCATTTAAAGAGCAAGAGAGAAGATTCGTGAGGAGCCGTAAGGCAACCCACACACTAATTACATAAGCTGTCGAGCCTAAAACATACAAAGTCATGGTTATCCAAAAATGGCCCTCATCCTGACAATTTCAACATTAAAATGCTGACACTCATTTCGGTCCCTAATATACGTGCTTGTAATGACAGATTAAGTACCGTGCCTGATCGATTGACCGTTATCAAGATACGTATCTTGCATCCACTCCTTATGTGCCCCACCAACCTCTCGGACCAAGCGATCTGTGAGCTGGTCTTTCGCCAGATCTACAGCGGTTTCGAAACCACTGCTAGGGACTTTTGACATCGCAGTTGCTGCACCAAGCACGGTCTCTAGCCATTCAGGAATCATGGCCTCGTATGGACTGCAAGCATGTCACTAGGATGCGCAGGAGACAGGGCTTAAAATCGACTTACGGATGCATCCATTCCAGATGGCCAGTCTTTGTACGCCTGATATAGTTGTTTAAGTTGATATCGGAATCGACGATCTCGTTTGGGAAGATGGGGATATATATCTCCTCTCGAATATGAAGCTTGCGGCCATTGAGTGTTACGCTCAAGTTCTTTTGTGCATATGATTCGGAGAGCTTCCACCGTATGGCTGTTGTATGATCGAGATACGGGCGTGTGAAGCTTTTTGGAGCTCGCGCGGCTACCCAGTAAGAGTGATCACCACCCCAATAATCTCTAGAGATGCAGTAGTCCAGATCCAATGTAGATTCCCGGAGCTTTCCCGTTGACTCGTCGTGAACCATGGCCGCAATAATGTGGTTATCGATCAGTCGATATTCGCTCGCCATGATAGACTAGAGACTATAGAGTTGAAGACCAGACTAGCTCAAACTACGAAATACGTTGTTTTTATATCTGTCGCTTTCATACGAGGAACTAAGACTCCAAGTCATGGCAACCCATTTGAGCTGATCTCGGTACGGGAGTTTATAGGCTTGTGCACTAGCGAAGTGAAAAGAAAAGCGCTTTGTAGCAATAAAATGCAGGGTTTTAAAAGAAGGCTTGAAACCCATAGCTGAACTTTTCCCTCGCGCGCCTACGAAACCAAATCTGGGCGGATCTGGGGAGAACATAAGCCAATAATTCCTCTGGAAACCCGCTTCAAGCTTAGTTAAATCAATTTCATGTCCTTTATGGCTTGCTAATTACTGCATTAATAGGGGGTGAAGCCTTCAAGTTTAGAGCTAAAATGCTCTTTTGGGTATTGCAGCATGTTTCATTGTCAAAATCTACACTTTCGAGCAGGACGGCAAAGTACACCGTACTTTGATTTAAAACTCCACATACAAACCTTTTGGCCTGTGGTTGGCTAAAGGACATCAAATTACATTATTGAAACCAATCGATAGATTTTGTGACGTGGCATGCTAGAATTGTGGGATGAATCGCTATATTTGTCTTACGAATCCGACTTAGTGCAGAGGCAATTGCTCGCTTGCACCTCTTGATACAGTATCAGGATGTGGTGTGGCTGCTGAATCTGCGGCTCGGCTTGGTGAAGCAAGGGAGCCTTGCCTAAACTGTGGGCGCCAAATTTGAACATCAGCCCCGCAGCAGCGCACACTATACCCGGCTCGCTACCCCTGAAACCCGTGCTCTTCTAACTATCCTATCAAATACTTTAATATCTATTTAATATTTAGCTTTGATAAACATTTTTTTTATTTAATAATATATTAATAAATAATTTTAAAAACAAATATATTAATAGGTTTGGATTTGGGAGAGCAGAACGTTAGTGATGTTGTAATAAAGGGAATACCAGCCACTTTCGAAGCTCTACATTTCCGCTGCCGTTAAATATCTTGTTGTTATTCAGTATAGAGGTGTTCAAAAATATCGTCTGGTACATCATTTTGAGTCTCTAGCCACCTTCTTCGACGTACCTAATGAAGTTTTTCAGGTGGTGTGTCTTGAGGTTATAGTATTTCTTACCGACGTTTTCATGCCAACAATTGGGTCCCAGATTGTAAGATGGTCTAGGACATTGCATAATATTGTAAACGTCGTGCTAGATTAATGGTTGACCAGCAGAATCTTCTTTAATATAAAGCTGTATAGTTCGCTCAGCGAATATATATTGAGAGTATCCTCTTTTGGTACCCTGCTGGGTTGATGCCATCGCTGTATCACTAGTCTCTTTGAATTTAGACAATATATCGACTCTAAGTCTCTTTCTAATATAGAGTAAAGTGTTCCAAGCTTCGAGCTGCTTCTCCAAGATTTTCCAGTTGATATCGAGGTTATTGAACTGCTTATTCATATTGCGCTCTGTACGGTCTGTAACAGACACTAGGACAATTGTTTCGCCTGCGCTAAAACATTTGTTCTGCGGTGACTTTCGAGTTGAAAGCTTGTCGAGTCTTGGTTGCAGGACGAGCGTCCAGAAAGCACAAGTACTAGGAGAAAGGACAATATTCGGTTCTGTTTCCTTTGCAATTGACTTCCATTCAATGGAGCAATAGATGCAAGTTGGTGTATGCTTGCTATAAATATTATCCTCGTCCTAATTAGATAACCGTAGAGGAAGCTACTTTTGATTATTGTTGATGCCATGTAAGATTAGTCATCCAAAATTTGGCTGAATATTAGCTGCGCTGGTGATTTGTGCCGGTTGAAAGATTGATTCTATTGTGATATCTGCCCCAAAATTATAGATACAAAGTTAATGTATGTACTGGTACTTTTTACTATGTATGTGTCATTTATTGTCTTGCTCTGCTTGATATTAGTCTCGATGGGAAGTTAGATGCAATCTCCGCTTTGCCAACTACCACATGAAGCACTTCGTGCATTCGAGTCTTTCAACGTTCTAATACCTATCCTAAGATTTCTCACGCATTAAAATCATTCGGAGAGGAAGATTCTTCAGTCGTTGTAATCTTGTCATTGAGTCCATAGATCAATGAGTCGTACGCTGTGAAAACGTATATACAGGACAGACTCTGACTCTGATAATAGTCCCTCAGTATCTATTCCCCAAAGCCTTTTTAATATATCTAATTATAGGCCCCCTACTAAAAGCAATACTAAGCTCCCTCTGCAACATCGAGAAACGATACCAACTCAATTGTGTCCAGTGTATTGTCTCATATAAATTGGCGAACCTCGAAACGGCCGATTGCAGGGCTAGACGGTCCAGCATATGGATCACATATAACGATGATTCTTTAGAAGACATCGCCGCAGAATGGAGGGAAATGAGGAATTACCGAGAAAAAAACAGGAATTCCTTCGGCCGGTGCTGAGATTACAATTAGTATTTCAGAATATGCCTTTGCTTGTGATTGTCTTGCTGTACGGCCTGTAGGTCAGGATCGAATTGAGGCAAGACAGTGAATCTGAGAATGCTGCTTTGCGGCAGATTTTTTCTACAGGATTTCTGGCCGTGTTTGATTGATACGGAAAGTAAAGATTTGATGACAGTCCAGCACTATACTTCTACTTTGTTGGAAACAAATCTATCATTGGATTCTTTAAGCTTCTCTTAATAAAGCTGGCCGGTGGACTAGGTATGCGATGAAAAGGCTATTGCGACTAGATTCTCCAACAAATATGCTGTCTGAGAGCTGCCTAATCGAGTCAATAAAATTCATAAATGGGGCTTATCGCAGTATGGCCCTAGTCGTGATACGTAGAATAAGAAATACAAGATATGAGAGGTCAAAAAAGTATTGCCGCTCCATACCGTAGAAACCTTTAACATAGGTGCGCAGAGTACATGGGTTGACAAAGGAGGTACAGTGTCAGCCGAAAATGGACGCGGTAATCTGTGCTCATAAGTCTTTTTAGGCAAACGAAGCCGGTTTTGCAATGGGCTGTAAGCTTATCCCAGCAATGTGCTGTCATCTTCAGCCTCGTCTCGGTTATTGACCAGTTTAGGGGTTGTGGCTGCTTACTCCTATCATACTACTATCGGACGACTATCCCAATCTCTCGTTATGTAAGAACTAGAGAGACTCAGGAGCATTTGACTGGGTGAGCGTGCGAGGCTATATATAACGGGAACTTAGTCATTCCAGAAAGGCTATTACCCTTTGCTTCGCCACCGTTCTCAAAGCAACCCGAGTGGGATGAGCTGAGCTATCTATTGCATTAGCATAGCTATATAAATAAGCTTCTCCCCCTTAGAAAAAGTATCATTTCAAAACTAGTTTCAAAAAACTTCGCAAACCAACATCACTTTTTCATCATGGACCAACCTTGGGCTGACCGTCCATTCAAATTAATCGTCCCGCCCCAAAATGCGGAAAAGGTACGCAGATCCCCCCCTTTTCCATATTAAATAATCCCAATTCTGATCATCTCAGATATCCAAAGAAACGGTCGAAGTAGCTACCGCCATGGCGTTGGCACACAATATCATGGTACGCAACCTCAACGCCATCTACCTCCAAGCCCAAGGTGTTTCAAAGCCTTCGGACATCACAGACTTCATCGTTTTCTGTCAAATGGTCTACGAGACCATCCATCACCACCATCACTTGGAGGAAACCATCTTCTTCCCCATGGTTGCGAATTACACCGGTGTTCAAGGGATCATGGATGGTAATTTGGAGCAACACCACGCTTTCGAAGACGGATTAAACAAATTCAAGGATTATATATATAGTACTAGCTTCGAACAGTACGATGGGAAAGTTTTGAAGGAGATAATTGACACATTTGGACCCGCTCTTGAAACGCATTTGGCAGATGAGATACAGACACTCTTGGGATTAGAAAAATATGGAGGGGAGAGGCTGCTCAAGGTTTGGCATGACTTTGATAAAGAAATCTTGAAACAGATGGGTGACAAGGTATATATCCTTTCATGGGCTTCTGGATTCACTGACATGTCCAGCATCGCGTTTTGCCCGCGGCTCTGGGCGCAAACGATGTTACTTTCGAAGGAGGAGCTCATAGCGATTGGCCTCCCATACCATGGTTCCTTCCATATCTTTCCAAGTACTATTTCATGCGCAAGTATAAGGGAAGTTGGCGGTTCAGTCCGTGTACTACGTTTGGGAAGCCGCAGCAGCTTCGCTTTGTTCCGGCTGAGAAATAGATGTGCTTTTCATTATAAAGAATGTATTAATAAAAGCATGGGCGCAATTCATTTCCTTCACAGGCATTTTCGTTTAATTGGTGGATAACGGGGCTTCACATATATCGTGTTAATTCTGTTCACTATACAATTCCAGCCAGTAAGTTGGCTAGTTTTGTGAAGAGTCGTAATAGATCGGCGTCGGTTTTACCTCTAGAACTCACCCACCCAGTCATTCGGGGCACTAATCACAGTTGAAGTGGTACTTCTACAGCTGAGGTGATCACCGTTTTAAGGTCCTCTTTTATTCAATCCCCTTTAATCCCCCTCCCCGCATAAAAATACCCCTCTACCGGCCTCGTAACCTCCAAACTACTCAAACAACAATGACCCACCCCCTCCGTCTCCTCAGCATTAACACACCCCCAGCTCACGGGTCCCAAAAATGCCAGATTATCCTCCTCCGGTCTATGACAAGACGCGCTAATTGCAGCACTACAGCTTCCTACCAATGGTATGTCCGGTGAATAACGCCGAAACCCATTCAAAATACCAAGGATAACGGCGACGCTCCCGACAATGATGGAAAAGAAGATTGCGATGCAGGAGTAGCCAGCCTTGGAGATTGAATCGTTGGGGGTAAGGATGCCATCTTGGTCGTAGACGTCCACGAGGGCGAGGAAGAGGGATTGAGACATTAACCAGTGGAGTGTGCCAGAGAGGATGAGGAGTGGCTGTGGTTCCCGTTAGCAAATGTGTACATTGTACGAAACTCGTCTGAACATTGAGATGCCGATGTATAAGTTTCGTCTGATATTTGGAAAGGACTCACCAAGGCGTAATAATAAGGTAATTGGAGATAATACGTCGATCTTTGCTGTCCCTGTGGCGATGTTACCCGCAACGTTCGCGCATGCTTGGCAAACAAACTCCATTCATGAGCGCCCAAAACACACGAAAACAGTCCATTATACGTTAAATAAAGGAACGACAAAATAGCCTGCGGAAGATTGGCGAACAACACCGTTGGGATAAGACTCGAGGGCGCTGAGCTCACGATTGCGTTTCCGGTTACGGTGCCAAATCCGAGAGCCCACATTTGGGATACGGTAGTGATTCCTAGTGCTGACATGCCGGATTTCAGGAGCCCGATGCCTAGGAAGATGAAGAAGAAACATCTGTTGCTGTAAGCCACTTGATTATCGCTACCGGGGGAAGGCAACGTACAAAATGTTGCAAGTGAGCCAGCGCTTGATACTCGCTGCCTTGAACCAAAAATGCCTTTTCGGAACCCAACGCTTCCCAACTTCGTGTTCCCACCTCCCCTTTCTAAGGTCTTCTCGCGTACTCAAACAATTACCTTTGGTCATCGCATCCGGATTTTCCAGGAATGAAGCGATGGCATCACCGATGGTGACCAACGTAGGTGTTCGGAATCTCAATAAGGTAGTGATCATGACTCCTGCTTTGACCATATTTGCGAGAATAACAATAATCATGATAGCGAGACTGAATCGCAGCTGGCACTGCTCTTCCACTTCCTCCACCAAACAGTAGTTGATGAGGAATGTCTTCACGGTCCAATTGTCAATGCCTTCCTTGGCTTTAGACAATGTGCAGACAGGCCCCCCGTTCTTGTAGGGATCGAAATCGTAATCGTCACCGCAAATCCATGCGTACGGTATAGCTTCCGTATTATCCCAGGTGCTGTAGCCCAGAACGCTGCTGTTGAATGTGCTGATAAGAGATCCATCCCAAGGGTAGCCTGTAACGTCTGAATGATTGGATACTAGTAAGACATTACGCACTTTACTCGCGAATGTTCGTGCGTACGCGGTCATGCAGTCTGCGGAAGTGTATTTTGTCATACTGCCATTTAAGACCTTTTGGTGTACTGTATTCATGCCGTTAGGAGCTACGTTCGTACCGTTGGGGAACGAGCCATTTGAGTTCCAAGTTGGGGATAGAAAGTTGTCATTGACGACAATATAGTTGTATTCATTTGCGGTCAAGGATGAAAATATTGCTGTGTTGTACCTAATAATATACAGTAAGCTGGTTTGCATTGGCTGAAATAGAGCCGGACAACCTCACATAAGATGCAGAGGAATTGAGCTCAGACCTAGGGCAGACCACATCCCAATTCTTGTCCAGGTGACACCTCTTAAATTGCGGGTGCTAGGGATGCCAATATCCAGCCATCTATGTTTTTGATGCGCTTTGTCTACTTCTTTACGAGTTGGACTGCTAAGAATTTGCATTGTATCTAAATATGTATCAGCACACGGAAAGATCTCCATTAGGGATTTCGTACAATTGCTTGCGCTCAATAGTAACGTGCTCATCACGTTTATACCCAAATGTATCCACAAACTCATATTGGCAACTTCGTCACAGCTTCCGGTGTACAAAAATGATAGGCCACCAGCAACTTTGTGACTAGAAACAGCCCAGATGGTTAAGATTATGTTAAAGAGGCACACCGTGGTTGCGGTAGCAGCACATACGAGCACGCCGGTCCTCCATCCTGAAAACCGACCACGGATGCCGCCAAGGGAGCTCTTCACGGAACCATTTTCATAATATTCCTGGATAGAATCTGACTTCATGAGAGGAGCAGTAGAGAGTGGGGAACGTTGTCTGTCTTCGTTAACCATTACGCTCTAAGCGCTTGAGAAATATGAACCTACTCGCTCAGTTCAATCTCATTTGCAGAATTCGATGCCAATGATTGCGATCTTGAATGTCCATAATCTGGTGGTTCCTCAGAATTATCGATCCCGATATTTTGGACACTGAGATCACCCCCATCGAGAGGGGTCCAAGACTTGTGACCCCAGACCATGATCAATTAAGTTTGAGGACAAACTCGCCCTTGAACACTACGAAATGTGCCAACATCTCAGTGTGAGGTCATCTCAGAGCCCTCTAACAATCTGTTCATGGTAATTGATATTGATCGAAAAGTCCAAATACGCATAATAGGGAAGGTAACAAACAACAAGGCAGACACGAGAAAATGAAGGACTTTGACATCATGATCGCGGCTCCCCGGGTTCAACCCTTGTTATCAGATGAAACTTGCAAGTTGTCAAAGTGGAGATCTTTTATCCGATTGAGGAAATTGAGGAAATTGCCACTACTGTGCCATTCTTAGCGTACTTAGCGTACTCCGCTCGAGTTTAAATGTCAGGGGTCTCAACGGCAAACCCCTGAGCTAAAGGTTCTTGCAGGGCTGATCGTGACTCAGAGATCATTCTGATAGCCGCCATCGTGCGTAAACCACTCTTATCTCCATCATACCCCATGAATGATATGATCGGTGCCATCGATATCTATGGAGAACTATGTAATCGCATTAAGAGAGATCAGTTCTAGGGTTAGGATCCAGCTCATGAGTAAAATCAAGATAGGCAGAGTGTGCTAGGAACCTGACATCCGGATCCTTTCCGAGTACTACCCCTGCTGAAACGTGAAGTTGGGGGCCATTTCGTCATGTTCACTTGACCATTTGATCCTCTTTTGAAGTTTTCTAGTGTTATTACCCTTGCTTCATACTCGTCTAATCAATTCCCCCAAATGGTTATGGCTCGTTTACCATCCGTCCGCCGCAGCCGTTCGCAAATCTCCCAAGTTAGATCAATGTGAGCTTTAGGATCGGTCTGTGCAGTTGTGATACATATACGTTTCTGATATCCAAAAAGAGAGCACGAAACAGGCGAAAATGTTTTCAGTTATCATGCTGAGTGAATATTATCTCTAAACATTAAATATACAAAGTCCCAATCCCATTACAGCTCCGACCCAACTCATCGGTACCCAATACCCTCGCACCCCATCACCTTTAAATGGTGTCGGAGTAACACTCGGCACCACAGTAGAACTCCCCACAGCAGAATTCTCTGCAGCAGTACTCTTCGAGCCCGTCCCGGAATTTATTCCACCGAT
>Ga0182030_10026930_pt1 | contig 10372 bp, 10 predicted proteins | sample 812S3MmetaG_FD_121299 | JGI IMG/M metagenome (GOLD analysis project Ga0182030, IMG submission 121299) | Permafrost microbial communities from Stordalen Mire, Sweden - 812S3M metaG (Illumina Assembly) | ecosystem: Environmental > Terrestrial > Soil > Wetlands > Permafrost | place: Sweden... | reverse complement strand
GGCGATGTCGTTCGCGGCCCCATGCTGGCGCACAAGGCGTCAGAAGAGGGCGTGATGGTGGCTGAATTGATCGCCGGGCAGGCGGGGCACTGTGACTTGAATCTGGTGCCCGGCATCATGTACACCGCGCCGGAAATTGCCTGGGTGGGCAAGACCGAGCAGCAATTGAAAGCATCTGGCGTGGATTACCGGGCGGGACAATTTTCCTTCATGGCAAATGGCCGAGCGCGCGCACTGGGCGAGACCACGGGCTTCGTCAAAATTCTCGCCGACGCAAAAACTGACCGTATCCTCGGCGTACACATTATAGGGCCGATGGCTTCAGAGCTGATCCAGCAGGCGGTGCTGGCGCTGGCATTCTCGGCCAGCAGCGAAGACTTGGCGCGCACCATTCATGCCCACCCTTCCTTGTCTGAAGCGGTGCATGAGGCGGCGCTGGCGGTGGATAAACGCACCATACATATTTAACAGCATGGACACTTTTCGCGCCTACCGTATTTACAACGAAGACGGAAAAACAGTCAGTCGTTTCGTAGAAATGACGCTGGATGAACTCGATCTCGGCGAGGTGGTGATCCGCGTTGCATATTCCGGTGTGAACTACAAGGATGCCCTCGCGGCGACGGGCGCGGGAAAAGTCATCCGGCGTTTCCCTTGTAACGGCGGTGTAGATGCGGCGGGTGTGGTGGAAAGCTCACAGGATAAACGCTTCAAGCCGGGCGATGAAGTCATTGTCACCGGCTATGACATGGGCGTTGCGCATGACGGCGGCTTTGCGGAACGCGTGCGCGTGCCTGCCGATTGGGTGGTGCGGCTACCTTCCGGATTGAGCCTGTTCGAGGCGATGGCGTTGGGTACGGCGGGATTCACTGCGGCGCTATCCATCCATCGGCTGGAGCAGAACGATCTCAAGCCTGAAAACGGCAAGGTTATCGTCACCGGGGCGACTGGCGGTGTGGGCAGCCTTGCCATTCTTATGTTGGCGCAACTCGGTTATCACGTAGTGGCCCTGACCGGGAAAGACAGCGAACACGAATACTTGAAAATGTTGGGTGCAAGTGAAATTTTGCCGCGCAATGAAGTTGACCTGAACAGTACGCGATCGCTGGAGCAGGCACAGTGGGCCGGGGCGCTGGATGCGGTGGGCGGTGCTGTGCTTTCCTGGCTGACGCGCACCATGCTGCAGAACGGCGCAATCGCCAGCTTCGGCAATGCCGGTGGCGCAGAACTGCATGCCACGGTATATCCCTTCATCCTGCGCGGTGTACGCCTGATCGGCATTGATTCAGCCGCTACCGCCATGCCGTTACGTGAGAAAATCTGGCAGCGCCTTTCCACCGACCTCCGCCCCGGCTTGCTGGAACGGGTCGAGCAACCCATCTCTTTTCCCCAATTGCCTGAGACATTTCAGAACATGTTGCAAGGCCAGTCGCGTGGCCGGGTGGTGGTGAAGATTAATGATGGTGATAAGACGTATCACGGTAAATGATTTTAGGGCTTTGATGTTCCTCACCGTATTCGTGCCCCCAAACAGTCACCGCAGAAATTCTTCGCTTTTCTGCGCGCTGCACGAGCGGCTTGGCTGGTGTGCTACAATCGCCCCCGAAATGAACCGGGCGAGAGTGGCGGAATTGGTAGACGCACTGGATTTAGGTTCCAGCGCCGCAAGGCGTGCGAGTTCGAGTCTCGCCTTTCGCACCAAAGAGTTACTGTGTTTTCAGATACTTTTCATTACTTCATCTCCCATTCTTTTGTCATATGAATTTTCCCGGATTTTTCAAAAGCTGGACGGGATATTCTTCGGATAAAAATTTCTCTGGCGTCATTCCTTTTGAAATGTATGTTCCAAGCAACATATCGCAGCTTTTAATCAGGACTGTTTCGTGACGATCACCCATCAATGAAGACCCCGAAAAGAATTGAACCGCTGATTCAGGATGGCCTTGTCGATGAGGTCATCCGTCAGTTGATGAGCGGCAAGGAAGCCACGGTCTATGTGGTGCGCTGCGGAGAAGAGATACGTTGCGCGAAGGTTTACAAAGAGGCCAATAAACGCAGTTTCCGCCAGAGCGTAGATTATACCGAAGGTCGCAAAGTGAAAAACAGCCGTCGTGCCCGCGCCATGGAAAAAGGCACCAGCTATGGACGCAAAGCGCAGGAAGAAGCCTGGCAAAATGCCGAGGTGGATGCCTTGTACCGTCTCGCCGCAGCGGGGGTGCGCGTGCCCAAGCCTTATAACTTCCATGAGGGCGTGCTGCTGATGGAACTGGTCACCGACAGCGAGGGCAACGCCGCCCCCCGCCTCAACGATCTGGTGCTCACGGCGGAGCTTTCCCGCGAGTATCACCGCACATTGATTACGCAGGTGGTGCGCATGCTTTGTGCTGGGACTATCCACGGCGATCTGTCCGAATACAACGTGCTGGTCGGCAGTGAAGGTCCCGTCATCATAGACTTGCCCCAAGCCATCGATGCCGCCGCCAACAACCATGCCTGCAAAATGCTGCTGCGGGATGTCGAGAATCTGGCTAATTACTTCGGCCAATTTGCGCCTGAGCTTCTAACCACTGACTATGGCATGGAGATATGGTCGCTCTACCAGAGCAGCCAGTTGCATCCGGAAAGCCCATTGACCGGGTGCTTCGAGCGCATCGAGAAACCGGTCGACCTGAACAGCGTCATGCGCGAAATCAACGACACGCTTAAGGAAGAAGCGGCGCGCAAACTTTTCTTGTTGTGACGGGGCAAGTTTCAACGCGCGGATTCAAGTTTGAAGTTCTATTCAACAGCGCGTACTATTTTGTAACAGAAAAATATGAAGAATCATTCACCAAAAAATACCCAAAATAAGGTAGCGTATTAAAAGCTTAACTTAAGCATACTATGCTGACCATGAGAACATTAAGTTCGGCAGTTTCCTTCGAAAGAGTAATTTTTTCATTTCGCGCTAAACTGACCGCGCTGACGCTCACGGTTATCGGCATGAATTGCTGCATTGAATGCATCGCCAGCAATACAATAACTCACAATAATTTCACTTATATTTGGTATCGCACATCATGAGCCAACATTACCTAAATCCCCTTTTTGCACCGAAGTCCGTCGCGGTGTTTGGCGCCAGTGACCGGATTGATTCGGTCGGTCAGATCGTGTTCCAGAACATGCTGGAAAGCGGCTATCAGGGTGCCTTGTATCCCGTTAATGCCAAGAATCCCGAGGTGCAGGGACGCAAAGCATACACCTCCATAGCCAAGATTGAGGAGCCGGTGGAACTGGTGGTCATCGCCACTCCGCCGCAAACTGTGCCTGACATCATCGAGGATTGCGGCAAGCACGGCGTCAAGGCGGCAGTCATCATCACCGCAGGCTTTGGCGAAACCGGCCCCGAGGGGCAGGCGCTGGAGCGGGCAGTGCTGGAGAATGCACGCCGCTATGATATCCGGCTGATCGGCCCGAATTGTCTCGGTGTGATGCGTCCCAGCATCGGTCTCAATGCTACGTTCAACAAGGGCGGCGCCAATACCGGCCACCTCGCTTTTATATCGCAATCCGGCGCACTCTGCACAGCTATACTGGATTGGGCGCAGACCAACGACGTGGGGTTTTCCAGCGTGGTGTCGATGGGTTCATCCGCCGATGTGGACTTCGGCGAAATTCTCGACTATTTGGTATCAGACCAACAGACCCAGAGCATTCTGATGTACATCGAAGGCATCCGCGACGCGCGCAGTTTCATGAGCGCCATCCGCGCTGCCGCCCGCATCAAACCGGTGATTCTGGTCAAGGTGGGGCGCCACCCGGCTGGCTCCAAAGCGGCCATGTCCCACACCGCATCATTGGTGGGTTCCGACGATGCATTCGACGCCGCCGTGCGCCGCGCGGGCGTAGTGCGGGTGCAGACCATCACGCAATTATTTGCCGCAGCCAAGGCGCTGTCCGTCGGCTTCCACCCCACCGGAAACCGTTTGGCCATCGTCACCAATGGTGGAGGCCCAGGCGTGATGGCCACGGATCGTGCTGTCGATCTGGGGTTGGTTATCGCTACTTTGTCCGACATCACCATGGAGCAACTTAACAAGGTGTTACCGTCAAACTGGTCACATGGCAATCCGGTGGACATCATCGGCGATGCGCAGGCTGACCGTTATCACCTTGCGGTCAAGGCATGCCTGGAAGACCCTAATGTGGATGGTGTGCTGACCATACTCACTCCGCAAGCCATGACCAAGCCACTGGAGGCGGCCCAAGCTGTGATGGAACTTTCCACTCAATACAAAAAGCCTCTGCTGACCTGCTGGATGGGCGAGGGACAGGTCGCCGAATCGCGCAAGGCGTTCAACCAGGCTCAGCGTCCGAATTTCCGCACCCTGGAAGCCGCTGTGGAAGTGTTTTCCTACCTTTCTGACTACTATCAGAACCAGAAATTGCTGGGACAGATGCCGGGGCCGGTGAGTCATCATCTGGAGCCGGATGTGGAAGGTGCGCGCATGATTATCGAGGGCGCGTTACAGGACAGGCGCAAGGTGCTGAACGAAATGGAATCCAAGGCGCTGTTATCGGCCTTCCATATCCCGGTGGCGCAAACCATGGTCGCCCATTCGCCCAACGAGGCGCTGCTGATCGCGCAGCAACTGGGCTATCCGGTGGCAATGAAAGTGAATTCGCGCGACATCACCCACAAGAGCGATGCGGGTGGGGTCATGCTTAATTTGGGCAATGCACAAGCTGTGCGTGCGGCGTATCACGAGATTATGGATAACGTGAAGTGCAGCCGTCCCGAGGCGCATCTTGACGGGATTGCAATTCAGCCAATGATTATGAAAGAGTTCGGACGCGAACTGATGCTCGGCGTGACCAACGATCCGGTGTTCGGGCCGGTGATTACTTTCGGCGCAGGCGGTACCTTGGTGGAAGTGATGGGTGACCGCGCCGTGGCGCTGCCCCCGCTCAACACTTTTCTGGTCAAGGATCTTATCAAAGGCACGCACGTTGCCAAGATGCTGGGTGCTTTCCGCAACATGCCCCCGGCTAATATGGAAGCCCTCGAAAGCGTACTGCTACGCGTATCGGAAATGGTGTGCGAACTACCCATGCTAATGGAAATGGATATCAACCCGCTGATCGTGGATGAGCATGGCGCGCTGGCCGCCGATGCGCGGGTGTTGGTGGAACCCCGCCAGCCCAGCGCCGATCGCTACTCGCACATGGCGATTTACCCTTACCCGACTCATCTCGTTAGCCATTGGCAACTGGCTGATGGCACCGACATCACCATCCGCCCGATACGCCCGGAAGATGCGGAACTTACGCAAGAATTCGTGCGCGGCTTGTCAGCAGAATCGCGTTATTTCCGCTACATGAATAGCGTGCAGGAACTTTCCCATTCCATGCTGGTTCGATTTACTCAAATTGATTACAGTCGCGAAATGGCATTGATTGCGGTGGCCGATGGAAATTGCAAAGAAATCGAGTTGGGAGTATCGCGCTTTACCATTAATCCGGATGGCGAGAGTTGCGAATTCGCCTTGGTTGTTGCCGACAATATGCGTGGTATAGGACTGGGGCCTAAATTGATGACGGCATTATTGGATGCCGCACGCGCCAAAGGGCTGAGAACCATGGAAGGTGGAGTGCTGAAAAATAACAGCAGCATGTTGCACCTGATGGCTCGCCTCGGTTTTACCATCGAAACCAGTGAGGAAGACGACGGCATAAAAATCGTCCGCAAGGTGTTGTGATTCAATATCGTGATTCTGGACGTCATCGAATAAATCGGCGAAGCGAGGGAGCAGCAACCTCCGCTGCCCCATGTCGTCATTACAGTTTTTTGGGCCTATGCTCTCGCCCGTCTTATTGTCTTGGATGTTTCGCGCATGCGCTCGATAGAGGCGACTTTTTCTTCCCATGAAAGGGAGCCGGATGCTTTGCGATACGAAGCCTTTGCCTTGACGACGAACCGAGTCATCCCCGCCTCATCACGGCTTTGGAATGTCGTATCTTTTCGGCCAATTTTGGACATATTGAACTCTCTCTTGCAACCCAAAACGATCAACGAGCGATTGTAGTTGATCCATATCCAACGCTGACTGCTCTATGAACATGGCAACCCTATAATAATCCTTGATTCTTCCGGTGTCCAATGCAATTGCGCAGAGATATTCAGCGGTGAATACTTTTGTCTTGATATCACCAAACGGGACTTCGACCGCGTGAAGGATCGCCTCTTCAACAAGTGGCTTGTAAGCAGGAAGAATTTGAACCGGCCAATTGCCGAAACGAACATATTCGTTTTCGACAACTCCGCCCAGCCGTATTAGTTCATCGTAGAGCGGAGTAAGTGAAATCAGGGCTGATCCGGCCTTGGGCGTAAGGAATACGAACGCATCCACGTCCTCGGTGTTGACCGCCTCAATATAAAACGAAGCACCGATTGCACCACCAATGGCGTACCCGTCGATAACACCAGACTCGCAGGCCTTGTTGAGTGCAACCAGGGCTTCTTTCATCTCATACGCCTAATTTTTGGTTTCCACTCGTCGTTTAACGGGTGGCGGATTCCAGTTCAAAGTGCAACAGCTAATGGTGGCTTGGTGTAGCGCATTTCCATCCCGAATAATACTTCATGCGGTAATCTCCCCCAAGCACTTTGCATGGACGGTGGTTAAGCCGCTCTATCGCGTGTTGCTCTTGTTCATCAGTGAGGGAGCAGCAACCTCCGCTGCTCCAAGTCGCCATTACAGTTTTTGGTGGCTACCGTCGCAAGTTATGCCATTGCCGCTATGCTTGCAGCCGCAAAAATAGACAGTCTCTGATTGCGCTGACTTGTACTCATTAGGGACAAACTCGGTACCTTTGTGGCTGCCATCACAAAATGGCTGCCCAGCACTCTTGCCGCAAGTGCAATACCAGTAACTTTTGCCAGCTTCAACTTCAACGGCGTAGGGTGATTTCTGTGCGATATGGGGATTATTTTCGGACATTGTTGATTCCTCTGAGGCGGTTGAATGGATAAAATTTCTTGGTCGTCGGGAAAATTACTAATGGATGAATCCCCGTTGGGACATGTAATTTTTGGGAAACAGCACATTCCCCAAATTTCCATTCGTTCAGAATAGCCGGGATTTTCGATGAGAAAAAGGCCTTAATCGTCAAAATACTATTGCCAAATTTGCAACAGCCGAACCTAATATCTTCCTGATTTTATGGGTAACCGTAATATGATCCCACTTGCAGCATTCGGTTTTGATTTTACCTTTCCCGAAAACCGCCATTCGTCAAGCTCCGCTAACGACCCAAACCAGCTATAGCGTTACCTTCTCTTTCATATTCAACATCATTCACAAGACCATTAGGAACTGCTGATATAGGCCGAACGGTCTATAGTATTTCGGATTAGTCCGAATGGACTATTGCGCAGAAAACTTACTAGTGTTAAGTTCAAATTTCGTTAGTCGATAAAAAAATAATCCAGCCTGACTATGAAAGTTTATCTTGTAAAAGTGCAATTGCCCACGGGTGATTTACACATCACCATCGTAGCAGATTGGGATCAATAACCGGCAGAACAGCAAGTCATTGCCAGTGTTGGTGAGTGTCATTTAGGGAGGAATAATAGCTCTCAATCGAAAACGCATCACCAGTCTAGGTATTCACACGTATTGTTTTGTTAGCCCCTTGTAATAGCTATAACATGAAACTTGATCTGTTTTTTAAAGCTGGATGATTCTTTATTTATTAAGTGCCAAAACGATAATTGTTGTCTTTATTTATAAATTATACTGAACATTATTTGATGGGAGATTCTGATGAAAACACTATTTACTACTGTCTTAGGAACTGCGGTATTCAGTGCCTTTTTTGGCGTTGCTAACGCTTCACCCAATCTGGTCGTTAATGGAGGATTTGAAAGTCCAGCTATCTCGCCTCCATATGCATTGAATATGAACCCTACAGGCTGGACTGGCCTCGGTGATTTAGTCGTACAAGGTTACGCAGGCGCCGTGTCCAGTGGTGATGGGAATCAATGGCTTGACCTCAACCCTGGTGTTGGTCCAGGCACAGGGATGTCACAGAGCATTACCCTATCTGCCGGACAAACATATCAGTTCTCATTTTTATACAACGGTGGTGGAGGTGGATCTACCACACAGATTGCGTATTCAATCGGCCCATCACTTTCAGGGAGCGTCTCAACAGCTTCATTGAATGTATATGGAGGTTCCCCATGGGCAATATTTTCAACCAAATTTTCACCGACAGTCAGCGACGCAGAGACACTGAATTTCATGCCAAATGGCGCATGGTCTGGCGGTTTCATTGACGCCGTTAATGTCTCCGCTGTCCCTGAACCCAAAACCTACGCCATGCTGTTGGCTGGTCTTGGCTTGATGGGTTTCATAGTAAGCCGCAAGAAATTAGCTTAAGCTAATTTTCACATGAAGCCACAGAGGGATTAACGTCCATTTGTGGCTTTTTGTTTTTCTGCACATGAAAATCTCGTTTGCGATTTTCATCCCAACGCTACTTCCGCTTTTGGCACGTCGCGGCACGTCATGCAGCCAAACTGCCTTCCATAAAGTGGATGCCCGATTTCCCTTGATGTTAACTGATTTACAGAATTTCATCCCATGTCGGCTTAGGCCCGATCCGCTGTGCAAGATACTCGACCAAGGTTCTGACACGGTGAGGCACATAACGGTTGCTCGGGAAGACCGCGTAGATTCCCATTTCCGGTGTCGGAAATTTTGGCAGTAGAATTTCCAGAGCACTCTCACGTACTGCTTGTTCGACGATGAAGGTGGGTGCATTGGTGATGCCCAAGCCTTGAATCGTGGTGACGAGCAATGCATCGCCGCTGTTAGCTTCGAGCCTGCCAGAAATGGGAAACCACTGTGGTTCGCCGTCAATGATGAAAGCCCAACTTGAACGCGTGGACAGTAAATATCCGAAACATTCGTGATTGATGAGTTCGCTCGGGTGCTTGGGGCGACCATGTCGCTTTAAATATTCGGGTGCGGCGACGACAACACCCTTGCTGCCTCCGATCTTTCGTGCCACATCGCCTGCACCCAGTCGATCAGTAATTCTTATGGCCAAATCAAAGCCGCCTTCGATCAGGTTGGCCCGGCGGTCATTGAATTCCAGCTCGATTGATATTTCCGGGTTGGCAGTCATGAAGTCTCCGAACATCGGCATCAATTGGTGAATGCCGAATGAAAATGGCAGAGTAATACGGATATGGCCGCGAGGCGCCTGTCGATTTTCGGTCAGGTCCGCTTCGGCAGCTTCAACCAAGCTTAGAATTTCGCGGCATTTTTCCAGATAGGGCGCACCTGCCGAAGTGAGGCTCAGGCGCCGCGTACTGCGAGCTAGCAATTTTGCCCCGAGGTGAGCTTCGAGCGCCGCCACCTTGCGCGTAACGACTGAGCGCTCCACATTCATTTGCTGCGCCACGGCCGAGAAGCTTCCCAGTTCAGCAACCCGCACAAAGAGCCGCATGCTATCGATTCGATCCATGAACACCCCGATCTATTGTTGCGATATTTGCAATAGTAATTTGCTAATTGTAGGCTATTTATTGCGCATTGGTTTGTGTACAGTGCACCCATCGATTATTGGGGTTCGTCATGGAACATTCTGCTAACTATACCCGCACTGCTATTGCCCTGCATTGGCTGGTGGCGATTACGATTGTTATGACCTTCGGCGTTGGCTTTTATATGCACGATCTGCCTCTGACGCCTTTTAAGCTCAAAATTTACTCGTGGCACAAGTGGGCGGGCGTGACGATTTTTCTGCTGGTGTTGTTTCGCCTCATCTGGCGCTTTACCCATCGTCCGCCAGGGCCGCCCGCTGGCATGCCAGCTTGGCAACATGTTGCGGCTGAATTAACCCACTGGCTCATTTATATCCTGATGATCGCCATTCCGGTCAGCGGCTGGCTGATGAGTTCGGCCAAGGGGTTTCAGACAGTATATTTCGGCGTGTTGCCGCTACCCGACTTGCTCGCGAAGAACAAGGAGTTGGGAAATTTGCTCGCAACTGTACACATGATGCTGAATTTCACCCTAATCGGATTAGTTCTAGGTCACGCAGGCGCTGCAATCAAGCATCACTTTATTGATCGCGACGATGTCCTTATACGCATGCTGCCGTTTATCAAGAAATTTTAGGAGATGTGCCATGAACACCATTGCAACAAAAATTGTATTTATTATTGGTTTGGTTGCGCTCTTGTTTATCTCCAGCGTACAAGCGACCGAGTTCAACCAAATCCAGGCTGACAAGAGCTCAATGTCATTTGTGTTCAAACAAATGAACGTACCCGTTGAAGGTGTTATCAAGAGCTTCAAAAGCCAGATCAGCTTCGATC
>Ga0182030_10026929_pt1 | contig 10372 bp, 8 predicted proteins | sample 812S3MmetaG_FD_121299 | JGI IMG/M metagenome (GOLD analysis project Ga0182030, IMG submission 121299) | Permafrost microbial communities from Stordalen Mire, Sweden - 812S3M metaG (Illumina Assembly) | ecosystem: Environmental > Terrestrial > Soil > Wetlands > Permafrost | place: Sweden... | reverse complement strand
GCGTCTCCGGGTCTGGACCCAAACCTCAAGTTAATCCTCGACCAATACAGGCGCCCGGATATTCACTTGGATTCCGGGAAAATGGCGGCATGAGCCTTGGCGAGAACTCGGCACTGTCCAGTGCATGATTCCCCAGGTCTCAAAATCGAGACCTGGGGCACCCACAATTGGTACAAGAACAAGCGGTCAAAGACCTAGCGTTCTTTCGCCAAGTCCTCGATGGCATTCAGCGTGGTCTCGATCTCCGCCATTTTTGTGAACTGCCCGGGACTTAGGCGCACGGTTCCGGTCTGTTGCGTTCCCTGCGTCCGGTGCGCCAGTCCGGCACAATGCCAGCCTGGACGGCAGGCGACATCGGCGCGCTTCTCCAATTCACTGGCAACAAAGACTGGGTCCGTGCCGCGCAGGTTGAAAGAAACAACCGCTGCCCGCGGCGATCCCAACGGCGGACCATAGAGGGTTACGCCGTCGATCTTCCCCAACCCGAGAAGCAAGCGTTGCGTCAACAATTGCTCGCGGCGCTCGATGTGCGCAACTCCTTTCCGCAAGAGGTAGCGCACGGACTCGTTGAGCCCGGCAATGCCGGGAAAATTCAGGGTACCGCTCTCAAGTTTGTCGGGGTAATACAAAGGCTGTTTCGGACTATTGGAATCGGACCCGGTGCCGCCCTCCTTCAAAGGCCGCAGGTCTATGCTCTCCGCGACATAGAGCCCCCCGGTCCCCTGCGGACCGAGCAACCCCTTGTGTCCCGGGAAAGCAAGCAGATCGATGCTCATGGCTTCAGCATCAATCGGAATGGAACCCGCCGTCTGTGCCGCGTCGGCCAGCAGAGCTATGCCTCGTTTACGAGCCAGGCGGCCAATTTCGCCAATCAGCTGTATGGCGCCGTTGACATTCGAAGCATGGAGCATGGCGATGAGTTTTGTGTTGGGGCGCAGAAGTCGATCGACATGATCCACTTGCACGACCCCGCACACATCCGCTTCCGCGATGGAGAGATCAACTCCATGCTCCTCGAGGGCAAACAGCGGACGCCAGACGGAATTGTGCTCCATGCTGGAACAGACGACGTGATCGCCCGGTGAGAGGATACCTTTGATCGCCAGGTTGAGCGCCTCCGTTGCATTTGCCGTGAAGCAGATACGCAACGGGTTGGCAATGCCAAACAACTGCGCAAGATTCTCCCGGCATTCTTGAACCGTCAAGGCTGCGTCCATCGCCCGATGATGACTGGTGCGTCCAGGGTTGCCTGCGCCGTGGGTGAGCGCACTGGCCACAGCGCGCGCCACCGCTGGTGGTTTCGGCCAAGAGGTTGCCGCATTGTCAAGATAGATCATCGTGCTAGCTGATTGACATTTTTATTCATCAAGAAGTGCGTTATCGAGACCAATTGAAGATTCTTCCACGTCCTCGAAAACCCCACCCGGCTCGATCTTGCACTTGCGGCACACCTGTTCAAGAAGCGCAAGATCCTCGATGCGGCAACCTAACGCAAAGCTGCATCCGGTATGCGAAAGGCAACGCGGGGTGCGCAGCATCTCCACGTACACTTCTTCGCGACGGAGAGCGCGTGTGACGAGCGCAACCTGATTCAGCGATGCAAAGACGGCAAGGCAGCGCGCCACGGCTCACACTCCTGCTTTGACACTCACGATTGCGGGAGCGAACAGGTGTTGGTTGGCGAGTGAAAGCACCTCGTCGGCGCCTGTGTAGAGTTGGTCCTTGACGCGTATCTCGACGCTTTGATCATCCGCGTCAAGTTGGACGAACCAGTCGGCGAGCGACTTCGCCTTCTCCTCGAAGCTCATGGTGCCGTGCATGACGCTGCAGCCCGTCACCGCCTCGACTCCCTGGCCAAAGAAGCTGCCTCCATGAACCACCACGCTGCAGGCGCCTCCGCGCGTAACCCCGAGTTCATTCATGGCGAATTGCCCGGCTCTCATGCCGAGCGTCAGGGCCACGTTCATCGTGTCCCAATGCATCAGCCGGGAGGTGGTCAGCATCTCTGTCTTCTGGCACCAGTGCAACGGCGCGTCGGCAAAGGGGAAGCAATCGTAGCGCGGAATGTAAATCTTGATGTCGAGAATGGGTGTGCCATCGACCGCATCCAGTCCACGCACGTGCAACTGATTTCGGTCGCGTCTCAACAGCTCGACGATGCAGGAACCCATACCGGAAGGGCGCGCTGGAGAGCGGCTGGTGTAGATGCCTTTGCACGTGGGTTCGCCCACTTGCGGCATGGTGAGTATATCCTGGCCTTCAGGGATATTGGCGCGCTTCTTCCATTCGTCGCGGCGATGCTGCCGGTAGATGACGTGCAGGTGCGAAAAATGTTCCAGCCCAAGCAAGCCTTCTGTCAGATCTTCCCGGATGGAAAGGCAGCTTTCTTCGCGATAGGTCGGAAGCTGGCTGAAGTTCTTGAGTTCAGAGACAACTACCCCGATGGGGAGGATAGTTACAGGCTGCTGCCAATCGTTGTTCATTGTTGTTCCTTTGTACAAAGTGTGAGTGCCTTGATTCGGTGCGGCCAAGCGCGCTTCCGCAGCCACGGCGTGTGCCGCGGGGCCTAATTTTACTTTTCGGCAGGGTTTCGCACGGCGGTGGCGAGGATTTCATTCAACTGGGCCTCGCTCAACTGCACGTGGTAGAACGTCTCATAGAAATGCCGCGTTTCCTTGCGCATGTCGTAGGAGAAGAGATCAGGATAGAGAAGATTCGCCAACCACTTGAGACCGATGATGCGGTTGACCGAAGGCGGCCGGTCGATCCAATTGAAGGGATACTGCGGCGCTTCGTACACCTGGCGGTTGCGGACCGCGGCCACATTTTTCCAAACGGAATCCGTCCATACATTTCGGTAGAACTCGCCCGGAGAAGAGGTGTGGTCGTAGCCGGAGATAATCATCTCAGGGTTCCAGCCGAGCACCTGCTCCAGGGACACTGGCGTGTGCCCATAGCCCTGCTGGCCGGGCACGGCGGCCACGTTTTGGGCGCCGGCGAAGATCAACGCTTCCGAGTGAACTGAGCTGCCGGGCTCAGTCTCCAACCCGGTTGGCCCTTCCGCGTAATAGACCCGCCGCCGCTTGGCAGCGGGAATGGCGTTCACTTTCTTCTCGATTTCGTTGAGCGTGTTGCGACATTCGGCGGCCAGCTGGGCGGCTCGCGCCGGATTCCCCAACAGCTCCGCGGCCTTCAGATAAGTCTCAGGCAGCTTGCGCAGGTCTCCGTTGAGCACGAAGACGGGAATATTGGTCTGCTGCTGCACGCGCTCGGCGACGGAGGTTCCCATCGCATCGCCCATCGAGATCAGCACGTCGGGATGCGCCTTGACGATCTCCTCCAGGTTGCCGGTATTGTTCTTGCCGTACCACCCGCCTAGAACGGGGAGATGATTGTACGGCTCTTTATAGAACGCCATTTCTCCTGGGCTTGGCTGGTAGTTCCAGCCTGCCAGAAGTTCCGGCGAGAGGGTGTAGACGAATACCGTGCCCACCGGGCTCATCGCCAGCACACGGGTGATCTTCTTCGGCACCACCACGGTGCGGTCAGCCATGTCGGTCATCACGCGCTGATCGCTTCGCAGCTTCTGGCCGGATGCAAATTGGCTGGAACAAGCAGCCAGAGTAAGAAGCGCGACGAGAAATAGCAGTTGCTTTTTCAACAGAGTCCCCTCAATTCAGCCGCGGAACCACCACGTGAATGCCGAGCCCGGCATCGACAATGCGCAGCGGCGTTCCGTAGGCTTCTTCCAACGACGCTTGGGTTAACGTATCCTTGGGGCGGTCCATGGCCAGAATGCGCCCTTGCTTCATGAGCGCGACCTTGGATGCACAAAGAAAGGCAAAGTCCGGAAAGTGCGTGGTCATCAAGAGTCCGAGCCCACTTTGGGCAAGTTCCTTTACATGACGCAGGACGCGCATCTGGTTGCCGAAATCCAGATTCGAAGTGGGCTCATCGAGAACGAGCAGCCGCGCCTGCTGGGCCAGCGCGCGAGCAATGAGAACCAGTTGCCGCTCGCCGCCGCTCAACTCCGTATACCGCTCATTGGCCAGGCGCAGAATGCTGAGGCGATCAAGCGATTCCTCGGCAATCGCAATGTCCCGCTTTCCGGGCGATGCGAAAGGCCCGCTATAAACCGACCGGGCCATCAAAACGACATCGCGAACACAATAGGCAAAGGGAGGCGTATGGGCCTGGGGCACATAGCCGATACTCTTGGCCAGGCGCTGCCGGGACCACCGCGAAATATCTTCGCCGTCCACGAAAACCTTGCCCGACATGGGCCGCAGCAGGCCGAGAATCGTCTTGAACAAGGTGGTCTTTCCCGATCCGTTGGCGCCCAGCAGGCATAGCACCTCACCGGACTCCAGAGCCAGCGATATGTCGAAGATGACGGCTTTGCCGCGATAGCCAGACGAGACGTGATCCACTGAGATGTTCATGCGCGTTCCATCCGGGTGCGAAACACCAGGTACAGGAAGAAAGGCACGCCCACCAGAGATGTGAGAATCCCCAGCGGCACTTCCAGGGCAAACAAGCCCCGCGCACAGTCGTCCACCAGGAGCAGGTAACAGCTTCCAATCAGGAAGGAGGCGGGCAGCAGCGCTTTGTGGTTGGCACCCACGACCATTCGAGCCAGGTGAGGGATCACCAGTCCCACCCACATGATCATTCCCGCGATCGACACCACGGCCCCGCTGATCATCGCCGAGCATACGATGATGACGATCCGTATGCCCCATGGACTCACACCTAGAGCCTTGGCTTCGTCCTCGCCGAAGCTGAGGACGTTGAGCTTCCAGCGCAGTAAGAGCAGGGGAATGGTTCCGAGAAGGATGGGGATGGCAGCGAATTCCAGGTCGTGCGGAGTGACGGCCGCCAGTCCTCCCACCAGCCAGAAGGTGATGGATGCCAGTTTGCCGTGCGGATCGGCCACATACTCTGCCAGACGGATGAGCGCCATGCCCGCCTCGCGCACGATGATGCCCACCAGGATCAGGGTGAGCGTGGGATCGCCACCGGTGCGCGTGGCGGCGCTGGCCACGAACCACACCGCGAGCATGGCCGCCAGCCCCCCGGCCAGACCCAACACTTGAATGCCTACGATGCCGAATCCGAAGAGAATTCCAACCGACGCTCCAAAGCCGGCGCCCGCATATGCGCCCAGAATATCGGGCGACGCCATGGGGTTGCGGAAGAGGCCTTGAAAAGCGGCTCCGGAGACCGACAGCCCGCCCCCGATCAGCAGCGCGGCAAGCACCCGCGGCAGGCGCACCTGCAACAGCACGATTCCCGCCAGGCCCGCTGAGTCCGGCTCCGCAAAAGCCTGCCACCAGGATTGCCATGGGACGTTGTAGCGACCAAAGAGGAGAGAGCAAACGGTAAGGATGATCAGCGCCGCCCATAGCGCGACGAAGATCAGCCGCGTGCGCGGAGCGCGCGATGGCGCGACCTGCGCTTCCAGGTCGCGCGATTCCAGCCCGCCGGCCACGGTCTCGGCAGCCGTGCTCATGCGCAGGAAGCCAGTGGAGTTTTGGCAACCTTCACCATGCGACCGCCCTGGGTAAACAAAGCCTCGCGTCCGCCTTCGCCAACAGCCCGCCATACAGAGGGCTGGTCGTCTACCACCAGGCCGCCGAGCAGATCCACTCCATGGTCAAACATGAGCGGGTGGAGCGGCGTGCTGGGGCCGGCGACCACGATGCGCGCGTTGCGGCTGAGTTCAAGCAGGCGCGGCATGGTCTTGTTGATCAGGGTCGTGGCTGTCATGATCACCACATCCTGCTCGCCGAGAGTGTATTCGCAGGCCGGGTCGGGAAGATCGCCGGGCTGCGGCTTGCGCTCCAAGATGCTCAGGTCGCAAATGCCGGAGAGGCGCTCGAGATTGTAAAAGTGGCCGATCACGGCGACACGCTTGCCCCGCAATTCGTCCCGGAGGCAGGTAAAAACATCCTCTGTTTTGTCCTGGTCCAAGTGCGGGCCGCAGTTGCTCGTCAGCACTTCCTGCGCATTAAGCGCCGAGTTGATGGCCGCCAGCCCCAGCGCTGCCTCGTACCAGTTCCATGATTTGATGCGAACAGCCAGATCCTTCAGCTTCATTCCTGCAATCCGGCCGGCGCCGCTGATCGGCTCATCGATTCCCCGCGGACGCATGGCTACGCCCGTTCCGATGGAGCGCACCAGGAACCAGCTCAGTCCGGCAAGGCATTCGGATACGACGGCATCTTCCGGCACGGCATCAATCAGGTCATCATAAAGTTTCCACACTTCAGCTCTCCTCCAAACCACATCCACGTCTCTAGATTGCTTGCGGCCAATTGTACCGTATTAAAGACATATAATTCAACTTTCCCTTGTACGTTACACCCAACATGAGCTACCATTTGCTTACTCTAACGTCAAGGAAGAACGACAATGTCTTTCAAACTGTACCGCAGTGTCTTCATTTGCTGCTTTTCGTCGGTGGCTCTTGTGTTTGCGGCTCTTGCTCAGACGGAGCATCCGCAGACGTGGGCTCAGGATCTCGCGTTCATGGAAAGCATGACGCCCGCTGAGGCAGCGTCGCAACAGGGCCTGATTGTCCAGATCCGGGCGGAAGTCGACTTCTGGCTCAAGGCCCATCCGAACAGCGGCATACAGATTGCGCCTGTTTCACCGAATGCATCGAAGGCCGACCAGGCGGCACTCCAACTCCAGGAATTGCGCAGGGTGGTAGCGGCGATCGTGGAGCAGAACCCGTCGCGTCCGTTCCACCTTGGAATAACGGAGGTTGAGGTTTCGGCATCTCTTTCGCCTTTGTCGCCCACGGCTGAGAGCGTCACGCTGGAAGAGATCCAACAGCACGACGCGACCAACGTCGCGAAGGCCATCGATCTCCTGCCGGGCGTTGAGATCCAACATATCGCCAACAACCGCAATGAAACCGCATTCATGATTCGCGGTTTCAGCAGCAACGGCCAGGTGCCTTTTTATCTCGATGGGGTTCCCATATACGTTCCCTACGACGGCTACATCGATTTGAGCCGTTTTCTGACCAGCGACATCGCGGAGATCCAGGTAGCGCGCGGGTTTTCATCGCCACTCCTAGGGCCCGACGCGTTGGGCGGGTCGGTGAATCTGGTCACAAGAGAGCCCTTGAAGAAATTCGAAGGCGATGCCGCGATGGGCACAAGCTCAGGCAATGGGCTGCTCTCCTCTTTGCGCCTGGGCACGAAACAGACGCGCCTGCTTGCGCAAGGTACGCTCTACTGGCTCCAGGCTGACTACATTCCCCTCTCAGGGAACTTTGCCTATCCATCGGGCGGCTATGCGGCGCTCACGCCGGGGAACAAGCTCAACACGGTCGGCAACATTCTTTATCCAATGACCAGCCAGGAAAACCAGTCGTATTCGCGGGACGAGAAGTTGGGCGGTCGTCTTGGGTGGCTGCCGAAGAACGGTGGTGAGTACGTCTTCAGCTTCATCAACCAGAAGGGTCAAAAGGGCGTACCGCTCTATCAAGGGGCCAACACCAACGCGTCCTTTAATAATTTTTGGAAATGGCCCTATTGGAACAAGACCAGTTATTACTTCCTCTCCGACACCGGCCTGGGCGAACAGAGCGGCATCAAATTCCGCGTCTTCTATGACCAGTTCCGCAACTCGATCGACATGTACGACAACGACAACTACAACAGCATGAACACCTACAGCGCGAAGAAGGGATATGGTTCCGAGATCAGCAGTTACGACGACCATTCCGATGGCGCCTCGACGGAATTCAGTACCCGCTTGCTCAAGCACAATGTCATTGGCGCATCGCTCTTCTTCAAGGATGATGCCCACAACGAAATCGGAGTCTATCCCGGCGCCGCTTCCCTGGGCGTTACCCTGGCCGAGTTCATCCCTGCAAAGAAGTTGCGCGATCAGCAGTTCTCCACTGGCGTGGAGGACCAGATTACGTTCAATTCAAAGTTGCACGCCACGGTTGGATTCAGCGCGGACCACATCAAGGGGCTAAGCGCGGAGACTTATAACAGCTACGACCAGAATAGCGCCGGGAAGTTTGTCACTTCCCCAACCATCTATGCCAACACTCTTCTGCTGCCCTATCAGTGCACCAGTGACGAAACCAACACCTCCTATTCCGGCTGCACCGCGCACTTTTGGAACTTCAACCCGCAGGCTTCGGTCACCTATACGGTGAGCCCATCTGACATTGTCTTCGCAACCTATGAAGACCGGGGACGTTTTCCCACGCTGAAGCAGCGATACTCTTCCGGCATGGGCTCGGCGCTGCCCAATCCCGATTTGAAGACCGAACACAGCCAGAACTGGAACTTCGGCTACACGCATATCTTCGGGACCAAGCTGACCTTCGACGGCCAGCTCTTCCGCAGCGACCTGCGCGATGCCATCGAGTCCGCGTTGGTGGCCGATCCTAATTGGGACCCCACCACCGATCCAACCGATCAGAACGGCATGTGCCCCGTCGCTCCCAAAGGCGGTACGGCCGGCGAGTGCACCCAGAACATCAACCTTGCCAAGGAGGTTCACGAAGGCGTGGAGATCGCGCTGCGCAGCAGTCCGGTCTCGTGGCTCAAGCTGGATACGAGTTACAGCTACCTGGACCGCCAGTTCGGCGACTATACCATTCCCACCGGCACGAAGCTCAGCGGGCCGCTGGTGCTGCCCACGGGGCTACCCAAGAACAAGGCGTTGGGAACCGCCACCTTCAGGTTCCCCTACCAGGTGCTGGGCATCGTCACCGCGCGCTACGAAGGGGGCGTCACCCTGCAAGACACCTCGTATTCTTCTTCCTCTGCCCTCTATCTTCCTCACGGCGAGGGCCTGGCGAGTTTCGACCTCGCAGCCATGGTGCCCATTCGCACCCGGTTCGAGGCGCAAACCGGGGTGAGAAACCTGTTGGATCGCAATTACTTCTACACTGCCGGATACCCGGAAGAGGGCCGGAACTGGTTCCTGAACCTGCGCTACAGGTTCTAGGTCTATGACCGCGTCATTTCGTACTTTGGGTTCATGCCATCCCAGGTCCCAGAATCGGGACCTGGGGCACCCACAATTGGTACATTAACAAGCGGTCAGGGACCTAGTGTGGTGAGTCTGAAGTTCGTCGAAGAACAACCGCGGATTCTTCGACTCACCACCCCCAGGCTGAAAGGCGCCTGGGGCCCCGTTCGCTCAGAATGACAGCCGGTATTGTGTTGGGTATTTCAGACTCAGGACACTCTTCTGTTTCTTGTTCCGACTTCCATGACTTCTGGTTCAAGGCGCGGTGTTCGATCCGCCCCTTGAACCATTTTTTGGCTTTGCTCAGGAAACCTCTGATCAAGTGTCGGATTTGAGAACCGCTGTCCCTCAGGGGCCAGAGCCCGCCGGCAGTGCGAAGCGGTCATTCGATCGATGATGCTCAAACGTCTTCTTCAGGCGTCAAGCGCGCCTGTGACCTGGAGTTGGTACAAAGTAGCATTCTTCGGGGCAATCATTCGTCCCATATCACTTTCAATATGCGCCGATTCGCCTCGCAACATCTTCACGGCGTGGGGGAGCACGGGAAGAATGGTGGACAGGTTTTCGAGTGCGGCGTTCAGACTTCCAGGCAAGTTCACAATCAGGGTCTCGCGTCTGGTTCCCGCAACTGCGCGGGATAACAAAGCATTCGGAGTGTGCAGAGCAGAAGCCGCCCGCATTGCCTCGGCCAACCCAGGCAACTCGCGTTCGATGACCTTGCGCGTGGCCTCCGGGGTAACATCCCGCGCCGATATTCCGGTTCCGCCGGTAGTGAGAATCAGGTCGACGCGGCGATCCGCGAAATCCTGCAACGCCGTCACAATCTGTTCAATCTCGTCGGGCACGGTCTTGATCCACGCGATGCGGGCTTGCAACGTTCCACTGAGCAGGCCAGCAACCGCCGGGCCAGCCGTATCCAAGGTAACTCCGGCAGCACATCGATCCGAGACGGTAATGACGGCGGCCTGAATTGCGGATCGGGCAACCTTGTGAACAACTTCAACGGGAATGCCGGGAAACAGCTCTCCCCCTTTGAGGACCCGTGCGAAGAGCCCGCTTCGCGGCATAATGCAGTCGCCAGTTGTGTAATAAATCGCGCAACGCGCGTGACAAACCTTGCCAATCTGGGTCAATTCGAGCAGGACGTCTCCGATTCGGAGGTGCGAACCGACTCCCAGTTCATCGGTCTCAAGGCCGTCGATGACAAGGTTCTCACCAAACGCGCCGGGCTTCAGCGTCAATCCTTTGGCACGCATCGATTCAATGTCGACATGCGCGAGGAGGCTCACCTGCCGGTGCCAGTCTCCCGCGTGCGCGTCGCCGTCCATACCATGATCAACGAGGATGTGGGCGGAAGGAATCT
>Ga0182030_10026928_pt1 | contig 10372 bp, 12 predicted proteins | sample 812S3MmetaG_FD_121299 | JGI IMG/M metagenome (GOLD analysis project Ga0182030, IMG submission 121299) | Permafrost microbial communities from Stordalen Mire, Sweden - 812S3M metaG (Illumina Assembly) | ecosystem: Environmental > Terrestrial > Soil > Wetlands > Permafrost | place: Sweden... | reverse complement strand
CTCTCACCAATGTCCGGTGTTCGGCATCGAGGTCCACGGCTCCGCCGGCGGCTTCGCATCGCCCTTTTGCAAGAGCTCGATCGAATGCAGATCCGGCGAGCGGATGAATGCCATCTGGCCGTCGCGCGGCGGCCGGTTGATGGTGATGCCGAGTTTCATCAGGCGGTCGCAGGTCGCGTAGATGTCGTCGACCTCGTAGGCGAGATGGCCGAAATAGCGGTCTTCGCCGTATTTCTCCTCCTCCCAATTATAGGTGAGTTCGACCAGCGGCGCGCCGCGCCCCTCGGATGCTTTCAGCAGCCCCTCGTCGTCGTCGGCGCACAGGAACACCAGCGTGAATTTCGCCTTGTCGTTGTCGATGCGCCGGACTTCCTTCAATCCCAGGGCGTCGTGATAGAATTTCAGCGCGGCATCGAGATTGCGGACGCGTAGCATGGTGTGGAGATAACGCATGTTTTTTTGCTCCCTGATATTTGAGATGAGATTGTTGGCGGGTTCGGGAAGTTCAATAGCAGCAAAATGCAAGCGAGGGCAGGATTAGCGTCCGACGGTTCCTGTTTCCTTCAGGCGAGACGACCTCACCCAGCCGGAGACGTTGTTGCCGGTCTTAGGGTTGGAGTACATCACGGATGACCACCTATCGTTCGACTGGGCATATGCAATGAGTTCATCCTTCGGGATCACAAACACCCCCGCCATCGCGCAGTTTGCGTTTGGGGCCGAGTAGAAACGAAGGCGGCCAGCGCCGATCACGACCGCACTGAGAGGCGGCGAAAATACCGGAATATTCTTCGTGCCGGTCTCGGGATCCTTGCAATCGGCAAAAGCCGGACTGGATACGGAGAAGACGAAGGCAACTAGGATCGCCCGGGCTGGCATGCTCTTTCTCCGCACGTCTTGTTCTCGGGACGTCTTGTTCTCAAGACGTCTTGGCAAGCAAAAGCCCTGCCGAGGGGCGTCAGCAGGGCCTTCGCGACGGGAGCCATGGAAGGCTCAACCATCAAGTCGCTCTGAGATAGGCAGCGCCGGCCGTGTTGCAAGGGGCTGGTTGCAGAGGCGTTGATTGGGACGTCCGGCGGTCTCACGGCAAAAGCCCGATATCGTTGACGCCAAACCAACAGCGCCGCCGGGCCGAATAATGCCAGGCGGCGCTGTCGTAGAACTGGAAATTGCAATCCCCCAGTCCTGTTATGTCGCGCGAGCCCGGCAAATGGTTCGATGCCGTGGCGGGGCGCCATACGGCCATGACGGCGGGCCCTGTTGTCGGCGCCGCCACTGGCGACATTGGCAATCAAAAGCCCGGAGTGTCGCTCCGGGCTTTTGATGCATGGTATAGAGGTGGCGACGAAACATCAGTACCAGGAAAAATGATGGCCAATGACGATAAGACGAAAGCCGCTCCTTCGAAAAAGGAGCCGGCCGCGAAGAGTAAGACAGCCGAAGCTGCGCCCAAGACTGAAACAGTGAAGACTGAAACAGTGAAGGTTGAAGATGCGAAGACTGAAGCGATGAAACCGGACGCCGCGCCGTCCAGCAAAGGCATGGGCGAGGGGCAGAAGCCGGTAACCCAGGCCTACAAGGACAACTGGAACGCGATCTTCGCCAAAAAGAAAAAGCGACGATGATGCTTCAGGGGTCTGCCGTGCAGCGAGGACGAAAACCCCGCCGCGCGGTGGACGGGCGTTCGCCTGAAAAACCGAGCGTCTGGATCGTCGCTCTAGGACCAGAACGCCTTGCCGTCGGACCCGCAGCGGGCATTTTCCAGCGTGGTCACGAAATATTCGTCGCGCTCGCGTTCGAACTTTTCCTGGGTGGCCTTGAAGCTTGCAACGCGCGCTGTGATTTCTTCCCGCTCGCGAGCGAGGCGATCTTCCTGTTCGGTCATGCCCATCCCTTTGATTCTTGTCCCGCTGCTATTGGCGCCCGGAATTGGGGCGCTAATTGGGACATGGCGGTACAGGATTGTGATCGTCTTGGTAGGGCGGCGTTCGCCGTTCGCGGTGGATAAGATCGGCGCCGTCCTTGTGGCTTGCGCATGTTCCCGGTAGCCAAAAGAAAACGGGAGGCCCGCATGGCAAAAATCGATCTGGAATCGTTGAGCATCGAAGAACTCGCAAGCTTGCGCGATAACGCAACCGACAAACTGGCGGAAAAGGTCGCGGCAAGGCAGGCCGAGCTCGAAGCCGAACTGGAAAAACTGTCCCGGTACGGCAAGCCGGCGAAAAAATCGCAAGTCGCGCTTCCGGTCGCCAAGGCCAGGAAAGGTGACGAGAAGATTGACGAGAGGAAAGCCGACGAAACGAAGGAACCGGTCGCGAAAGCGGCGTGAAGATCGGCGCCTGATGCGGGCGCTATCGGATGATCCGGACATCGAAGGCGCAATCCGACGGGCCGTGCTATCATCAGCGCGGTCAATTCTCGGATAATTGCAGTGATCGCATCGGATCTTCGCAGCGGCGTGGAACAGCTCGGCGACATGATCGCCGAGGCGTCGATCATTGTTCCCTTTACGGGCGCCGGCATTTCGACGGAAAGCGGCATTCCCGATTTCCGCTCTCCCGGCGGATTATGGACTCGCAACCGCCCGATTCCGTTCGATGAATTCGTTGCCAGCCCGGCCGCCCGCGAGGAGGCCTGGCGGCGGCGCTTTGCAATGGAGCCGACATTCGCCGCGGCGCGGCCGGGACGCGGTCACCGCGCGCTCGCCGCGCTCTACAGGGCCGGCAAGATTCCCGCCATCGTCACTCAGAACATCGACAATTTGCATCAGATGTCGGGCTTCGCGGCCGACCATGTCGTGGAACTTCACGGAAATACCACCTACGCCCGCTGCATCGGCTGCGGGCAGCCTTACGATCTTGCGTGGGTCAGGCAGCATTTCGACACGACCGGCAGTGCGCCCGACTGCACCCTCTGCGATGAGCCGGTGAAGACCGCTACCATCTCGTTCGGGCAGGCGATGCCGGAAGACGCGATGCGCCGCGCCACCGAGCTTGCACGGCATTGCGACCTGTTCCTTGCGATCGGATCGTCGCTGGTGGTCTGGCCGGCCGCAGGGTTTCCGCTGATGGCTAAAAACTGCGGCGCGAGATTGGTGATCATCAACAACGAGCCTACCGAACAGGATGACATTGCCGATTTGGTCATCCGCCACGATATCGGAGAGACGCTTGGACCGTTTGTAGGCAACTGATGCCCAAATGATTCGCGGCGGCGCAAGACTGTTCATAGCTCCTGCCGGTTTCGTTTTTTGTCTATGCGCCGCAATCGGGAGTGTTATCTTTGATTCGAGAGATTCGCGTGGCGTCATCATGAATTGTCATAGATGGGCGCGTGTGCCGGCGCTGTCGCAGACACGACGGGCCGTCGATGAGGTGTGAGGTCCGGGGTCATGGGTTCGGACGGATTTGAGTCCAAGAAGCTCGGGGGCCCGACGTCGGTCGGGACCGGATCCAACAGGCTTGGTCCGAGTGAATTTGCAGGCGGCGTCGAACGCGACCCGACGCTCGATGCGCTTGCGGGGCTCGGCGACAGCGCCGCCAGCCTCGTCGAAATCAGTGGTGTCATCAAATGGTTCGATGCATCAAAGGGCTACGGCTTCATCGTTCCTGACAATGGCTGGCCGGACGTACTTCTGCACGTCACGGTGCTCCGGCGCGACGGTTATCAAACCGCCTATGAAGGCGCACGGCTGGTGTGTGAATGCGTGCAGCGCGCGAAGGGCTATCAGGCGTTCCGAGTCCTTTCGATGGATGAATCGACGGCGATCCATCCGGCCCAAATGCTGCCGCCGCGGACTCATGTCAGCGTCACCCCGACCAGCGGTCTGGAGCGGGCGCAGGTCAAGTGGTTCAACCGCTTGCGCGGATTCGGTTTCCTGACCTGTGGCGAGGGGACGCCGGACATTTTCGTTCACATGGAGACATTGCGCCGCTTCGGGATGACCGAGTTGCGCCCCGGCCAGTTCGTGCTGGTGCGGTTCGGGCCGGGCTCCAAGGGGATGATGGCCGCCGAGATTCAGCCGGAAGCCGGCTCGCCGGGGCTGTCGTCGCATTGATCGCACGCTTTTTTCTGCGTCATTGAGCCGAAACTGTCGGTCGGATCACAAAAATCACCTCGCGCGGTCTTGCCCACGGTCTGGTATTTGCCACGATCGTCGGGTTAGGGTCGGCCGAAATCCTTTACGGTCCGGGGTGAGAGCGTTGTCCATGAATTCATATCGACCAATTGATCAGCGTCGTCTGCGGGCGCGGCTTTGGATCGCCTTGGCCGCGGCCGTCGCGCTTTGCGCATTCACCGGCTTTGGCGCGCAGGCTGCGAGCTTCCAGACGCTTGAGATCGCCACCAAGTCTGGTGTGCAGGTTTTTTCAGTCGAGATGGCGACCACCGAAGAGGAAAAAACCACCGGACTGATGTACCGCAAGGAGCTGGCGGACGGGAAGGGGATGCTGTTCGATTTCTCGCCGGAGCAGCAGGTTTCGATGTGGATGAAGAATACCTACATCCCCCTCGACATGATTTTCATCCGGGCCGACGGCCGGATTCTGCGAATTGCCGAAAACACCGAGCCGCTGTCTACCAAGATCATCCCGTCAGGGGGGCTGGCGAAGGGGGTGCTGGAGGTGATCGCCGGCACCGCGCAAAAATACGGTATCGCGCCCGGAGACCGGGTTGCACATCCGCTGTTTATTCGCCGATGAGGCGGTCGCAGCGCCTTGCTGACGCTGCCTTTAGCGTGTATCGACGTCGTTTCCCAGATTATCGGGGTATAGCGCAGCCTGGTAGCGCGGCAGTTTTGGGTACTGCAGGTCGTTGGTTCGAATCCAGCTGCCCCGACCAAAAAACCAGCCACTTCTTGAATTATTGAATAGCTAAATCTTGCCATAAATCCGAATTGGCAAGATCACGGGAAGAAACCAGAACAATTTCTTCCGGGAACGGCCGGTCGCGTTGATGAAGCGCTTTCGAGCGCCGACGAAGCCATTCTCCATAAGCCACGAAACCGGCGCGAAACAGACGCTGGATATGGTCGACCTCGATCAAATAAGGAGGTTCGGTCATGTGGACACTCATCCTCAGCTTGATTTACGACCAATCCTGCAAAAGCATCATCGCCGGCGTCGCCAGGCATCAGCATCGGTGGATCTAAGACGAGATGCTACGTCGCGCATGATGCAGGGCAGTATTAGCCGGACCGTTCTCGGGGTCCCTCAAAATCCGCCTGCGTCTCGCAGGCGGTACCAGGCCTCGACCATGGGAACAGCAGGTTTGGCGAGCGCCTGAAAAGGGTGACCTGGGAACGCCAATTCACTGAAAGCGGAACGTCCCTCCGGCCTTCCAAGCATCTGCAACGCGATCTTGCGCCCGAAATGGGTAGAACGGGAAACGCCCGTTCCACAGTAGCCCATGGCGTAGAACACTCCATCGGGCGATTTTCCAAGATGGGGGAATTCATCAAAGGTATAGCCAATGAGGCCGCTCCAGGCGTGACTCACCGGTATATCCCCCAGCGCCGGAAAGGTCCGCAACAGGTCTCGAGCGAGGTGAGCGTAGGCTCCGGCACTGCTGTCGCGAGCCAGATGGTTGGCGCGGCCGCCCCAGATCAGTCGGTTCTCACCCGGTGCGCAGCGAAAATAGAAAAATACACGATTTGAGTTTCCGCAGACGCGGCGCTTCGGCATCAGCTCGTCGAAAACCTGCGGCGCGATCGGCGCGGTGACGATTTGCGCAGAACCGATCGGGAAGATTCGCTTGCGAAAAAAAGCTCCGACGTCTTTCGTGTAGCCGTTGGTGGCGACGAGGACGTCCCGGGCTCGAATGTCGAAACCGTCGAAACGCACAGTATGGCTCTGCCGGTCCGAGACGATATGGCGTACCGCCGAATTGCCGTGCACGACGCCGCCGGATTCGCGTACGCGCGCCAATAGACCCGCGTGATACTTGCCCGGGTGGAGACTAGCATCCATCGGCAACAGCGCGCCGCCGTGGAAAATGTCCGTGCCGACTTCGCGGTTTTGCTCGCGTCGAGTGATCATCTCCGATGGAACGTCGGTGTAGCGCTTCAGATCCTCCATATCGCGTGCCATCGCCTCATAATGTGCGGGACGCATGGCGCCGCGGAAACGGCCGCAGCGGGTAAAAGAGCAGTCGATGTTCTCCTGATGGATTAGATTCTCAATTCCGTCGAGCATCTCCACGCCCTCGCGAAGCAACTCCACGGCCTTGCGCTCGCCCATCATCTCGATCAGGGTTTTGACACGAAACTTCTGGTTTCCACTGCCGACTTGGCCGCCATTGCGCGTGCTTGCGCCGAAGCCCGGGACGCCCGCGTCCACCACGACGACGTCCCTTCCAGCCCGGGCGAGCACCAGTGCCGCGGCAAGACCGGTGAAGCCGGCGCCGATCACGACCACATCTGCCTTTGTGTTGGGCGGTGCCCACGGGCCCTTCAAGGGCGGCGCATCGCGCCACCAAAATGGACTAGCCGGAAACGATCGCGAGCGCACTCTGCCTTTCGCCAGATCGGCCAGCGTGATCGCTACTTCCTCAGCTCCCCCTTCTGCGATGCTGATCAAATCTTTTCCCTTACCTGCGCCCATCGGTCGAGTTTGCATATTATAAAAATGACTTGCATTAAATGCAAGTCCGCGGTACAGCACAAAAGCCGGATGGGTATGCCGCCGACACCTCAGGACAATTCGGCCGGACCACGGAAAGAACACGGAGGACTGGAATGAACCTCTCCAATTCATGGGTTGGTGCGATGGCGCCAGGAAGTCTTGTCACGCCGAAAGGTCTCGATCTCGCGGGGACTCAATCATTCCTCAAGCAGAATGGCATTCGTTATGTTCTCGCGCAATTCGTCGACCTGCACGGTGTCGCCAAGAGCAAAGCCGTTCCGGCGCAGCATCTTGAGGATCTGCTGACTGATGGGGCAGGTTTCGCGGGCGCTGGAGCCTGGGGTCTCGGCATGCTTCCGCATGACGCGGAATTCATGGTGGTATGCGAACTGGATACCTTGACGATTACGCCCTGGGCGCCGGGCTATGCGCGGATGATGGGCATCGGCATGGTCAAAGGTGCGCCGCATCCCTTCGACACGCGCAATGTTTTGAAGAAGCAGGTCGCGCGTCTCTCCGAGCGCGGCTGGACGCTGAACACCGGACTGGAGCCGGAGTTTATCTTGCTGCGGCGGGATCAGGACGGCAAATTATCGCCTTTCGATGGCACGGACACGCTTGCCAAGCCTGCCTACGACTACCGCGGCCTGATGCGCGGGCGGAATTTCCTCGAGCGAATTACCGAGTCATTGCAGGCGGTCGGCATCGACGTTTATCAGATCGATCATGAGGACGCGAACGGCCAGTACGAGATCAATTTCAAATACGCTGACGCGCTCAGGACCGCCGATCAGATCCTGTTCTTCAAGATGGCCGCTTCCGAAATCGCCCACGAACTCGGCGCGATCTGCTCTTTCATGCCAAAGCCACGAAGCAATTCGACAGGCAGCGGCATGCATATCCATTGTTCCCTGGCAGATGCGGCCGGTCGCAACATCTTTCACGACGACTCGGACAGCAACGGGCTCGGACTGAGCAAGGCCGCCTATCATTTCCTCGGCGGGATTATGGCGCATGCTCGGGCGTTGACCGCGCTGCTCGCGCCCACGGTGAACTCCTACAAGCGTCTCGTGGTCGGGCGAACTGTTTCGGGGGCGACATGGGCGCCGGCCTTTGCCGCCTATGGCGACAATAATCGCACCGCCATGGTGCGCATTCCGTACGGACGTATCGAAGTCCGCACCGGCGACAGCAGCATGAATCCCTACCTCGCGACCGCGGCGCTGATCGCCGCCGGTCTCGATGGCATCGAGCGCGGGCTCCACCCGGGCGAGCCGAAGAACGTCAATTTCTATGGCCTGTCGCTCGAAGCAATCAGGGAGATGGGCGTGGGCCTGCTTCCGCAGACGCTTGTTGAGGCGCTCGACGCCCTCGAAGCCGACCGGCTGTTTGCCGAAGCGCTGGGCGAGGGGGTTATCAACGAATTCATCTCGCTCAAGAGATCCGAATGGATGGAATACCACCGCCACGTTTCGGATTGGGAAGTTGAAAGATATCTCAGCTTCTTCTGACTTTTTCACTTTTCACTGGAGACCGGTATGTGCGGAATTGCAGGACTATTTATCAAGAACGCTCGGCTTCGACCCGACCTTGGGGCCTTGCTGACCGCAATGACCTCCACATTGGGCGGTCGAGGTCCGGACTCCGCAGGTTTTGCGCTGTATACCGCGGAGGACGCCAGCAGGGTAAAGCTTACGCTCGCTTCGTCCCTCGATGGCCTGGACATGGAAGCGCTTGGCGCCGTGCTGTCGCGCTCGCTCGGTGTGTCAGTTCCTGTCTTCCGCCGCTATACCCACACGATTTTCTCCGTGCCGGCGGATGAAGTCGACACTGCCCGTGCCTGGCTCGCGAAAAATGCTCCCGATGTTCGCATCGTTAGCGAGGGCGTCGGCCTCGAAATATACAAGGAAGTCGGTTATCCCGATGATGTCGCGCGCGAGTTTGACATCGCCGGGATCGCCGGCACGCACGGTATTGCTCATACGCGCATGGCGACCGAATCGGCCGTTACGACGAATGGCGCGCATCCGTTTTCGACCGGACGCGATCAGTGCCTGGTTCACAATGGCTCGCTTTCCAATCACGCCTCGCTGCGGCGGGAACTGAACAGGGACGGGATCGTCACTGAGACGCAGAACGACACCGAGATCGCCGCCGGATATCTCACCCGAGAGATGAGGCGGGGACGGAGCCTTGGCGACTCGTTGAAGTCGAGCCTCGACGATCTGGACGGATTCTTCACTTTCGTTGTGGGCACCAGAACCGGCTTTGGCGTTCTGCGCGATCCGATCGGCTGCAAGCCGGCCGTCATGGCGGAGACTGACGACTACGTGGGGTTCGCTTCGGAATACCGCAGCCTCACTTGTTTGCCTGGCATCGCCACCGCTCGTGTATTCGAGCCCAAGCCGGCCACGCCGTACTTCTGGGAGCACCAGGGATGAATAGGATTAACTTTGTGGCCAAGCCGATTAACGAGGTGAACTCATTGCTTCCAGACGCACCCGGAATCAATGAGATCGACCTTGCAGCAACTCAGCTTCGCGATCTCAATACCCGACTACAGGCACTTCGCAACGACACCAATGAAACCTTCTGGCGCGTGCTGAATCCGGCGGGCGGGCACGCGATCGCGGTCGGGATCGATGCTCCCGTTGACGTCGAAATTTCAGGACATGTCGGCTACTTCTGTGCCGGAATGAACAAGAGTGCCCGCATCGTCATCGACGGCAACGCCGGCCAGGGTGTCGGTGAGAACATGATGTCCGGCCTCATCCACGTAAAGGGTGACGCAAGCCAATCGGCAGGGGCGACGGGACACGGCGGGCTGCTGCTTATCGAAGGCAATGCCGGCGCGCGTTGCGGCATCTCGATGAAAGGCATCGACATTGTCGTAAAGGGAGAGATCGGCCACCTTTCGGCCTTCATGGGACAGACCGGGCGGCTGGTCGTCTTTGGTGACGCCGGCGATGCCCTCGGCGATTCCATTTATGAGGCGCACCTCTATGTCCGCGGCATGGTTGCCAGCCTCGGCGCGGACTGCATCGAGAAAGAGCTGAGAGACGAGCACCGGGCCGAGCTGTTCGCGCTGCTCGAACAGGCCGGCGAGGCTCACGCGGTCGATGTTTCCGAATTCCGTCGCTACGGGTCCGCTCGCAAGCTCTACAATTTCCATATCGACAATGCCGGAGCCTATTGATGAACGTCCGCGAACGGGACTGGGGATACATTCCGCCACGGCCATCCGCCACTTTTGATGCGCATTCCATCGCGGAGATCCGTCGCGCTGCGGCGACCGGCATCTACGACATCCGCGGAGGCGGCACCAAGCGCAAGGTGCCGCATTTCGACGATTTGCTGTTCCTCGGTGCGTCGATGTCGCGCTATCCGTTGGAAGGCTACAGGGAGCGCTGCGACACAAGCGTCGTGCTCGGGACTCGCCATGCGAAGAAGCCGATCAAGCTCGCCATTCCGATAACAATAGCCGGCATGAGCTTCGGATCTCTTTCCGCCCAGGCCAAGGATGCTCTGGGGCGAGGCGCAACCCTGGCTGGCACGTCGACCACCACCGGCGACGGGGGTATGACTCCCGAGGAGCGCGGCCAATCGAAGATTCTGGTCTATCAATATCTGCCCTCGCGATACGGGATGAACCCGGACGATCTCCGAAAGGCTGATGCGATCGAAATTGTGATCGGCCAGGGAGCGAAGCCCGGTGGTGGAGGCATGCTGCTCGGGCAGAAGATTTCCGACCG
>Ga0182030_10026927_pt1 | contig 10373 bp, 11 predicted proteins | sample 812S3MmetaG_FD_121299 | JGI IMG/M metagenome (GOLD analysis project Ga0182030, IMG submission 121299) | Permafrost microbial communities from Stordalen Mire, Sweden - 812S3M metaG (Illumina Assembly) | ecosystem: Environmental > Terrestrial > Soil > Wetlands > Permafrost | place: Sweden... | reverse complement strand
TGACGGCGCGGGCCGCGGCGATGGAGCCGCCCAGCAGCGCCCAGCCAGGCTCGGTGAGGAGGAGAAAGGCGGGTGGCTGAGAGTCGTATACGGAGGTGTACAGGGGATGGCCGGCCTGCATCGCCCGGAGGGAGAGCCAGTAGGTCCCCTCATCCAGGTTGAGCGAGCCGGCGCTCAGATAGTGCAGCCGGGTCACCAGCGTGATCACGAGGATGACGGCGACGCACAGCCCTCGGACCAGGCTCATCGCCGAGGGCCATCGAACCGGCCTGCTCAAAGGGTCTTCACCCAAGGCCCCGTCCCGGCGGTGCGTCTCTCTCCCGAGTGCTCACGGACCAGAGGATACGGGTCTCCGCCCGCGTGCCCTCAGCTGAGCCGGACCGCGTCGCCGACCCGGACCAGGTCGAGGAGGCGGGCATCTCGCTCCATCCCGGGGCGGATGCGCAGAAGGAGGTCGTCCCCATCCACCGCCATCTCCGAGCCCAGCTCCGCCGCCAGGTAGGCCGCGATCCGGGGCTCAACCCCACCCAGCGCAGTCAGTCGGGGGACGTCCATGGGGAGCCGAAGTGCCGCGGCCAGAGCTCCCATGCGCTGGTTCCAAATCCCCGCCGGTACGCGGGGCAGGGGCGCACCCAGCCGGCCCGCGAGCAGCGCCGTGAGCGCATACACGCGCGCCTGCAGGGGCGTGGCGATCCCTTCCCAGAGGGCGCGCTCGTGGGCGATCCCGTCCAGGACGTCGCGGGCACGCTCGAGGACGTCGTCCGGTGGGATGGCGACCCAGGCTCGATCCCTCACCCGCCGGCTGGCCCAGCCATCGCAGCTCACCGCCCTCCCCGGGGCGCAGCTCGCCGCGTCGAGACAGGTCGCCAGTCGGGAGCCGGGCTCGACCCCCTCGCCCGGCAGGCAGCCCGTCTCCTCGTCCCATGTGCGCGTCGCCTTGACCACCCGATGGCCGCGGATGGCCGCCACCGGTAGGGTCAGGTCCTGCAAGCCCAGTTCGAGGGTGGCGCCGACCGTCCCGTCGCCGCGGTCGGCAGGAGGGTAGACGGCGCCTCCCAGGGTGTCCGCCGCGATGCGGCAGAAGCCGAGCCCCCACCGCTCCCGGTCCCGCCGGTTGCGCGCGGTCGCGAAGGTCCCGGTCCCGGCGGCGCCCGGCCAGACCACGTGAAACGCCTCGCCGTCCTGAATCAGGGTCACGGAAGTGGTCCGGGTGTGGCGCTCCGCGTTGACCGCGAGCTGCACCAGGGCGAGGGCGGCGACCTCGGGAGCGCGGACGGGGAAGGCGGGGCGTCCGTCGACGTGGACCTCGAGAGCGGTCCGCGTGCCGATGCCGGCCACCGCGAGGTCGATGACATCGTGCGACGTCCCCAGCGTGGTCACCCGGCGGCCGGCGACCAGCCGGAGAGACGCCGCGAGCATGGAGATCCTCAACCGCTGGGGGCCCTCGAGGACGTCGGCGGTCGCCTCCATGGCAGCGAGCAGCCCGTCGAGGAGGGCCGCCGCCGCGGGGTCGGCGGGCACGACCGTGACGGCCAGGCTTGTCTGACGGAGGGAGAAGAGGACCGTTCCCGGCCCGGCACCGCTCCATTCCGGGGTGGCGACGATGATCTCGCCGTCGCGGTCGAGGAGCGCGGCGGGGAGGGGCAGCTCGCGGAGCTCGGTGATGGTCAGATTCATGACCGCGGAGCGCCCGGGTGGGACGCCGGCCCCGTTCCGCTGACCGCCAGCCGGTAGCGGCGATTGCCGTGACTGACCACGGCGGCGGGGGAACCGTGGCGTGCCAGCCAGTCCCCGAAGCGGCGCACCGCCCGGGTGGCGGTGTCGGAATGGAAAGTGACGATCTCGGGGTGGCGGAGGACCAGCCGAACCGCCTCGCGATGGTGGCACTGATCCTGGCTCGGGACGTGGACCACGAAGCTGCCGTCCTCCACCCGGAGGTCGGCGACGGGATGGTCCAGCATGCGATCGACACGCTCCATCAGCGAGGCATCTCCGTCGCGCTTGTCGTGGAGCCAGGCCCGGGGATGAGCACGGTTGATCGCGCTGCGCACACGGAAGGAGTCGGCGTTCGCCGTGTAGACGATGACCAGGCAGTCGGAGGCGTCACGGGCGAGCACGCAGAGGGCGTCGCTGCTGCTCGCGGATTGGTCCGGCGCCATGGTCAGATCCCAGTCCACGATCGAGATCACGGGCTGAGTGGCCGGCCCTCCCTCCCGCAGAGCGGCGATCGCGCGGCTGGCGCTGCGAAATGCCAGGGGATGGAAGCCCCGGGATTCGAAGTGGCGACGCAGCTCGTCCAGCTTCGCCATGTCGTCCTCGAGCAGCAGTACCTCGGCGTTCGCCTTCACTGCAGCGACACCCACCCGGTCACGGAATCGCGCCGCGGACGCACCCTCACCGCACTCCCCGAGAGAGCTCGAGCCGCAGAGGTGAAGGCAGCCAGGGGGAGGTTGAATCCCGCCGGGTGTGCGGAGACCAGCGCCTGCAAGCTTGCGCTGCGGGCGAGCCGCCCGCCTGGGAGCTCGACGCCGGCACCCGTCGCCAGTCGCATTCCACCGACCTCTGCGTCGAGGGCCCGGCTGGCCGCATCCGCCAGCTCCGAGAAGCCCGAGAAGCTGCGGGCGTGTGCTGGCAGCCCGCACGGCGGTGGCCCGAGCCAGAGCACGAGAACCGGGTGGCGGACCGGGACCGCCTCGACGCCGGGCGGCAAATCGGCGACATCCCCGACGAGCATCCAGGGCCAGGGCTGGCACGATTCCACGGCGGTGAGCGACTCATCCGGCCGCGCATCCTTGACCACGACCCGCGCACGCTCCAACCGCTCGCGGAGTCCTACTGCCAGCTCGCCGTCCCGCGAGAGGACCACCAGGGTGCGGTCGCGCTCCGGCGCCAGGGCTCCCAGGGTCACGTTCCCGGCTTGCACCGCACCACTTTCCTCTGCCCCGTCCCGTCCACTGCCCGCCACTCGAGTGCATCGCGTCCGCGCCGATTGCGGGCCGAGATGATAGGGGATGCAGTTACCCTGCGGCGTTCTGTACTATCCGACTTCCTCAGTTGCGAGGGAGGGATGGTTTGAACCGGCGCCGGGTGTTTGCGGCAGTCTTTTTCAGCGTGGTCATCATCGCCATTCTCGGCGTCATTGTCGGCGCCGAGATCGAGAGCGCTGGCCAGACCATCAGCGTGCTGCGTCTGCGAACCGCCGTGCAGCGCGGCGACGTCTACTCCACCGCGGACGTCGATGTGGTTCCACTCAGGATCGCTCCGGGCGATCTCAACTACGCGACGCCGGGGTCAGTGGCCGCGGGAGCCCGCTTTGCGCTGCCCCTGCAGCCGGGCGACCTGCTTAGTCCCGACGAGCTCGAGGCTCCCGGGGCGGCGACGGAGATCACCCTGTCCGTCATCAATCCGCCGCCTGTCCAGTCCGGGCAGTCGATCGACATCTTCGCGGCTGTCCAGGAGAGCCAAGTGCTCATCGGCCACGCGGTGCCTGTGGTCGACGTGAGCGGAGGCCAGTTCACCGTGCTGGTCAGCAGTCAGGAGGAGCTGGCCTGGGTCGAGGTCGCCGCCTCCAGCGCACCGCTCCACGTCGTGGTTTCGGTCGCGGCCGGTCCGACGGGCCTCCCGCCCGCCAACGTACAGGATGCAATCTGCGAGCTCGCCCCGGGTGACTGTGCCGGACTGGCCAGCCCGCTGCCGGCGACTGCCCCCGCGTCATCCGGGTCGCCGACCCCGACACCGACTCCGTCACCGTGAGCCTCCTCATCGGCGTCTGCACCACCAGGGCGGGACAGACGTCGACATACTGGGCGACGTCGCTCGCCTGGAGCCTTGCCGAGCAACGCAGCGTGACCCTCGTCGACTGCGACATGGAGGGGGGCACGATCGCCGACCTCCTCTACCTCAGCATCGCCGATCGCAGCATCGGCAACTGCTTCGGCGACCGGCCTGCCCGCGCCGTCGACGTCGAGGAGCAGGCGGTGGCTGTCCCGCAGCGTCCCAAACTCCGCGTGGTTCCCGGGCTCCGCAGCAGCTATGGCTATGAGATCTCGGACTGCCTGCGCCGGGTCGGCCCGGCCATCGCCGCCCTGAACAGCGACGTGGTCATCGCCGACCTCGGCCACCCCCTCGCGCATCCCGGTCTGCGCTCGCCGCGCACGAGTGCCGAGGCGATCTCCTCGATCTTCCACCGGGTCTTTATCGTGATCCGTGACGAGCCGGCCCTGGTTGCCCGCAGCATCAATGTGCTCCGCACCGCCCGGCTCTCCCACGGTGAGATCGTGATCTGCCGCCAGCGCTCGCGGGCCCACCAGCGCAGCATCATCGACACCCTCGCACGCGAGCTCCCCGAGCTGCCCGTGCGCGATGTGTGGCGCTGGGACGAGGGGGCGGCAACCCGGATGGGGGACAGCGGTGTCCCGTTGACCCTGCCGGGCATTGCACCGGAGCTGCAGCTGTGAGCGCGGCGGCCATCCCCCGCCCGGACGGTCATGGGGCATCCGCAGAGGCGGTCGTGGTCCGCGAGTGGCCGATCATCTCCCCCGAGGACCGGGAGATCGCTCAGATCCTCGCCGCCAAGGTCGCTCAGATGCGTGGCGGGGAACCTCCATCGGTGCTGCACGAGGAGAGGCTGGAGGAGGACATCGAAACTGTTGTCCGGCGGGCTGTCGAGGCACCCCAGGCAAGCGGGCTGCCGCTGCCCGTCGTCTCAGGGCTGGCAGGAGATCCCCAGTACCGGGCGGTGACCGTCTGCAACGCCATGATGCTGGCCTCGCACCTGTGGCCGCTCTCACTTCTCGTCTACGGCGCCGATCTCGAGAACATCGCCTGCCTCGGTCACGACCACTGGATGGTCTCCACTGTCGGCCGCAAGGCGGTGCTCAAGGGCAACTCTCCCTTCGAGAGCGACGACGACGTCATCGAGTACTTCCGCCGGGTGCTCCGGCTCCGCGGTGTCACCGGGGATCAGACCCTCACCGACGCGATGCCGATTGCCGAGGCCAACATCGGCTCTGTCATTCGAGTCGTGGTCGCCAAGCGCCCGGCCGTATCGGGAGTGTCCAACGTCAAGGCGTCGGTCCGGATCCCGGCTCGGACGAGGGTGCGCGACCTCTCCGATTACGTCCAGCAGCAGGCCATGCCCCAGCCGATAGCGGTCTTCCTCGAGGCGCTGGTCCACGCTCGGGCCAACATCCTGATCGCCGGCGGGACGGGGACGGGCAAGACCACTCTGATGCGCGTCCTCTGTGGCCTGGCATCGCCCGCCGATCACATCGTGGTGGTGGAGGATGGTGCCGAGCTGCACCTCGACCAGGACCGCGGCGACGGCGAGCCGTGGCACGGTCTGACGACCGCGGTCTCCACCATCCCCTCGATCCGCGCCGACACCGAGACGCGGCAGCTGACGATGTTCGGCCTGGTCCGCCACGCCCTGCGTTTCCAGCCTGACCGTCTGGTCCTCGGCGAATCGCGGGGGGAGGAGATGGCGGCGGTCTGCAAGGCGCTGATGACCGGTCACGACGGCTCGATGACCACCATTCACGCAGAGGATGCGGAGCTCGCCCTCGATCAGGCGGTCCAGTACGTGATGGAGAATCCGCGCTTTGCCGGCAACGAGAAGATGGCGCGGCGGATCGTCGAGCAGGCAATCCACGTCGTCGTCCATCTCGCCAACCAGGACGGCCGCCGCCGTGTCACCGGCATCCTCGCCGTGGAGCGGGGTGGCAACCACAAATGGATCTACCGCCAGGCCGGCTTCGGCGGCTGGGAGAGGATGACCGACCTCATCGGTAACCTCTCCCGCTTGGCTCCGCGGCTGCGTCCCCACCTCTGGGGCGAGGAGGTGCCACCCCTGTGACCGCGCTCGCCGTGGTGGCCCAGCTGCCGGTCCTCCTGGTGGTGGGGGTCATCGTGGTGCTGGCCTCCGCCTGCGCGGCCTGCGCGGCCATCCTCGACGTGGATCTCGGGCGCCTAAGGCCCTCCCGGAGCCGGCGGATCGCGGTTCTCGAGCGGGAGAAGGACATCGCTGCCGGGTTGGCCTGGCCGTGGCAGCGCTGGGTCGTCCTGCGTCTGGCGTTCGCCGGGCTCGGGCTCGTCGTGGCGTGGGTCACCGGAGTGACCCTCCTGTGGGTCATCGGGCCGATCGCGGGAGTGGTGGGGTTTCGCTTCGCCCTCGCCGGTCGCGCGGCCAACCGTCGCCTGCGCATGGAGCGGGCGTTCCTCGGCCAGCTCCGCAACCTGCGCGACCGGATGGCGGTTTCCAACCAGTCATTGGACACCGCACTCCAGGAGCTGGGCCGCAACCCGGGTCCGGACCTCGGCTACGTGCTGGCCCCGCTCGCTCGGGGAGGCTCCACGATCGCCAACGTCGTCGAGATGGGCGCCCGGGCACGCTCCCCGATCGTCGAGCAGGTGGCCGCCGTGTTGATCTGGGCCCGCAGCCGGAGTTCCGACTTCCTGATCCAAACCATTGACACCGTCCTCATCCCGGTCGGCGAGGCTCAGCTCGCCATTCAGGAGGAGGGCATGGTGACGCTGGCGCAGCAACGCGCGGTCACCTTCGCGATGTCGGCACTCCTCGTTGTGATGCTCGCCATCGCCTTGGGAGTCGAAACGTTGCGCGCCTATTACCAGTCCTTTGCCGGCCAGGTCGTCCTGATCGTCGTGACCTGCCTCTTCGCCGGCCTGGTCGCGTTCCTCGGTTTCATCGTGCGCCCTCAGAGCTGGACCCGCTGGAACCTCCGGCGGCTGGCTGAGGAGCAGGATCGCCTCGGTGGCTGAGCTCGCCCCGGCGCTTCCGTTCGCGCTCATCGCGCTCCTGGCCGTCGGCGTCTGGGCACTGGGACTCCTCCGCCTCGACGTCTTCACGCCCGACGATGTCCGCGCCTGGCGGCGGCTGGCGTCGCTGCGCGGCTACGCGACACCCACCCGCCGGTTGGAGAGAGCGGCCGCGCGGGTGCCCTTCCTGCGCCGGCTCCAGGACGAGCTCGACCTGAACCGGCAGCTCGCCATCGCCGGCTGGTCCGAGAGCCCGCAGGGTTTCCTGCTGCGGGTGTTCTTCGCGGCTCTGCTGGCGGCCGCCCTCTTCCTGGGGCTGCTGGCCGTGGGCCTTCTCGAGAACGGGGTCTGGCCGCTGCCTCCGGCCGCGGCCCTGCTGGTCGCCGCGGCGGTCTTCGCGCTTCAGATCTCCTGGCTCAGGACGAGCGCGCGGACCCGTCAGGAGCAGTCAGACCAGGCTCTCGGAGACACGATGATGCTGGTCGCAATCATGACGGACGGGCGCGGACTGCAACTGGAGGATGCGGTGCGGATACTCTCGCGCTGCGTCGACCATCAGTCACTGCAGTCGATCGTCGACGGTCGGGGCTGGCAGCGACTGGTGCACCAGCCCCATTCGACCACCATCGAGCTCTACCGCCAGATATCCGCCGAGTTCGGGATACCCCTCTTCGATGTCGTTGCGGATGCCGCGGCGAATGCCAACGTCGGAATGAGCGAGCGCGAGACGTATACTCGGGTGGCCAGGGCCGTTTACCAGAACCGCCTGGCCGAGGCCCGCTTTCGCGCGGCACGCGCCAAGACGCTGGTCACCATCCCCGTCGCGATGATGCTCATCCCGCTGCTCATCCTCATCGGCGCGCCGGTGTTTGCGACCATCAGCGGCGGGCTCGGCCTTGGCTGAGCCCCGCCGGGCGGTTGCCGGCGTCATGGCCGGTCTAGCCATGGGCGCCGTGCTGCTGGGCGCTTCGGTGATCACCCTCGGCCCTCCAGATCTCGGCCTGGCTGGGCAGTTTCTGAGCGGCTCCTACCCGTCCACGCAATCCGCGGTAGCGTTGCTCTCTCTGGTCTGTTATGCGGTGGTGCTGGCCGCTGTCGCCGTGGCGGTGTTCAAGGGGCTACGGATGGCCGCAGGACGGAGGGGCACGAGCAGGGGCATCCGAGCCATCGCCCTGGTCCTCGCCGGTGCCGTCCTGCTCAGCCTGAGTGTCGTCAACCGGGTGGACACGGGAAGTGGGATCTGCTGCGGAGGGGGAGTGCAGCAGGTCAAGGAGGCGGCGTCGCTTGCTCGATGACCCGGATCAGAGTGGCTACGCCTTTCTGATCCTGCTCGACGACGCGGGGGACTCTCACGCCCTCGCGCAGCTGCTGACCCGGCTGCGCCACCCCGAAAGCCCGATTCCCTCAGTGTTCCTGGTCCCGCCCACCCGGGGTCTCGACTTCTTCTCCGAACCCGGGCGCCAGCGTGAACTCGACGCCTGGTGGTCGGCCGAGGTCCCCGGCGCGGCCCACCCCGTCTACCTGGTGATGGACGCCGAGGGGCTGGAGGGGTGGCTTCAGGGGGTCGACGGCACCTTCTACGTCGGTGTACGGGACGCCGCCCGGTTGTCCGCCTACGCAACCGAGCCCCGAGCCCGCCCCTTCACCTGGGCGGGCCCTCTGGATTTCGCCCTGGCGGTCATGCAGGACCACAGCGCGGCCCGGAGCGGTGGCCTGGACGTCTTCGATCAGGCGGATGCACTGCGAATGGCGGCTCTGGGCGGGCGCCTTGCGCTGCGACCCGAGGCAACCGAGGGCGCCGCGCGCGTACGGCCCGCCGCTGCCGACCTTCGTCCCAGCACTCTGCCGGTCGTGCCCTCCGCCGCCCGGCCCCCGACGAGATCTCTTGCGATGGCGCCGCCCGCGACCGCCTTCCCGAGCTCTCCCCCGGTCGCGCCGTCCGGACCCTCTGACCGGCGCTATTCACCGAGCGTCTCCGCCGGCAGGGCGGGCAGCGCTCCGCGCCAGCCGGGTGGTGGGGCGCTCTCCGCCGTCCTTCGATCCCGGAGGGCGTTTCACCCGCGCTCGGACGCCGACCTGGCGCAGCAGCTCGCAGGACGCGGTCCCACCATTGTGGTCATCGGGTCACGCAAGGGTGGGGTGGGAAAGACCAGCTTCGCTGCCGGGATCGCGATCGCCGCCGGCACCGTGCTGGACCGGATTGGCCACATGGCGTGCATCGTCGATGCAAACATCGCCAACCCCGACGCCTGGGGGCAGATGAATCTTCCCCCCGAGGCGGCCACGGTTCGCGACACGGTCGCGGCGCTGCTCAGTAGCCGCGACACGCCGCCCCCAGTCCATGCCACCACTCCGGCCCTGGCGTGCTACCCGGAGGTCCGTGACCCGATCGAATATTCGCGGACGGCGATCCGCCGCCTGGCGGAGCATCTCCGGCGCCGCTACACGCTCATCGTGATCGACATGTCCAACCGGCTTCCCGACCCCACGGCGGGGCCGGAGGCGGCGGTGGCCGCCTACTGGCTCGAGGTGGCCGACGCCCTCGTCCTACCCACCGCGTCGGCTCGGGCCGACTTCAACGGTGCCCTCGACTATCTCGACGTCGGCGGCCTGCCCCCGACCGTGGTTGCGTACATCGTCGCCACCTCACGGCGGCTGCGCGACAACCCGGCTACTCTCGAGTACGTCCGTGCCCTCCATCAGCGGGCACTGCGCGTGGTCGAGGTCCCGGACGACGCCAACGCGGTCCGCCTGGCGGGGATGGAAGGGGTGCCGGTCGAGCAGCTCTCCTCGCGTCTCCGGCTCGCCTATCGTGAGCTGACCGAGGTCATCGCAGCCATGCCGAGGCGAGTCCAGGCGTGACCCGGCGTCCCGGGACGGCCGGCAGGATCGACCGCGACCCGCAGCACCTTCCGGTGCCCATCGGCGACCTGCGTCCGCGCCGCCAGCCGCGCACCACCCCGGCTGCCTTGAGGCTCTGGCGGCGACGGGGTTCCGAGCTGGTCGCGGCGGCCGGGCTCCTCCTGGCGGCGGCCGCCGCGGTGGTCACCGTCACCCGACCCCCTCTCAGCGTCTACCTCGAGGACAACACCGTCCACGTCGCTGGGCTCACCCTCTCTCATCCGGTGAACAATGGCGGTCTCACCGATGGGCATCTCTACACCGGACCGGCCACGCTCCTGATCGTCGACCAGCCCGACGGCGCGCTGGTCGCCTCTGCCGTCACCTACCTGGAAGGGGAGAGGGTGACCGGAGTGTGCGATTTCGGCCCGCCGACCACAACCGAGGTGGCGGAGCGCTGCGTCCTCCAGATTGGGAGCACCTCGGTGACGTGCGAGGACGCACTCCGCTTCGAGGGGCAGGAGAACTGGCAGCGCAGGTGCAGTGACGGCCAGGTGCTCACGGTCACCGTGCTCGCCGGCGCCGAGGTGATACCGATGCCGTTTCCTCTCGGACGTTGACCCCGCGATCTTCAGGAGACCGGGACCCCGTCGACGCTCGTGAGGTCCGCCCGCCAGACCAGGCGGTTGTAGTCCTGCCACCATGGGTCGCAGGTGATCAGGGTCAGTTCCTGGCCGCTGGTGGGGACCAGCTGAGTG
>Ga0182030_10026925_pt1 | contig 10373 bp, 9 predicted proteins | sample 812S3MmetaG_FD_121299 | JGI IMG/M metagenome (GOLD analysis project Ga0182030, IMG submission 121299) | Permafrost microbial communities from Stordalen Mire, Sweden - 812S3M metaG (Illumina Assembly) | ecosystem: Environmental > Terrestrial > Soil > Wetlands > Permafrost | place: Sweden... | reverse complement strand
TTTAGCGATTATGGCTAAAACAGTGTGTTTGCGCTATGTCTGCTGCCGGGATGGTGCAGCCAGTCAGGCTTAGAGGCATGTTGAACAAGTTGCCCCTGGTGACAGCTTCGCTATCCCCGTGCCCATAAGGGAGGTAGAATGGCGTCCCAAAAGACCCCAAAGTCCGCCAATTTCGCACCGTCAAAACAAAAAGCGAAATCCGAGGCCGTAAAAAAAGTGCTTAGAGTGGCCAGGCAGCACCGCCTGAACTACGATGAGTTTATCTATGTTTGCCAGCAGGTCAGGCTCAAGTTAAAGCTCAAAAAGGAAAAGAAAGAGAAGCGGCTACCAGAACTACTTTCGTTGGCCGAACTGAAGAAGTTCTTCAAAACGATTCAGAAATGTGGTGACATTCAGCACGAGCTAATGCTTAAGCTACTGCTCTATACAGCTGTGCGTGTGAGCGAACTCGTGAACATCAGAGTTGCTGACGTTGATGCCGATGGTTGCAAAATTTTCATTGACAATGGCAAGGGTGGTAAAGACAGATACATACTCTTTCCTTCGAGCTTCAGCCTGGCTATCAAAGCTTATCTCGACGCGCACCATGAGAACGAATTTCTCTTTGAATCAAGGCTCAAGCAACCGTATACTGCTAGGCGCATTCAGCAGATAGTTCGAGACTATGCTGACCAGGCCGGGCTTGAGCGCACTGTTCATCCGCACCTGCTGCGGCACCAGATGCTTACATTTCTGACCAGCCAAGGAATCTCTGATGCAAAAATTCAATTGATCAGTGGCCACGAAAGCCGCAAGAGCCTTGAACTTTACCAGCATTTGTCACTGGAGGCTGTGGAAAAAGAATACCAGTCAGCTATTAAAACCTTAGACATCTAACGCCACGGTTTCGGAAATATACCCTAAGCGGTACCTGACAAGTTCTCTTAGAGTAGTTTTTCGAAATCGTCTTTTCTCACCAAAAGCAGGCGAGCTGACTCTGGAAATAAGGTACAGTCATTGTCTTGAAAGAGAGAGTGCGAAAAAACGATTTTTTGCGCCCGAAAGTTCATGTGCTACAAAGGTTTCGAGCTTAGAGTATATTTTCGCACGGTTCCTGCCGGTACCCCTTTTTGTCGGCTTGAGCCTTTTTGAGTTGAGAGCAATGTTGATCATGTAGCGTGAACCACGCGACCGATAAACCCATGATCACGGTTCCATTTGCAAACAGTTGCAACCAATCGGCAAAGGGATCAGCCAAAGTTCACTGACTCTTTCCGATAAACCAGCTACCGAATCGAGCCCACCAGCTACGGCGAGCTGATGCTAGCTCTAGTTCTAACTTTGCTATTTGCTGTTCCAGTGTCTCGGTCTTCGTAGCTTTTGCCGATAAGTCAGGCAAAAGTTTAAGCTGACTTTCCGCGCTGGATAACTGCGCTTCTAAGTAGCCATTGCGGTAAGTAGCCGCCTCTAATTTCTCCTGTAAAGTCTCTACTTGATCCCTGTAGAACTCCACGAACTGAACATAAGCTGGCGATGCCACGATATGGCTGGCGCGCGTCATGTCTTCGCTCGACACTGACTCAACATCTGTCGTGTCATCGCTCGTCGCAAAATCCGCCGCTGTCGTGTCTTCGCACGACGCCACCTTGATCCGCCATTCAGGACCACGCGGACCGGCTACCTTGTAACCCAACAGTTGCCCCTGCTTCAGGCGGCGCTGAACTGTTCGCTCTGATAGATTTAATCTCTTTGCAGCCTCTTCCAGTGTCAGCTCTTCTTGATCAGCCTTGTCATGACTAGAGAAGAAATCCTCCAGTCCTGTCGTGTCTACCGTCGCCTGAGTCGTTAATTTATGGGCTTCTTCGGGCATGTCGTGGCTGTCGTTTCTAGTCGTGACTACCCACGAACTATAGACAATGTGTCATGCCTTGTCCAGCCACTATCTGTGGTGCCTATGTTTGTATATGCGATCTACTGACTTTTGGCTATGCCCGAAAGGCTAGCCAGTTCCTTGATCCCAGAATCGATAAAGCGTAACATCTGAACTCAGTACAAGTTCTAGCCACAGCTAGTGGCACCAGGAGCAAAAGCTTACTAACAAAAAACACCGCCTGGGGCGATGCTTTGTGAAACCTATTAGCCGGATTCCGCGGTTCAAATTGTAATAAAGCTTGCTTGGTAGGCGTGGCTTGTTGCAGAAAGAATACGCGATAGATCCGGCACAGTCAAGCACGACTTTTTTCGTGCTAAAGGCAGACAGTGACCGGAGCTACAGCTTTTCAAAAAGCCACCAGTAGTGGCGGAATTAATCAATGCGCGCGACAAGTTTTCTTGTCGCTATATCCAAATCGCCATCAAGGTATATTGAAGCCGCGCGGCTGCAAGAGCTGGGTGACGCTGAGCAAACACGCCCCTGTATCTGATGACACGCTTCTTTCTGCTGTTGCACTTTCTGATCAAGCCATCTGGGGATGCAGGTGGGGAGCCACTACCCGCTTTGCTGTTCTCGATATAGACAAAAACAGTCAGTATCATAATGAGCTTGGATTAGCCCGCCTGCGACACTCTCTAGCTTCTGTCGGCTTCGATGCTCCTAAGTTATATCAATCAAGTGATAGCCAGGGCTGGCACTTGTACCTGTTTTTCTCTGACTGGGTTTGCTCTGAGACTTTGCAGAAGCAGTTCAGGAAATGGCTTGTAGCTGAAAACTACACTGTCAAGCAAGGACAGCTAGAAGTCTTCCCCTCAAACAATGGGCTTAGACTGCCCATGCAGCGGGGCTTTGCCTGGCTCGACGACCAGGGCGCTGTCATCGGTCGCAGGGAAGACAAAACCACTGACCAGGCAATAACTAGCTTCCTGGACGACCTGGACGCTGGCGCACATAGCTGGGAAGTCGTACAACGCCGCATAGAGAGCCGTCTGGCTGAACTAACTAGTGCTGCCGAAATTGTCCAGGCTAAGCGCTCTGAAACTCCTAAAGACATTGAGGATGATGGCTTTTCAGCCTTTTTTACTAAGGCTGGAATGATCCCTGAAGTCTACAGTTTTGGGCAGGCCTACTGGGTGGCAGGTTTGACCGCCCCAAGCCAGAGACATCACGCCATGCTTTGCCTCGGGCATTACCTCTGGTACGGCGATGAGCAAGCAGGCGTAAGAGCCCTGCCCGGCGTTGCTCGCGCGGATGAACGGGCGGCAGTAATAGAGGACTGGTTACGGGAGCACCATAACGGACAGTCACAGGCTGTTATCAGAGGCGACTGGAACGAGATCCGTAATGACATAAGGCGGGCTTGCAATTGGACGGCTCCAGCAGGCTCAGAACAGCCTCAGGAAAGCTATCAACTAACCGATCGCGCGATCGATAGGCTCATAGGTCTGACTAAACAAACTGGCCGGGTCTGGAGTACCGCCGATTTCAAGAAAGGCAATATCAAACGAGAAGAGACAGCCAGGCAAAAGATCCAGGCGGCCCTGATTCAACTGGTAGATACCGGGCGCCGCGTCACCCTAAGAGGGCTTGTGAGGCTGTCTGGGTGCGATCACAAGACTATTAACAGACACGTTGACATCTGGGGTGTTTTCCGGCTGCCAAGAGTGGGAGGCGATCTTAGCTTCCCGTTGCGGGAGTCCCTGGGCTCTTTGCAATCTCCTGCAGCTTGTTTTGAAGAAAATGGTTTTGATCGGTTCGATCAGCCGGAGTCAAAAGCTTCTTTAGAAATAGACCTTGATTCCGGTGTTCCTGGTTCTGCTGAACTTCTTGGGAATGCGCTCCGCGCGGATTTTTCTATGGAGCTTGACTCCCTGCGCTTATCTCTCTTCGAAGCGACGGCGAACAACTCAACGGCAACTGAGCCCGAGAGCTTCCCGCCGTCACTTCCTTTGAGTTTAGCTTCGGGGTCAAGCTCTGGTGCAGGCTCCGCCTGCCTGTCGCTCAAGGCTGGTGGTCTGGTTTGCTCCCTAAACGGAACCCTCCCCAGCTCCGCAGAGCCTCCGCTGGGTCCCCTCCATTTACCGCAAACCAAAATTTTTCCTATTGGAAGCTCCGGACGCCAATCTAACCGCAACTGTTCTAAGCGCGGGGATGGCGGAGGCCTTAAGCCACAAGCGGAACGGCTTTATCATCTTCGTCCCAGGGCACCATAAGGAGAGGGATGGCAACGATTTGGAAATCGAGTCAGGCGAGAATCTCAAGCCCGTGTTTTTTTGTTAGAGATAGAAGTTTAAGGGCTGCCCCTTGTGGCTTAGATGCGCCTGATTCCCATTTTTCTACTGTACTTTCGCTAGTGTTTAGATAGCGAGCAAAGACAGGCTGACTCACATGATAGCTCTCACGCAAAGCCTTAATTTGCTTTGGTCCTAATTCTTCCGGCACAGATAGACAGCTTTCGTCGAAGCGGCGCATAGTTTCTTTGCTGACGGTGCCAACTTCGTACATACCAGAAACGGCACTATGAATAGCTTCGAAGGCATCGCTTTTAAATTTATTAGTCTTCGCCATGGCATATTTCCTCAAGTTTTTTTCCGTTCAATTCTTTCTGTATATCAGCGTCTGTCTTATTTGCGAACAGATCGGCTAAGTCTCGAAAATCAGCAAGTTCTTTCTGGTCGATATTCTCGCGGTCTTTTTTTGCAAACAAGTAAGCATAGACCCAGTATTTGCCGCCTTTTGCAATGATTATGCTGCGGTGCATATTTTTATTCAGGCGTTTTTTAAATACACCACCGCCGAGGTCATCGCACTGCCCAAGCCGCACTTGCTCAATAGCCTTACACAAATCAGCATCGCTTATATCGGCTTTGTTAGCAGCTTTGGCAAACCATTCAGTTTTAAAAGCACGAGGCTTGATTGCTGTCATTGGATAAGTGTAGCAATCGTTACGACTTTTGTCAAGTCTTAAAATGCCTGCAATGCCCTCTGGACGCCAATCTTAGGCGGGAGGCTGAGCCTGGCATAGTCCAATTTTGTGCCATGAAACCGGTGGGAGCAGGACTGGAAACCCCGCCCCTGTGGCGCTCCGGTTAGACCCCGGCCAAATGGCGGCTTATTACGCGCGCCCGCGTCACGCGCGCGATAGCCCCGGGCGGGGGCTACAAAAAAACGCTCAAAATTGGTAATAATGATAATAAAAATGGTAATAGTAAAAATAATGGTAAAAATAAAGATGGTAAATTTGGTAAATAGCGGTATAATAATGAAGTAGGCAAGAGAGAGGGCTGACAAATGGCACGCAGGCGAGCAATAGAAGCGGATGAGCTTTTTGAAACAGCCAACCGGCTCCAGGCTGATGGCAAAGAGGTGAGCGCTACGGCGTTACTCGATGCCTTGGGTGGCGGCAGTCTGCGAACTATATACAGGCTTTTGGAGGCGTGGCAGGAGCGGCGCCCGGCAATGGTGATAACTGCTACGGACGAGATCCCGCCATCGGTGCAGGCGGCTTTTGCCAGCGCCTGGAGGCAGGCGGCGCAAGAAGCGGGGCGTGAAGTCCTGGCTGTGAAGGAGAAGGCAGCCGAGGAAGTAGCCGCCGCTGTTAAACAATTTCAGGACGCGCTTGATGCTATCGACAAGATGGAGAAGGAGAGCGAAGCTGACGCGCAGCAAATTGACATTCTTAAGGAGCGTGTTGCCGAGTTGGAGGCAGCTTTGCAGAAATCGCAGACTGAAAGCGCAGCATACAAAGCTACCGGTGAACAGTTGCAGCAGCAGGTTAAGTCACAAGAGGCGGAGCTAGAGCGCTTGCACGGTGATATGGATAAAGAGCGGGCTAACCGGCAGCAGGAAATCCAGAGAATCAGCACAGCCGCAGAACAGGCACAGACAAAGGCGGCGGAGCAAATCGAGAGGCTTAACCGCGCAGTTGCAGAAGCGCAAGCTGTCAGCCATAGACTGGAAAATGAGAAGGGCGAGGCGCAGCGGGAGCTAGTGAAAGTCGAGGCGGCGAGCAAAACGGACCGCGAAGAGAGGGACGCCGCCATCAAAGAAGCTTCAGAACTGCGTGGGCTGTCCGACGCTTTGAAGACCCAGAACGCCGAGCTACTATCAAAACTTGGTCTTGACGAAAAGCAGCAGCGCAAGAACTAGGCGGCTTGTCCTGGTTTAGTTGTACGATCTGGTTATGGATTTGATCTGGTCACTGGGTTTGATTGTCGTTATCTTGCTTGCCTTGAATCATATGGCAGGTGGGAGGTCTTCGACCGTGATTAGACCAGTAACCGGCATAGTGGCTAGACTAATTTCTCTGGTTGTTCGCGCCCTGGTGGCGCTGTTTAGCTCAGTGTTCAGAATAGGCGCAGGCTCAATCAAATTGCCTAAGCCCGGAGCGGGGCGAAAAGACGACGACAGAGGACCAGGACCACCGCCGCCGCGTTGGAAAGATTGACGCTGAGGATGCAGCGCGCGGAGAGGCACGAACGCGCAAATTTCCCCGTAACGGAGCGTTAGCGGAGTGGAGCCGCACCGGAAAAATTTTCAATTTTTTCGTAAGGCAAGATACAGTGCCTACGCACCTGTTTGACAAATTGAGATATATGGGCGTTTGGTACGCCGCACCTTGTTTATGGTTAGCCCTATAGGCGCCGCACCTTTTGCGCATTATAATGTAGGTGAGGGTTTGAGCAGGCGCACCTATGAATGACAAAGTGAACGAACAAAAGACGACCGAAGGCAAGCCAATCGAGCCGAAGCAGACAATTAAGTTCAGCCCGAGGGTCGAAACCAGGCTGGCAAGTTTGGACCTTAAGCGGTTGGATGAGGCAGCGAAGGCAGCCGGAAAAACGCGGGCGGATTTTTCGCGCCAGGCGCTTCTCTGGTATCTCGACAACCTTGAGAACCTGGAGCATGACCGGGTCCCGACATTTTTTTGGGGATAATCCCCGCTAAGCCATTTGACAAGTCAAGTTTTGGGATTTTCTCCCCGCTAAGGTACTTGGCAGGAGCTAGTAAAGCCCTGACAGTGCCACATAAGCTTCGATGTCCTCCTCATCAGCAATTTCGATCTCGCTCACTGATCGCAGCGGCTGCAGCTTGTGCAACGAGTATTGCTGCCCGTCGTCAAAGCTATAGTTTCCGACCAGGTTAATATGGTCGTGTCCCAAGGGACCGATGTGCTGCCGGATTTCATCGGGCAATTGGTTCCCACGACCAATGTATTCTTCGATTGCACCCGGCAGGTAAACGCTGTTCCAGGCGCCAATAGCCGACACAAGCAAGCCCAAACAGCTAGCTCGATTGCACTGGTCCTCAAACTTGCGGTCCCAGAATTCGCCTCTGCGACCGAAGAAGAGGACTTTTTGAACGGCATTTACGTGTTCGCCTTTGTTAAGGCCGATCATGGTACGGCGCCGCATCTTTGGGTCCTGGAGCCACTTCAGCAAGAAAATGGTTCTTTCGATTTTTCCCATTTCGGCCAGAGCTTTGGCAAGTTGATTCTGTTTCGGATAGGATGCCAGCTTGCGCATCAGCAGTGATGCTGAGGTTGTTCCATGGCGAATCGAGGCAGCCGCTCTTAGAATTTCATTCCAGTTGTCTTCAATGAGCTGGGTATCTATGCGGTCTTTGATTAACGTGTTCACGTGGCCAAAGTCATCAATCGGTCCGATCGAAAACAGCTTGAGCTTGAACAAATCTCGGATTCGGGGCGCAAACATATAGCCGAGCAAAACAGTAAGAGCAAATACATGATCGGTAAATCCGGCTGTGTCGGTGTAATGCTCCTTGATATTCAGGTCGGTCTCGTGATTTTCGAGCGCATCAATAACGTGCAAAGCCTCGCGGTCATTGGTGCTGATGACCTTATGAGCGAATGGCAATCCAATGTCTGCCACGTGATTGTAAATGGTGACTCCGCGCCCAGTGCCAAAGTAGCGTGCATTTCTATCGGCATGAGCGGCTTGCACGGCAACCTTGATTCGCATTCCGTCTGATGAAGACTTGGTTCCATCGCCCCATAGTTTTGAGACGGGAGAATGCAAAACATAGTTGTCTATCTCAGCTTGAGCCAGGGACAGAGCTTCTTCTCGAATGTAGAGGTCTCGCGCACCTGCCAGCTGCTTGTAAGAATACGGGCAGGAGTCAGCCATCTTAGTCAGTCCGTGGTTTAGTCCCGAGGCTGTTATTGCGGCAAGAAGGACTAATTGCCGTTCGCCAGACACTGGTTCACCGCTGCTTATGTGAGTGAAGTGCCGCAGGAATCCTAAAGTAGCATTGACCTGGACAAGCAAGTCGGGAATGGAGACACGAGGGAAAAGGTTGTAGATACGCCTCTGGGCGAGTTTTACTTCTGCCGGCACTTCGCTATCCAGTGATGACAGGTGCCAGGTTCCATCAGCGTCTATGGAAATATCAGTCAAGTCTGGAAGATTGGACTGAAGCGATTTCATAAGCTGAGTCAGCGTTTCCTTTCTGGATTGCAGATAAGAAGCGGCATCTGAAGTTATTGCCAAGCCGGTACTGTCAGCATTGACAAGATTGTCCCAAGATTCTCTGGCAATCAAATAGCTTTCAAAATCCCTGTAGCGCCGGCTTCCCTGCACGTGAGCATCACCAGAGCGCATATTGCCTCTCAGCCGGTGATACGCGCAAGCCTCGAAGAAGTTCGGATTCACCTTGTTTCCAGACACAACGTGTGGCTCCCAAGTAGGAGTAAGGTGCGCGAGCGGCGCTGTCAATGTCGCTCCAGCCACCTTTTGTTCAACGGCAGTAACGCGCTTGTTAGCTTGTGCAAGCGTGGAAACGTAGTTCAGAGCATCGATAGCAGGCTGCTTTTTCAGAGCCGAGCCAAAGTTCAAGGTATCGAACATCTCCAGAAGAGCCACGCGCATGCGCCTATACTTATTCTCTATCATATCGAGATAGTCTAAATCGGCTGGTCTGACAATGCCTTCCGCACCACTCACTGTCGCGGCCAGCGTTGGCTCATCGACCGTTTCGAAGACAGTGGCGTAAGGATCTAATCCTTCTGATTTGGCATGTAGCAAGGCTTTTGCAGCGGAAGCTAAGATGCGAAGATGGGAGTTGAATTTGCGAGCATTGACTTTGAAGTGCTCTTTCTGGCGGTTCTTGCCTTTGGTCATTAGCTCTGTCATGAGCCTGTCGAACATATCCAGAGTCTGATCAATCAGGTCCTGAGACACTTCTGATAGGTAGGCGACCAATAAAGCATGCTTCCGATTCTCTGGAAGCTTAAGTAGTGCCTGGCTTTTGTACTTGCTACATCTCCTGGACAAATCGATGACCCTGTCGCGATGCAGCCTAGCATCAAGTGATGGAAGCTGTATGTCTTTTATAAGTTGGACTCTTTGCACCAATGTCTTAAGGCTTTTCGCTGATGGAGTCTGTGGTGCCTGAGCCAGCCAACTGAATGGAGTCTTCCCATTCAAAGTTGCTTCCGGCAAGAGAAGCCCATCTAGCCTCGCTTTTTGAACACTATCCAGAGTCGCTACTAATCGAGTTTCCAGTCTCGATTCAGCCACTCTGAGAACCATCTCCACCAGACGTTCGGTTTCTGTGATTCCCGAAGCGACAATCCTCTCGTCCCTCATAAGATCCAAGGCTTTCATCACCAGTGGCAACGGTCTATGGTTCTGCATCGCGACAGGAAGAAGTTTGCGGGTGATCAACAAGATCTCTCGCCAACCGTAGTTACGAAATCCAAACACAGCCCGGATTTCATCGAGGTGCTCGTAAAACGTGTTGTCTCGCTTACCGTAGTCATCAAACGCTGAAACCGGCAGTTCAAGCTGTGCGGCAATGTGTGAAAGTATCCGTTGGGGAACGACGGAGATGTCTGAGACAATGCGTCCAGGAAACCTCAAGAAACAAAGCTGTAAAGCAAATCCGAGCTTATTGTGATCTCGTCGGCGGGCGTGAATAACGTGCAAGTCTTGCTCGGAAAGCGTGTGATACCGGGCAAGAAGGCGATCTGAAACATCATCAGGTAGCTGGACCAACTTGGACCGTTGTTCTTCAGTAAGCAGGCTTGTATTCTTCGATGCCATTAGTATTTCAGTAGATTTATCGCTCTGTGTTTGTCTGCTGGATCAACTGCCAAATACTCTTGCAATTGGCTCAAGCTGGCATGCCCTGAGATGTCCTGAATGGTGCGTAATGGCACTCCAGCGCGGCTCATGTTTGTAAGGCACGTCCGGCGCATTGAGTGTGTGGATGCGTCTTGCAGCCGCAGGCGATCGAAAGCATCTCTAAGAATATAGTGAGCCCGTACACGCTCCAAATGCCCTGTGGCTGAGATGTCCGAAGGAAACAGCCACTGAGATGGCACTGGGATAGCGAAGCTGTCACCAGGTGCAACGCCATTCAGATGCCTTTAAGAGCCATGGGCTCAATGATTCCAGCGTTGGTGGTAGCGTAGATGCACTGTTTTAGCCATAATCGCTAA
>Ga0182030_10026924_pt1 | contig 10373 bp, 10 predicted proteins | sample 812S3MmetaG_FD_121299 | JGI IMG/M metagenome (GOLD analysis project Ga0182030, IMG submission 121299) | Permafrost microbial communities from Stordalen Mire, Sweden - 812S3M metaG (Illumina Assembly) | ecosystem: Environmental > Terrestrial > Soil > Wetlands > Permafrost | place: Sweden... | reverse complement strand
TGTTACAAGAAGATGAATGGGATCTTGACATATTTGTTAAAGCAAGTTCTATGCCAAACAATCGTCTTCCATCAGTCTTACTTGATTTTATGAGACCTAGGTCCATATTTTCACTGTTATCTTAGGTCCTATGTCGATCGGGATGAGCCCTTTCTCCTTGTCCCGCCTTACACGCCCAATTACCTAAATTTGAGAATCCAAAAATTTCCTTCAATGAAGTGCATTCCATCTTTTGATACCACTATGGCTAAATTGCTGTAAACATTGACCAATCCTGCTCTGGTAAGCCCTAGTCATAGCTCAAAGAAAACTCTAAAATGTAGGATGCAGATCACAAAGGATTTGCTTTGTTTTTTCCTGCCGCCACAAAGAGTTAATCAAGATTCTTTGATCAGCACTGCATAAGTACAAACTTTGGTTCCCATTCGATGGTGAGCTTTTTCTCTGTTTTTAATGATTAGAAATTTTTCAGAATTCAAGAATTAACAATCAAACCTATCTAGTTATATTAACACTATCATTATAATGCAAATTATAGTCATGGAGTCAGGTAAGTTGTCAGAGAAGCAGTCATCAAACCAAGTTGCGAGAGAAGACCCCAAATATCAGCCTAAAGGCCACAATGGACCAAATCTTCTGGAACTTGAAATCCCTCTCGGAGAAAAATTTATCCTATCAAAACATGGACACAATGGCGGACAGCTGTCTGTAATCCTGGTCCAGAATGCACATCACTCAATATTTGGTAAGCACGCTGCTTACTTCAACATCAGTAAACTCAAAAAGCAACAGCATGGTCTCTTGTCTCACCAGAGTCCCGATGAATACATAGGACATTGCCTCTCCGAATATTACCATATCCTCGATGAAGTTTTCTTCTTTGGATCCCTGGCGTCAATCATTAAGCTGAAGCTGTATAGAGATGAAAACGATACCCAATTTGGATTCTACGATGAAGACACAAGCTCTGTACACCTTAATCTTCACCCGCAAGTCTCAGGGAAGCCTTATACTGACACAATGAAGCAAAGGATTGCTACTATGGTTCACGAGATGGTTCATGCATTCCTAGATACGTTCAGTTGCAATTGCAACGCCTGCGAGATGGAGGCGGACACCCTACAAGGTGTTGGGCCTGGTGGGCATGGAACTCTTTGGTGTGATGCTATGAAAGCAATCCAAGACAGCATGAATCAGGATCTGGACTGGACGATAGACTGTGGGATTGTGAATTCGCTGGGTGAGGAGATGGAGGCCTGCAAATGGATACCTACATCTGCTGAGTTGAAGAGATGGGGTGTGAGACTTTTTCCAGCAGAATTAGAAGCTATGAGGGACAATATTCAAGAGGAAACACTGCCTGAGGATGGCCAGACTGGATTCAGACAGTTTGCAGTGGGCTCTCTGCTGTTTGGGCTGGCAGTAGTATCATTGAAACGGTTCATATAAGACTCCCACATTTTTATATAGCACTAAAAGGAAATAAAGATTGGAATTGTTGAAACTGGTAATTTATCTTGGTAGTGGAAATGGCTCCGCAATAAATCCACAATGCCTAAAGTAGCATTAATGGGGGCCGACATCAAAAATCCTATATAAAGCTGTATATAAAGCAAAGCTGTAGGGCATTTCAACGCTGGGCCTTTTTGAAACTGTAGAGGGGGTAGCTGATGAAAGAATAGTTGGTTCCGCGTGACAGCACCTTGACCAGAGAATGTCTCCTTCCTTTTGCCCTTCTATGATCCAAAGAACAGGTATTCTCACAACGGAATGTTGATATAGCCACTTTCCATTTCCGTCTTTGGACCTGAGCAGTCGCTGCTCTAACCTGAGCTGAGCCCCGAGCCCTGAGCACACTGATGCGTCAGCTGGATCATGCTCAGGGGATCCTCTTCTGGCCACAGGAAGGGCATTAGATTCTGTTTGCATACTGGATTCCTCAGAAATATAACGCTATTTTGGAAATGCAAAATGCCATGGAATGATCTACACTTTTATACTACAAGCTATACTAGCTCAGGTTTCAGTGTCAAGTTCGGCGTGCTCTAAGTTATACTAAGTTGAACATAAATACTTAAGGCCGAAGTAATCTGAATCGCAGTACTGCAATTCAAACTGCTTTGGTTTCAAGTATTAGAAGTTGATGTGCTCTAAATTCCATTGTACCGAATTCGTATACTCTGAACCGAAGTAGACCGAATTGTAGTACTATTATTCAGACTGCTTCGGTTTCAAGCATAAATAGAGGACGTGCGCCTTCCTTGACGACAAAGAGCTAGAACGGATCCCCTGCTTTATCGAATTGTATAGCAACTGCAAACGGGTCACAAGGGAGTTAAAAGAGGCCGCAAGAGTGCTAAGAACGGATCTCTGCTCTCGCCCCCTTGAATAAAACCCCTAATTTTGTGGTGATGTTCACAGCGAAAAATTTAAGGTTTATTCAGGGGAGGAGGCGGAGGGGGAGGGGGAGCACCTATAAAATAGTAATCAAGAATACAACCCTTGATTTGGGATAAAACTGAGATTATTTAATAAATATAAAGATGAAAATATATTAAAAAATAATATATAAACTTATTCTTGCTTTGAAAAAACCCAAAAAAATATTCAATTATTAATAATTAATTAATAACTCGGTCTCGCAACTTAGGTTCTAGCTACGTAATATCCACGACTATGTTTTACTTACGGAGTCGAGAGATGACAAGAAAAAAAAAGTAAGGGAAATAGAAACCCATGCAATAAACGACGCAATCATTCTTTTATCGAGTTCATCGAGTTCACGGCGCGCCAATAACGAGTCGATCGGGACGCGTCTCAGTGAAGTCATGTAGCCACTCGATCTACAACTTCTCGCAGCGAAGAAGTGGCTTCGGATTCTAACACACCACCCTTGTTGGCTTTCACCGATACATTTGTAAATTGATGATATGATATCGAGTCTCTTGAGTTGAACGAGTCGCGCATTGGCAACGAACCTTCCAACTTTCTTCGACGGATTTGCAAATCAAGACAACAAACGTCCGTCTGGTAATTAAAGAGCTTCGATCGGGACCTCGAGACATTCGGGTCTAATTAATTAATCCTAGTTCTTCTAGCTTCAAACCCGCATCCATAAGTTAAAAACTCCCTGTGCGTATTGTACAATCTCATCTCCGCCAAGTTTGCTCTCGCCATACACGCGATCTACGAAGGTGATGGGCACCTCAGCAACGGTGTATCCCATCGACTTGGCCAGCACCATGAGCTCCATCTGGAAAACATATCCTTTACTCTGCACCTTCGTAATAACCTTTTCCAATACATCCCTTTTGTACAATCTGAAACTCCCAGTCAGGTCGCTCACGCCGGGACGGAGCATAGTATCCGCGAAGAGATTTGCGCCTCTAGACACGACCTTCCTCTTTAAATCCCAGCCGTAAACACCTGCATCCTTGCCAGAATATCTTGTACCGGTCACAATATCGTAGTCTTTGGTCGCTTGAAGTTGGATCATTTCGGGGATGAACTTGGGGTGGTGGCTGAAATCGGCATCCATGATAATCACAAAGTTACCCGTAACGAATTGGACTGCGGACAAGAAGCTACGTTAGTATTCTTACAGAATGGCTTTCATCCAGGATTCACTTACGTCCGTGAACATAGGCTGTCCCTAAACCCAACTTTCCAGTACGCTGCTTGAGGATGATGCGACCAGGGTACACCTTCTGGAGTTGTTTTGCTACCTCGGCGGTATTATCCGGACTTGAATCGTCAACAATGATGATTTCATATTCGAATCCGCTGTATGCTGTTAGATATTGAGGACTCTGAAGCTTCCAAATCGTTTCTATCTTACTTCTTTGTGAAGCTGTCGTTCAGGAGCCAGACGATGATGGGCAAGTTCTTACGCTCGTTGTAGGTCGGCAAAACGACGGAATACTTGTTTTTGGCAGCCATTGATGCTGATCGTGGTGACGAAAGATGGAGGTGGAGGCGTGCGAGAAGTTGGAGCTAAAGAATGTTGCGACGACAAACTGCGGAGACACGATGTCCCGTAATATCACGTGATTTAATATTTAGCGCGTTTTTCTGTAAACTAACCCTTAACATACTAGTGAAAGCTTCTAACACCTGGCCTCAATAGATTATTAGTCATCAATCTATCGCCTCATTGCACCAGTCTTTCAGATTGGATTCTTGCACGTGATCACGCGACGCAGCACACGCTTCAAACGATCCCCATAAGTATCCTCTCGATCAACAAGCGACTTTAGATCACCTAGCGACTATCGCGCATCGTAAGAACTATGGGATCCGGCCTTTCAATATAGCGAAAAGAAGTCCATGTAAGTTAGAGGGTGCAAATCATACAGGACGACCGTTTGATTAGGTTCAGTGATCATTAGTGATAGATCATCTCTTGCATTGACCTTACAATCGCCGAGCCCGTTTTCTTGGTGGCTGGCCTTCGTTTTCGCTATCATCTAACTCATCTTCGCTACTGTTCATTTGAATCATTTCATATTCAATGCCCTTCATATCATCTTCGTCTCCATCAAGCTCCTCCTCTTCCTCCTCGTCAAGTTCGTTGCCACCACTGAGTTGGACGTCAACGACTGGGAAAAAATTCTCCGCCTTTCCCGGAAGAGGCGAGCCTTCGAAGTTGTTGAAAGGATACGGAAGGAACTTTCTCAGCATCTGGACGTCGGAGCCAGCGTAATGAGCTTGCGAAAGTAGCTCACTGTTCTTCGGGATACAGAATCCCGAATAAATTCCCCTGAGTCAGACTCAGATCCTTAAGCTCCAGAGCCGCATTTATCTTTCGACACCAGAGAAGAGGGCAGTGCGTCGCCGGTGGCGCAGGTGGAAGTAAGTGTTCAAAGCCGACAGATTCAAGCCCTGCGTCTACTCCTTGCCAGTCGATGTTTTGTGATGACCAATCGAACCATGAGACAATCGTTCCTTCTTTCTTGGTGTAGGCTTCGAGCCCTTTACCCAGTTCCTTCCATGTTGCAGTTCGTTCGCCGATTCCTCGAGCTTTTGTTGCGTCGACATCGCCGTAGAATTTGCAGAATACAAGACTATTCAAAAGTTTCGCCGCATTCGCTCTGAACAATTCCTTCTTTGTAACCCCATGATGAATTATCGTTAGTGGAATGATCCATTAGCCTTCTGCATTTGCAATGGCAATTTCAAACACGTTCAGGTGGGATATCGAATAGCCGGGATTGCATCCTCAATATCATAAATGGCGACGTTTTTCGGTTGCTGTATTCATTTTAGCGCTGACTTAGATATGGAAGGAAGCCGCCAAAGTAAAGACTGACCATCTTTGCGAGGAAGAACTGGCCGAAAGCCCTGATTTTCGATTTCTGTGTTGTCTTGGCGCTTTTTGTTTAGCCTACGCTTTTCAGCATGTTCTTTGCAGAGGTAAAGGCCTTCCGCTTGAGGACGAGGACAAGGTGTACTGGCCACATGTGGCAGCCAGTCGCAGTATCTAGTACTCCGTAAGGCACCCCCCCCCCCGAACAAAACAGCGAAGCAAAATGTCCTGTGATGAGGGTGCCCCCCCTTCAGCACCGGCGTGACGCTTCCGGAGCAGCGCACAAACTGGCAAATATGAACATAATCTTGAGGAAACCACCTCCGAAAACTTTGGCAATATATGAAGTTGCACTTACTTTGATGCCGAGGGAATTCTTTCTCCAAGATACCGGCTTTTCCGCACTTCCAGCAATACTTCTTTCATCACTCAAGTTGCTAGTGTTGAGGGTATTGTTTCTTCGAGATACGACTTTTCTTTCACTGCCAGCACCTTTTCAATTCGCACTCAAGTTGATGTTGAGGGAAGTCTTTCTCCAAGAAAGATTTTCCGCACCCATGGCACTTTTCCCTACCACAGTCGTGATACCCATCCCGTAAGACCGTACGTGAACAGCAGACGCATACCTTGAACTTGCATCCAAGTATATGTTGATGAAGCTCTTCTCTGAGAATGGACTTCTGGCATCTTGGACATCTCGGCGACCTCCTGAGACAGCTGTGCATTGTATGCGAAGGTATTGATCGGCCACAGTCGTTACATCTTCTGAATTTACAGCCTTCGAGATGATGCTCAAGCTGATCAAGCGGCAACGACTTGAAGCAATTTCGGCATTGCTTCTTGGGCATATGGTGTTTCTTCGGACAATCGTGAACTGTGTCCAAAGGTATTTCCCTCTTGCAAGTGGGGTAATTTCGTGAACTTGCATTCGTCGATCCTTTCGAACAGAAAATCGTTTACGGTATTGCTTGCATTCGGGTTTTCGTGGTTGTGGTGGCAGATTTTTTAGACAATCATAGGTTTGACCTGTAGCTTTATTCCTCCTGCAGTGACTGCATTGTCTCCATTGGCACGCTTTCTGATGATCCGCAACTTCTTCAGGCTCGAAATATTTGAAGCAGCGTGAGCATATATTCTTTATGTGTGGGATTTTTGGCCTTTTACCCATGTTGAGGGTCATTCGGTAGAAAGAGTTCGTTCTGTATAAAGAGGTTGTCCCTGAAGAAAGAGGCCGTTCTTCGAATAACAGCCAGTATTCCACGACCCAACGAATCAGCACGAATCCTCTAAAGAAGAGGATTAAAGTTTACAGGGAGTGTATAGAGTTATATAGTTAGTTTCTGATAGCATATCTAGATTTGTGTAATTTCGAAAAGAGTGTTTGGTACTTGCATAGCAGTCATCTCCTATATCTTGGCGTGATTAACAGAACAAAGGATATCTCGCCCTGCACAACAAGTCTGAAAATGCATTAGGTCTTCAAAGAAAGTTACATTATTCTATATCGTATCTCCAGTAAGGAAAATCTTTAACGTGTCATAGATATTGTGATAATCGGCATTATAGCTAATGTATCCTTTTTCTTGACACAAGCTCGGGAAGAGCGGATATCTCACGACTCAGCAGATTTTATAATCAATTTTAAAAACGCAAGTAGAAGTGATATAGTATTTTAAACCCGGGCCGTAGTTACTTCTGAATGATTCGTGTCTGGTGCCGTGATATTTTGAAGTGTTTGCACGGTTTTGTCCGCATGGCAAAAGTCGCTTACTTGAAAATTATTCCACAAATTCGCTGATAATAAAGCTTCACCTTCTAAACACTTGCTTCCGAGTGCTTCTTGCATCCAAATTCGAATCTCCAGTCATCGAAAACACCGAAGAATCTTGCTTGGGCTGTCCATGATGGACGGACATATCCCCGAAGACCCCTTCGTAGTGCCCGCAGTACAATTGGTATGTCATTTATTTTGCCCGATCTACGTATCTTGTTGAAGGTCAGTATGCTTCTTCTAGACCACGAGTACTAACTTCGATTGAGCCCGAGGAATCTCAAGAGGCACGAGACCTCTGTGTGAACGTGTGGGAGAAGAACTTCTGGGAGCTCTGCTTGGCGCTGATCGCAAGATTCTTTCTCGGAATCTATCGGTATAATGACCATCGCCGGGCTATAACCCAATATATTGAGAGCTTCCCATGGGCAAAAGAAATTCGGACATTTGAGCAGAATGTCAAATATAGTCTCCAGGTTAGATCATCCTTCTCCTTCTCCAAAGCAACCTCTTACATCGCTAGAACGTTATTGCTGCCGGCCAAAACATTCTTCAAGCATATCGACTATCTCGAGTAATCCGAAATCTAGAAATCCTTGACTTTCCTGTTTACCGAATGGAACTCGACATGATTTTCCGCTGGGATTGGTTCATACATCAGCGACGATTTGATATCCTTCGAGAAACTCGGATCTTAAGTTCTATTCGACTCACGAATGCTCAACTCCAACTTTTACGCACTCCCGGTACACGCAACACGTACAAAGGATATGATCTTGGCGAGGACCTTTCCGAGGCGTCAGAGAATGCCCATGCTGCCCGAACTATGGAATGGTCGTTCATGTTTACGGACCGCGATTATGCAAGCATTCTCAAGCGACTCCATGGCACTATACGTGATGTTGACGCTTTCTTTGCTACGAAAACCCTTCGTCAAAATCCAATCTTACATGACCTCTCTTATATCCCGACTATACAAGCGGATGGACAATGGAGATTTGACCGAGGAAACACCCCCCATGGTCTTACCAAAAAGCAATGGATTAAGGCGTTCAATAGAGCTGATTCCAGTTACGGCACTCAGTCATCCATTGAGGTCAGAAAAGCTGCTAGGGAAAATGGGGAGACTCGTCGTGAAGCTATTCGTGACTTGAAGGCGAAGGGGAAACTTCTAGCTGATTATGTTGATAGCAACTGGTGAGAGGAAGAAAATCGGAATGAAGGAGAAATAGTGGCGGTTTTGCGAATGAAATTTTCAGATTGTGGAGAGATTAGAAAGCTTTAGGTGGCAATTATGCACCCAGTTCTAGACTTTAGCTCACCCCTTGTGGTGGGCCCGTTTCGAACCATCAATGGCAAAGAATTGACGAACCCTACTCTCAAGAGATCTCGAATCCTGAATTTTTTTAAGTGCGCTTAAACTTTATAACTTCTTTCAATTAGTAAATGATCACGCGAATGATGACTACTTAGAAAGCAAAGCAATAATTTCAGCGGCTCCTCTCTCCCTCTCCAGGACTAATTGCACCTTCCGTTCACCCCTAGTACTCAACAGAAGTCTCTGTTCCAATAACATGCAAAATTTGAAAGCTCTTCCTCCTAATCTTCGCTGCTCCAGAAGCCAAAGAACTAAGTGCAGTAACAGCGCATAGACAGCCCCAAATATAGGGCTGCTTTGTCCAAATTTGTTCTTTCATATTTACTGGGCGAGGAATGAGATTTGCGGCTTTACTAGTTGCAGGTCCAAATATGACATCTACGTGCGCCAAGAACTGCGATTTACGTTCAGCAGCGCTAGGCGGCACATCTTTACCCAACTCCGCGTCAGTATTACGGGCGAGCGTTAATAGTCGCGTCTAGATGGCTTGAAAGCCAAATTAAATTCGAAGTGATGGACATAAAATGACACAGATTCAAACTTCAAACATGAAGTCTTATTGACTAGTTGATAGGAGATATACTCTGTTTCTCCCTTGGTTTCTACTTTCACTTTACTCCTCAGGGGTTCAGTGTACGTTTGCATGCAAAAAATACAATTTATTCATACAAGTATGTCTGATTGCAATCTGACAGCTACCGGCAATCGGAATTCAATTTACTGATCAAATAGGGTTGAGTTCAAGCTAATGTCGTTGGGCTTCCTGCTTGGCCAACCATCTCATTAAAGTCCCTTAGCCCCCCAAATCGTCTTGGCGACTGCTCAATCCAAAGACATAAACTACCAAGTGCAGCAATCCTTTCCGCCTGTACAATCCCCATAGTCTCTGCAATATATTTCAATTTACAGATTACCCATTGACGGCATTTATTGGGGACCAAGAGACATGTAACCGTCATGCGGAGCGCCAGTATGAGCGAGTATCCTCCAAGCGCCATGCCAGCTGAAGCATTCTTGAATTTCCCGTTCATATCCACTTTACCTAGAGTAAATGGAACTGAAGCGCATATATCTTCCGCTATTTCTAAAAGCGCTGCTATCCACGTGGGTGCAGCGGTGATAAATGTTGGACATTGTTCGGAAAGTTCTAAGAGCCGTTCGAGAAGGTGCATTCGGATGGCTCGATAATTGTTCCATTCAGCACTTGCCATTATCCCTTTATATATGTGAATTTCTCGTGGTGCTCCGGATTCCACACTCCATGGTCCGTCAAACTTGAGGATTTTCTCGTAGTTCCAGCTTGCGGGCAGGGTTTGCGTCCACCTTTGGAGCTCTTGGTCAATTTGATCGCCTTCCTCGATCAACTGCTGCAGACTCAGTTGGTCTATAAATGAACCCTCGAAGCTTTGTAGTTTGGTCTCTACAAGTGCCGTGAATTGAATGAGCCTGACAAGAATCTTGGACTTCTGAGCCCACGGTACATTGCCCACCTGTTCTAACCAGATTAGGGACTCCTCAGGTGGCGGTATCCGGCGGAGAAGACATCCCATTAACTAAAGGAGGTGAGTAATGATCTCGAGTAAGAAGCGGTAGAACTGACAACCGAGGTATGCAGGATGCGAAAATGCTCTATACTCCTCAAAGTTTGAAAATGCTTATCGCCGCGCAATCGCAGCACTAAAAGGCGTCCAGACATGTGCGAATCCCATACTACATCGTTTGGTTTCTCACCAGTGATTATCTGTAATGTCAGCGGGTTTTCGTACCGTGGGCTTTATTAACCAAACAGCCAATTAAGAATTTAAATATTTTGAATTGAGAATTAAGAATTAAGAATTTAAAATTTAAAGTATAATATAATCTTAGATATTACTTTTTGTTTTATTATCTATATTTATATTTTACTATATTAATTTAAT
>Ga0182030_10026923_pt1 | contig 10373 bp, 3 predicted proteins | sample 812S3MmetaG_FD_121299 | JGI IMG/M metagenome (GOLD analysis project Ga0182030, IMG submission 121299) | Permafrost microbial communities from Stordalen Mire, Sweden - 812S3M metaG (Illumina Assembly) | ecosystem: Environmental > Terrestrial > Soil > Wetlands > Permafrost | place: Sweden... | reverse complement strand
GATTGTTGGTTTTTGGGCTAAAAGTGTAACCAGCAAAAACAGAGAAGTTGCCGCCAGCACCAGAGTTTAGCGTGGAACTAGTATTCGACAGGTCTATTGAGAAAGTGCCATTTGCAATTACATTACCCGAAGCCAATATGGCTAATGAGCCGCCATGAAAGACGAGCCCGCCGCTTAGAACTACGTCGCCCTGCGAGTTTGCAATAGTGCCGGCGTTCAATCCGCTATTAAGCGCAAGTGCTTGACCAGTCATTATTCCGGTTCCAACAAAGTTCAGTACGTCTGAGTTTAGATTTACTCGGTTAGTGCCGGTGACAGTCACACCGTTTTCAACATCGACAGCCTGGTTCGCTCCAGTTGCGTTTATATTTACCGGTCCAGCAAGTGTTTGATTGCCCGTAAAATTGACAATATTCGTACTGCTTGAGCTGCCTGGTGCACTAAGGCTGATGCTGTTGCCGGCACCAATTGTACCGTTGCCCATTATTTGCAAGCTGGCTCCCATTGGACTGGTGACGCTCACGGAATTGCTGGCATTGATGCTGCCGCTATTGTTCAAAGTCGTGACGCCAGATATTCCGTAAATCTCCACAGTCTGACTTGAAACTTGCGAAGTATTGTTTAAAACGTTTGCGCCGAGCGAGACGTCTGTGCTCGCGCCACTGTTTAAGCCAGAAATATTCGAGTTGAGATTTAAAGTTCCACCATTGCTCAACTGAATATTGACGATGTTCGCAGAGAGCCGCGCTGCATTTACCACGGCATTGCTGGCGGTGGCTAGCAACTCAATCGTGTTACCGGAGGAATTTTGCAGGCTAATTGTGCTGGCTGTGGAATTGACGAAAGCGTTGCCTGTCGTATTGATAGTTAAGGTTGAATTCGAAGCCCGGTTATTTGCAAGGTTTATCGCTGCGCCGATAGTACCGACGCCTCCTGTTCCGGCACTTAGTTCAACCTGAGTTGCGGTAATGGTGGAGTTGTTCGCGCCGCTAATTGAGCCATTCGCTGCGGTGGATAATGAGACGACGGCGCCATCAGCGCTTATATTTCCGGTGTAAACAATGTTTCCTTGATTCTGTCCAGGCTGCATGGCAAATCCGCCTTTTATGAGCGAACCGCCGCCAATAACTGTGACGCCTGTAGTTGTCGGGATACCTGAACTAATCGTGACCGCACCGGAATTTGTGGGCCCGGGTGCTCCACCTGACGAATTGATCGAGCCTAAGGTAATGCCGTTTCCATATAATGTAACTGTGCCACCATAACCGACTGTCGACGAGGAATTTATGTTATTTAGTGTAATAGTGCCGTTCGCGACTGCTAAAACACTGCCGGCATTCCCCAGAGTTGAGCTCGTGTTTATGTTTACCTCCGGCAATATAATTGAGCCACCCTGTCCAGACGGTGTTCCTACCGTGTAAACAACCGGATTTATCCCTGCCGGTGGACCTGATAAGCTATCAAAGCCCTGAGGCGTCAGGTTGAAACCCGCAAGCAGAAGCAAAGAACTGGGATAGGACAGCTGATTGCCTAAGGGGCCGGTGCTGGTTCCACCGCTGAGGTCAATTGTTGTGATACCGCCGCCGAGGATGCTGCCGGCTGCTATGAGCGCCAGGCTCTGTCCGTGGAAAATTAGATCGTTTGGCAGGGTCAGGTTGCCGGTGGTGCTAACCAGTGAGCCGACGCCTGTAGTGGTGATCATTTCCAGGGGGTTCTGGCTTACCTGTCCATCCAAAATTAAAGTGTTGGTGTGCATTATCAGGCTACTAACGGCTGAAGCACTGCCTGTTAATTGCACCCAAACATATTGTGAAGGCGCGGAGGCGAAGACATTGGTAGTCGTGAAGAATGTTTGAGAACCCGAGAAGATTACGCCATTAGTGGAGGCACCGCCCACGCTGGCAGTTATGTTGATTGCGTTGTTGGGGGCATTGCCGGCCGTGATGCTGCCACCGCCAGTGATGACCACGTTTTGACCATTGCCGCTGCCGTCGAAACCGCTGCTGATATTCACATTGCCGCTGGAGCTTATAGAACCAGAGTTTGTGAAATTAGCAACTGCCGGGGGAGGACTGCTTGCGCCTTGATTTGTTAGTTGAGTGAAGTTAATGTCGCCGCTGCTGCTGGATATGGCGCCACCATTGTTTACTGTCGGTGCAATCACGTTGAGGCTTAAGCTTGCAATATTTCCACTTGTGGAGTTTGTGAAAGTAGAAGCATTGATAGTTGTATTCGCTCCACTAATACTGCCGTTGTTCGAGAAATCGGTTGCCGATGAAATTGAGATCGAGGAACTACCACTCAGAGTCCCATTGTTTGTAAAAGTGGATGTTGTTGCAGCAAGCGTTTGATTTGGTGCATTGATAACGCCGTTAATCACAATTGATGGAAAGGCCAAATTGCTTGCTTGACCGGCAGTAATATTGTTGTTTGCTGGAAGGGTGAAGCTGTTAGTACCTGAAATGCTTACCGTTCCGCCCGGTCCAGCTGCGTTAACAAGTTCATTGGCATAGAGAGATCCTGATATTCCTGACGCATTATAACCAGGAACGCCGGCAGCGCCGGCACTACCCACGGTATTATTTATCTGTACAGATGCTGCGCTTGAAACAAGCGAGATCGCGCCGCCGTTTCCTGCATTACTAGTTGGATTTGCCCCAGGTTGACCGACATTGCCTCCCTGTATAGAGGAATCGGCATTCTGGCCGGCAGCACCAAATAAGCCACCGTTTACCCCGGGAATGCTAGATGAGCCACCCTGACCCGCCGAACCAGCTGATCCGCCTGCAAAACCAGGGTATCCACCGCCGAAGAAACCACCACCACCACCGGATGAGAAGTTGATGCTGCCGCCACCGCCGAAGAAACCACCGCCGCCGGCTCCGGAATCGCCGCCCCCTCCGCCTCCGCCAAAGCTGCCGCCGCCACCGCCCTGGCTGATGTTGCCACCACCACCACCACCACCGCCGGCTGCTAATATCGGTCCTTTAATAGAGATCAACCCGGTTGCTGCAAGAGAGACATTGCCGGCATTTCCTCCGTCACCTCCAGCGGAGCTACTTGCGCCGCCACCACCGCCGCCGCCAGAGCTATTGATATCGCCCTGAATTGTTATTCCTGCGTTGGACGAAATGGATATGCTGCCGCCATTTCCACCATTACCGCCGTTGCTACTGCCGCAGCAGTAACCGCCGCCACCGCCGCCACCATAAGCGCGGACGTAGCCAGTTTGAATTGCTCCAGAACCAGCAGTTGTATCTAGTGTTATGGCTCCTGCGTTGAAGCCTGGGTTGCCTGGCTCAGGAAAACCTTGATCTTGAGACCCTCCTGCTCCAGACGTGTCGATATTGCCTACCGTTATGCCACCACCTGCTTTAGCCGTTACTGTCGCACTTGGCGCAAGAATAGTACCGGCCGAAATCGAAGCGTTAGCACTCGTTGTTGTTGGCGTAAGATTACCAGCATTGAGGCTTGCGTTTATAAAGGTTATGGGCGAGTTAGCCGGTTGGCTCGCCAACAAGCTGACGGTACCTGTACCGTTGGTTGACTGATATGGCTCGAAGGCAACTTGGGTTGTATTTAAGAGTCCCAGCGAAATTGCCGTGCCTGTGTTTGCCCCGGCAATAGCCGTGACGCTTCCGTTGTTTGTGTTATAACCCAGAGCGGCTTGAGGTACTGAGCCAGTTAAGATGCTAGAACTTGGAGCAAAGTTTATGCTTCCGCCTGAGGCGCCGCTGGCAAAAGCCGCGAGTATGACATCGCCGCCATTGGCATTTGGGGAAGCAGCTACACTTTGTGTGTTTATCGATACGGCTGTGCTTGTTGGTCCGCCAGCAAGTAATATCGAGCCACCGCCGGCGCTTGCACCAGTGATTTGAATGCTGCCTTGAGCTACATTGGCAGTGTAGTTGGCGCCGGCTATCAAGGCTACTGAGTTGCCCGCTGCCGTGCTTGAGGTGTCAATCGTGGCCGTGCCGCCGCTGCCGCTGGCGCTGATGTTTCCCCCGGCAACTACCAACAAACTGGGCAAGAAGCCGCTTGGCGATGAGAATGACGAAAAGAGATTTATTCCGCTAGTGCCCAGATCTACATTATTATGGGCTGACAGTGAGAATCCAGAAACTGCAGAGTAAGTGCCGGTGCCCGAGAGCTGCAAAGATCCCTGTGGATTATCAATCGAAATACTTCCTGAGCTGTTGAACTGGTTTGTGTTAGTTACGGTGTTGGCGCTTATTCCAATACTAGAACCAGAAATTTGTGCGGCTTGGACATTTCCTGCTAACAAAACCACTGGGCCGCCATTGGTGTTGGCGACAATATTTCCCGCAGCAATCGTCGCTGTGGTAGAACTGACTGGTTGCGCTGACAGGTTGCCGCTGAGAATATCCCCAGCTGTATTAAAAGTGACAATACCGGGTTTAGGCTGAGATGTTGAGATCGAAACACCGCCCCCTGGTGTCGCACCGCTAGTATTAATCGTAGCTACGCTAACTGCATTACCGTTGGTCGATACAGGATTATAGCCAGCAATAATATTGACAGACCCCCCACTTGAGTTTGTCGAACTAGCATCAATGTTGTTATTGAATAACAAAACTGTGCCAGTGTTAGAAGCTGTGCCTGCAAGTGCCACCAGCGTTACATTGCCCGCGCTGCCGCTGTTGCTGGTATCAATTACAGTCGTGTTTGAATTATTGAATATAATGTTGCCGCCGTGGCCAATAGTTGGGTCGAGATTCACTTGAGCAGTTGCAAAAGGTGTCGTGCCGCCGTTACCCAGATCTGTCCCTGGAATTGTCGTGGTTGTGCCACCGCCACCTGTAACGTTTACTTGTCCGCCTGCGACCAGTGTGACATTGGCTCCATGATCGCTAATTACGGCATTGGCGCCCCCTATTATGTCGCCATTAGCAATGATGGCAAGGTCGCCTTGCCCCGAAAAATCTTGCGTTCCTGCGATCGTGATTGAGCCACCAGGAGCGGTGTTAACGAAAGTTGGGTCGCCGCTGATTAGATTGTTTCCCAAAATGAGATTTGCAGTATCAGCCGTAAGATGATCTATTCCGGCCACGGTATTGAGCTGCCCACTCAGCTGGGAAACATTGCCGGTGATGGTTCCAGTTCCAGCGTTAATATTCAAGCTGTTGGATAAGTAGTTGCCACCATTAAGGTTAACATTGTAGTTGCCCGTAGAGCCCGTGTTGATGTTGATAGCGCCATTGTTCGCCTGGATGATGCCGCCAGTTCCATTAATGGTAATGTCCGAAGCTGTGACACTTCCGATATTTATGTTTCCGCTATTGGAGCTGATCAACCCACTATTGTTGATGGTTCCACTGCCGCTGAGCAAGTTAAGGTCGCCCTGCGCTTGTATAATCGCTGTTCCGTTGCTTGATGTCGCCGAATTACTCTGGTTTGATGCCGCAGCATTGCTTATAGTACCGTGGGCGGTGCCAAGGGTTAGCCTGCCTGAGCTGCTAATGGTTCCATTATTCAATATATTATTGTAAGCGCTCAATGTCAGGTTTAAATGTGGCAGGGCACCAGCATTGCCGGCTAGCAAAGACGCCGGCAACTGCGATGAGATGACGCCCCCGGACTCATTGGTGATGTTATTTGCGGTGACTACTGCTGTGTTGTATTGGCTGTTTGTAGATAGCGCGTATAACGAGCCGTAATTCGTGAGGTCGCCCGAAATTTGAAGCGTGTTGTTGGCAGACAGCTTATCTACAGCTGTAACCAACTTGGGAATTACTAGCGACGAAACGCCGGTAAGCATATTTTGTGTCAAGAGGAAGGAGCCGCCACTTGCGGCACCATTGGCGCTTAGCAAAAGCTTTTGCGATCCAGTTTGTAATACTTGCTCTGCCGCAATCAACTCTGCGGCCGTCAGGTTAGAGCTGCTGTTGACGCCGATGCTAGTACCGCCCACATTTATGCTGACAGACTGCCTTCCTTGTAGGGCTGTTGAGGAAAGTGCCAAGCTATTTTGCGTCGAGCTAAGATTGAGCGCAGCGGCGCTGCTAGTTTGCCCGGTGTGACCTGTAAGTGCGGGCAGTTTAGTCGCGTAAATTGGAAGCTGCGCTGGTGCTACATTAGCCGCACTATGTGTCATTTGAGACCTGATTTCCATCGCAGACACAGGGTTTGCGCCGATGAGCAATAGCAGACTGGTTAGCAGTGGCACAGCTTGCTTCGAATTTTCGACATCAAATAGAAATCTGTGTTTTTTTGACTTAATCACTTTACTTTTCCTGCTTTTCTCTGGGATTGGATTTTGCGCGAACAAATGACACGTTGGGTCAGCTTGCGTGTATGCAAAAATATGCAAACGTCAACTATAGAGCATCTTTTGATCCGACTTGCTTTAGGTTCAGATTTGTTTTCGTTGGGGGCTGCAAACCTTCCTGTTAGTTAGTTTCAGGCGTGGTAAGCGACTTTGTACGCCGCTTAACAGAAGGGCTTGATGGCGTAAATTTCAGTACTGCTGATATGGCTTCGGGTCTTCGGGTCTGCAGGAATAGCACACAGCTTATGCATGGGCCTGAGGTTTTTTAATGAGTGCACCAGGTTCTAATTAAAACTACGGATTTAACACTAATAGACCGCTTCTGTTCTCTGCTAGAATGCAACGCGTCACAGAAAATTTCGAGGTTAGCATGCTCGTACTTTCCAACGTTTCCAAACTGTATGATGGTGCGTCTTCTGCGCAAAGCAGCTTGCTCAAAAATGTTGATGTCTGGATCGACCAGGGAAAGATAGCAAAGGTTCAGCCGCATCAATCTGAATTGAAACAGGGTGAGGGGCTCACTGTTGTTGACTGCTCCGCGTATACCGTCACTCCCGGAATCATTGATTGTCATGGGCATATAACCATTCTTGGAATTCATGAAAAAGATATGGATCGCATGAATTCGCTTCCCTCTCTTGTTTATGTGGAGAAGATTCTTTATACAACCCTCGTAAATGGCGGCGTCACCACCATGCGCGATATCGGTGGCGCGACGCATCAAATGAAGCGCCTGGTAGATGAGGGTGTTGTCATTGGACCCAGGCTCAAAATAGCAGTTTGTATGTTGTCTACAACGGGCGGACATGCGGATTTTCGCGGACCCGATCGCTGTCATGCGCAGCTTTCCAAAATGTTTATGGAAGGGCCAGGGCGTCCATCAAGTATTGTCGATGGACCGTGGGAGTGCCGCAAACGAGTGCGTGAAATCGCTGCTTGCGGCGCTGATTTCATCAAGCTCTGCACCAGCCCTGGTGTATCATCTCCGTCGGACAAGTTAGAACATCAAGATTTCACTCCGGAAGAAATCAAAGCGATTTGTGATGAAGCCGCCGCTCGCGGCATGAAAGTCGCTGCTCACGCACACAGTCAAAGTGGTATCAAATTAGCCATAGAAAACGGAGTGTACGATATTCAGCACATTTCCTTTATGGACGAACGGCTCGTAGAAGCAGCCTTTGAGAAGGGTTGCACGGTTACGCCGACGTCTTGGATCATCGCGGCTTTGCTGAAGTCGGATGATCTTCCTGCCGCAGTAAAAGAAAAAGTGCAAAAAGTCGGAGAAGTTCATGCGCAAGCTGTGCGATTCGCAGCCAAAGGTGGACTCAAAATTCTAGCTGGTACCGATCCGGTGTTGCCCGGCATGCACGGACAGAATTTCATGGAAATTGCCAGTCTGATAGAAGACGGCTTATCCGCGTTGCAAGCTTGGCATGGGGCAACAGGATTGGCAGCATCCGAAATTGGACAGGATGACACCGGGGTCCTGCAGCCAGGACGCCGTGCGGATCTGCTGATATGCAAAGGCGACGTGCTTGAAAATCCGGCCTTGTTGGGCAAGGGGGGCTTGATCGAAGTTGTAAAAGATGGCGAGGCTTACAGAGGCGCTATTTCAGCCATTCCGCAACGGAGTTTCGCCACTACTGTCGATCAGTTCTGTCCAGTAATCATTTAATGACCGCGCGGCTTGTTGACCACTCACGGTGGGAAATGCCGCAACGGTCAGGACGGTCTTACATCTTAATGAGGGTGATCGGAATGTTTTCGACGAGTTGAGAACAAGTCGTGAGCTGTGCGAATTCATTCTTGAGACCGATGAAGAGGTATCGAGATTTTCTGGAACTGTACAGAGGGTAATTCCGAGCCCCCAGTCAGAAAGATGGGTCCAGGTAGAGATCGAAGGCGGTTTTCTTTATAAGCAGGCTATCAAAAGCCCACTGTTGGGCCTCTTGCTTTCAAGGAGATTGGTCTAGAGGCGGTTCGACAAAGTTGTCCGCATTTTAACGAATGGATCTCTCTATTGGAAAATCTTCTGTGATTGAGGAATATTAGGCTCCGCAATTCATTTTTCAGGGTTTGCCGTCCCAGATTTTGTTTGGCAATCTAACGAAATCCGAAGACCTTACTCTCTGGCTCACGGCTTCGGCGCTTGATGGGCGATGAAGTTTCTCTAGGATTTTAAGGTAATCGTTGATCGCGACTTCGGCATATAATTCTGTTTTGTCGCGGTCGATTGAAGAAGCGGCTGCCGCATTGTCTTTGTTATAAGCATAAAGCTTGAGAAGGTTGAGATAGTAATATTCAGCGGCGTTGTATTTGCGCAGTTGTGCATTGCACTGTGCCAGGGCTGATAGCTTCTCTATCGTAGTTTGGCTCAGGAAAACACGGCTTTCCGGTTTCAAATGCTTGTCTGATGTAATGAAATCTACTCCATAGGCATCGCCGCGAAGGAGTTGTTGATCTCGACCGGTCGCAAGTTGATTAAGCAGTTGAATTGCCCTGGTGAAATGACTTTCGTGCATATGGCGGGAAGCCCATTTTTCTTTTGCTGTCAGATCCACAACGTCTTGAGGATTGTTTAAAGCTAATAAATAACCCTGGCTGATTTCTTCGACTATGGGGTTTGCTTGAATCAGTGCGGACATGGCAGCGAAAGAAAATAACCCTGCCAGGGAAAGTGTAAGCACGTTTTTCTTTCTACGCCTGCTGTTGTTTATTTTCTGCTGAGATGGTGGCAGTCGTTTGCCACTGCGCAAGCGCATCAAATCCTGTTTTAGATCTGCGGCGGATTTATAGCGGTCTTCCGGATTCTTATTGAGACATTGCATAATGATCTGCTCAAGCGCAGCAGGGATGTCTTTCAAATTGCCGAATTGGGAGAACGGCTTCGGTGCTGTGCTGACAATATTGAATGTTGTTTCAACAATGTTCTTTCCTTCGAATGGGTGTACACCGGTCAGCGCTTTGTACATGACACATGCGAGCGCATGAAGATCGGACGCGAAAGTGGCTTCCTTACTGGCGCATTGCTCAGGGGAAAGGTAAGATGGACTTCCCAGCAGACCGAGAGTTTGCGTGAGCTCAGCGGTTAGATCAACACACTGCTCATCCATTATTTTGGCGATACCAAAGTCAAAAAGCTTGACGAAATCCGCATTTGATGACGGTTGTGTCAGCATGATATTGCTTGGTTTGATATCTCTATGTATCAAGCCTTTGCCATGAACATAATCGAGCGCGTCAGCTAGCTGCAAAAACATTTCAATGACGCGAGTTGCTTCGATGCAGCCTTGCTCTTCTATTTGCTTTGCAAGAGTTTTGCCCTCGATGCAATCCATGAGCAAGAAAGGAATTCCGCTTTTGCTTGTGCTGAATTCATACACTGCGGCAAGATGTGGATGAGTAAGTCGCAGCGCAGCTTTAGCCTCTTTGGCGAAACTCTTTTGCGCTGTTTCATTGTCGAGCAAATCAGAACTGAGAATCTTAGCAGCGAAAATTTTGTCGACTTTAAGATCCCGCACTTTGAATACGGAGCCCATGCCGCCGCTGCCGAGAAATTCGATGATTTCAAAATTCTCGCCAAGTATTTCGGCGGCGAGCTCTAGCGAATTGTTGGATTTTAGTGGAGTCGTGCTTACATTGCTTCTGACAGGTGTTTTTGTTTCGGTCGATTTTGCCTGAAAGTGTTCATCCATCGAATCAATGCTAATCGGCTTGGCATCATCATTTTGTGCTTCCACCAGTTTGATGCTGTGCCGTTTTGTTTCCATTGAATAACTCCACTAATATCAAACAAGTTTTTGAAAGCGATATCTTTTTTATACCGGCTTCGCTACTGTTCAAACAAAAGTGGGTTTAGATTCAATTAACCTGACTGCGAGGCGAGACAGCCTTTATATGTGTGTTTTGGAAGCTTGCTTCTTTTCGATAGATCATTTGCGTATGACTTGCGATTGTCTACTTACCAAGTAAGCGCGAAAAGCCTCTTCCTTTAGGTGGAGGATGAAAGCGCTGGCGGCGAAGCCGCCTTTCATTCTGGCATTCTCTCTTTCTCAAAATACAGACGCTGAAAGAAAAACGGGAG
>Ga0182030_10026922_pt1 | contig 10373 bp, 5 predicted proteins | sample 812S3MmetaG_FD_121299 | JGI IMG/M metagenome (GOLD analysis project Ga0182030, IMG submission 121299) | Permafrost microbial communities from Stordalen Mire, Sweden - 812S3M metaG (Illumina Assembly) | ecosystem: Environmental > Terrestrial > Soil > Wetlands > Permafrost | place: Sweden... | reverse complement strand
GCGGGTCCGGGGCAGTGCGTGGCGCTGCTGTTTAGCCGTTGCGCTGAGGCGATCATCGCGATGTTGGCGGTGCTTAAGACCGGGGCGGCGTATCTGCCGATCGACCCGGCCCACCCGCGGTCGCGGGTCGAGTTCATGCTCGACGATGCTGCGCCGATCGCCGCGCTCACCACCTCGGGGTTGGCCGAGCGGCTGGCCGGGTGTGACCTGGCGGTCACCGATGTCAACGACGCCGCTGTACACACCAAGCCCAGCACCGCGTTACCGGCGCCGGCAGCTGATGACCTTGCCTACATCACCTTCACCTCGGGCACGACCGGTGTCCCCAAAGGGGTGGCCATTACCCACCACAACGTCACCCAGCTGGCCGACTCGCTCGATGACGCGGGCTTGCCACCGGGGCCCGAGCGGGTGTGGTCGCAGTGGCATTCCTACAGCTTCGACATTTCGGGCTGGGAGATCTTCGGTGCCCTGCTGCGTGGTGGGCGGTTGGTGGTGGTGCCCGAGTCGGTGGCGACCTCGCCGGAGGACTTCCACGCCTTACTGGTGGCAGAACGGGTCAATGTGTTAAGCCAGACCCCGTCGGCGGTCGGGGCGTTGTCGCCGGAGGGTTTGGAGTCGGTGGCCTTGCTGGTGGGTGGTGAGGCCTGCCCGGCCGAGGTGATGGATCGGTGGGCGCCCGGGCGGGTGATGATCAATGAATACGGCCCGACCGAGACGACGATGTGGGTGGCGATCAGTGCTCGGCTGACACCCGGATCGGGTGTGGTGCCGATCGGGTCGCCGTTGCCGACGGCGGCGTTGTTTGTGCTCGATGGGTGGTTGCGGCCGGTGCCGGCCGGTGTGGTCGGTGAGTTGTATGTGGCCGGTGCCGGTGTCGGTGTCGGCTATTGGCGCCGGGGCGGGTTGACCGCGTCGCGGTTTGTGGCGTGTCCGTTCGGCGGGCCCGGGGCGCGGATGTATCGCACCGGGGATCTGGTGTCGTGGGGCGCTGATGGGCAGTTGCGGTATCTGGGGCGTGCTGATGAGCAGGTCAAGATCCGCGGGTATCGCATCGAACTGGGCGAAGTTCAGGCGGCCTTGGCCGGTGTGGATGGGGTGGGGCAGGCGGTGGTGATCGCCCGCGAGGACCGCCCCGGGGATAAGCGTTTGGTGGGCTATGTGACCGGGACCGTTGATCCGGCTGGGGTGCGTGCCGCGCTGGCTGACCGGTTACCGCCGTATATGGTGCCGGCCGCGATCGTGGTGCTCGACGTATTGCCGTTGACGGTCAACGGCAAACTCGACAAACGGGCCCTGCCGGCACCCGAGTACCAGGAGGTCGACCATTACCGCGCCCCGGCCAGCCCGGTCGAGGAAATCCTGGCCGACATCTACGCCCAGGTGCTCGGTGTCGACCGCGTCGGGGCCGACGACTCATTCTTCGAGCTGGGCGGGGATTCGCTTTCCGCAATGCGGGTGATCGCCAAGATCAACACAGCCTTTGGTACCCATCTTTCGGTGCGCGTCTTATTCGATGCGCCGTCGATAAGCAACTTGAGCCAGCAGTTGGGCAGACATGCCAGCATGGACAGCTTTGCGTCCGTGCACGGGCGCGACACCACAAAGGTGCACGCCGGCGACCTCACGCTGGACAAGTTCCTCGACGCCGCGACGCTCACCGCCGCCCCGACGCTGCCCGGCCCGAGCGCCGAGGTGCGGACGGTCCTGCTGACCGGGGCAACTGGTTTCGTGGGGCGTTACTTGGCGCTGGAATGGCTGGAGCGGCTGGAGCTGGTCGACGGCACGCTGATCTGCTTAGTGCGAGGCGACTCCGACGAGGATGCCCGGCGCCGCCTCGACAAAACGTTCGACAGCGGCGACCCGGAGCTGCTGTGGCACTTCCAGGAACTGGCCGCCGATCATCTGGAGGTCATCGCCGGCGACAAGGGCGAAGCCAACCTGGGTCTGGACCAGAAAACCTGGCAGCGGCTGGCCGACTCGGTCGATCTGATCATCGATTCCGCGGCCCTGGTCACTGCGGTCTTGCCCTACAGCGAGCTGTTTGAGCCCAATGTTGTGGGCACCGCCGAGCTGATCCGGTTGGCGCTGGCCACCAAGCTCAAGCCCTACGCTTACGTCTCGACTGCCAACGTGGGTGACCAGATCGAGTCGTCGGCGTTCACCGAGGATGCCGACATCCGGGTGATCAGCCCGACCCGCACAATCGACGGCAGCTACGCCAATGGCTACGGCACCAGTAAGTGGGCCGGTGAGGTGCTGCTGCGCGAGGCTAACGACCTGTGTGGGCTGCCCGTGGCGGTGTTTCGCTGCGACATGATCCTTGCCGACACCACCTATGCGGGTCAGCTCAACGTGTCGGACTTGTTCTCCCGGATGGTGCTGAGCCTGGTGGCCACCGGAATTGCGCCGGGCTCGCTTTACCAGCTCGACGCCGACGGCAACCGGCAACGCGCGCACTTTGACGGGCTGCCCGTCGGATTCGTCGCCGAGGCGATCGCCACGTTGGGTGCCCAGGTGGTCGACGGGTTTGAGACGTATCACGTGATGAACCCGCACGACGACGGCATTGGATTCGATGAGTACGTCGACTGGCTGATTGAGGCCGGTTACCCGATCCAGCGCATCGATGACTTTGGGCAATGGTTGCAGCGGTTTGAGGCTGGCCTGCGGGCCCTGCCGGATCGACAGCGCCAGCACTCGGTGCTGGAGGTGTTGCGGTTGCTGTTGCACAATTCCCAGCGTGTGGAGGCCGCAGAGCCGGTCTGTGGGTCTCTCGCGCCGACCGACCGATTCCGTGCTGCGGTGCAAGAAGCGAAGATTGGACCGGACAACGACATCCCGCACGTCTCGGCGCCGATCATCATCAAATACGTCACCGAGTTGCAATTGCTCGGACTGCTCTAGCCCGCTCGAGGAACTCCAACCCCCACAGCCGCAAGTTCGTCGGCCTGCTTCAGCATGTCGTGCGTGCTAGCGCGACCAGCTGCGGCGCACCTCGAGCTGGCTAGCGTTCACACGAGCCGATCGCCTAATTCAGGTGCTGCTCGTGCCGCTGTTACCAGATATATGGCACCAGGCGGTAGCGAACCTTCCCCGCATACTCGCGGTATCCGTCCAACTGTTCCTGCAGGAGCTTTTCTTCGTCGCGGATACGTGTGGCGAGCGCGATCAGGCCAGGTATGACGAAGACGAGTCCCCAGTAAGAACCGAGCGCAAGGGGGATGCCGACCATCAGGATCACATTGCCGGTGTACATGGGGTGCCGCACTAGCCCATACAGACCAGTGGCGGCGAGCTTCTGGCCTGCCTCGACCCGGACAGTTGCGGCGGCGTAGCTGTTCTGAATGACTACCAGCATCGCCGTGCCCAGTCCAACAGCTACCAGAACATCACCAACCAAGCAGATTGCCGTTGGTACCCGCGACCACCCAAAGCGATGGTCAAGGGCGCTGGTCACGACCAATGCGGCCAGCGAGAACCATACGCCACCCATAACGACCTTCTGCACCATTCGGGTCTCCGCTGTCGGCCCCCCCTGCCTCCGCCGCTCAAGCGCAACGGGATTCGTACGCAGCAAGTAGATGCTGGGGATCCACGTCGAAAGGCCGAGCACCGCCAGAAAACCCCACGCTTGCCAGTAGTTGAACGTGAATGCTGGCAAAAACAGCATCAAGCCGAACACGACAAACTCAACCAGCCCGGGTATCAACATTTTAGGAATGGTTTTCAGGGATCCTCCTTAACGTCGGGCCGGGAGCACTCCACTATCGTGCTGCCGCTCCATTGGGCGCGCAGGTTCTGCGATGGGCCGTGGCGGGAGATCAAGAGAAGGGTGTGGCCGAGACGCAGCGAACCGAGCCCCGCCAGAAGTGCCAACACCAGCACTGAGCTCCAACAGCCGAAACATTACCGTGTTGGCTGTTGTCTGTTCGCTCTTTGAAGCTTCCCTGGTTGTTCCGGCCATTCACCGCGACACGTCCGGCAAACGCGACATCTAAGGCGACGCTCGATTAGGCCTTTCCGCTTCCGGTGGAGCTAGCAATTCGATCCCCGCGCGCTGGGCCTGTATGGCATTACCGCGCGCGAGGGTTCGCGGCCTTCCACGAGCGCGTGATCGGCCGGTTCGCGATTGAATCATCAGTCAGCAACTTCGTAGTGTGCCGGCGTGGCCGACGGTGCGGTGACGCGGGGCATTGGTGTTGGAGGCGCGCTGGCTACCATGGCCGGTGAACGCGACGGTGTCCCGCCAGTACACGGAGGCTCACACCATGACAACAGCTCGAGTGCCCGGACTGCCGCTCGGCGAGGCCCAGGCCGCCGCCGACGAGGCGGCCGTGCCCAACTACATGGCCGAGCTCAGCATCTTCCAGGTCTTGCTGAACCACCCGCAGCTGGCCCGGGCGCTGAACGACCTGCTGGCCACCATGCTGTGGCACGGCACTCTCGACGCGCGGTTGCGTGAGCTGGTGATCATGCGGGTCGGCTGGCTGACCGCGTGCGATTACGAATGGACGCAACACTGGCGCGTTGCTTCCAGGCTTGGCGTCAGCGCCGACGACCTGATCGGGGTGCGCGATTGGCAGCGATACGACGGATTCGGTCCCGCCGAGCGCGCAGTGCTGGCCGCAACCGATGACGTAGTGCGCGACGGCGCGATAAGCGCGCCGAGCTGGGCGGCGTGCGAACGCGAATTGCACAGCGATAAAACGATTCTCATCGAACTCGTCACCGCGATCGGCGCGTGGCGAATGATCGCATCCATTCTGCAAAGCCTCAAGGTGCCGTTGGAAGAGGGCGTTGCCAGCTGGCCGCCGGACGGCCAGTCGCCCCAGTAGCCGAAATACGGTCTGCCGATTGACATATCAATCAGCGGTTCTTAGCGTCGTGCAATGCGAACCAGAGTCGCCGAGATGCTCGGCGTTGAGTTCCCGATCTGCGCCTTCAGCCACTGCCGCGACGTCGTCGCCGCGGTCACCAACGCGGGCGGGTTCGGGATTCTCGGGGCCGTCGCGCACAGCCCCGAGCGGCTGCAAAACGAGCTGACCTGGATCGAGGAGCAGACCGGGGGCAAACCCTACGGGGTCGACTTGTTGTTGCCGCCCAAATACGTGGGCGCCGAGCAAGGCGGAATCGATGCGCAACAGGTCCGGGAGCTGCTGCCCGAGCAACACCGGGCGTTCGTCGACGACCTACTCGCCCGATACGGCATCACGGCTCCCGCTGAACCGCGGCGCAAACCGGCGGGCGGGCTCAATATTTCGCCCAAGGGATACGAGCCGCTGCTCGAAGTGACCTTCTCGCACAACATTCGGCTGATCGCCAGTGCGCTCGGCTCGCCGCCGGCGGACCTCGTCCAGCGCGCCCACGACCAGGACGTGTTGGTGGCCGCGCTGGCCGGCACCACGCAGCATGCGCGACGACACGCCGCCGCCGGCGTCGATCTGATCGTGGCGCAGGGCACCGAAGCGGGCGGCCATACCGGCGAAGTCGCGACCATGGTCTTGGTCCCTGAGGTCGTCGACGCGGTCGCACCGGTTCCGGTGGTGGCTGCCGGCGGAATCGCCCGCGGGCGGCAGATCGCTGCGGCCCTGGCGCTGGGCGCCGAGGGCGTGTGGTGTGGGTCGGTGTGGTTGACCACCGAGGAAGCCGAGACGGTGCCCGTGGTCAAGGAGAAATTCCTGGCCGCCACGTCCTCGGACACGGTCCGGTCGCGGTCGATGACCGGCAAACCGGCGCGAATGCTCCGCACGGCATGGACCGAGGAGTGGGAGCGGCCGGAAAACCCCGACCCGCTCGGGATGCCGCTGCAGACGGCACTGGTCACCGAACCACAGGTGCGCATCAACCAGGCGGCTACCCATCCGGGCTCGCAGGCTCGAGAGCTGGCGACCTATTTCGTCGGCCAGGTGGTCGGGTCGCTCGACCGGGTTCGGCCGACGCGGTCCGTGGTCCTCGACATGGTCGAGGAATTCATCGACACCATCGGACGGCTGCAGGGGCTGGTCGACTAGCGCCACCGGCGGCACGTTCACGCAGGTCAGCAGTTACATAGCTCGCCGAAGACGGTGGATCCACGTAATGAATGCATAAAAGTTGTGCAACACGACGCGGATCGGTTTGACCCCGCCGCGCCCGTCGTGCATCATCGGACAAGCACCTCGTTAGGTGAGGCGTCTACACGAATACAGGCCACTGACCCCGAACGTCGAAAGACGCCCCGGGTCAGGACAGCTCCTCCCGGCTTAAGGGTTGAGCCCAGGTGGCTTCCGAGATATCGGACACGTCGTGTGGTGCCAAAGCTCTGACGAGAGGGGTGCCGATCTCCGACGTTCGTCGGGTTCTGGACTCCTTGTGGTGTGTGCGCACTAGGCGCGGGTAACCGCACGCGTCGTGGCCGTGAGGAGGTGAGGGACGAATGAGTTCCAGTGACAGTCCGGGTCGAAATCCGGGCGATGTTCCGTCCCAACCCGATCTCCGGCGCGACGCTTTCTGCTAAGTCGCCGCAACGCTAATCGGCCTAGCGGCCAAGCGTTTTCGGATCGGAACCGCTACGGGACGGGACACCTCAGTCCTTTCAGTGCTCGTTTTGGAATTCCGTCTAGGAGACGATCATGACCTCAGCTCTGTACGACGAAGTGGTAACCGCAACACCCGCTCGCACGCTGCACCTGGTGCGCGACACATCCCCGACTCCGGTCCCCGCGCCCAAGAAGCTGACTCGTCGCGTTGACGTCCAGCCTTTCGGCATCGGTAGCGACCCGCTGGTGGAGGGCGCCGCTCGCCTGTTGAGCGTCCCGGTCCGGCACGTGTACGCGGCGCTGTGGCGTGTTGGACTCATCGAAATCCACGGCTAGCCAACCGGCCATGGACATACCCAGCCGATGGCTCCAAGGGGCTACTCGACCGCAGGCGAGTTCTGCGGCCAGGTAACCCCTTGGAGCTGGCAGTGATTGATTTGCGGTGCTTACGTAGAATCTCTGTATTGGCACCGATCCGGCTATCACCGGGGAGCCTTCGGAAGAAAAGCCACCGCGGCCCAGTAGAACCGAACGGGTAGGCCCGTCACAGCCATAATCGAGCGGCCACGCGTGAGCGGGGCAAGCGGGGTGGTACCGCGGCGCTCGCGCAAGTAGCGCGTCGTCGTCCCCTTAAGGGCCAGTGCCGACTGGCACCTTAGGCATATAGTGCCGAACGGCATTAGGGCACAGGAGACGACGCACATCGTGACCGATAACGCTGACCCCCAGGCGTATCCGAAGCCTGGGGCGCCCGACTTTCCCGCGCTCGAGCTCGAGGTTCTCGACTACTGGGCCCGCGACGACACCTTCCGGGCCAGCATCGCCCGCCGCGCCGACGCCGCGGAGTACGTCTTCTATGACGGGCCGCCGTTCGCCAATGGGCTGCCGCACTACGGACACCTGCTCACCGGTTATGTGAAAGACATCGTGCCGCGGTATCGCACGATGCGCGGTTACAAGGTGGAGCGCCGCTTTGGCTGGGACACCCACGGGCTGCCCGCCGAACTGGAAGTCGAACGGCAGCTGGGCATCACCGACAAGTCTCAGATCGACGACATGGGGATCGCCGCGTTCAACGAAGCCTGCCAGGACTCGGTGCTGCGCTACACCAGCGAATGGCAGGCGTATGTGACCCGCCAGGCACGCTGGGTCGACTTCGACAACGACTACAAGACGCTCGATCTGCCCTACATGGAGTCGGTGATCTGGGCGTTCGGTCAGCTCTGGGACAAGGGCCTGGCCTACGAGGGCTATCGGGTGTTGCCGTACTGCTGGCGCGACGAAACCCCGTTGTCCAACCACGAATTGCGAATGGACGACGACGTCTATCAAAGCCGTCAGGACCCGGCGCTCACGGTGGGCTTCAAGGTCACCGGCGGCGAGTTGGATGGCGCCTACCTGCTGGTGTGGACCACGACACCGTGGACCCTGCCGTCGAACCTGGCGGTGGCCGTCAACCCGGACGTGACCTACGTCCAGGTCAGAGTGGGCGATCGTCGCTTCGTGCTGGCCGAGGCGCGGCTGGGCGCCTACGGAAAAGAGCTGGGGGAAGAGCCCGAAGTGCTCGGCAGTTATGCCGGAGCCGAACTGCTTGGCACGCGTTATCTCCCGCCGTTCCCGTACTTCATGGACACCGCCAAGGCATTTCAGGTGCTGCCAGGCGATTTCGTGACGACCGAGGACGGTACCGGGATCGTGCACATGGCACCGGCTTACGGCGAAGACGACATGGCGACCACCGACAAGGTAGGCATCGTCCCGGTCACCCCGGTCGATTCCAAGGGCCGGTTCGACGCAGAAGTTCCGGACTACCGGGGACAGCACGTTTTTGACGCGAACGCGCAGATCATCCGCGACCTGAAGAACCAGACTGGCCCGGCGGCGGTGAACCAGCCGGTGTTGATCCGCCACGAAACCTACGAGCACCCCTACCCGCATTGCTGGCGATGCCGTAATCCGCTGATCTACCGGGCGGTTTCGTCGTGGTTTGTCGCGGTCACCGAATTCCGGGATCGCATGGTGGAACTGAACCAGGAAATCACCTGGTATCCGGAACATGTCAAGGATGGCCAATTCGGTAAGTGGCTGCAGGGTGCCCGCGACTGGTCGATCTCCCGAAATCGGTACTGGGGCACTCCGATTCCGGTATGGAAGTCCGACGACTCGGCCTACCCGCGCATCGACGTCTACGGCAGCCTCGACGAGCTGGAGCGCGACTTCGGGGTGCGGCCCACCAACCTGCATCGGCCTTATATCGACGAGCTCACCCGGCCCAACCCCGACGACCCCACCGGGCGCAGCACGATGCGGCGCATCCCCGACGTGCTCGATGTGTGGTTCGACTCCGGCTCGATGCCGTATGCCCAGGTGCACTATCCGTTCGAGAACGCGAACTGGTTCGACAGTCACTATCCGGGCGATTTTATCGTGGAATACATCGGGCAGACCCGCGGCTGGTTCTACACGCTGCATGTGTTGGCGACCGCTCTGTTCGACCGCCCGGCGTTCAAAACCTGTGTGGCACACGGGATTGTGCTGGGCTCCGACGGCCAGAAGATGAGCAAGTCGCTGCGCAACTACCCGGATGTCTCCGAGGTCTTCGACCGCGACGGCTCGGACGCCATGCGATGGTTCCTGATGGCGTCGCCGATCCTGCGCGGCGGCAACCTCATCGTCACCGAGCAGGGCATCCGCGAAGGCGTGCGCCAGGTGTTGCTGCCGCTGTGGAACGCGTACAGCTTCTTGGCGCTGTATGCGCCCAAAGTCGGTACTTGGCGTACCGATTCGGCGCACGTCCTGGACCGCTACATCCTGGCCAAGCTGGCGGTGCTGCGCGACGAGCTCACCGAATCGCTCGAGGTGTGCGACATCTCCGGGGCCTGCGAACAGTTGCGCCAATTCACCGAAGCGCTGACGAATTGGTATGTGCGACGGTCGCGTTCGCGGTTCTGGGAGGAAGACAGCGATGCGATCGACACCCTGCACACCGTGCTTGAGGTGGCCGCACGCCTGTCGGCACCGCTGCTTCCGCTGATCACCGAGATCATCTGGTGCGGGCTCACCGGCGAGCGGTCGGTGCACCTGACCGACTGGCCGCAGGCCGATGCGCTGCCACAGGACGGTGAGCTCGTCGCCGCGATGGATCAGGTGCGCGAAGTGTGCTCGGCCGCGTCGTCGCTGCGGAAGGCCAAGAAACTGCGGGTGCGGCTGCCGCTGTCGAAACTGACTGTGGCAGTGGAGGACCCGCAGCGCCTGCAGCCGTTCACCGACCTGATCGCCGACGAGCTCAACGTCAAGAGCGTAGAGCTGACCGACGCGATTGACACCTACGGACGCTTCGAGCTGACCGTCAACGCCCGCGTCGCCGGGCCACGGCTGGGCAAGGACGTGCAAGCCGCGATCAAGGCGGTCAAGGCCGGCCAAGGCGTCGTCAATCCGGATGGCACCCTGAGCGCCGGTCCCGCGCTATTGCAGCCCGAGGAGTACAGCTCACGATTGGTGGCCGCCGACCCGGAATTCACCGCGGCGCTGCCCGCGGGAGCCGGTCTGGTGGTGTTGGACGGCACGGTCACTCCGGAGCTGGAGGCCGAGGGCTGGGCCAAGGACCGGATCCGTGAGCTGCAGGAGCTGCGCAAGAACACCGGGCTGGATGTCTCCGATCGCATCCGCGTGGTGATATCGGTGCCCGCCGTGCGTGCCGACTGGGCACGCACCCACGCAGACCTGATCGCGGGTGAAATCCTGGCCACCAGTTTCGAATTCGGCGAACCGGCGCAGGCCGCCGAGATCGGCGACGGCGTCCGGGTCAGCATCGCAAAGGCTTAGCCGACTGCGAAAGCCGCTGCGGTGGCG
>Ga0182030_10026920_pt1 | contig 10373 bp, 5 predicted proteins | sample 812S3MmetaG_FD_121299 | JGI IMG/M metagenome (GOLD analysis project Ga0182030, IMG submission 121299) | Permafrost microbial communities from Stordalen Mire, Sweden - 812S3M metaG (Illumina Assembly) | ecosystem: Environmental > Terrestrial > Soil > Wetlands > Permafrost | place: Sweden... | reverse complement strand
GAATGGACGCAATCCTGGTGGACCTTGCGGGGCGGCATCTTCGATCTGTCGCGGTCGCCGAACAGCAAACGGCTGGACCGTGGTTTTGACCAGTTCGAACTGGTAGCTGAAGCCGAAGAACGGCACGAAATATTCGGGCAGACCGGCAAATTCAAGATTCTGTTTTTCGACAATCATGGCCGGATGGCAAACTATCTGGACGCGGTGCGTCAGGCTGCCGGGACTGGCTTGGCACCAGACGTCGCTACCGCCAGGCATTTTGCGGCACGTCCAGGAATCGCACTGAATTTAGAGCAGCAACTGACAGAAGGGTTGGGGCTGTTCATTCGTGGAAGCCTTAACGATGGCCGCAAAGAAGCTTATGAGTTCACCGAGATCAATCGCTCGATTTCCGGCGGCCTTTCATTGAAGGGTGACCGCTGGGGGCGCCCGGACGACACTGTGGGTTTAGCTGGCGTCGTCAACGGTCTCTCCAATCCGGCCGTCGCTTACTTTAGAGCCGGGGGATTAGGGATATTGATCGGCGACGGCCAGCTAAAACGCTACGGCTTAGAAAAGATCGTCGAGACTTATTACAGCGCTTCCGTAGTCGAAGGTATTTCCGTGTCGGTCGATTACCAACATATCGACAATCCCGGATATAATGTCGAACGGGGTCCTGTATCCGTATTCGGCTTTCGCGTACACGCAAAGTTTTGAGGGCAGGCCCATGAACGAATCCTTGCCTCCCGAAAAATGGCGTAACCCGCAGTCGCTGCCATACAAGCGACAACTAATCCTCTTGGCTTGGCTAGTCTCAGGCTTGGTCGCTCTCATCGCCATCGTGCTCATTGCCCGAGCGTTGCTGAGCGGGCACGATGAACAGCCCCCGGCCGCTGAACCTGGCACCTTCCGCCCGACTTCCGACCAGATGGCAGCTCTCAAGATACTGCCCGTAGCGTCGGTGATCTTTCATACCGAACAGATAACCGATGGGAAAATCGCAACCGATGACGATACGACGACGCCAGTTTTCTCACCCTACTCGGGCCGGGTCACGCGACTGATCGCCAAGGCAGGCGACGTTGTCGAACAAGGGCAACCGCTCTTTGCCATTCAGGCATCCGAGTTTGTTCAGGGACAGAACGATCTCATCACGGCGGCTGCCAATGCGCGGACGACCGAAGCGCAACTTCAATTGGCGCGCACCAACGAAAAACGGCAGCACGAGCTATTCCAGGCCAAAGGTGGTGCGCTTAAGGATTGGCAGCAAAGTCAGGTCGATCTGGCGAATGCGGAAGGTACCTATCGAACCGCCGAAATTGCCCTAGCGGCTGTGCGCAACAGACTTCGGATTCTCGGCAAAAGTGACAAGGAAATCACCGCGATCGAAACTGCGCCCGATAGCGTCAAAATGAACCCGGAAGCCGTAGTTCCTGCACCAATCGGCGGCACGATTATTCAACGTCAGATCAGCGTCGGCCAATATATCAATAGCGCGGCCGGCGGCGCGACGAGTCCGGTGCTGTCGATCGGGAACTTGTCGACGGTATGGCTTGTCGCCAACGTCAGAGAGGTCGATGCATCACAGGTTCATGTCGGTGAGCCTGTTGAAGTGCACGTCCTCGCCTACCCGGACCGGGTTTTCAAAGCTCGCCTCACCTATGTGGGCTCGACTGTCGACGACAATACGAGGCGCGTATCGGTGCGTGCCGAAGTCGACAATCCCGACGGGGCCCTTAAGCCGGAGATGTTTGCGACATTCCACATTATTACGAGCGCCGATAGCACGGCGCCCGGCGTGCCCGACTCCGCTGTCGTCTACGAGGGCGACACGGCTCGGGTCTGGGTGGCGAGAGACAGCGGAACTCTTGAACTTCGCCAAATTAAAAGAGGCAGGGCTCTCAATGGGATGATTGAGGTGCTTGAGGGTGTCAAGGCGGGCGAAAAGATCGTCACTGCTGGGACTCTGTTCATCGACCGCGCCGCCCAGGGCGATTGAGCGAAAAGACAAGGGCTCCAAAGTATGAACGCCATCGTCGCCTTCGCGCTTAGACAGCGAATACTCGTGCTGGTGATGCTCGTGTTCCTTTTCGGTGCCGGGATTATCAGCTTCAGGCAACTAAATATCGAAGCCTATCCTGATCCCGTCCCCCCGCTAGTCGAGATCGTTACGCAGAGTACTGGTCAATCTGCGGAAGAAATCGAGCGCTACATCACGATCCCGATTGAAATTCAGATGGCGGGGATTCCTCACGTCACCGCGATCCGTACGATTTCATTGTTTGGCCTTTCGGATGTGAAGATCCAATTCACGTATGATTTTACATACGACCAGGCCGAGCAATGGGTCATCAACCGGATGTCTCAACTGCCGCAACTGCCCAACGGAGCACAGCCGCAACTTTCACCGGAAAGTCCGATCGGCGAGATTTATCGTTACCGCGTCGTCGGTCCGCCGGGCTATTCGTCGATGGACCTTAAAACCCTCCAGGATTGGGTCCTGGAACGCCGTTTCAAATCTGTGCCAGGCGTCATCGATGTGACCGGTTGGGGCGGCAAGACAAAAGCTTACGAAATCGAAGTCGATCTGCCGAAATTGATGTCCTATGGCCTGACGCTGCCCAATGTTCTGCAGGTTCTAGGCAACAGCAACGTCAATGTCGGTGGACAAACGGTCAATATCGGTCCGCAAGCAGCAATCGTCCGCGGGGTCGGCCTAATCCATTCCACGGATGATATTCGCAACACGACTCTCGCCACTCATAACGGCACGCCTGTGTTGTTGAGCGATGTTGCCAAGGTCAGTATAGGACATCAGCCGCAGCTCGGCATCGCCGGTCAGGATGATTCCGACGACATTGTGCAGGGCATAGTCCTGATGCATCGCGGTGAAAAAAGCATGCCCACGATCCAGGGGGTGGAGGACGAGGTCGCTAAAATCAACGGCAGCAACATCCTGCCACCCGGCGTACATATTGAGACGATCTACGACCGCACCCAACTGATAAACGTTACGACTCATACTGTGCTGCACAACATGATTGTCGGCATCGTGCTGATCTTTTTGGTTCAGTGGGTTTTCTTGGGCAATCTGCGCAGTGCACTGATCGTCGCCACGACAATTCCCTTCGCCTTGTTCTTTGCGATCACGATCATGACCCTGCGAGGAGAATCCGCAAACCTTCTATCGGTCGGCGCTATAGATTTTGGCCTGATCGTCGATGCAACAGTAATCATGGTCGAAAATATAATTCGCCATCTCGCACAACACCCGAGCCACCGCTTCGCGCGCTCACCTTTTCTGCATCGGCATAGAGGAAACACTAATTTTTCGGGCGTCTATGCCGATATCGCCAACTCCGCTGTTGAAGTAAATCAGGCAATCCTCTTTTCGGCGGCCATTATCATCGCTGGGTTTCTCCCGCTTTTCACACTTTCAGGGGTTGAGGGACATATTTTCGGGCCGATGGCAAAGACCTATGCCTATGCGATCGCTGGCGGCCTGATCGCAACCTTCACCGTCACACCAGCGCTCAGTGCATTTCTTCTGCGCGAAAATGTCGAAGAAACCGAGACGCTGATCGTGCGCTGGCTGCGTCGACTCTATGAGCCAGTCCTGGAATTTGCGCTCGCCAACCGGATCCTGACTCTAGGTGGCGCGCTCTCGTTGTTCGTCATTTCGATTTTCGCCGTTCAGTCTCTCGGGCTCGAGTTTCTGCCAAAGCTTGAAGAAGGAAATTTTTGGATCCGCGCGACGATGCCGACGTCGGTATCGCTGGAGGAAGCCAATATCTATGTGAATAAAATGCGACGAACCATCAAGGGTTTCCCTGAGGTGGTCACAGTGATCTCGCAAAATGGCCGTCCTGACGACGGTACCGACGCAACGGGTTTTTTCAATGCAGAATTCTACGTACCTCTGAAAGCACTCGATAGTTGGCCGCACGGCGTCGACAAGGAGAAGCTGACTCAGCAGGTTAACGACGCGCTAGGCGCCCAATTCCCTGGCGTCGATTTCAACTTCTCCCAAAACATCGAGGACAATGTCGAGGAAGCGGCTTCCGGCGTCAAAGGCGAGAACTCGGTAAAGCTCTTCGGTAACGACCTAAAAACCCTGGAAGACACAGCCGACAAGATAAAAAAGGTCTTGGCGACTGTGCCGGGCGTTAGCGACCTGGCCGTGCTGAGTTCTCTGGGCCAGCCAACGGTCCAAATCGATATCGACCGCGCCCGCGCCGGTCGCTACGGATTGGCCCCCGGCGACATCAATACGACTGTGCAGACAGCGATTGGAGGCCAATCGGCCGGCAACCTCTATGAATCGGGTAGCGATCGCAATTTTCCGATTATCGTTCGACTGGCGCCCGAATATCGCAAAAGCCTGGACGCGATCGCAAATATCACGATCGGAGCGCCCAATCCCAACGGAAACGGTATCGTCCAGATTCCCTTGGTTGACGTAGCCGATGTCAGCCTTGTCTCGGGCGCCTCGTTTATCTACCGCGAACAGCAAGAGCGCTATATCCCCATCAAGTTCAGCGTTCGCGGAAGAGACTTGGGCGGAGCGGTTCTGGAAGGCAAACAGAAGGTCGCCGAGCAAGTCAAAATGCCAGGCGGGTACAGGCTCGAATGGGTCGGCGAGTTCGGTGAATTGCAAGAGGCTCTTCAACGGCTAGAGATCGTCGTGCCCATCAGCCTGGTCCTTATTTTCGTGCTACTCTATGTCAGCTTTTCGTCGCTGACCGATGCGTTGCTTGCCGCGAGCGTCATGCCTATGGCGCTGATAGGCGGAATTTTCTCGCTGTTCATCACCGGAACGCCGTTCAGCATCTCAGCTGCAATCGGGTTTATTGCCCTGTTCGGAATCGCCGCGATGGATGGGATTATCGTACTTTCCTATTATAACCGCTCGATCTCGGATGGGCTTACACGAGCCGAAGCAATACGGCGTACGTGCCAAGTTCAAATGCGCCCGGTCACTATGACCTGCGTGGCAGCTGCCGTCGGTCTCTTACCGGCTGCTCTATCGACCGGCATCGGGTCACAGGTGCAAAAGCCCCTGGCTCTGGTTGTCGTCGGCGGCATACTGCTCGCGCCCATCCTGATTCTCGCTGTCCTGCCGGTGTTAATCGATATGTTTTCGCGCCGGGGTCGAAGAGTGCTCGATGTCACCACCGAACTCGAAATTGAGGATTAGGCGCGCCATGCCCCCTCGTTATATTCGGCATTCCTGGGCAATCTTAGCATTGATAGCGGCCGGTTGTTCGGTTGGCCCAAACTTCATCCGCCCGCCCGCTCCGGCGGTAAACGGCTACACTCACGCTTCTCTCCCGGCGGAGACGTCGACTACAGCGGATGTCACAGGCGGAAACACCCAGCATTATGTCCAGAATTTGGATATTCCTGGACAATGGTGGACCCTATTTCATTCCGAACCGCTTAATGCGCTGATCAATGAGGCTTTGAAGAATAATGCGGATCTAAAGACCGCTCAGGCTGGACTCAAACAGGCGCAGGAAAACTTCTACGCGCAAGAAGGCGCCTATTTCCCACAAATCGCCGCTAACTTTACCTCAAGCCGCTACAAAAATGCCGTCCAACCGTCCCCGACGCTGGCGACTTATGTCCCCTATTTCAATCTCTTCACTCCACAGGTCAGCATCTCTTATCTTCTCGACATCTGGGGGCTAAATCGCAGGCAGGCAGAGTCATTGCAAGCGGTTGCCGACGCCGAACGATTCCAAGTCGAGGCAACTTATCTAACCCTGACATCAAATCTCGTCGCAGCTGTCGTTCAAGAGGCTTCGCTTAGGGACCAAATCGCCGCGAATGAAGAAATAATCCGTGTCGAGACCGAAGCACAAGGCATCGTACAAAAGCAGCTGGACCTCGGCCAAATAGCCGGCGCAGACTTGGCGGCGCAAAAGGCCGTCCTCGCCCAAGCCCAAGCCCAGCTTCCTCCGCTTCGCAAACAGTTGGCAATTCAACGGGATCTTCTGACGGCTCTGATCGGTCGTTACCCGAGCCAAGAACCGGCCGCTGAGTTTGATCTGGCAAGTTTAACTTTGCCTAAGGAACTCCCGGTTAGCCTTCCCGCCAAACTGGTTGAGCAACGACCGGACATCAGGTCAGCCGAAGCTCAACTTCATGCAGCATCCGCGCAGGTCGGCGTGGCCATCGCCAACATGCTGCCGCAGATATCCCTCACTGGGAATATCGGTAGTACTGCCATCTCGGCGAACGAATTATTCCAATCAGGTAACGGATTCTGGCAAATATCTGGAAGCCTAACCCAGCCTATCTTTGAAGGCGGCGCGCTCTATCACAAAACATTGGCAGCGCGCGCCGCGTTCGATCAGGCGGCGTCGCAATACCAAAGCACTGTTATTCAGGCATTCCAAAATGTCGCTGATGCATTGCGAGCGCTCCAACATGATGCCGACACGCTGAAAGCGCAGAGTGCGGCAGAGCAAGCGGCGCTGGAAAGTTTCTCAATCGCTCGTAAGCAACTTACGCTGGGAAGCATTGGCTATATCGGACTTTTGAATGCCGAGCAGATCTATCAGCAGGCAGTAATCAACCGCGTTCAGGCCCAAGCCAGCCGATATGCAGACACGGCGGCGCTTTTCCAAGCGCTGGGTGGAGGGTGGTGGAATCGAACGGACTCCGCACCCTCTTGATAACAGCGATTTGATTGGCCGCGGTTGCCACCCCGTTCAGGAAGACTCATCTATCTCTTACCAAATATATGGAGAACCGTGACATCTCCGGCACAGGGGCCGATTCCCTCGGCGGCCTGATCATCGTAAACGATCGTGCATCCTGTTACGGCGCGCTCACGCAGGCCGATGTCCTGCGATACCGGCGAGCCCAGCGGCGTGAATGCAATGTTCTTAATCGCGAGACTAATCGCTTTGAGTGCCGCACGGGCAAGCTTTCCCAACCCGGCTGAAGCGAGGCGCCGTCCGATCTCAATAATATCGTCGCCTGCCCGCGCGGTGAGGTTAACCTGTCGACCACCAGCCCGTAATAACACTATAACACTGTGTTTTGAGGGCAACTCTCTCTCGACAGGCGTCCCAACCGAATCAATCCAATCGTCGATCTCTTTGAGGTCAACCAGCCGACCGGCCGTCAGATCGGCACGGCCTAGCGCAATCGCAGCCAACCGAACGGTCCGTGTCGTGACGAAATATGCGGTCCCCGATGCGCTCTCGACAAGACCAGCACTGTGATCCGACATGGGGTTCCTTCATATAATGACAGCAATTATAAGGGCTTGTGATCCAGAATGCTATAATGGAGCAGCCGCTTTAGCGCATGGCCTCCGACCGACACCCAGCTCAATCTCCTGAACGATCGACGTGCTTCGCATCATTTCTTCGTCGATCAGATTTCTGCTATAACAGCGGAACTGTTCCCTAAAATGACATCGCGTTTCGAGCGATGACAGAGCCCGCGCAATCCGCCACAATCCCTTCGTTTCTTATTGAGCACTGATACCATGACCCAACCCGCCTTTGATTTCCCGCGCCTCAGTGCCTTTCGGCTTATTGCATTTTCGATCGCGGGGCTGGCGATCGGTGGAACTCAGACGGCCGTTGTGATCTTTTTGCCGGGATTTTACGCCCAGCGTTCCGGCCTTGGGCTTAGTCTCATCGGCACAATCTTTATGATCTGTCGCCTATGGAACGCTTTCAGCGACCCGGTAATCGGCACCTTGTCCGACCGCACCCGCACGCGCTTCGGCCAGCGAAAGCCTTGGGCGGTGGGCGGCGGTATTTTGCTGCTTGCGTCGGTCGTGGCCCTATTCATGCCGCCCGAACATATCGGCGCCGCCTATCTGACGATCGCACTGCTCGCGCTCTATTTGGGCGTGTCGGCCCTATCGACACCGCTTTACGCCTGGGCCGGAAGCCTGTCGCCCGATTACAACGAGCGAACCCGCAACCAGACATATTTGCAAACCGTTACATCGCTGGGTCTGGTGACGATGGTGGCCCTGCCGCTGATCGCCGATCGCTCGGGACTTGCAGACCAGGCAACCAAGATTGCCGGAATGGGCTGGGCCAATGTCGCCGCACTCGTTGTCGGCATTCCTATCCTATGGTTTTTCTTCCAGGAAAAGCCCGTTCCGGTCGGGCGCAAACATCTAAGTTTCGGAGCCGCGTTCCGACTTCTGGCGACTGACAGGTTGGTGTTGCGAGTGATCGGTTCGGATTTTTTCGTATCGCTGGGCCAAGGGTTCCGCGGCGCGCTGATTACTTTGTTCGTGCTGTATTACATGAAGTTGCCCCTTCAGGACGCATTGATCATCCCGCTGGTTCAATATGCGTTCGGCGTTCTAGCATCCCCCATCTGGATGCGCGTAGCGCGCACTCTCGGCAAGCATCGGGCGCTTGTCGCCGGGGAGGTGACACAGATAACGATCAATCTATGCCTCCTATTGCTGTCTCCGGGGCAGCTTTGGCCACTGATCGGGCTAACTGCCGCGCAGGGGCTAAGCCAGGGTTCGGGCAATCTGATGCTGCGCTCGATCGTGTCGGATGTCGCGGACCAGGAACGACTTAAAACAGGTAAAGATCATTCCGGCCTGCTATTTTCGATCTTCAATGTGACGATAAACGCAGCTATGGCTTTATCGGTAGGCATCGCACTTCCGCTTGTCGGCCTGTTCGGTTTTGCACCTGGGGCATCGAATTCCATCGCGGCTCTCTCGTCCCTTCAATGGATCATCGCGATCGGCCCAGCCATCGGTCATTCTTTGTCCGCGCTGCTGATCGTAGGGTTCCCGCTGGATGAGACACGCCACGCCGAAATCGTGCAGGAACTGGCGCAACAGGGCATACTAGCGGTTCACGAACCCGCCGAACCACCGGTTCAGGCCGGGCTGGAAGCTATGGGATAGGTCGACTACTCTGGAACACATATGAGCGAGAAACGACCTAACTTTCTGGTGATTGTAGCCGACGATTTGGGCTTTTCCGATATCGGCGCGTTCGGGGGCGAAATCGCCACGCCCAACCTCGATGCATTGGCCTATGTCGGATTGCGCCTGACCGATTTTCATTCGGCCCCGGCTTGCTCCCCCACGCGCGCCATGCTGATGACCGGCACCGACCATCATATTGCCGGCATCGGCACAATGCTCGAGGTTGCGATTCCAGGCTTTCAGGGCGCGCCGGGCTATGAGGGATATCTCAACGACCGCGTCGTCGCCCTGCCCGAGTTGCTGCGCGATGGCGGCTATCTGACGTTGATGTCGGGTAAATGGCACCTGGGCGATACGATCGAGACTTCGCCCTGGGCTCGCGGCTTTGAGCGATCCTTCGCCCTTTTGCCGGCCGGCGGAAGCCACTACGGGGGCGGACTCTTCAGCCGTTTCGCGACCGTCGAAACTCTGTATACCGAGGATGACGAATTCGTCGAGGTTCCGAACGACTTCTATTCATCCGACTATTTCACCGACAAACTGCTGCAATATTTTCGCGAGCGCTCATCGAACGAAAGCCGCCCGTTCTTCGCCTACCTGCCCTACCAGGCGCCGCACTGGCCGCTCCAGGCGCCTGACGAGGCCGTCGCCAAGTACCGTGGCCGCTATGATGGAGGTCCCGATCTATTGCGCGACGCTCGGCTTTCGGCGCTGAAACGTTTCGGCCTGTGTGGCCCCGATGTCGTGCCACATCCGGTCGTCGCTGAAACCGAAAAAGAATGGGCCGATATGACGCCAGAAGAACAGGCTGTCTCGGCGCGCACGATGGAAGTCTATGCCGCGATGGTCGAACGGATGGACTGGAATATTGGCCGTGTGACCGATTATCTCGAGCGAACGGGCGAGTTGGACAATACCGTCGTCATCTTCCTTTCGGACAACGGCGCGGAAGGAGCGATCGTCGAGGCCATGCCTTTGTCCGGCGCTTATATCGCGGAGCAAATCCGTCTGCATTATGACAACAGCCTCGACAACATCGGCCGACCCGACAGCTGCATCTGGTATGGTCCGCGCTGGGCGCAGGCCGCCACCGCGCCTTCCCGACTTCACAAGGCCTTCACGACCGAAGGCGGCATCCGTGTAGTATCGTTCGTGAGCTGGCCGGGATTCGCACGCCAAGGTGAAATCGGCACCGCCTTCTCAACCGTCATGGATGTGGCCCCAACTCTGCTCGAATTGGCAGGCATCGCCCATCCCGGCACGTCCTATCAGGGCCGTGAGATTGTGCCCATGCGCGGCAAATCGTTGGTTCCCTATCTCAGCCACGAAACCGACCGGGTGCACGATGGGGAAACCGGAACCGGCTGGGAGTTGTTCGGACGCCGCGCCATACGGCAGGGCGACTGGAAGGCACTTTACCTGCCGGCTCCTTACGGGCCGGGCAAATGGCAGCTTTATG
>Ga0182030_10026919_pt1 | contig 10374 bp, 9 predicted proteins | sample 812S3MmetaG_FD_121299 | JGI IMG/M metagenome (GOLD analysis project Ga0182030, IMG submission 121299) | Permafrost microbial communities from Stordalen Mire, Sweden - 812S3M metaG (Illumina Assembly) | ecosystem: Environmental > Terrestrial > Soil > Wetlands > Permafrost | place: Sweden... | reverse complement strand
GTGATAGAAAATTATCCGGCGGGCACGGTCACCCAGTTTGACCAAGCGGCGCTCCTCAGCCAATTTGACGGCATCCGCCGCTCGCTCGTTTTGGCAAGGTAACTTTAGAAAGAAAAATAAAAAGATTTACAAATATAAATCTTTCCTCAAAATCCTCCAAACTTTCTTGAGAAAAAGCCAGGCGGGGGCGTGCCGCTTTTTAAGGAGCGAAGCGACTATAAAAAGTGGGGTTAAAGCTTTTTTGAGAGAAAGTTTGGAGGATTTTCTACACTTTTTTGCTTCCTGCTACCTGATGCGGTAGCATGGCCTCTATGACTCAGGCCGAGGCTCTCACCATACTCAAAACGGGCGCAAATGTTTTTCTCACCGGCGAGCCGGGCGCGGGCAAGTCGCACACCGTCAACGAGTTTACCCGCTGGCTCCGCGAGCATGGCGTCGAGCCCGCTATCACTGCATCAACCGGCATTGCCGCAACGCACATCGGCGGCCTCACCATCCACTCGTGGGCGGGCATCGGCATCAAGCGCACGCTCAGCCAATATGATTTGGACAGGATTGCCTCGACCGAGCACGTGGTTAAGCGCATGCGCCGCACCAAAATTTTAATCATCGACGAGGTTTCGATGCTGAGCCCTGCCACGCTCTCGATGGTCGATGCCGTATGCCGCGAGGTTTTTGGCAGCGCCAAAGCGTTTGGCGGGTTGCAGGTGGTGTTTGTCGGCGACTTTTTCCAACTGCCGCCTATTGTCGCGCGCGGCGCCGAGCCCGAGGTCGACCAAGACGGCATGTTTCAAGTTGGTGCCGAGGCGCCGCGCTTTGCATACTCTTCGCAAGCGTGGGCGCGCGCCAACCCAATTGTGTGTTACTTAACCGAGCAACATCGCCAAGAGAGCGGCGCGTTTTTAAGTGTGCTGTCGGCAATCCGCCGCAACAACTTTAGCGACGAGCATATGGAGCATATTGCATCGCGCAGGGTGGAGCGCGCCAAAGTGCCCGCCACTGCGCCAAAACTCTACTCGCACAACGCCGACGTCGACAAAATAAACGACGACACGCTCGGCAAACTTGAGGGCTCGCCCAAAAGTTTTGTGATGGAAGGGCGCGGCACGCCGGCGATTGTCGCGGCGCTTAAAAAGTCGTGTCTATCGCCCGAGGCGCTGTTTTTAAAACTCAATGCCTCGGTCATGTTTACCAAAAACAATCCCAAAGAAGGATATGTAAACGGCACGCTCGGCACGATAACCGGCTTTAGCTCGTACAACAATTATCCAATGGTCAAAACGCGCGAGGGCCGCACCATTACGGTGGAGCCGATGGAGTGGAGCGTCGAGGAGGGCGGCGTCGTGCGCGGGAGTATTAGCCAGTTGCCGCTGCGCCTTGCGTGGGCTATCACCGTGCACAAAAGCCAGGGCATGTCGCTCGACGAGGCCGTGATGGACTTGAGCCAAGTGTTTGAATATGGCCAGGGCTATGTCGCTCTGAGCCGCGTGCGCTCGCTCGAGGGGCTCTATCTCTTGGGATGGAACCGTCGCACGTTTGAGGTGCATCCGGAGGTGCTTGAAAAAGACGAGCAATTTAGAGAGGCGAGCGAGGAGGCCTCGATTGCGTTTGATAAAATCCCGCAGGACGATCTGCAAAAAATGCACAACAACTTTTTGACCGCATGCGGCGGTTCGCTTGATGCGACGCCAATCGCTAAGGCAGTGATGGGGGAGCCTGCCGCGCACAAAAGCACCGGCGAGCGCCTAGCCAAATTGCGTGAGAAGCATCCAAATGCCTATCGGCCGTGGAGCGAGGATGATGACGACAAATTAAAAGAGATGTTTGAGAGCGGCAGCACTCCCGCGCAACTTCAAAAAAGTTTTGGCCGCCAAAAGGGTTCTATCCACTCGCGTCTTATAAAGCTGGGGCTTATTGAGGAAACGTCCTAAAAATTTAAAAACATCTTTATTCCGGAGAGATGAACGGGAGCCCTACTCCTCCATAAAAATGTTTTTAAATTTTTAGATGCGATATACTAGTAAGTATGCGTGTTACTCGTGTGCGAATGCTTTTGTTGATCATAGTGCTCGTGCTCGCCGCAGCAGGCGGCGCCTACTACTGGTGGCACGTGGTTCATGCCGTACCCGCCGTGGTGTACCAAACGCCGCAAGAGGCTAATGTGTATGTCCGCTTTGACATGGAGGCCTACGACAAAATTACCGCCAACTATTGGCAAAAAGTTGCCGATGCCGACCTGGCGGCCCTTTATCAACTCTCGCTGCAAAAAGCCGAGGGTGTCACCACGCTTCCCGCGCTTGCCACCAAAGACCGCGCAGGCGTCGCCGGCATGTTGGGCATTGCCATGGCGGCGGCCACCTCAACCAATGCCGAAAAAACTCTTGCACTCAATGTCGTTACCATAGCGCTCTACAATCTTGCGCCCGCCGGGCGCGACTCGCTCTTGGCGCAAGCGCAGGAGGTTGCCTTGCGCAACGAGGTCGCCAACGTCAACCCATCCACCAATCTTTACAATGCCATCGGCTTAGCCACCACCTCGAGCGTCGAGGCGGTTAAGAGCGCCTATGCCACCACCAAAGCCGCACTTGCCGCGTCGACAAGCCCGGCCGCCAAAGCGGAGCTCCAAAAAGCGACATATGCGGCCGAGGTGTTAACCAATACCAACAACAAAAATTTGTACGACCAAGCGCATGTAGAGCCCACCGTCTTCCCGCACATTATCGGCCATACGCTTTATTTGGATATCTCACAGATATCGCCCACCACACTGCAAGAGTTTGCAGAGGCGGTTGATACAGCCTCCACCACGCCCGGCCTCGACAGCATGATACTCGACTTGCGCGGAAACATCGGCGGCGCGCTCGACTTTGCGCCGGCGTTTCTGGGGTTTTTTGTCGGCCAAAACCAATATGCGTTTGACTTCTTTCATCAAGGCAACTATCTCCCGCAGCGCACCACCGAGCCTACGTTTGCCGAGCTCGCGCGCTATCGCGACACGGCTCTTATAACCGACAACATGACGCAGTCTACCGCCGAGGTCGTCACCGCCATGTTTAAAAGGTTTAATCTCGCCCACGTGGTGGGGGGCACCACGCGCGGTTGGGGTACGGTCGAGAATACGACTCCTCTTACCACCGTTATCGACCCGTCCACGAGCTACTCGCTTTTGTTGGTGCAATACATAACCTTGCGCGACGACGGCCAGCCGGTAGAGGGCCGCGGCGTCGACCCCAATGTAAACATCGGCGACAAAAATTGGCAGCAAGAGTTATCTACCTACTTCCGCTCACAGAGCCTTATAAGCGCGTTGATACAAGAAGCCCCAAAGCCCCCGCTTAAATAAACCCGTAATAAAAAAGGGGCGATAGCAAAATAGGCCTTATTTTGTTAGGCTTCGTGTATGTTTGAGCAATCTTTTAAGAATATAGACAACATCCTTCATACAGACTCTGGCTCGGCTACGGAGCTTGATTATGTGGAGCAAACATCGTGGATTTTGTTTTTGAAATACCTCGATGATTTGGATGAGACAAAGAAGACAGAAGCAGCTTTAGCGGGGAAGAAATACAGCTACATTCTTGACCTGCAATATCGGTGGAACGCGTGGGCTGCTCCAAAAACCGCTGATGGGAAATTAGACCATAACAAGGCCCTCGATGGTGATGATTTAAATGATTTTGTAAATCAAAAACTCTTTCCATATCTAAAGAAATTTAAGGCCGAGGAACCGAACACTATTGAGTACAAAATAGGTGAAATTTTTAGTGAGCTGAAGAATAAGATATCCAGCGGCTATAAATTGCGTGAGATTTTGAACATCGTGGACCAGATGCACTTCCGGTTGTACGAAGAGAAGCATGAGCTCTCCCATCTTTATGAGGCAAAGATCAAAAATATGGGCAACGCCGGAAGAAACGGCGGCGAATACTACACTCCACGGCCCTTAATCAAAACCCTTGTGAGGGTGGTTGAGCCAAAGATCGGAGAGACAATCTACGACGGTGCGTGCGGGTCGGCAGGTTTTTTGGTGGAGTCATATAACTTCCTTACACAAAATCAAGCTAAACTTTCGTCGGCACAGATGGCAACGCTACAAAACAAAACCTTTTACGGAAAGGAAATAAAATCGCTTGCCTACATCATTGGCATCATGAATATGATTTTGCATGGCATTGAGGCCCCAAATATCCGGCATATGAATACACTGGCGCAGAATATAAACGATATCCAGGAAAAAGACCGCTATAACATAATTCTGGCTAATCCACCTTTTGGAGCAGGTATTGGGCGGGAGATCCAACAAAATTTCCCAATCAAAAGTAGTGAGTCTGGCTACTTGTTTATCCAGCACTTTATAAAGAGCTTAAAAGCCAGAGGAAGGGCAGGTATTGTAATAAAAAATACATTTCTCTCTAATGGTGACGCGGCTAGCCTTCGTACTGAATTATTTAAAACTTGCGATGTTCACACGATCCTTGATCTACCCCCAAAAGTTTTCACTGCAGGAGTCAAAACGGTAGTGCTCTTTTTAGAGAAAGGTAAGCCCACAAAGAAGATATGGTTTTACCAACTGAATCTCAAGCGAAATTTAGGCAAAACCAACCCTCTTAGTGAAGCTGATTTAGCAGACTTTGTGAAGCTACAAAAGACGAAGGCTGACAGCGAGAACTCATGGAGCGTTGATTTTTCTGATGTTGATTCGAAGACCCTCGACTTGTCAGTTAAGAATCCAAATAAGGATAAGGCCGTGGCATTACGCAAGCCGAAAGACATTTTTGCGGAGATCAAGAAATTAGATAAAGAGAGTGAGGATATTTTGAGTAATGTTTTGAAACAAATCCATGAAAAGTAATTGGCAAACAAAACAACTTTCTGAACTCTCGAATATATTTACTGATGGTGATTGGATCGAGAAGAAAGATCAGTCAAAGGAAGGGGTACGACTTATTCAAACCGGCAATGTGGGCAATGGATATTTTAAAGATAGGGCTGAGAAAGCACGCTATATTTCTGAAAAGACATTTGATCGTTTGAACTGCACAGAAATTCAACAGGGAGACTGTTTGGTCTCACGTCTACCAGATCCGGTCGGCAGGGCTTGTATTGTTCCAGATACAGCTGAAAAAATGATTACTGCCGTAGATTGCACAATCATTCGTTTTAAAAACGAGATTTTGTCGCAATGGTTTATAGATTACTCCCTTTCACAAGAATATCAGGTTCAAATTAACAAAGAAGTTGGTGGTGCTACAAGACAGAGAGTTAGTCGAAGTAATCTTGGTCAAATTCAGATACCTCTTCCTACTCTGGCTGAACAAAAAAGAATCATAAAGATCCTAGACGACGTGTTCGCGAAAGTGGCAAAGGCAAATGAAAATGCGGAAAAGAATTTGCAAAACTCCAAAGAGCTTCTTGAGTCGTACCTGCAGAGTATTTTTGCGAATCCGGGGAAGGGTTGGGAGGAGAAAAAATTGGGTGAGATTTATGATGTTAGAGATGGAACACATGACTCACCACGATATCAGAAAGAGGGATTTGCTCTAGTTACTTCAAAAAACTTAAAAAGAGATCTTCTCAATTTTGACAATATTAAATATATCTCAGAGAAAGATTACAAAAAGATAAATGAGAGAAGTAAGGTTGATAGAGGCGATATACTCTTTGCAATGATTGGAACGATTGGCAATCCTGTTGTTGTGAAAGCTGATCCTAACTTTGCGATAAAAAATGTAGCCCTATTTAAGATTTCAGGAGAGCAAGATGGTCATTTCTTGAAATATTTTCTTGATTCAAAATTTGTTATTGATAAAATGACAAGCGAAGCGAAAGGAACGACTCAGAAGTTTGTGGGATTAGGATATTTGCGAAATTTCAAAATAAAGCTACCCGCTCTGGATGAACAACAAACCATCGTCAAAAAACTTGACGCTCTGATGACAGAGACAAAGAAACTTGAGAAGGTATACCAACAGAAAATTGCCGACCTTGATGAACTGAAGAAGTCGGTGCTCCAAAAGGCTTTTGCGGGTGAGTTGTAGCTTTATTGTGTAAGTGCTTTTCTACCTCTATTTTTCTCTTTTGGTGTGATAATTGCCACAATGTTCGTAGGCTCTTGTTTTAAAAGACCGAAAACTATTTGTGTGGGCTCGTGTGTATCTTTCAGTTTAAACCAGGCCCATAATGAGTTTATTGTAAAGCCAATAAAGATTAATCCTAGTGCTATAAATACCGCTCGAATCGTTTCTCCTGGTATATTGCCTACATTACGGAATGTTTCTGTCAAATATCCTGCAGAAAGCAGTGCAAGTGCAACGCCTCCGAATCCAAAGGCGGAATTTAGTGAGTTAAAAAATTCCTTTGATTGAAACAATTTTAAGGCAAGAGAGTCTTTGTTGATTATGATAATATCTCTGTCTGTATTGTCATGTTGCTTTTTTCCTGACATGGAGCAATTTTAGTACGAACATTCAATATGTCAAATACTCGACCAAAACCGCTTGACTTTTTTACATGGTTTGCATATACTTGCTCATATGAGCACGTATATGCAAAAAATTAAAGAATTTCGCATCAAAAACAAGCTCTCTCAAGAGCAAGTTGCAAAGGCAATTGGAGTGTCTCGCCCGACGTACACAGCCATCGAGGCTGACAAGCAAAAGCTCAACACAGACGAGGTACAAAAGCTTGCCAGCCTTTTTGGCGTGGGGGTTGAGGATCTCTTGTCTGGGAACATTCCGGACATTGCAAAATATAAGCACATGATACTGACCTATTTGCGAATGAACATTTCAAAAGATGGAAAGATTCCAAAAACAAAACTTGCAAAGTTGCTCTACTTAGCAGACTTTGCTTGGTTTTATGATCATATGGAGAGTATGAGCGGTATGCAGTATCGCAAGATAGCCTATGGCCCTGTGCCGGATGCCTTTTTCCGCGCCCTCGATGAGCTTGAAGAAGCGGGGAAGATCGTTATTGACCACAAGAATGATAACGGCAGAGATATGTTTCTCGTTGGCGAGTCGGACAGCAATAAGAACGAAAAGATTCAAACGCTTTCGGTAGAGGAAAAAAAGTTAATGAAAGAAATTGGCGCTAAGTGGAAGAATAAAAACACTCAGGATATAGTAAATTTTACCCACAACCAGTTGCCGTACGCCCTTTGTAGAACGGACGAGATCATTCCTTATGAGCTTATAACACAAGAAGACCCCGACATGGTGTTCTAGATTAGTATGCACGGTAACTATTCTGTACAAATTGAACGTTTTGCCGAAAGACATTTTATTAAAAGTTTTGAGAAAAAACACAAGGCACATTGGGGCGTTACACTGCGTGCAATTATTGCGGAGCTTGAGCGCATAGACACACTACTTCTAACGGAGAGGGCAGATACCATTTGTGATGATAGCCATGGTATTAAAATTATTAAAACTAAGTTCAGAGTAGTAGGCACCAAAGAATCTGCTAAAACATCGGGCAATAGATGTATAGTTGCTTGGCACAAAGAAAAGCAGTTTGTATCAATATTGCTCATGTATGGAAAAACGGATCTCAGTGGCCATAATGAGACGGCAGAGTGGCAGAACATGGTTAAAAATAATTATCCAGAATATAAGCATTTATTCTGAAAAGCTTTATATTTGAACAGTTTTGTGGCATAGTTTCTGTATTATGAACGAGGCAGAGACGAGAGCTGAATACATCGACCCGCTGCTCAAGGCAAGCGGATGGGGTGACGTGGAGGGATCTCGTGTCCTCCGTGAGTTTCGTATTACTGACGGCAGAATCCAGACTGGCGGCACACGAAGCAAGCCGGAGATTGCCGACTATATTCTTGTATATAAAAACCGCAAAATTGCCGTTATAGAAGCAAAGGCTTTTGATTTGCCTGCCACAGAGGGTGTGGCACAAGCAAAATCGTATGCAGAAAAACTGCATATCGGTTACGCCTACTCAACCAATGGCAAGGAGATATACCAAATCTCAATGAAATCTGGACAGGAGGGCGAAGTAAAAACGTTTCCTACACCTGATGAGTTGTGGGCAAAAACCTTCTCGGATCAAAACGAGTGGAAGGAAAAGTTTGCATCCATTCCGATTGAAGGCGACCACGGCAAGCGCTACTACCAAGAGCTGGCTATTAATAATGTTCTTGACGCTGTAGCAGAAGAGAAGCAACGGATACTGCTCACGATGGCTACCGGGACAGGAAAGACCGCAGTTGCGGCACAAATAGCATGGAAGCTATTTCAGACACGATGGAACCTCAAGAGAGACGGGACACGCAGACCGCGAATTTTGTTTTTGGCTGATAGAAATATTCTTGCTAATCAAGCTTTTAGCAACGACTTTTCAATTTTTCCAAGCGATGCGCGCGTGCGCATAAACCCGCTCGATATACGCAAAAAGGGAGGAGTACCAATGAGCGGGAGTATCTATTTCACCATATTTCAAACGTTCATGAGCGGAGCGAACGATACGCCATATTTTGGTGAATATCCGCCGGACTTCTTTGATTTTATTATTATTGATGAATGCCATCGTGGCGGAGCAAACGACGAAGGTAATTGGCGCGGCATTTTGGAATATTTCTCCCCGGCTGTACAGCTTGGTCTTACTGCAACGCCAAAACGAAGGGACAATGTAGATACCTATAAATATTTTGGTGAGCCGGTGTATATCTATTCTCTAAAAGAGGGTGTAAACGATGGTTTTCTTACACCGTTTAAAGTAAAGCGTATTAAAACCACGCTCGATGACTATGTTTTTACTTCTGACGACCAGATTATTGAGGGTGAAGTGGAGGAGGGCAAGATTTATGAGGAAGCGGATTTCAATAAAATAATCATAATAAAAGAGCGAGAGGCAAAGCGTGTTCGGGTGGTGATGGATGAAATAAACCAAGACGAGAAGACTATTATTTTTTGCGCGACGCAGGATCATGCGCTCGCTGTGCGTGATTTGGTCAATCAGTACAAGAAGAGTAAAGAACCGAACTACTGCGCTCGGGTGACAGCTAATGATGGTGCTCGTGGTGACCAATATTTGGCTGAATTCCAGGACAACGAGAAGACTATTCCTACCATCCTGACAACATCACAGAAGCTTTCGACAGGTGTGGACGCACGAAACGTGCGTAATATCGTGTTGATGCGCCCCGTTAATTCTATGATTGAATTTAAGCAAATCATTGGGCGCGGAACCCGGTTGTTCGATGGCAAAGAATACTTCACGGTATATGACTTTGTAGACGCCTATCACCATTTCGCCGATCCTGAATGGGATGGCGAGCCAATAAATGAGACAGAGGAAACAAAACAAAAAGAACCAACACAACCAAAAGAGCCTAAAGAACCTCTTCCACCACCAGAGCCGTTACCACCGAAACAAAAATTGAAAATAAAATTGCGTGACGGAAAAGAGCGCGAGATTCAGCATATGATATCCACTTCCTTTTGGGGCGCTGATGGTAAGCCGGTTTCAATCCAAGAGTTTATGGACAATATGTTTGGAGCAATGCCGGAATTTTTTAAGAGCGAGGAAGAGCTGCGGAAGATTTGGTCTAACCCTGTAACCCGAAAGGCGTTTCTCGAAAAAATTGCCGCTATTGGGTACGGTAAAGACGAACTGGAGCAGTTGCAAAAGATGATTGATGCGGAACAGAGTGATCTTTTTGATGTATTAAATTACGTTTCCTTCCTTGCGCCGACTGTCTCACGGGTAGACCGTGTGGAGCAAGCAAAGGCAAAGATGGACGAAGGACTCGATGAAAAGCAGAAGGAGTTTTTAGATTTTGTACTATCTAAATATGAGGAGAAAGGGGTTGAAGAACTTGATGAGGAAAAACTCCCTGTTCTTTTAAATTTGAAATATCATGCCATTGCGGACGCGGTAAGTAATCTCGGGGATGTTGATTCGATTCGTTCTATATTCTTTAACTTCCAGAAGGATCTTTATATCAAGTAATTTTTATTTTTATGGACGAAGAACTTTTTGAACTGGCAAAAGACAATGACCTCACACTTGATGAGGCACAGGAGGTGCAGGACTTAGCCGATGAGATGGGGGTGGATCTGGAAGAAGCTTTAGAAATTTGGCAGGAGCAATAGTATTTTAGCCCTATAATAGTGGATATCGCGGTATGGATTCAAAATATAATCACAAAAAGGCATATATCATCGGCGTTGTAGCCCTTGGGGTTATTTTGTTGCTTTGGTTTTTTGCCCCTCGCACGCACTCTTGCAACGTGGCGTACATCCCTCTGCAGGGCGCTCTCGTTACCTACATACCCGATTCCGAGGCCACCAGCACCGGCAACTCATCCGACCAAACGGCCTCCGAGGATGTCACCGCCGCGATACGGCAAGCATCTGC
>Ga0182030_10026918_pt1 | contig 10374 bp, 7 predicted proteins | sample 812S3MmetaG_FD_121299 | JGI IMG/M metagenome (GOLD analysis project Ga0182030, IMG submission 121299) | Permafrost microbial communities from Stordalen Mire, Sweden - 812S3M metaG (Illumina Assembly) | ecosystem: Environmental > Terrestrial > Soil > Wetlands > Permafrost | place: Sweden... | reverse complement strand
TGACTGAACAAGCTGCAAAATGTGTTCACGTTGAGCCTTTTTGGTACGCCGACACGATTTGGTAGTCGCTCAGCTTACTCGGGGAGGCTCAACGTCCTTCCCGCTAATTTGGACGGGAGTGATTTAAGGTCAATCGCGATCTATGTAGCAGCCTGCGGTCCGTCATGCGGCGGAATCGCAGCCCCGGAACCTGTTTCGGGGAGGACCGGCACGCTTCGCACCTTTTGCTTGTTCGACAGCAGGCGAAGAAGCGGCTTCTCCACAAACACGTGAAAAACCACGGCCAAACCCACACAGATGAAGAAGATCAGTGGAAACGCGAGAAGGGCGCCTGCCGCCCCGCGTGCGCCCAGGAAAACGAGCAATTTGCACAGTATGCTGACCCCCGGAAAATGGATCAGATACAGGACGTATGAAGAATCACCTAGCAGCGGAATCCAGCGATTGCGGACATTCAAATGGCCACTGTCCTCCGCCTGAATCAGCGCATATATGAGCAGCGCGCTGAAAGATCCGTAGATCAGTCTGCGGTCGGTGGCGATCGAGTCCTGCCCGTATGTTGTTTCCAGCAGTGCAAATGCAAGAAATCCAAAAGCGGACAATATTGCGAGGGACACAGGGCGTGACAAACGAAAGCTGCAACGGCCTGCGAGTGCGACAATCACTCCTACGCCAAACAACACGAAAAAATAGTTTGCGAAAAAGATTCGCGGGAAACCGCAGGAATCAAAGTGACAGAGAGATGCGTTCGCGAGGAGGCCTAGGAGAACCGCGGCTCCCAGGTATCGATTCAGTATGAAGAAGGCAAAAAGCGTGTAGAAGCAGATTTCGTATTGAAGCGACCAGGCGACGACCAATACCGGCGCCCCACTGCCGCCCACAACTGCAGGATCCTGAGGAATCAAAGCCAGGGTTTTCAGTAGGGTCGCAAAATCGTGCGGAACGGCGTGACGGGTGGCGGGAACGGCGAGAGCCAATAAATAAACAGCCGCGAAAACAATCAGGTAACTGGGATAAATTCTGACCGCACGCTTTCGTAAATAAGCAAGCACCCGAGGCGGCTTCGAGAAATCCGCGACGTGCGCCCAAGTAATGATGAATCCGCTGAGGACGAAGAAGAAGACAACGCCGGAATCGCCAAATGAAAAGGGAAGGGCAAACGCACTAGCGCCGAAGTATTTTGGGCTGCTGACCGCAGTGCCCAGGTGATGCAGGACCACCAGGAAGGCGGCGATCGCTCTGCAGCCTTGGATAGATCTGTACAAGAAGCCTACATCCGACGAGTGACCGGACGGCCGCCAAGGTGGTGCTGACCGCTATTGGAAGACTTAGGGAGGCGAAACTCGAGCTGCAAACCTAACCCAGGACTGTGAACGAATTATGATGGGCTCACCCGGAATGTTCTGTAACACGCCCCGTAATATTTGGATGGGAAGATGCTGAAGCCTCGTGCTGCCTCCTGGAAATGTTGCAGCGGCGGCCATGCCGTTGTTCCGGTGGCCGAGACACTTTTGGATAGCGATCAAAGCCTTGCTAAGTCGAAGAAGATCCGTGGTAATGGGTTTGCTGATGTGTGCCACGGCTGCATGCGGCCTGGCTGCGGCCGCCATGGCGGCGCCGCCTCAACTCTACAGCCAGGCGGCTTACCAGAGTCCCGTCAGCGGCGACCCGGACGATCTGTTGCTGATCGCCGGTTACGGCTTTTCAGCCAGTGATACGGTCGTGTATTGCGCTGTCCGGGACAGCACCCGGCCGGCAACGATGCCGTCACGTCTGCCCACACACTCCACGGCGACGTTAGGCGTGGCGCCGATAGTCAGCGCTGCGGATTTGCCGTATTCATTGACTGTCAGGCTGCCGCGGATCATGCGTCCCAATCAGTCCTATGCACTATGGGTGCGTACGGCGGGTGGGGAATGGAGTCGTCCGATCATGATCAACGACGCGCGTCCCTTATGGTTCAGCCCGGCTTTCGTGTACGCGTCGCGAGCGCCGGCGGGACTGCCGCACGAGCTCAAGATCGTGGGCCGCAATCTGAATCCGGCCGAAGGCCAGATCACGCGTGTGCGACTCGTGGGGCCACAGCAGTACACAGGTACCCCCGCAGCCGATCCGAATGCAACCGCGACATTGACCCACTACGTTGCGCGCTTACCGCTGCCGGCCACGCTGAAGCCGGGCAGCTACCGGATTCAGGTTAGCCGCGACGGCACCGGCTGGGTAGCACTCGCTGGCCAACAGCTCGAGGTCCGTCCAGACCAGGGTCCAGCCAAGTCATTTTCAATCGCAGATCCGGAATATGGCGGTTGCCGGCCCGACGACGGGCAGGATGACACCTCCTGCATCGTGCGCGCGATCCGCGCCGCCAGTCGCGCAGGCGGCGGTACAGTCGAATTTGGGTCCGGAACGTGGGATCTAATCGGCAGTAGCCAGGCGGGTGTCGCGCCAACAGAGGGCATCCACGTGCCGCCGGGGGTGAATCTTCGAGGCGGCGGAAGCCACGAAACTCGACTTCGACGGCACACGGAATGGCATGCTGCGGTGTTTACCCTGGAGCGGGACTCGGTCATCTCCGGGTTCACGTTCCAGGACCTCCAGGTCTACGCACCGGACGAAACGGCGGATCCCTTCGTGCAGCTGGGCGCGGATTTCCAGCATTTCGCCGGCGTCAATGCGCCAGCCGATGCTGCGGCCGTCCGCGATATTGTCATCACCCGTAACGTGTTCGACCGAACATTCATCGCCATAGGCTCTGGCGGCCTGCCAATCAGCAGATTGTTCGTTACCTACAACACGTTCGGCGCCTACAGCGGAGACGTCGAGCTTGCCGGAAACCGATACAACATGAAATATCGTTTCCGCATCGAAGATTCAGTCATCGACAACAATACCTTCAAGCCCAGCAGTAAATTGGACTTGTCGAAAAAAACTGGAGTCATCGCCAGCGAGCTGGGCGCGGGGCTTCGGGTCGATTTCTCCGGCAATACGGCTGATGGCAGCTCAACAGACTTCTTATATGCCGCCGGCGATCCCAAGGGATGGCGCGCGGCCTTCTTTTGGAACATGAATGACAATGTCGAAGAGACGTTGGTGTCCCAGAATACGGCGAGCTGTACCGGCGACAAGATCGGCGATGGCGAAGCGATCGCTCTCGACAACAATGGCAATACATTTGCCTTCGGCGACCTCGCAATGGTGACGGAGGCCACCGAGGACAGCGTCACTGTGCAGGCACCGCTCGTGGCGAAGCAAAGCGGACAGGATATCCCGGCCCAAACGTACTATATCGCTCACTGGTTGCAGATCGGGAGCGGTCCAGGTGTTGGCCAGGCCCGCAGGATCGTGGGCTACTCGACGGATGCCGATACACACCGGACGACCTTCAAAATCACGCCTGGTTGGGACGTGATACCGATCCCGCAGCAGACCCGAATTGCCGTGGGTCGTGAATTTTGGCAGATGTACGTGCTGGATAACCGAGTCGACAACCGGATGCCCCTGTGCCAGAAGAGCAATCGCAGTCGTCACGCGGCGGGGGTGATTGGCATGTGGGCCCAAAGCGCAGATTCCGTAATCGCCGGTAATCACCAATACGATAGCGACGGCATTTTGGTACAACAAAACATGGTGGTACCGGAGCATCCCTGCCCGGATTGCACGATGGACAGTTATCTGCAGGCGTTCCTGGAGATACGGTCAAACGTCATTGACGGAGAGTACAACTGGAATGTGGATTGCAGCAGTTCTGGAATCGCCATCGGCGTGGCGGCTGCTCCGTGGGGTGCTTCACCACCAGCGACCGTGGGGTTCGGCGTCGCCATCGCTCACAACGAAATCATTCACGCCGATGGGCAGAAAGGCGGTGCCATTGCGCAGATCGACAGCTGGTATCCGGGGCCAAAGCCGTACAGGTGGCCTCTGAGCGACAATTTGCTAATCCATCACAACATCATCGCAGACATAGACGGTCCCAGCGCCTTTCCGGTTTGTGGAACGAACCGTCATGCGCGAGTGGGCATCGCTTTTCCGGACGTCCCGATAGCGTGGCGGACTGTGCTCTACGCAAATTCCTGTCGGAACGTTTCCGTGCCCGTGGGCGGCGGCGCCGTGGACCTGGTCAAGGTATGTCCTACATCGGCGTCCGATTCATGCGAATGCCCGGCGACCGCCAAATAAAAATGCAATGGAGCCAGACGCGTTGGGAATTCTGTATACACTCTCATTCATTGTCCGCCATCCCCTGAATCGCGGGCATTCGCTTCGCAGCGTGCTCCGCTATTTCCGGTGGCAGGTCGGCAGTCGCCTGGTGCCCGGCCCTGTCGCCATTCCATTTGTCGACACCACCCGGCTTCTTGTATCACCGGGAATGACTGGCGCGACGGGCAATGTCTATTGCGGCTTGCACGAGTTCGAGGACATGTGCCTGGTCCTGCATACACTGCGACCGGGGGATCTTTTCGTGGACATTGGCGCCAACATTGGTTCCTACACCATCCTTGCGGCGGGAGGCTGCAGTGCGCAGGTCGTCGCGATAGAGCCTTTACCGGCGACTTACAAAGTACTGTCGGACAACATTGGCCTGAACGGTTTGACGGAACTCGTCAGCGCCAAGAATGTCGGACTTGCCGCCGAAGACGGCACGCTGAGATTTTCCCGGGATCTGGATACCGTAAACCACGTCCTGACTGATGCAGAAGTGGGGTCGCTTCAGACCGTGGAGGTGCCGGTCCGGACGCTTGACGGGATATTGAAAGATGCAGCACCAACGCTGATCAAAATCGATGTCGAGGGATTCGAGACCCAGGTCATCTCCGGAGGGACGGATTCGTTACGTAATCCGGAGCTGATCGCCGTTCTCATGGAGTTGAACGGCAGTGGCTCGCGTTACGGATTTGACGAGTCGAAATTGCATTTGCAGATGATCGAATTAGGCTTCAACGCATTTCGCTATGAGCCGGTATCACGAACGCTGAGTCCGGAGCTGAACGAAAACAAGACGGGCAATACTCTTTACGTACGCAATATCGGCCGTTTATGGGACCGAGTCAGGTCCGCGCCTGCGCACAACGTCCATGGCGTTACGTTGTAGCCGGTGACTAGGTGTCAGACACGCCGTTGAACACCTGCCGTGATCGTCCGCGCGTTGATCAGCGTCGAGAAGACAATGTGCGCCTGGCGCCACCTCCCCCGGACGACATGCCGCATCATTTGCTCAAAGAGCGCACGCTTGACGGCGGAAATGCGCTCCGGCAGGAATCTCGCGACGAACCGCAGCCGGTTCCGATAATAATATCTTGCGCTGAAGACGGGCATGGCCTTGTGGCTGTTGACGCCCCACTTGTGAAACACATAACTGCGTGGCGCGAAGCCGAATTGGAAATCGCGGGAGCCGCGCAGCGCCCAGTCGATCTCTTCGAAATACAGAAAGTAATCCTCCTCCATCAATCCCACGTCCTGGATGTATTTCGCGGATACGAGCATCGAGGCTCCCATGACGTAGTCCATCTGGCGTTCGATGCCGGAGACATCCTCCGGAATGTCGGCCACCTTTGTGCCCTGGCCTATATGCCAGGACGTCCCATTGGAACGATTGAGATGCGCACCGCCCATCGCCTGAACGATATCGGGCGTCTCATAGAATCGGACTGTGGAACCCACCATGCCGATCCGCGAATCTCCTTCGGCGCGTTCGAGCAGTTCGACCAGCGCCCGCCCGTCGATAACCGTGTCGGCATTCAGGAACCAGAAATAGTCAAAATGGGACAGGCCAGCGGCTCGTACGCCGACATTGCAGCCTCCCGCGAATCCCAGGTTTTCGCCCGATCGCATTATCGTTAGACGGCAACCGGAAGGCGGCGGTGGCAAGCCATGATCGGCGCGATCGACCACTCGATAATCGATAGGGAGACTGGTGACTTGATCAGTGAGATAGGCGACGCCCGAATGCCGCGTCCAGCACGTATTCCACTGCGGCCTCTCGCACCAGGCGGCAATGTACTCGATCGAATTGTCGGTTGAAGCATTGTCGACTACGAATACGTGAATATCCGCGTGACTCTGCGCAAACAGGGAGTCAAGGCATTCGACGCATTCGCGCCATCCGTTCCAATTGACGATGACGACGGCCACGCGCCGGGTGCCGGACGACTCCTGACTGTTCACTTCTGCCGCGGGAAGAGTCACATTGATTTCCCGACGTACAACCAGCGTGCCGCGAGGCGTGTAAGCTTGGAGCGCAGCGATTCATCGAGCGCCGTCCAGCCCCAGACGGACGCCGCCGCGACGAGAGTGATGGCAATCGGTAGAGCCCATTGGTTGGTCCACCACCGGAACCCCGCACCGACAAAAAACACTATTGCCGAGCCTGCACCTAGAATTGCGGGGGCAAAGGCGGATGCCGACAAGTGAAGCCCTCTGCCGTGCAATTCGTATTTGACGAAGTGGCGTGCGGTCAAGAGCGTGGCGGAAAGTTCTCCGGCGAGGATACCCAGTCCGAAACTGGCAATTCCCAGGCGGCCAAATCCGACCACGCCGAGCCCGAGCCCAAAGAGGGCCCTTGCCAGTGAAGTACGCAGGACTACCCCCAGACTGTTGATTCCATTCAGGTGCAAGGCCATGAGCGCACCGGAATTGGTGGCAATGACACTTGCGAGCATGAAGCAGAGCAACGGGCGATTGAGCGTAACGCTATGGGCGGTCCATGTGGAATAGAGCAACGGGATCAAGGGGTAAAGAAACAAAGCACCGAGATTCACGATGGATCCGACGAGCACCCAATAGGTCTCGTTTATTCCGATAAGCTTAGAGAACTCTTCTTTGGCGTGAATCCGCACGACGTCCGGCAGCAGCGGGGTTGTCAGGACCGTCGTGACGGCAGTCCACAGATTCGTCACCGTTCGGACGGTCGTAAAGAGCGGCACCGCGGCCGGCCCCGCCAGCGACGACACGATCAAGACGACTCCGTTGGTCGTGCCCTGCTGGATGAAGTTGCTCCCCGTGAGCGCCATGGACTGGCGAAGGTCGGTGAGACCGAGCGCGATATCCGTGCTTCTGAGCCATGGATAGAATCGCGGTAGCATCATCCGTACGTAGATGGCGGAGGCGACGTAGGTCACGACCTGAACGAGGGCAAACAGCAGGCTCGTCTCGAGGATCGTCAAACGAAGCACGGCCGCCGCCATGATTGCGCCAAATTGCGCAACCTGGAACACCATCGTCCACCAGGCGGACTGGTACATCATCCCCGCCGGGATGAGCAACCTATGCACGATTCCGAGGTAGGAGCCGGTCAGCACCCAGGACAAGATCAGCAGCAGCAGCCCGATCTGGATGCCCGGGCCGCCCGGGTGCCCGTAGGGCATTCCGAGCGCGTTGGCAAGGGGCCGAAACACCAGCGCGCCGATTGCGAGCAGCAACTCGAGGGAACCGATGATGACGATGCCCGTGATCGCCGAGGACAGGTGTGCGCTCAGTGCGTCCCCATCCTTGTGGTACAGGTAATTGAGCTTGTTGCCCACGTACAGCACGAATCCGCCGTCCAGCGCGCGAATCGCCATGAACGCGGACATCAGGGCAATCCAACTGCCGTAGGTCTCCTTGCCCCAGTATCGCAGGCACACCGGAACGGAAACCAGCTGGAATGCGAGCGTGAGGACCGTGGAGAGTCCGTTGACCAGGGTGACCTTGGCCGCGCGATGCTCGATGCCCTCCGCAGCGGTCAATACGGCACTCATGCAGAATCGCTCGCAGGCGTGTACACGGCCTTGAGCAATATCTGGTCGCCAAAAAGATTGGGCCACAGGCGGCACCCCAGCCGGTCAACGAGCTGGCTGCCGCTCGCTGGCAGGATGTGGCGCCGCAGCCACCATTGCGGCACCGTCCCGGTGACGTGCTTCGCCACCAGTCGCAACCCCTCACATCTGCGAAGGAGGTAACGATCCGCGGTGTGGTACGTGAAGAACCGCAGATGGGTGCTGTCCAGGATACCCTCGGACTGGTATTGGAACTCGCCCCGCAATATCCGCCAGCGCATGGACCAGGTGACGACGTTGGGCACCGCGACCAGCGCGCTGCCGCCGCGCTTCAACAAGCGGGAAAAGTCCGCCAGGACCAGATCCGGATTATGCAGGTGCTCGAGGACATGGGAAAACAGGATTGCGTCGAACGTCCGGAACCGAAAGGCATCCGGAATGCCGCTTTCGATGTCCCAGACCGTGCAGGAATTCATGCGGGACGCAGCAATGGCCGACTCCGCGGCCGAAAGCGTCAGGCCATGGATCTGGCAATCCGGGAACCTGGCGCGCAGCAGGACCGCGTTGTCACCCGCACCACATCCGACGTCAAGCACCTGCCGGACATCGCCGTCCAGAAGGTCGATCAGCGGCGCATTGCCGTTGTTCGTATAGACGTGATCTGCACCCGTGCCGGGGAGCGGCATGACGTTCTCCATCGTAATCTCGTTGACCGGGTCAGGTGAGCAGATTGGGAAACGCCCTGACCGCTACCAGAGCCGGCGACTGTGAGCCGGTATCGGCGCCGCTGTGGGCTGCAAACCAGCGCTTGGTGATGGGCGCCCGCGCAAAGATCAGATGCAGCAGCCCTATGCCGGCCAATGAACGCAGCCAGACCACGTAAATTGACGCGATATCACCCTCGAATCCTACAATCAGCTCCTTGATGGTGACGGCAGTCACCAACAGGCGGGTTATCGTCGCGCCGTTGGCCAGGTTGAAGCGGCCGCCGACCCAGCCCAGGATAGCGCCGATGAGTGTCATGCCGACGAAAACACCCGGCCAGCCGAAGTTCCAGTAAAGCTCGCCCAGATGTGAAGGCGAAAGAAAGATGTCATCGCTCTCCGTGACATGGAATTGCTTGTTGAACAGCTGACCGGTTGGAACGTCGGGTTTGTCGGACCAGACCACCTTCGGGATGAAGGTCGCAATAAGCGGAGTCAGAGTGTGGCCGTTCGCAAAGGGCACGTCGGTGCCGGTCTTTTCGACAAACGTTTCAACGCTGCCGCGCAGCGACAGGCGCTCGATGAAGGTCATCTGGCGGTCGGGTCCGGTCGCAACCCGATCCGTCGATGCAATGGCGATCTGGAGAATCTTGCCGAAGTTCTCTAGTATGGCGGCGCGGGCGATACCTCGCGTGCCGTGAATCTCGACGCGCGCGGCGACGAAAACCGGATACACCAGAAGAATGTATGCGAGGCCGCCGGCCAGCCACAGCTTGGGCGCGCGGCCCTCGAGCAGAACGCAGGTGACCACAACGAGCGTGCCGCCCATCATGGCCAGACCCTTCTGGTCGATGATGAATCCAAGGACGACCTGCAGTACGACGATGGCAAGGACCAGCCACAGCAGGGCGGCGGAGCGAGAGGTTCGCCAGGCGTAGGCGATCAGCAGAACGCCCAGTGGCTGCATCATCTGGCCCAGTATGTAGGCGCTTATTTCGTACGATCCGTGGCTTTGGATGCCTTTACGGAACGCTTCATTGGTCGTATCCGTCACGATATGAACGTTCCATTCATAGATCGAGTAGGTGCCGACCACCCAGAAGAGGATGCCCATGAGGAGGATTGCGCTCCGGGACCAGTCCCGCGGGGTCCGGCGAACCCCCGTCCCGGTGATCGAGACAACCCAGCGATAGAGCAGGGTCACCAGCACTCCACCCACCAGGATGACTGCTTCGGTGTCACTCAGCAGCGCCGTCGATTTTTCGGTTGGAGGACCCCCAATCAGGGCGCTGAAATCACCGAGACCGTACATGACGAAATACATGGCCAGGAAGATGCCCAGCAGGGAGTAGCGTCCATTCAGGCCATCCAGATCGATGACCGGAGTGCTGCACAAGGCAAACATCAGGAACAGATACAGCAGCCGCGGGTTCTGCGCCGCGCCGATGCCATAGGCGATGGCCATTGCCACCAGAAAGGCAATGTTCAATACGGCGTAGAGAGCTAACCGGTTGTTTCGTCTGGTCTTAGGCACGTTATCCTCGATCAGCTAGCCTAGGAGCGCCGCGGGGCGCGATCATTCACGGCATATGAAATTTTCATGACAGAGTCAGCCGGCGACCGGCCCGACCGCCTTGGTCAACAGGTCGACCCAGCTGTTGATCGCGCGGGAGGTCGAGTACCGTTCGGACAACAGTCGCCGCGCAGCGAGCCCCATGGCGTGCCGCTGCGCGGCGTCATCCTTGAGCTTAAGAAGGGCGCTGGCAAGCTCACCGCCATGTCCGGTGGTCACGGCCATACCGCACCGCGCTGCGACGGTCACCCGCGCCAGTTCACCGTCCGGGTCACCGATGAACACCACCGGGCGACCGGCCGCACGGATGCCGTAGAACTTGCTGGGGACAATCAGCCCCTCCAGG
>Ga0182030_10026917_pt1 | contig 10374 bp, 5 predicted proteins | sample 812S3MmetaG_FD_121299 | JGI IMG/M metagenome (GOLD analysis project Ga0182030, IMG submission 121299) | Permafrost microbial communities from Stordalen Mire, Sweden - 812S3M metaG (Illumina Assembly) | ecosystem: Environmental > Terrestrial > Soil > Wetlands > Permafrost | place: Sweden... | reverse complement strand
GTCTGGTTCCACAATCGCAATCGCTATGCCGATTCGGGCGTAGCAGTTCACGGACGCATCCCCACGGCGGTGAGCCGCAGTTTGCTGGCCTACGTCGCGGTGGCGCTGGCGTTCAGCTTGCTGTATCGCATTCCAGGCTTCGAATTGGGGCGGGTATCTGAGCTGGCGTTCGGCTTCTTCTGCGGCTTCGGACTGACTCACTACTACCTCGACAGCCGCATCTGGCGCGTCCGCCACGACCCCGGTTTGCGGGCGGCGCTGCGGATGGGGTGAGGCGGCTTTTGGCTATTGGCTCTTAGCTGTTAGCTGGAGGGCCCGAGATCCCGCGGTACCCGGCGACCAGGAGCGAAGAGCTAAGAGCTAAGAGCTAAAAGCCAAAAGCTAAGAGCCAAAAGCTAAGAGCCGGTGGCTTCGCCGCCCTGCGTTACCCTAAGAGTTGATCCCCATCAATCTTCCCGACGTGCGGCCGTGGTGGACCAAAGTGCGTCCCACGGTCCACTATCTTATGGAAACCGAGGCGCACGTTTATGCCCTCGCAGTTGCCGCCAGTGTGATGCTGGCGTTTTACCCGTTCCTTACCGTCATGACGGCGATTTGCCGCGACGTGCTGCACTGGCCCGCCGCCCAGCAGGCCATCGGTCTGGCCATCAGCGATCTCTTCGCCGGTGAACAGGGCGCCTTCATCGCGTTCAATCTGGGTCATACCTGGATCCCGAGGCTCAGCTATACTTCCATGTTTCTGTTGCTCTTCACGGCCAACGGCATTTTTGAGCCGATGGAAGTGGCGCTCAATCGCGCCTGGGGAGTCACCACCAACCGCAGCTACCTCAAGAATCAGGGCATCAGCCTGGCTTTGATCTTTGCGTGCGGCGCGCTGGCGCTGTTCTCTCTCATGCTCACGGCACTTGGCGGACGGCTCATGACTGCGACCGGCATCATCGGCGGCACCGCCGGGTTTGTGGAACGTCTGTTCTTTAAGCTGGCTGCCGTCCCCGTGTCGATGTTCTCCCTCTTCCTGGTTTACTGGCTGCTGCCCAATCGCAAGATCGATCCGCAGCGCGTGGCTCCCGTGGCCATTGTGGTCGGCTTGATTCTGGAAGGCCTGAAGTACGTCAACATGATCTTCGCCAATTCGCTGCATGAAAAGATGAACCGTGAGTACGGCGTTTTTCAGCATTCCGTGACACTTCTGCTGTGGAGCTTCGTGGGCGCGCTGGTCGTCCTCGCCGGGGCGCATTGGACCGCCCGCCACGATACCGTAGATCCGTTATCGTAAGAGGTGCTATGAAAGACTGGACCTCGATCGCTAAAGCCTTCGCACCGGACATTCCCGCCAAGGAAGCTGCCAAGACCGCCCAGCCCCTCAACGCTCTCGAGGAGGTCTTTCGCCCGCTCGCCAGGAGCCTGACTCCCGAGCAGGAACCAGCCGCCACCTTCCGCGCGGACCGGGAGCAGGCATGACCATCCGCGAAGCCGCCGAAGCGCTGCGCCGGCGCCGTTTCTCCGCGCTGGAGTTGACCGCCAACACGCTAGCCCGCATCGAGCGTTTCAATCCCACCCTGCGCGCGTACCTCACGGTCACCGCCGAGCAGGCCCTGCAACAGGCGCGCCAAGCCGATGCCGAGCTCGCGGCGGGCAAGGACTGCGGTCCGCTGCACGGCATCCCCCTCGCCGTGAAGGATCTCTTCTACACGCGCGGGGTGCACACCTCGGGAGGGTCGCCACTTTATCGGAATTTCGTGCCGGATTACGATGCTTTCGCGGTGACGCGGCTGGAAGCGGCCGGCGCGGTGATGCTCGGCAAGCTGAACATGCACGAGTTGGCCTACGGAATCACTTCCGCCAATCCGCATTTCGGAGCGGTGACCAACCCGTGGAATCGCAAGTATAGCCCGGGCGGTTCGAGCGGCGGATCGGGCGCAGCAGTTGCCGCGGGCTTGGCGTACGGCGCGTTGGGCACCGACACCGGAGGCTCCATCCGCATCCCGGCCTGTTTTTGCGGAACTGTCGGGCTCAAGCCGACCTACGGCCGGGTCAGCCGCTACGGTGTGATGCCCCTCTCCTGGTCGCTCGATCATGTCGGCCCGCTCGCCACCTCCGTGCGCGACGCCGCAATCCTGCTCAACGCCATCGCCGGGCACGACCCGGCTGACGACAGCTCGTCGCGCCACCCCGTAGTGGACTTCGTCCCCGACGACCAATGCCAGGTCCGCGGCCTGCGCATCGGATTTCCCGAGAACTTCTTCTTCGAGCGCCTGGACCCCGACGTCGAGCTATCCGTGCGCGGCGCCATCGCCCGCCTGCAAACGCTGGGCGCGGACGTTAAGCCGGTGAAGGTCCCCGATATCGCGGCGCTGAACTCTGTGGGCCGGGTGATTCTGCTGTGCGAGGCTTCAGCCATGCTGGAACCGCATCTGGCCGACCGGGGGCAGTTCGGCGCCGATGTGCTCGCCCTGCTCGATCAGGGCCGCCTGTTGCCTGCCACCGACTACATCCACGCCCAGCGATTGCGCCAACGCATGCAGCGGGAGTTTGCCCAAGTCTGGTCGAGCGTAGATTGCCTGATCGCGCCGACCACGCCCAATACCGCGCCGCGCGTCGGCGATACCACCGTGAAACTCGGCGGCCGGGAGGAAGACGTGCGCCTCGCCACCACCCGCCTGGTGCGCAGTCTGAATCTGCTGGGTCTGCCCGCGCTATCGATACCGTGCGGGCTGAGCGGCGACGGACTGCCGATCGGCCTGCAAATTGTCGGACCTCCGTTCGAGGAAGCGCTTCTTCTGCGGGTCGGCGCGGCGATGGAAGACGGCGGGGTGGGGATTCCGCCGTGCCCAATGGTGTGATTTCGCCCAGGTAGGTCCGTTACTGCTGGTCACTCGCGCGGGTTTTCAGACGTCACAATCCCGAAATTCGAAGGCCGTAAGTACCGAATCCTGTAGTTTAGTCTTTTTATTTTTGATATAACTAGGTCTTAATCGCCTGTTTTCATCAATCCGTAGTCAATCTCTCATTGTGGCCTCTGCGGTGCAAGAGGAAAAGTTCCAGATTGTTTTTGTGCTTGCGGGATTTCACCATGTACGTGCCCCCGCCGGGGAAATTTAGTCATTCATGGAGGAAAGTTAATGAAGTTTAGGAAATCTCAGCTCTTCGTGCTGATCGCCCTGCTAACGGCATGTGTCGCGAGTTTCGCCCAGATCACTAGCGGCGACCTCACCGGCACGGTTTTCGACCCCACCGGCGCAGCAGTGCCTGGCGCTGCGGTGCTCGTGAAGAACGATGCCACGGGCGTCGAAATGAACGTCAAATCCGGCGCGACTGGCGACTATCGCGTTTCCAACCTCCAGGTTGGAACCTATACCATCACCGTGACGGTCTCCGGTTTCGGCAAAGCCCAGATCAAGGGCGTCGAAATTCAGTTGAACAAGATTGTCACTGCCAACGTGAAGCTCGAGGTCGGAAAGAGCCAGGAGACCGTAGAAGTCACCGCCGCGGCGGTGGCTCTGGACACCAGCACCTCCCAGGTGCAGAGCGCTTTCGAAGCCAAGCAATTGACGGATCTTCCCACCACATCCAGCGGCAACGGCGTGCTTAACCTGTCGCTGTTGAACGCGGGCGTCTCCACCAGCGGAGCCACCGGTCTCGGAACGGGTCCCTCGGTCGGCGGGCAGCGTCCGCGCAATAATAACTTCACCATCGAAGGAATCGACAATAACAGCGATAGCGTCACCGGACCGGTGGTCTCCTTGCCCAACGATGCGGTCGCCGAGTTCACGGTGCTGCAGAACCAGTTTTCGCCGGATTTCGGCCATTCCTCGGGCGGCCAGTTCAATTCGGTAGTCCGCAGTGGCACCAACCAGATTCACGGAAGCTTGTATGAATACCTGAACAACCGCGATCTGAATGCCGCCAACAACCTCGATGCGGTGGACGGCAACCCGCTGCATCCCCGCTACGATGACAACCGCTTCGGCGGACAAGTTGGCGGACCGATCAAGAAGAACAAGTGGTTCTACTTCTTTAATTACGAATACGAGCCCACCGGCTATGCCGGCAGTGCCGGCTTATTGTATGCGCCCACGGCCGCTGGCTGGACTACTCTGGCCGGCATTCCCAACATCAACCAGAACAACTTGAGCGTGCTGAAGCAGTACCTCGGAACGGCATCCACCGCCGCGTCTCCCGCCTCTACCCCCAACGGGGCGTATCCGCTGATCAGCCCCATCAATCAGGGTTACAACGGCGCCGCCACCAGCGGAACGTCCATCCCCATCGGCCAGGTTTCGTTTACCGCGCCCGCGTTCACCAACAGCGAGCGTGCCGTGGCATCCACCGATGTCAATTTTTCGGAGAAGGACAGCCTGCGTGGCCGCTTCATTCTCAACCGCTCGGGCGGCATTGACACCGCCGCCAGCCTCCCGGTTTTCTATACCACCGTTCCGAATAACGGCTACATTGCCACCCTGTCGGAATTCCATACGTTTTCGCCGAACCTCACCAACGAGTTCCGCGCGGGATACAACCGCTCCTCCAACACCACGCCTGCCGGCAACTTCAAGTTCCCGGGCCTCGACATGTTCCCCAACATCGACGTCTTCGACCTCGGGGTACAACTAGGTCCCGACCCCAACGCGCCCCAGTTCGGCATTCAAAACACCTATGAATTGACCGACAACGTGTCCTGGACGAAAGGGACACACACCTTCAAGTTCGGCTTCGACGGGAGCAAACTGATCTCGCCGCAGAGCTTCACACAGCGCGCCCGCGGCGACTATGAGTGGAGCTACCTTTCGGACTACCTGTACGATTACACTCCGGATCAACTGGCGGAACGCACCACCGGCAACGTGATTTACTATGGCGACCGCATCACTACGGCCCTGTTTGCGAATGACAACTGGAAGATCTCGAAGAACCTGACCGCCAACATCGGCGTGCGCTGGGAATACCAGAGCCTGCCGTATACCGAGCGCCTGCAGACCATGAATGCCCTCTCGAGCGTGCCCGGGCTCATTACCTTTGGCAATCCCGCGGCGCAGAAGAAGAACTTCATGCCTCGGCTGGGTTTGGCGTATTCTCCGGGCGAAAGCGGGCGCACTTCCATCCGCGCCGGCTTCGGCACCAACTATGACGTGTTGTATGACAACCTGGGCCTGCTTTCGTTGCCGCCGCAAGATTCCATCACGGTGGACCAAGGCGGGGAGAATGGCACCAACTACCTCAAGAACGGAGGCATCCCGCCGAACGCATCGGGCGGTGCGCTCAGTGTCGCCGATGCCCGCGCCGGCACCAGTGGATATGTTCCCGACCAGAAGCGCCCCAAGTCCATCCAGTGGACCATCGGCATCCAGCATGCCTTCCACAACGACTATACCTTCGAGAGCCGCTACATGGGTACGCGCGGCGCGAATCTCACCGTACAGGACCGTCTCGACATCCAGAATGTAGTCAATACGTCGAATGCCCTGCCGGTGTACTTTGCCGCTCCTTCGCAGTCCACCCTGGATTCGCTAACCAACACCTTGGGCGCGCTCAACGCCAAACTCGCCGCCGGCGGCAACTTTGTTCCGGCGTATGCCAATGCCGGCTTCCAAAGCAACATCGTCGGTTTCATGCCCTACGGCCGCTCCTTCTACAACGGCTGGGCCAACCAACTCACTCGCCGCTTCTCCAACGGTCTGCAGTTCGTCGCGGCCTACACCTGGAGCCACAATATGGACGACTCCACCGCCGATGTCTTCAGCACCTATACCACCCCGCGCCGTCCGGAGGACTTCCAGAACGTGCGCGCCGACAAGTCCGACTCAGCTCTCGATCATCGTCAGCGGTTCAGCTTCGAGACACTGTACGATGTGCCGCTCCTCAAGCACAACACGAACTGGGTGATGCGGAACATCATAGGCAACTGGGAAGTCGCCCCGGTTTACCAGTATCAGGTAGGCTCATTGGCCACCGCGCAGAGCGCTGTTGACGCGAATATGAACGGCGACTCGGCCGGCGACCGGACGATCGTAAACCCCAGCGGGAACGCCGCGATCGGCAGCGGCACCAAGGCCCTTACCAACACCGCGGGTGCTACCGTGGCGTATCTGGTCACCAACCCCAATGCCCGCTACGTCGTGGCGCCCAAAGGCACCATCGCCACCGGCGGACGCAATACCCTGCACCTCAACCCCATCGACGATATCGACATGACCATTGCAAAGTACTTCGGCTTCGGCAAAGAAGACCGGTTCAAGCTCCGCATGGAAGGTCGAATCTTTAATATCTTCAACCATCCGCAATATGTCGGCGGCAATATCAGCGATGTCGCATCGACCGGCTTCACCCAAACCGCAGTCCACAACGCTCTGATTCCCAACAGTTCGTTATTCGGACAGTGGAACCAGGTGTTCTCCAGCAGTCCACGCACCATGCAGGTCTCGATCAAGCTTACGTTCTAAGCTTCAGTAGTCCTGTAACGCCAAAGGGAGCCTTCGGGCTCCCTTTGGTATTTTTGTCGTGAATCTGTACGATTGTGGCAAAATCCTCCCTGCCTGCCGCCAATAGTACAATCTGTCGAATACTTCCTCAAAATCGGATATTCGACTTCCAAATGTCATAGAGACATTAACTATCGTTATTGCAAGCGGATAGCTGCCAAATGTGAGTCTTCACACATTGGAGTGATCCTCGCCCCATGGAATTCCAGGCCCAGCCCAACCTCGAAAAACCTTTACTTAACAAGCAATTAACTCATTGATAATAAATGGTTCACGACGTGCTAGATTTCGCGCATGTCATCGGAGCCACATTTGTGCGTACCCACGTCGGTGAGCCGGACATGTTGGTTTTAGGAGAAAATATGAGGACTAACGTTGGCAGTGGCAGGTTATTCTGGTTGTTAATCGGCTTAGTAGCAGTGGCGTCAATGCTTTGCGCCCAGTCCCTCACTACCGGAGATATCGCCGGTGTGGTAAAAGACCCCAGTGGAGGTGTCGTCCAAGGTGCCACGGTGGCGTTGAAGAGCCTGGATACGGGTGCCACCCAGGAAACCAAGAGTGACGTAACCGGAGCATACCGCTTCCGCCTGTTGAAGCCCGGCCGATACTCCGTTATAGCCAGCCAGACCGGTTTTCAGAAGCTGGAACAAAACGCCGAGGTGACAGTCGGCTCGATCACCACTGCCGACGTCGTGCTGACGGTGGGTCAATCGACCCAGACGGTCGAAGTTACCGGGGAAGCGCCGCTGGTCAACACGGAGCCCAGCACGAACACGAATTTCACTGAGCAGCAGTTGGCTCAGCTGCCCTCCGCCGGAGGCGATATCACCAACATTGCGTACACCGCTCCCGGCGTGGTGGTAAACACCACCGGTGGTTACGGCAATTTCCAAGTCAATGGGTTGCCAGCCACTTCCAACCTCTTCACGGTCAATGGCGAGAACGACATGGACCCGTACTTCAACATCAACAATTCGGGTGCCTCCAACCTCACCATCGGACAGAACGAATTGCAGGAAGCTTCGGTCATCGCCAACCCTTACGGCGGCCAGTACGGCCAGCTCTCCGGCGCCCAGGTGAGTTATGTGACTATGTCGGGCACCAATCAGTTCCACGGGAATGCGGAGTACTGGTGGAACGGCCGCATCATGAACTCCAACGATTGGTTCAGCAACTATTACGGCAACCCGAAGCCTTTTTCCAATGCCAACCAGTGGGCGGCGCGCGTCGGCGGCCCCATCCGTAAGGACAAGACGTTCTTCTTCGCGGATACTGAAGGGTTGCGGTTCGTCCTGCCGAACACCTTCACCGATACCCTACCCACTCCGGCTTTTGCCACTGCGGTTCTCAACAACGTCACCAACCTCCACCCATCCGAAGCCGCAGCCTACAAAACGATGCTGAATCTGTGGGCTACCGCTCCCGGTGCGGCGAGCGCAGTGACGATTCCGAATCCAGCCGCCTGCAGTTCCCTCTCCCTGCCGGGTTACAATCCAGCCACTACCGATTGCGCTGAACACGCCAACGGGAGCGCCAATCTGCTGGGCTCGGAATGGATTCTCGCCTTCAAGCTCGATCAAAAGATCGGCCAGAACGACAACGCATTTTTCCGTTATAAAGGCGACCACGGACTACAGCCCACCACCATCGACAAGGTCAATGCCAATTTCGATGCGCTTTCCAGTCAGCCGGCATATGACATGCAGCTTGGTGAAACGCACATCGTGAGCCCGCGGTCGACCAATGATTTCCGCGCTACTTTCAGCCATTACGTGGCGCAGTTCGCCCAGAATCCCGCGAAAGTCGCAGCGACGTTCCCGTACCAGATTGCGACTTCCGGCACTGTCCCGTTCACCGGTTTCAACGCCCAGGGAAGTTTCCCGCAGGGCCGCAACATTACGCAGTACCAGTTCATTGACGACTTTACGCTCAACCGCGGCAAGCACAACTTCAAATTCGGCGAGAATTTCCGCCGCTATGACGTGAGCGATCACAACTTCTTCTTCAATAATCCGGCGGTCTACTTCGGGTATAACAACGCCGGCCTGCAGAACTTTGCTAACGGTTTGGCCTATCAGTATCGCAAGAGCCTGAATCTCGCTTCGGACGTGCCAATCGCCATGTGGGGCTTGGGAGTCTACGCGCAGGACGAATGGGCCGCGACCTCCAATTTGAAAATCACCATGGCATTCCGCGTGGAACACAACTCCAACCCGGTCTGCCAGTTCAATTGCTTCGCCAACTTCATCGGTTCGTACACATCGTTGCCTAGTTTTACCAGTTCCAACCCCGGCAACGTTCCGTACTCTTCCGACATCAAGCCGAATCAGCATCAGGCATACCCCGGCGTCGATCCCCTGGTTTATTCCCCACGCATCGGATTCAGTTGGTCGCCCGGGACCGATCACAAGACCGTGATCAGCGGCGGCTTTATGCTGGCTTATGACAATCCGCCGGCCGGCCTGGTGGATAACCTGCTGTCCAACCCACCGGTTTCCGTGGCCATCCGCGTGCGGCCCGCCGCAGGCATCGCGCCCTTCGATCCAGCCGGTGGCGCGGCCACCTGGCAGGCTTCCGCCAATGCCTTCTCGCTGAGCAAAACGTATAGTCAGATTTCCAGCTCCCTGGCTGCCCTTGGCGCTACTTTTGCTGCTCCCGGTGTGAATTCCATCGTAGGCACACTCCACGCCCCCATGGTGCGCGAATGGAACCTGCAGTTGCAACGTCAGGTCAGCAACGATATCGTCCTGGCCGTGAACTACGCCGGCAACAGCACCACCCGCCTGCCCTACACCAACGGCTGGCCGGATGCTTACGATGCCTATGGCCTGTATCCCGGCGTTCCCGGCATTCCTTCCAGCCAGCCTGTTCCGAATTACCTGACGTTCACGCAGCTTCAGACCGGCGCCGTCTCCAACTATCACGGCGTTTCGTTCATCGTAACGAAGCGGTTCGCTCACTCCATCTCGGCCCATTTCAGCTACACGTTCTCGCACGCCATCGACGAGTGCTCCAACGGCTGCATCTACTCAGACGGAACGGGCGATTTCACCGGCGGGCAGATCAATCCGCTCAGCCTGCGCGCCAACAACTACGGCAACTCGGATTACGACATCCAGCACAGCTTCGTCGGCGATTTCGTGATCAACCCCACTTTCCATCCCGGCAGCAAGGCGGTCTCTGCGATCGTGAATGGCTGGCAGTTCTCCGGCAAGATCTTCTGGCGCAGCGGCCTGCCATACACAGTGACCGACGGCTATAACTCGGCTCTCGGCGGCGGCGGCGGTTCGATCTTCGCCACTCCGCTCGGCCAGGGTTGGGGCGGCCTCAGTTGCGGCATCGCGGCAGCCGGTAATCCCGGACAGGCCACGCCGTGCATCGACACCAGCAAGTACCTGGATAGCGGTGCCGCCACTTTTACCAACTTCACGATGTGGTCCCCGGCAACCCGCAACCAGCTCTTTGGACCGCACTACTTCGACCTGGACCTCAATCTATACCGCAACTTCGCCATCACGGAGAGGGTCAAGTTCGGAGTCGGCGTGCAGGCGTTCAACGCGCTGAACCACCCGAACTTCGGCCAGCCCGATGCAACCATCGGTGACGGTTCCACCGGGCTCATCTCCGGAACGCTGGCCACCACCACCAGTCCGTACGGCTCGTTCCTGGGCTTCGATTCCTCGGTTCGCATCGTCCAGCTTTCCGGCAAGATCACGTTCTAACCAAGCGCTTCTCCCGCGCTCAACCGGCCGCGATCCCTACAACGGGCTCACGGCCGTTCTTCTTTTGTCGGGTTGGTCGGGAATTCCCCGTATGCGCCGGCCCGCGACGTTGTATCCTGATACGTAAGTAACTCGCGGATTCGCGTCAATGGCGGTTGGGCTCCAACTCGTGC
>Ga0182030_10026916_pt1 | contig 10374 bp, 6 predicted proteins | sample 812S3MmetaG_FD_121299 | JGI IMG/M metagenome (GOLD analysis project Ga0182030, IMG submission 121299) | Permafrost microbial communities from Stordalen Mire, Sweden - 812S3M metaG (Illumina Assembly) | ecosystem: Environmental > Terrestrial > Soil > Wetlands > Permafrost | place: Sweden... | reverse complement strand
CGCGAAGAGTAAAGGTAGCCACTGGTGCCTTGGATCCCACCCGTCAATATGCAACGACGGGTCTGCGGTTTGAGACCGCTTTCGGTTGGCATGCAGAGTGTGAACTCTCCGCCTGTGACAACGTTCGGCAGGCGTGGTTGGACGCCAAAGCGCGGACCGTCATCTTTCTTCGATGGCAGGGCTGGGCGGACTCTCAAACGGGGATCTATAGTTGGAAATCCGGCGAAAAAGCGCCAAAGCAACTGCTATCCACATCTGATTTCATAACCGGATGTGATCTAGCTCCGGCAGGCCTGGTTTGCGGCAGAGAGACAAGCACCAGGCCACGAGAATTGGATCTTATTGACCTAAGAAATGGGGAGATTTCGACGATATACAATCCAAATCCAACATTTGGAAGTCTTGATATCGGAAGGGTGATTCCTCTGAGGTGGAAAAATAATAGAGGAATTGAGCTATTTGGCAGCCTTGTGCTTCCTCCACACCCTGCGCAAAGCGGCCGGCTTCCACTGGTCGTTGTGACGTATTACAACCGGGGATTCCTTCGGGGCGGCACGGACGACCAATACCCAATCTACCTTCTAGCGGCTAAAGGGTTTGCGGTGTTTGCCTTCAACAATCCTAAGGATGTTGCCTCAATCTATCGCACTGACGACGAAGCAACGGAAGATGCAGCTAACGCGCGCGACTTCCAGGATTGGCAGGGTAGAAAAAGCATAGAGTCTGGGTTGGAGGCGGGAATTGCGAAAGTATTTGAATCGGCTGCAATAGACCGCAGCCGTATTGGCATCACTGGAATGAGCGATGGATCTGCAACTGTGCAGTGGGCGTTATTGAACAGCCACCTCTTCACCGCGGCTGCTATTAGTAATTGTTGTGCGGACGAATACATGGGTAACTATGTTCCTCCGAACGTGGGAAGAGAAATGACCAAGTGGGGGCTTCCATACGCAGAAGATGCGCGATATTTCTATAAGCCGGAGTCACTTGCACAGAACTCCAAGACCATGGATACGCCGCTGTTAATGCAAATTTCACAGTTCGAAATGCTTCCGGCGCTTGCAACCGTTAACGCGCTTTCTGCTCATTCCAAGCCAGTCGAAATGTACGTCTATCCTAATGAGTACCATAACAAATGGCAGCCGAGTCATCGCGCAATGATCTACGAACGAGCCGTTGATTGGTTTGAGTTTTGGCTTCAATGCAAAGTAAACACTGATCCAAAGAAGGCGGAGCAGTATGGGCGGTGGAGTGAGCTGCAGAAGGCGGCCGGCATTCAGAAATGTGGGAGAAAGTCGGGATGACCGCGCGGGATGTTGAGGACGACTGACGATATTGGCTGACTAGGAATGCGCCCCCGATTGGTGCAGCCGTCACGAGGCGGCGGTGCGGCGACCCGCTTAAGTCTGCGACCCACGGCCGCATGTCAAATTCGTGAGGTCTGACGCCTCGGGTCCCGTCCGGTAGGGCGGCCCCGAAGATACCCCGCTGAGCCGCTCCTCCGACCAGGCGTATACCTTTTCCGCCCCGCGACGCTCTACTACCGGTCAGGGTGAATTTCGCCCTCAGGGCCCAAGACGTTGAGCGCAACCGACAAACACCAATTCGTAGCCGGCATGGCCGCCAAATATGGGGGCCGGCTACGGCGGTTTCTTAAATCTAGGCTCTCCAATGCCTCAGATGTCCCGGATCTGGCCCAGGAGGTGTTCCTGCGGCTCATGCGCGCGCCGAACCACGAAGACATCCGCAGTCCCGAGGCCTATCTCTTCACGGTCGCAAGCCACGTCGTCCACCAGCACCACCAGAAACAGTTCACCGCCCCGGTCTCCCTGGAGACCATCGAAGGCTTCGCCGGGCGGCACCTTGCCTCCGGTGACGATCCGACCGCGCGCACCGAACTGCTTGAGCGCATGGCGCACCTGGAGCGCACCTTGGATCAGCTGCCACCGCGGGTGGCCCGCTCGCTCATTCTGCATCGTCTAGGCGGCCATTCCATTGCAGAGATCGCCAGCGATCTGGGCGTCGCGGAAATCACCGTCAAGAAATACCTCGCGCGGGCGCTGCTGCATTGCCGCACGGTGGGGGAGGGCATCTCACCATGACCGAGCCCATGAATGAGCCCTTAAATGAGCAAATTCTGACCGAGGCGAGTGCCTGGTTCATCGAATACCGGTCCGGGCCCTTAAGCGCGAGCGCACATGAGGAGTTTATGGCCTGGCTCCGGAGGAGCCCCGAGCACATCCGGGCCTACCTTGAGGTCTCGCGCGGCTATGTAGAGCTGCCGGCATCGGGCGAAGTGCCACCACCTGAAATCGAGCGGCTGCTCGCCAAGGCGCGCTCGCGCGAGACTGATGGTGTCGTTGCACTGGAGGAGTGGACTCCGCGCGCGACTGCGCTTCGCCCCCCGCCGCAGAAGGGCGCGCTGCGGCGCCGCCTCGCAGTTGCCGCCTCCTTGTTTCTGGTCCTGGGCGGCGCTGTCGGCGGGTACCTTTTCACCCAACGTGGCCTTTACACCACCGGTCCCGGGGAGGCGCGCACGGTGACGTTGGAGGATGCCTCGCGCATCGAGTTGAACGCCCGCACGCGCCTGCGCGTGCGTTATTCAGCCGGCCTCCGTGAGGTGGATCTCCTCGACGGCCAGGCGCTCTTCCAGGTCGCCAAGGATCACACCCGCCCGTTCATCGTCCATTCCGGTACGGCGCAGGTTCGCGCTGTGGGCACCGAATTCGACGTCTATCGCCGCGGGCCCGACACGACGGTGACGGTGCTGGAGGGCACCGTGGCTGTTGTCGGTGGCTCCAATCCCGCATCCGACAGCACTGGGCCGCCCGCGGCAGCTAACGTGCTCGTCACCGCCGGTGAGCAGGCGGTCATTTCCCCGCAGGGCAGCGGCAAGCCCCGCGCCGCAAATGTTTCGGCGGCCACTGCTTGGACCCGCGGACAGCTCGAGTTCGAAGAGACTCCGCTCTCCGAGGTCGCGGATGAGTTTAATCGCTCGAGTACTCGCACCCTCGTGCTCAAGTCTCCGCAGCTCGCCCAAATGCGCATCAACGGGGTCTACTCCTCTGTCGATCCCACCTCACTTATTTTGTTTTTGAAGAGTCAGCCGGATCTCATCGTGACAGAGGAAGGTAACGAGATTCAGGTCAGAGCTCATTGAATCGCATTGACGGGAAGCAGCGACACGAGCTTGGGTCCGGAGCGACTCAAAGCTCTCATACATGAAAAAACGACCCTCGACATATACCTTTCACCCCACCCTCGCCTCTACCTGTCACAAGACCATAACAATGACGGGGTGGGTGATGCGTATTACTGTGCTCGCAGGTGTAGTGAGCCTGTGTCTGTTGACTGTCGGCTTGGCCGCTCCTGCGGACGCATCGATCCGTAAGGCGACGAGCATCCCAGCGGAACCCTTGGACGAGGCGCTGCGCGCCTTGGCCAAGGATCGTCAGTTTCAGGTGCTCTATCGCGCTGAACTGGTGCGCGACATCCGCACCAATGGTGCAGTGGGCTCCCTAACCTCCGATGAAGCCCTCACCAAGGTGCTCTCCGGAACCGGCCTCACCTACAAATACCTGGACGCGCAGACCGTGACGCTCATTCCGGTTGCGGCAACTGTGGGAGCTGCCGCAACCAATCAGGCTCAGACCAATCCACCGGACAGCTCACAGGGGGACGGGAAAAACACTTCCCAGGACTTTCGCATGGCTCAGGTGGATCAAACGAGTGCTGGGCCTCAGGTAGCGAACTCAGATCAGAGTTATGAGAAGAAGCCGGTATCTCTGGAAGAGGTCGTGGTAACGGGCACGCACATTCGGGGCACCACACCAGCTTCTCCACTCACTATCATTGACCGTCAAGAAATTGAGGATTCAGGATTTACAACGGTGGGGGACGTCATTCGAAGTTCTCCTCTGACCTTCAGTGGCGGTGTCAATCCAGGCGTCGTTGGCGCGTTTGGTTCCCAAAATGCTCAGAATGTCTCGGCCGCGTCGACAGTGAATCTTCGTGGCCTAGGTCCAGAATCCACTTTGACACTCATTGACGGCCGGCGATTGGCTTATGACGGTATCTCCAATTCAGTGGACATCTCTGCGATACCGCTCGCGGCATTGGAGCGCGTCGAAATAGTGGCAGATGGCGCTTCCGCCCTGTATGGGTCAGACGCCGTGGCGGGCGTAACCAACTTTATTCTCAGAAAGGATTACTCGGGCGCAGAGGTCTCCGGAAACGTGGGGACAACCTCTAACGGTGGCGCTACAGATGCTCAAGCCAGCGCACTCGCTGGTACGAGCTGGCAGGGCGGCAACGCGATGCTGAGCTACGAACACTTTAGACAGGACCAATTGCTAGGAAGTCAGCGCCCGTACTCCAACGCATTGGATGAACCAACGAGCCTCCTGCCGGAGCAGCACCGTGATTCAGTATTTGCTAGCGTGCAGCAAAATGTGACGGACAATGCCGGACTGTTCTTTGAAGGCCTCTTTACAACCCGGTACGCCAATCTGTACAGCACGGCCTATGGAACAACATATTGGCAGCCAACAGACGTCCGTCAATTCGGTGTGACGGGAGGCGTTAACTTCAAGCTTCCGCAACAATGGCTCATCACCATTGCCGCAACCAGTGCAGGGGATCGCGATGAACAGCAGAATCCTTCGTCAACCGCGGGACAATTGCTGGTATCGCCGTCCGATTTCTATGCCAATCGGGCGCTGGACTTTGATGTCAGCGCAGACGGGCACGCGTTCGATCTCCCCAGCGGACCGGTTATGCTAGCGGTCGGGGCGGGTTATCGCACAGAACACTATGAGGACAATGGCGGGGAAAGCGGTCAGCGCGAAATACGCTTCGAGTACGCAGAGGTTAACGTTCCGCTCATAAGTCCAGACTCCAATCGTTTAGGAGCGGAGCGCCTCGAATTGTCGGCCTCAGGTCGCCATGAAAATTACAGTGATTTCGGTAACACGACCAACCCGAAGGTGGGCTTACTGTATGTGCCGTATCGGGATCTGACTTTACGTGCAACCTGGGGAACGGCGTTTCGTGCGCCGTCGCTTCTTCAGGAATATGGGCTTCGGTTCCTGGAGTTATTCCCGGGCGCGGAATTGAGCATGCCGGGAACAGTCCTGGTTGAGGGCGGCGCGAATTCGAGACTTCAACCTGAAACCGCGACCACATGGACCAGTGGGATGGATTACCGCCCTCAGTGGGTTGACCACGCCAAATTGAGCCTAACGTACTTTCGCCTGAACTATTCAGACCGGATCACTAATCCTGTCGCCAACACCCTGTTGGCGTTTACCGGCCCGCTTTACGCGCCATTCGTCGTCCGAAATCCCAGCGCTGCACTTCTTCAGTCCCTCATGGACGGCGCATCCTTTTACAATCTCTCGGGGCAGCCGTATGACCCTGGTACCGTCAGCGGACTGATCGAGAACCAGTGGCAGAACGTGGCGCAACAACTTGTCGATGGCGTTGACGTGGCTTGGAATCAGCGCATATCAGTCGGAGCGTCTGCGATCGATGTTGTGGCGGCAGGTACGTGGTTGCGACTACGCGAGGAACTGACGCCTGCGTCATCAGAAGAGACACTTACCGGGACTATATTCAATCCATCAAAGCTCAAGCTCCGCGGTGGGGCGACATGGATACGCGCGGGATGGTCGGTAGGGGCGTTCTTGAACTATGTCTCACCGGAGACTGACACCTATAGTGGTTCGTCGATCTCTTCGTGGACTACGGCGGACGGCCAGCTGGCCTACCAAACGAGCAAATCCGCAGGTGCTTTATCAGGCCTTCGCGTAGCGCTGAGCGTGCTGAACATGTTTAACCGAGATCCACCGTTCGTGGCTTCGGCGAGCACACTCGACCCAGGGATGGGGTATGACTCCACCAATGCGTCGCCTTTAGGCAGGTTCATTAGTCTGACGGTTACCAAGACGTGGTAACCACTACGCACGAAATTCGACTGGCAGATTGTTCCTGGATGTTGATGTGATTGCGGTGACGCACGGAATGGCCATTGTCACCGCGATCTGCTTGACATGCGCTGTCACGGCTGCAACGGCGACACCATACAACCCGCAACCCATGACGCCAGAGGACGCGTGCAAACGACGCGCATTTTGGATTGCATTCCCGTCTCCCCGTGCGTCTCTCCAGACCGCACCCGCTACGCAGTACGGTTAGTGCGTGGAGGCCTTCGGTGCAACTGCGTTGTAATGCAACTCGTCGCTGGGCGCATGGACAGCGCGCGCGAGTCGTCGCAAGGCACGGTGGTGGCACGACTTTCTTCGGCTGCACTGGCGTCCAATGCGCTTTCCGGTCCAGATACGGATACCGTTTCGGATGCTAACCCTCTGAGGTGGCTCGATAGTAAGCGGGTAGCATTTCTGTGGGTCGATCGTACTGGGGTCCATCAGGTCGTGGTCGTGAATATTGTTACTGGTAAACGCACGTATCTGACCCATTCCACGACCCAAATACAGGCATATGATGTAGCCGCCAATGAGACCGTGATTTACAGTGCCCAGGTCGCCAAAGATCCCGCCGCATCAGCTGCGTTGGTGCGCTCCGGCTTCACTGTGGGCGCGCGCGCAGACGCCTTCTCTGTTCTCAACGGGGAACTAGCGGACTCAAGTGTGCTCGACGGTCTATGGAACACGGCCTGGTTCGTTCAACGGGTGGGCGGGTCTCCGCGAAGACTGGAGTTAGGCACAGGCGGCGAGGATGATACAGGCAATCCCTCATTGCGATTCGTCAAGCTATCCCACGATGGCCGACACGCGCTTGTAGCGGCTCCGCCTCGGCGTGTTCCAGCGGACTGGGATTCCTACTCCAATGAGCTTGGAGAGCGTAGCTTCATCGGAGAATTTCGCAAAGATCCGCGCTCCTGGTTTGGGCGCGATGTATTGCAGCTACATGTCGTCGATCTAAGTAGTGCCGAAGTGCGGCCGCTTTTGGCGGCACCCGCAAGTTTCTATACACGGGCAGAATGGGCCCCAGACGATCGATCCGTATTAGTAGGGCCAACGTTTCTGCCGACGCAGGCAGCTGGCGGGGATGGTATTGATGGCACGGCCGTGGCTACTGTGGAAACGGCCACCGGGCAGGTCGAGCTAGTGCCGCAAAGTGTGCCGCGTGGAAGTCGCGTGTACCTTGCGTGGGCGAGTCCGAACGTCGTGACGATGGAACTGATAGATGCGGCTGGTACCGATACTCGGAAGACTTACCGAAAGGAGTCGGGCGGGTGGCTGGCGGCGGAGGTCGCGGCAACCCGTAAGGACGAAGCGACTGATTTGGAGTTGCGCCAAGACATACACACGCCGCCTAAGCTGTACTGGGTCGATCACTCTAAGGGGATCTCCCACGTGGTCGTCGATCCAAATCCCAGGTTATTACGAGACTATAAGCTTGGTAGCGTAGAAATGATCATGGGATCTATGGGGGCCACTGCCAAGTGGACTGGGCTTTTATTCAAGCCAGTCAATTACCAGAAGGATCTTGCATATCCGCTTGTTATTCAGTTGCAGCGTGGATCGGATCTGGGTGATGCGTTCACGCTTTACGGTTGGAGCGAAAACAGTGGGTTGGGGCCGTCGCAAATTGCCGCTTACGCGGCCCAACCATTGGCCAGTCGTGGCATGGCAGTCGTAGAGCTACAAGTAACGGGAATTCAGTCAGGAACGCCTGAGGAACCAGAAGCGGCGCAGCGGGCGGTCGAGGCGGTAGTGCGCCAACTCTCAGCAATCAAACTCATTGATCCGGCGCGCGTAGGACTGAGCGGCTTTAGCCGCAACGGCTATTATGTCGATTATGTGTTGGCACATTCAAGCAATGACTTTGCAGCCGCGACTGCCGTCGATAACTTTGATGCGAGTTACATGCAGACCGCGATGGCAAATTGGTCAGCCGATTCGTCAGGAGTGAACGGCGCTCAGCCATTCGGGGATGGACTCGCTACATGGGTAAAGAATGCCCCAGGCTTTCGAGTAGACCATTTCCGTACCCCATTGCAATTTGTAGGTCAATCCGGTGGTGTCGCGGGCACGATCATGTCGTATTGGGAGCTGTTTAGTCAGTTACGGCATTTGGGTAAGCCAGTTGAGTTGTATGTAATGCCGGATGCCGATTTGCACGGATCGCACGATCCGCAGAACCCGACCCAGATCTTGGCGGTGCAGCGGCGTGTTGTTGACTGGTTCGATTTCTGGCTGAATGGGCATGAAGACTCTGATCCGGCGAAGCCTGAACAATACCGGCGGTGGGAAAAGCTGTGCGATATGCAGAAGGCAGCTAATCCCGATAGGCCAACTTTCTGTGTCGGCACAAAACACTGAGCGCGGCTCGCGAGGTCCTAGCTCAGACGGGTCGTTTTGAGATTCTCGGACTGAAGGATGCGCTCTACTCCGCGACGCAGTCTTGAGCGAGCTGCTTGCCGGAGATCGGATTGCCAAGTCCATCTTGCACGATGCAGTCGATGGTGGACGATCCGCCGGGGATAATCGTGATAGAAACATGATCGTGCGCGGCTCCGGCGCCGGAGCTGGGTTTGCGATCCAGTCCCAGATGCTTCGTACCGTTGCACAGGTCGCGGCAGATCCCGAGCGTCGAGGATGCTTGGGCCTGATCGATGACGCCCTTCTTTTGGGTATCCGACGCAAGGGGATCGTTCTTGACCCAGTCCTTCAGATGCCAGCAGTTCTGGAAGAAGGCCCACATCATGTCCTGGAACTCGACGTCGTTCGCGTGGGGCCCTTCCACGCGGTCCAGAAACCGCCTCACTCGGTCTAACTGGCTCCGATCGCCGGTAGTCCCCGATACCGTTTGGATTTGCCTCATTACCGCGATACTACGCTGCAGCAATCCGCTCGCGCGCCTCGGTAATGTTTTTTCATGCTGGGCTGTCATGCCAAGGTCATCCCGAGCAGTATCATCATAGGGGTCGGAATAACCTAGAGCCGGGGAGTGCCGCATGGCACAAAAGAAGAAGGCGTCGCGCGCCAAGAAGAAAGCTGCTGTGCGAGCCAAGAGTCCGCGGCGCAGCAAACGTCCCCTCACGGGTCCCGCGCTGCAACTGGCTGCGAAGAAGGCGGACCTCAAATTCCGTCGCACCGCGCAAGCCTACGTCGCCAAGGCTGCGGAACTGGAGTCCGCGCGGCTCGCGCGCGCGGAGGCGGATCGCGCGGTGGGGTTATTCTACGCGGCTCAAGCTGCCGAAGCGAAGCAACCCTTCTACCACTTCCTCGCGCAAGGGGATTCCTGGTTCGACTACGCCTGCGGTTTCTCGCTCGTTCATTATCTCAAAAGCCTGTTCGGCCCTGAGAAGGCGTACTTTCAGAATATTGCCGTTTCGGGCCGCCTGCTGCGCGACATGCTCTCGGATGACTTCAAGGAAAAACTCAAAGCCGGTCCCGGGAATGGTGCCGCGTGGAACGCGATTCTGTTCGCGGGCGGCGGCAATGACATCTGCGGCGACTCTCGTTTTCAGGACTGGCTAAAGCCCTACGACGGCAGCACCGATCCGGAAGGCTACATCACGACCGCCTTTGATCAGGAGGTTCTGTTCCTTCAGGGCATTTACGAGGAGGCCATTGCCCTGGTCGCAAAGTTCGCAAAGGGCGTGCGCATCTTCGCCCACGACTACGACTTTGCCATTCCCGATAATCGCTGTGTCACGGGGATCAGTCCTCACCTCGAAAGCGACTTTCACTTCTGCTTCGCCGGCCCCTGGATGTATCCCGCCTTTCAAATCCGCGGCTTTCACAAGACAGGTGACAAGGTGCCGCAGCTGACCAAGGACATCGTCAAGGCCATCTTGAAACGCCTCGCCGACATGCTCGCGGGCCTGGAGCGCAAGTACCCGAGCCAGTTTGTCCTGGTGAGCACGCAAAGCACCCTGCAGCCGATCCAAGATCCAAAGCTCTGGGCGAATGAACTGCACCCCTACAACGACTCCTTCAAGCTCCTCGCCCAACCCTTCTACGACAAACTCCGTGGGCGTATCTCGGGCGGCGCTTAAGACATGGGCCCTCAGGCTCTAGATCCGGTCGTACTGTCGAACCTCGTAAAGCTCATCGGCATCGTCGTCACTTGGGGAACCACGATCTACTTCCTCTGGGTGAAAACGCCTCCACCAGTGATCGCCTCGGAGCCTTTCTTCGATCAGGTTCGACGGATCGCGATGCTTGTGATCTCGGTCTTTCTAATTCTGAGCTGGGGTGTCTTCGGCAACACAGGAAGCCTTCGCGCGCTTTCTCTGATCGCGATCATTCTGACAACCCTTGGCATAGTAGTATTCTTTGTCGTTGTTGGCATGGTCGAAAGAATAAGGAAGATCCAGCATCCTCATTCCGCGATCCCGTTGCT
>Ga0182030_10026915_pt1 | contig 10374 bp, 7 predicted proteins | sample 812S3MmetaG_FD_121299 | JGI IMG/M metagenome (GOLD analysis project Ga0182030, IMG submission 121299) | Permafrost microbial communities from Stordalen Mire, Sweden - 812S3M metaG (Illumina Assembly) | ecosystem: Environmental > Terrestrial > Soil > Wetlands > Permafrost | place: Sweden... | reverse complement strand
TCGGCTCGATGCTCCTCAGCCGCCTGCCGACCCACCTCCGGGTCACTCCCCGCACCGAGACCGCGAGTCAGTTGACGTCCGAGATCCAGTTTCAGGTCGGCATCACTCATCAAGAGGGCCTGTGCGTCGGTGTTGGCGGCAATGAACTCCACATTGCGGAGGCCGGAGTCGATCATGCGGTTTACGGCATTGACGCCTCCACCACCAACCCCCACCACCTTGATGACTGCCAGGTAGTTGCCTTGGGAAGGAACGGTGGTCATGAACTCCCTCGTGTTCGGGCCGATCGCCGACCGATTTCTCTTTGAATTTCTCCGCTGTGCGCCACTGGGTGACTCCCGTCTCGGGTTCCCAATCTCTGAACCTGTTGGGAAGGTTGACGGTTACAGTGCGGGAACGTAGTTCCACCATACGGGGGGTGTTGGTGTAGGTCAAGCATCCTACGTCACCCTGGCGTCACCGTAGGTGCCCCTGGAACGCTGACGTCGATCACGTCGCCGGCATGCAACGTCGCCTTGGCCAGGATCGCACTGACATCTTCGTACTTGGCCGAGAGCTGGGTGGCCGTGCCGATATTGACCGCTATGGGAGTCGTCATGGACAGCCGCACCCACCCACCGGTTTCCACCGCGACCCCCGTGACCTGCGCTTTGAATGAGGCGGGCAGCGTCGATGCCACCTCAAGACCCACCTCGTCCGCCGAGCCGAGGGTGCTGCCGAGCGCTCCGGGGAGCTGGGGAGCCGTCAAGGTAATCGCCCCAGCTGTCTGCGTCGGAACCAAGGCCAACACCCGACCCGACGAGGTCAACTCGGCCCACGTGCCAGCCGCTGTCTTCATTTCCGCCACCGGCGTTTGTTCGGTGATCACAATGTGGACCGTATCGGGCCACGCCACTTTGACCGAAGCAGTGCGCACCCATGGCAATCGCTCAACCCCATTCGTCACCGCATTGGCGTTCAGTCCAATCAAGGCGGGATGACCGGCTAACCCCGCCGCCGCAATCACCTGGGCCGCCGTCTCGTGCGTCTCCCCTTGGACCGTCACGACGCGCGCCGAGAACCACGGCGTGTGCAACACAAACCAACCTGCCACCACCACCAGCAGCACCACGCCCAGCGCAACAAGGACCCACAATCGGCGTCGACCACGCTGACGCGACACCGCCTTGCGACGGGCCGAAATGCGCGGATCCATGGAGGAGCGTTTACGCGGTGGCGTCGTCGACGGCGGACGCGTGCGCGTCGTCGTCGGACTCATTGTTCGCCCACCTCCTCCCGCTTCACGCCACCAGTCTCGCCGCCAGCAAAGCCCAAAAGGCGGACCTCCGGATTGAGCGACACGCCACACCGCTCCAACACCACCGATTGCACGTGCGCCATCAGCGCGCGCACATCGCCCGCCCGGCCCCCTTTATCCGCCTGAATGAAATTCGCGTGCTTCCCCGACACCTCCGCCGAACCAACGCGATAGCCCTTCAACCCCGCCTCCTCGATAAGGCGCCCGGCCGAATCTCCCTCAGGATTGGTAAAGACCGACCCCGCGTTGGATCCACCGGGTTGGTGGGCTCGGCGCCAGCGCACTATGGAGCTGACCGCCTCCTTCTCCACTTCGACCTCTCCCGGCGTGACCATCAACTGTGCTTCGACGACCAATTCCGTAGCCCCAATCGACGATGACCGGTAGCCGTAGTTGAGGTGCGCCACGTCATCGGTACCGCCCCGGCCGCTGAAAAGGTCCACCCAGCTGTAGCGGTACAGGCACGATGCCATGTCCGAACCGTGCCCGCCGGCATTCATGCGGACGGCTCCCCCGATGGATCCAGGCACGCCAACGGACCAGGCCAGACCCGACCAACCTCCATCGGCCACCTGTCGGGCCAAGACAGGGAGCGGCGTGGCCCCTCCAGCTCTGACGACGAGGGGGTGCTCACCTTCTTCCACCCGTTGACGTTCATTTCCCCGGGATCCGGGCAACTGCACGAAGTTGAACCCCGCCCCCAGCCGGAGAGCGAGGCCATCGAATCCGTCGTCGGAGACCAAGAGGTTCGAACCCCGACCGATCACAAAGACGGAGATCACCTTCCCCGCCAGTGCGGCTCGCAACTCCGTGAGGTCGTCACCATCTTGCACCTCAATGAATCCGGCCGCGGCGCCACCAACGCCATAGGTGGTCATTGGCCCCAGAGGCATGTCGCGGACGAGACGCGGTCCGAGCATGTCGCTCAACTCCTCAAGCAGGCCCTCTGTGCTCATGCTCGACTTCACCACTGTGGCGATTCGAGCAATTCATCCGGCAGCGTGGTGAGATCACCCGCCCCGAGCGTCAGGCAAAGGTCACCGGTGCGCAAGAGGTCACTGGTCGTTTGGCGCAAATCTTCCCACCCGGGTGCGTACACCACCGAAAGGCGCGGGTCCTGCGCCTTGACCGCATCGACGATCAAACTCCCAGACACTCCCGGCACTGGAGCCTCGCCCGCGCTGTAGATGTCGGTCACGATCAATGCATCGGCATCGAGGAATGCCGTACCGAACTGTTCCGCCAACGACGCGGTACGGGTGTAGCGATGCGGTTGGAATACGGCCACCACCCTCGACCAGCCACCCGACTTCGCCGTCGCCAAGGCGGCTCTCACTTCGGTCGGCAAGTGGGCATAGTCGTCGACGAACGTGACGCCGTTTGCTTCGCCCCGAAACTCGAATCGACGGGTCACGCCAGCAAACCGGGCTAACGCGGTCTGCGCCGCGACAAAAGGTGCTCCGGCCATCAATGAAGCCGCCGCGGCCAGAGCCGCATTGCGTGCGTTATGGAGACCAGGTACGCCGATGGTCAAGGGACCGAGCACGCCATCGGGTCCGCTCAGAGTGAAGGAGATTGAGCTTCGGCGCTCGACCACATCGGACATGACGAAGTCGGCGCCGACGCTGGTCCCGACGCTCTTTGCACCATGGGTCGATCCGATCGCTGCGGACTCGGCATCATCAGCCGAGACCACCGCACCGTCTTGGGCCTCGCTGACAAACATGCCAAAGGCGGCCCGTAACTCTTCGAAGGTGCCGTAGTGATCGAGATGATCAGCCTCAACATTGGTCAATACCGCCAGGTCCGGATGGAGCGCCTGAAAGGTGCCGTAGCTTTCGTCGGCTTCCACCACCAGCCAATCGCCCGTATCCCACACGGCATTGGTGCCGATCTCGTTCACGTCAGCGCCAATGACGAACGATGGTCGCATTCCCGCCTCGACCAACACAAGAGAAAGCATGGAGGCCGTCGTCGTCTTTCCATGTGTCCCAGCGACCGCGAGGCACTTGCGGGTGGCACAGATCGCCGCCAATGCACCCGATCGAGGTACGACCAGGGCACCCAACTCGCGTGCTCGCACGATTTCAGGGTTGCCGAGAGCCACCGCCGGCGAATAGGTGATCGCATCGACCTCACCGACATTGTCCGCCGCGTGCCCGACCGACACATTGATTCCAGCCGCTCGCAGGCGCGCCGCCACTGGGGAGTCCTTCAAGTCGGACCCCGACACGGTGTGCCCCATGGCTCGGAGCACGACGGCAATGGCACTCATGCCCGCACCACCAATGCCCACAATGTGGATCCGCCGCGGGTTGGTGAGATCGAGCGCCTGGGCCTGGGCCTGCGCCCCATCTTCGTTAGCGGGCATGGGCCTGGACCAACTGCGCAATCTTGGAAGCTGCATCAGGGTGTCCCATCGCACGAGCCGCCGTACTCATTTCCCGCAACCGATCACCGTCAGCCAACAACGCTTCAATTTCTTTGGCCAGACGTTCGCCATCGCACTCGCCGTCGGGAATGAGGACGGCTGCTCCAGCGCTGACCAGAGCCTGGGCATTTTTCGTTTGGTGATCACGAGGGGCTCCTGGAAGCGGAATCAAGATCGAAGGCACTCCCACCACTGTCAGCTCAGCCACTGTCATAGCCCCCGATCGGCAGACGCAGATGTCGGCCGCACCATAAAAGTCGACCATGCGATCCTCATAGGCCACCACTCGGTAGACCAGACGATTCTCTTTGGCTTCGGGGTCGGATTCGTGCACTGCGAACTGATCGAAGTCACGTCGGCCGGCCACCTGATAAATGGAAGTGGATCCCCGCGTGCTCCACCTCTCAGCCAGGTCAGCTGTCGCCCCATTTATGCGGCGCGCCCCGAGCGAACCGCCAGTAACGGCCACCGTCTGCCCCGAACCCGGCAGACCTAGCGAGATGCGAGCGGCTTCTTGGCCCGTTGACGATCGGTCGACCAATGCCATCTCCGGCTGCACCGGCGTGCCAGTGACCGTGGCCCGCGGCAGTTCCGTGTCAGGGAACGCCACCGCACACGCAGCGGCGAATCGACTCAGTAGCCCCACCACCGCACCCGGCACCGCGTCAATATTCACCAATACCAGCGGCACTCGAGTGACCACAGCAGCGAACCCGGCCGGGAAGCTGGCGTACCCACCGACCACGACGACCACGCGTGGTCGCTGCACCAGGAATGAGGTCACCGAGTGGATGGCGGCCCAGACCAGACCGATAACGGCTCCCGCATTGGCCCACAGGGCCTCCGGTCGCACGCTGCGGCGGATACCACGACCTGACAGCAGGGTGTACGGAAATTCGAGCGGAGGCCACACGGTCGCCTCTTGTCCTCGACGTGATCCGAAGAGCTCAATAGTTTCGGGCTCATAGCCTTGTGAAACCAAGGCGCGGGCAATCTGCAACGACGGGACCACATGACCGCCGGTGCCACCACCGGCAATGACGGCCTGGCGCTTCTTCGTCACCGACCTCGACCGCGCACCGGCGTCAGATGCGCCACTTTGCGCTCGCCACTTCGTCGGGGCTCACTCAATGCTCGCAGTGGTCGACCTGCCTTCTCCTGCCGAGCGATGTTGATCAGAATGCCCGCCGCTGCCATGGTCAGCACGAGTGATGATCCGCCAAATGATATGAACGGGAGAGGGATGCCCGTCACCGGCAACACACCAACGACGGCACCAATATTGATCAGCGTCTCACTGGCGATCCAGGCCACCAGGCCGATGGCCAAGAGGCCGCCGAAACGATCGGTCGATCGAGTGGCTGCCCGGATCCCAAACCACACGAAGACCCCGAGGAGCAACATCACGGCGGCGGCACCGATAAAGCCGAGTTCCTCCCCGATGACGGAAAAGATGAAGTCGGTGTGAGCATTGGGCAAGAAGCCCCACTTCTGCTGGCCTCCTCCCAGTCCAGTGCCGAAGAGATGGCCAGATCCCAGACCTATAAGCGACTGCACCACCTGATAGCCCGAAGTGCTCCCGTGGGCCGTTGGGTCGAGGAACGACAGCAAGCGCTCGCGCCGGTATGGAGAGGCAACAGCCACGACTACCGCCAATCCCACCAAGACGGCCAGCAGTTTGAGGACAGGTCCGATGCTGACTCCCGAAACGAAGAGCATCGTCATCGCAATGCACCCGACCACCATGGCGGTCCCCATGTCGGGCTGGGCCAGAATCAGGACGCCGGCCGCCGCAGTCACCAGCAGCAGCGGGCCCATGATGCGGCGATCGGCCGAACCAGCATCGAGCCGACGGGCGATGAAGTCAGCGGCAAAAATCGTCAAGGCCAACTTCATCAACTCCGACGGTTGCAGCTGAAGGGCTCCGAAGCCGATCCAGCGACTCGAACCCTGAGCATGGAGCCCAATTCCAGGCACAAGCACCAAGACCAAGAGTCCGAACGTCGCCAGCAGGAAAAGCGGGCTCAAGCGGCGAAGTTTGCGGTAGTCGAACTTGATGGTGAGGAAGAGAACCAATATCCCGACGGCCATCCAGATGACTTCTCGGATCAAGATGGCCCACGGTGTCCCGTACAGCGAGATTGAGATCACCGACGACGCCGACCCGACCATCACCAATCCGATGATGCACAGTAGGGACACGGTGACCAACAACACCGTCGATGTCGGCAATTGCTGCACGGTGGCCACAATCCCGTTGCGAGGACCCGACTGACTGCTGCTGTGTGACCCTTGCGCTGGCCGTTGCCGCGGCTTCCCGGTTGCCGATGATTTCACTGCCGGCCTAGGCGCGGTCGACGAATTGGAGCGCGTCCGCGTCGAACCGGCCCGCCGCGATGCGGTGGCGCTGGAAGTGGGTGTCATCAAAGTGCCCCGTTTCTCATGTGAACTTCGCCACGGTCAAGAAGTCGCCATAGAAGATCCCCAAACCGAGTGCCACGAAAAGGCCACCGAGCACCCAGAAGCGCACGATCACGGTCGTTTCGGGCCAACCAAGCAATTCAAAGTGGTGATGAATGGGCGCCATTCGGAATATCCGCCGATGGAAAGCCCGAAAGCTGATGACTTGGGCGATCACCGACAACGTTTCCATCACGAAGAGTCCTCCGATGATGGGCAGCAAGAGATCAAGGTTCAACAACAGACAGAGGGCGGCCAGCCCCGACCCGATGGCCAATGAACCGGTGTCACCCATGATGATCTTGGCCGGGGCGGCATTCCACCAGAGGAACCCGATGCACGCACCAGCCAATGCCACAGCCACCAACGCCAAATCAATCGCCGAAGCCGGAAGGACGTGATAAATGGCGACGTGCCGGAAGATCCAGTACCCCATGATGGCGAGCACGGCGAAGCAGAACGTCGATGAACCGGCAGCCAACCCATCCAAGCCATCGGTCAGGTTGACGGCATTGGAAGTACCAACCATGACTAAGACGGCGAAGACCACCCACCCGACCTGGCCGAGATCAATGCCCAACGAGTCGTAGCGAGTAAACGAAAGCGCCGTCGACGTGTGGGCCCAGTGGAGCGCCAACTCTGCGAACAAGGTGGCACACCCGATTTGCGCCAAGGACTTGGCCCGCTTGTTCAAACCCAAGCTTCGCTTGTGCCGCACCTTGATCCAGTCATCGAGAAAACCGATCATGCCGAACGACACCACAGCCAGAATGGCTAAATAACCGGTGCGGGAGAAGCGGATCTGCGTGTCGATGTGTCCGAGGGCGTATCCGAGAACGACGGCAAAGACGATGGCAATGCCTCCCATGGTGGGAGTGCCCGCCTTGACGATGTGGCTCGCTGGTCCATCTTCACGGATGTGTTGGCCGATCCGGTGACTCCGCAGCCACCGGATTAAAACGGGAGTGGTCAAGATAGCCGCCCACAACGCCACGCCACCAGACTCAAGCAAACCGAGCATGACTCAGTGGTCCCGTTGCTGCAGCGGCTCGGAATCAGACTCCAGCCACGACGAAGGATCCGAGGGGAAATGAACAGACAGCGCTTGCCGGGCTTCGTCCACATCGTTGAATGGGAGCCTCTTGCCGTCAATCTCCTGGTAGGTCTCGTGACCTTTGCCAGCGATCACCACGACGTCCCCCGCCTCCGCTTCAGCCAGGACGCTCCGAATGGCAGTGCGCCGATCAGGCTCCACCAGCAACCGACTCCCGTGATCTCGCTCGGCTACTACTCCGGCGAGCACCTGCTCAATGATCGCAGCGGGGTCCTCGTCCCGAGGATTGTCCGAAGTCAAGACGGCCAGATCACTCAGGCTGGTGGCAACGTGACCCATTTTGGGTCGCTTTGCCCTGTCTCGATTGCCGCCACATCCAAACGCCACCAGCACTCTTCCATCGGAGCCGGCAAGGGTTCGGGCCTCACCCAAGACCACTTCAAGTCCGGCGGGAGTATGGGCGTAGTCGACCATGACCGTAAATGGTGGGCGTGCCCCGTCTGGCACGCCGGCGCCCGCGGCCGCCGCCACAATTTGTAGACGGCCCACGACGGCCGAGACCTGAGGGAGAGCCGCGACGACGTCGGTCACGGTGAGACCGAGTGCCAACGCTGCCTCTGCGGCGAGAAGGACGTTTCCGACGTTCACGGCGCCAGTCAATGGCACCACCACTCGTTGTTCGCGCCAAGTGAACTCGGACCGGCCCGGGACCAGCACAATGTCGCTGGCGTCATCCATGTGGACACCCAACACAGGGATCCGCGATTCCTTCATGAGTCGCTGTCCCCACGGATCATCGGCGTTGACGATGCCACGCAAGGAATGATCAGGGGTGAAGAGCAACCGCTTTGCTTGGTAGTAGGCCTCCATCGTCCCGTGATAGTCGAGATGGTCGTGGCTCAGATTGGTAAATACCGCCACATCGAAATGGACCCCGTCCACTCGAGCCTGCACGAGCGCGTGGCTGCTCACCTCCATTGCCACTGCATGGCGCCGACCATCTGAACGCTGCCGGTCGCGCACACCCGCCAACACACGTTGGACCTCCGTCGCTTCCGGTGTCGTCCGAGCCCCGGAGAGAGTGCCCATGACGTTGGTCGGCATGCCCGCCGCCTCAAGGAGATCACCCAGAATCTGCGTCACTGTCGTCTTCCCGTTGGTGCCGGTGACGCCGACCGTGAGTAGGTCGCGAGCCGGGTGGCCGTAGAAGGCTGCGGCCAGACGAGCCATGACCGGACGCGCCGTCCCGGGAGCAATCCGACTCTGGACGACCGGCTGATCCAGCAGCTCAGGAATGAAGTGCTCGCACAGCAGTCCGACGGCACCGCGGTCAACCGCTTCTGCTGCATGATCGTGACCGTCAGAGAGCAATCCGGGGACGCAGCAGAACAGATCGCCCGGAACGACTCGACGACTGTCGTGGGCAATGCCGCTTATGTCGACCGTGGCAGGGTCCCCCGCTGATTCAATCACCTCAATGTCATCGAAAAGGAGGTTCATCTGCACGGTTGGCATCGTTGCTGCGACGGCAAGGAAGGCACGGACATTCCGCATCGCCGACCGCCGGCTCCGTGATGGTATCGGGTCACGTGATGTCCTGGGCCTGGCTTGAGGTGGATTCAGTGGTTGATCCCGGCGCCGTGGCGGCCCCCGGCGTGGTGGGAATGTCATAGCGGTGAAGGGCATAGCTCATGATCTGGGAAAACACTGGAGCAGCCACCGTGCCACCGAAAATAGGGGTGGGTCGATCCAAGACGACAATGATCGAAAACGTCGGGTTCACCGCTGGAGCGAAACCGACGAACGAGGCCATGTACGCCCCGGCGACATAGGAATCTTTCCCCTGGGTCGGAATCTGCGCTGTCCCAGTTTTCCCAGCCACCGTGTAGCCCGGAACGGTAGCGCTGCTTCCGGTCCCAGATGCCACCACCTGCTCAAGCATGGCGGTGAGTTCGGAATCCACCGAAGGTGTAAATGCCTCATGAGTTGGGGAAGGTGCCGTCTTGGTCACCGTTCCGTCAGGGGCGATATTCGCCTCCACCAACTTGGGCTGGACAAAGACACCCCCATTGGCAACGGCGTTGTAGGCGTCGAGCACCTGGAGCGCGTTCACCGCGTCGACCTGACCGATAGGCAAGGACACGTAGTCAGTTGGCTCCCATTGGGCAGATGTGGCCAAAATGCCCGGTGATTCGCCGGGGAAATCCAAACCGGTATAGGAACCGAATCCCAAGTTGTGCACTTGGTTCAAAAGGCGTTGTTCGCCGACGTCTTCGGCGATCTCTGAGGTCCCGATGTTGGAGGACTGCGCCAGAATCTGGGTCGCCGTCAGCGACTCGGTCGGGTGAGTCTCGGCATCGTGAAAGGTCGAACCGTCGAGCCTTATCTGGTCGGGCACGGTGAATTCGGAGTTCGGATTAATCAACCCTTCTTCAAGGGCAGCCGAGAATGTGACCAGCTTGAATACTGAACCCGGTTCATAGACCTGCGTGACGGCGAGATTGCTCTGTGCCTCATTCACCGCATCACTCGGACCGATCGGAATCACTCCACCAGTACTCGTCACCTTTGGAGCGGTGGCAGCCACTGGCGCATTCGGGTGGGTCGACACGAGGCTGGCCATCGACAGGATTTGACCGGTCTTTACGTCTTCGACAATGGCCGTGCCACTTTGGGCTTGCGACGTTTCAATTGCACTGGCGAGCGCTTGTTCCGACTCGTATTGCAACTGAGAATCGAGCGTGAGCTCAAGCCCGGTTCCTGGAGTGGCAGATACATTGTCGGTGACCGGAGATTGTGGAAGCGCCACTCCTGACGGAGAGGCCAGAAGGGTCGTCTTGCTCGGACTACCCGCCAGCTCCTTGTTGTGGGCGTACTCAATGCCGGCATCGCCCGCACCACTGGCATTGGTCGACCCGATAACCGGTGCCGCCAGTCCCCCATTGGGAACGATCCGCTTGGAATCAGGTGCCAGGGTGATCCCCGGGAACGTGTCGGTGGAAATTTTTCCGCCCACAGATTGCGAAATCTGCTTGGCCAGGACCACGTAGCCGGTATGGCGTTGCAACTGCGTATCGAGTGTGGCCACCGGGACCCCGAGCAATGGCGACAAGGCCTCGGCATAGCGCAAGG
>Ga0182030_10026914_pt1 | contig 10374 bp, 9 predicted proteins | sample 812S3MmetaG_FD_121299 | JGI IMG/M metagenome (GOLD analysis project Ga0182030, IMG submission 121299) | Permafrost microbial communities from Stordalen Mire, Sweden - 812S3M metaG (Illumina Assembly) | ecosystem: Environmental > Terrestrial > Soil > Wetlands > Permafrost | place: Sweden... | reverse complement strand
TACTCAGCCGGTTCAAAATAAACGTTGCCTCATTTTTGCTTTACCCGCCTCAATGAAATACGTCCGCTGGAAAACTGCTATACTCGGTTCACAACAACCAGTACCTTATTATGAACCAACAAATGAAACGCGCCTGCCTCTTTATAAGAGTAAGCACCGACAAGCAAGACTACCAACGCCAGATTCTCGAACTGAATGTATTCTGTAGACAGAAGAACATGGAGGTGGCGGAAACTATCGCTACCAAGATTACTGGCACCAAAACCTTTCAGGACCGCGAAGACCTGCAACTACTATTTAAGAGTGCGGCATCTAAAAAATTTGATAAGGTAGTGGTATCAGAAATCAGCCGTATTGGTCGGAACGCAAAAGATATCCGAAACACGATTGACTACCTACATTCAAAGAAGATTGCAATCGTGTTCCGAAATTTAGGTGGTTTGGAAAGCCTTGACGACCATGGCAACGAAAGTTTTGTGACCAACATTATTATTTCCATTTACTCCGAACTGGCGCAGGAAGAAAAACGAATCCTCTCTGAGCGCATTAAAAGCGGTCTGGTCAATGCCAGACACAAGGGTAAGCAGATAGGAAGGCCTGAAGGCAAGCAGGAAGATGAAGTCCTATTGAAAAAATATTCCCGTCTTGCTGCCGACCTGAGAAAAGGTTTATCACTCAGCCAGTGCCAGAAACTCCACGCTGTTTCCCGTAACACGGCTATTAAAGTCAAGCGCCTTACCTGCACTTAACCGAAGGGATACATAAAAAAGAGTTAGGCCAAGAGGAACTAAGTTCTGTTTTGATGGCAACGGGTTGAAATAATACTTTGAATGGTCTGCGCGCATAGCTATTTTTGCGCAAAATTGCCTACCTTTAAGACGCACGCAATATGGGGTTCACCGGAGGCTTACTACCTATCTATTTCTGTAGCCCGTACATTTCCTCTTTTTTTTACATCACAATCTTCCTTCTATCGGTTAATATTTAGGAAATTGTCAATGTCATTTTTCGCAACGTTGTAAGCAATAGAATTTTCCTTTTTCAACATGCATAAATAAACTGCTATTCTAACATTAATTTCGCTTCCTGTAGATCCACCTAATATTGCCTTTTTCAGTTCTACAAGATTTCCTTTAAGGTCATTTTCCAGCCATTTTGATTTTATACTTTCGATTAGCGTTTTGTTATCCATATCTAGTTAACTTTAGTTATTTGATTATTTGTGGTTCCACCCTTTTGAATTACAGCTTCAACACCTCCTCCGGAGCCGGGTGCACTACCTGGGGCAGACTCAGCTTCCCTAGTTATAAATTGCGCTCCAGGTTTTAAATTTGCTGTCTCAATAAAATCTGCGTTAGTAATATTATCAAGTGGTATACCATACTTTTGAGAATATGCTCCAGGATTCTCTAAAGGGTTCTCTAATGACCAAAATTGTGCCTGTTCTCCTGTGGTACTTATCCCTGACGTTCCAATTCGATATAGCTTTGCTCCATTATACACATTTTTAGCCGCCGATAATGCTTCAGGTGTGTACGTTTGGAATTTAGTGCCATAATCAGTCAAAACCCCTCCTCTAGAAAGGCCAATTATACCATCGGCTATAAGTAGCAAATTTAATAACACCGCCTCTTTTTGTTGAATTTGTTCAATGTTTATTTTCGATAACGCGTCTTTAATATTATTTGTATATATCCCTCCTTTCATAATGGCACTTAAAGCTCCCGGGGAAGTCAACGCCAATTTCCCTAAAGAAATAGCGTCATTGTCATTTTTTGTCAAAAAACCTAAGCCATACGTAGTGCTTGTTATTCCGGTTTTACTATTTGGATTGTTAGGATAAAACTGAGTAATATTTTCTGTCTCACTAGAAGTTCTTGTTTCCATATTATACATGGCTGTTTGAACATGATAGTAAAACTCATCAGGTCCAGCTTTTTTAATTATGTAAAAACTTCTACTCGAAGTGCCATACCCTGTTTGGGTATTTAAGGAAGAACTATGGATAAAATGAAATTCATCCTGACCATCAGGATCAATCATATTCGTTGGATTGTTTTTGACAGATTCATACGGAGAAAGCCAAGGTTTAAATACTCTATCGTGGCTTAACCATCTACCTATTCTTGAATCATATGCTCGGGCACCAAAATCGAGTTGATTTCCTGGCCCCTTCGCTTCGTCATCTCTTTCCTTCCCATTAAACCCAAATCTATACCCGTTGGCCGAGGCGGTATGTCTGCCGGGTTCTACCATCCCAAAGGGATAGTAATCCTGCGCACTTGCCACTTCTGGCTTATATAACGCAAACCCACCTAAAATATAAATCGGTATATGCCTGTCGGTAAGCGTAAGCAATACATTACCTAAATGGTTAGTAAACTCATATTGCTTCTGCCCGGCAGTAAAATAAGTTACACTATCGGTAAACGGATTGGTTGAGGTATCGTGCAAAGCATAATATGCAGTATCTCTTAAAGCAGTATCGCAAAGAACGATGTTGGCACCCAAGGTGCCTAAGCGGCTGCTACCATACATTACCAACTCATCAAGGCTAAAGGTATCGCGGTTAAGCCACTGGTAAGTGGCCATTATATTGCCCTGTGCATCGTGTACGTAATATGTATTAGTCCACCTGTGTAACGAATCTACAAAAACTTCTTTGGCTATTCTATTGCCATCAGGGCCGTAATGGAACTTAATGGTGTCACCGCCCGTTGTTTTAAGTGTGCCTTCAGGCCAACTTGAAACTCCGTATGAAGCGTTTGAGTCTCCCGGCTCAAACAACGAGCGGCATCGGCAAATTGAATGTTTGAGAACAACCTTTAGCTGAAGATGGCTGAGGGATTTTGACGTTGCAGATATTGCAAGATGTTTCGGTCGGGAGACCGAAACAATTCATTTAAACTTCCAGGTTGGCCCGAAGGCGCGCATGGAAGAACGGTGAACGTGTAACCCGGCTTGAGGGGAAAGTGCCTTTAAGATGGCTTATAATTGAAAACAGACGGTTACCACTGAAACCGTGTGGAAAGGGTTAAAGTGGTTGATAATGAGGCAAGTAATGAAAAATAGTGGAAACCGTGGGTAACCCTTTCCACTGTTCAGGGTTTCGCAGATCAGCCATAGCCCGCGCCAGAAAGAGGGATAAGTTCCAACAATTATATCCCCAAAGCAGCCGTAAACGAAGCGGCGGTCAGCATTTTCATATTGCCTTCGCCATCGTACAATTTACATGAAACCGTACCGGTAACAACGGTATAGGTATTCAAATTAGTGCCGCGGGTAAGAATAACCAGCGTGCTACCGTCCTGGTCGCCATGCGAGGTCCAGAGAACGCCGTTCTTATCGTGTAAAGTAATGTAAGCGCCATTGCCAGCGTTGTGGTTATCAGTAAGTGGATAAGCCGTAGGGTTAAGCAGGTTGTAATAATCAGACGATAAGGATGCTATAGGAGAAACAAAAACGCGCACAGCCAAGCTGCGTATTTCTACCGATGCATTGCTGGTAAGCGTTCCCTGGTTTGTTATTTTCATCCATTGCGAGCCGCTTTGATAATAAGCATCATTATCAAACCCCTGGCCGCCCTGGCTCTGCGCACTATCCGGGTCTACAAAAGCGTGGTAAGCATTGGCATTTCCTTCAAAACTTACAGGCTGGCCGTCAAAGTAACCCTTCATATAAACAGCCGAATCATTCGATATGGCAGATAGGGTTACCGGGGCGATAGTTTTTACCGCAGGTTCCTTTTTACAACCGTTGATAATCAGCATTGCAACCGTTAATAAAATGATAACGGAAAGTTGTGAGGTAGTTGCTTTTTTCATGGGCTTCAATTCATTAGTCAACGAATATACTCGATTTTACAATAGTTAGCAATATGTAAAACTCCCTTTAATCTCTGCAAAATAAGATAAGCCCCGGCCAAAATAATGGTGACTTATGTCATAGCCCTACTACTACAGGCTTAAAAATACCGGCAATACCAATCGGCAAACCTCGTTTTTAACGCTCATTGCGCTTTTACAATAATATAAGTTTCAACGCTTTAAGACACCGCTTTCCATATACTGTCACCCTGGGGCGGTGGGGCAACTATTTCTATTAATTGGTCGGTTGCAGGGTGTTTAAACTGAATTTTACGTGCGTGCAGGTGTATGCTGCCATCTGTATTTCCGCGCCGTGCGCCGTATTTTACATCGCCCTTAATAGGCCAACCCATTTTTGAGAGCTGCACCCTTATCTGGTGGTGCCGGCCGGTGTGCGGGTCTATTTCAAGCAAATGGTAATTATCAAGGCTTTTTATCCATTTATAATCCAGCTCGCACCGTAAACTTCCTTTTACCTCCTGCTCATAGGCGTGCGAAATGTTTTTCTGTTCGTTCTTTTTTAACCAGTGCAACAGGTGGCCTTCCAGCTTATCGGGCCTGTTGGCCACTACAGCCCAATAGGTCTTTTTTATCTCCTTTTCCCTGAACATTTCATTCAGCCTTTTCAGAGGCTTGCTTCTTTTGGCAAATATCACTACGCCGCTTACCGGGCGGTCAATACGGTGGGCAACCCCCAAAAATGCTTCTCCTTTTTTGTTGTACTTAACGCGCAGGTATTCCTTTATTATATCGTCAAGGCCAATGTTACCGGCCTTATCGCTTTGCACCATTAAACCTACCGGCTTATTAATAGCTATAATGTGGTTGTCCTCGTAAAGTATTTCCAGCTCGGAATAGTGCATCTTAAAAATTACGCCGTTTATAACGCGGGGCGCAAAAATACAAAAGTCCTTATCACATTGTGTGGGGGTATGGTAGCAGGGAGCATTCCCAATTGTCGTATAGATAAAATTTTCCCTTGTTTGCACCGGTCTCACCCCTTCCGTCCCCTAAAGGGGATACCAAAGCCGAATACTAATCCACCTTTCAGCAAAAAATGTATTCAATCATAACCATCATAACAAATCAGCGTCCCCTGCTTTTTATATTTTGCATTGCTGGCAGTTGGTATGCACCGTGCATAGCAAGCCGGGGCTACGGTCGAATTCCGCAGGCAGGTACTTATTTAAACCGGCGGTTACTTACCGTAAAAGATATTATTTCCGACATTTCTTTATCCAGCGCCTCATAGCCGTTCCTTTCGGTGTTAGCAATAATGGGCATTACCTGCAGCTTGTCAATTTGCCCTAACTCAAACAACTTCCAGCAATCCTGGCTTTCGGTATTGGTAACCGGCAGGTTTCCGTAGCAACGTAGTACATGTCTGCCGGTATCTTTATGCACGCCCAATGTAAAAGGTTCTACAATATGGTTTTCACCCTGGTTGTCGCTAAAGGCCACCACCAGCCTGGTTTCAATAGCTTTTGCAAGCCTGCGCATAATTGCCGTTTCCATAGATTTCGTTTGCAGATATTTTAATGATATAAGCCCGGGCGGCTATCTGTATCTTCTGCAATCCGAAGATAACAAGGATAATGCCCCGGTATTAACAGTATACAACAATCAGAATAAGATGGGGTATTTATACCCAAAAGCGGTGAACAGCACTAATTTTCGGGTAAGCAGCTCAAATTATACGTTGTACATTAGATTTGAAATTGTTATAGGTTTGGCTAAATTGAGCCGTCCATTAAAGCAGTTGGCTTTTAAGGTCACATATATTATATTTAATTATGGTGCAAACGTCAGACCTTCTGACCATCCAGAAATTTATTTATCTCCTCGATGATTTTCATTATCAGGAGTACACTACGTATTTAACGGATATAAAAGCACACCTGCCCCTTAAACTTTCGCAGCATATCCGTAAAAAGCTACCGGGCTTTGATAACCACGAGGGGCTTTGTAAAAAAATATACGGCGGCTACGAAAAAAATGACCGCCTCAATTTTAACCAGCTGGCCTCCTACTCCTTTAAGCTGTCCTCTAACCTGGCTATTAATTATCCCTCTTATTTATCGCCCAACTATTCGCTTTTACAGCGCCTGATTAACACCGGCGATATTGAACCGGCCAACTTTTTAGGCAAGGTACTACTTGACATTGCCGAAAAAACTGAAGACCACTCCACCCGTATTTTTGTGCTTAAATTTTTTATTCAGCAGGCTTTTTTAATGAAGGATAATGCAGTGGGCGTAAAGTTTACCCATGCTTTAGATGAGGCTTATGAGTACGAAAAAATATGCAACGATATTCTGAGCGCCCTCAGGCTGCATTTGAATATTGCCCTCAACCCGGCAGTGGCGCCTGAAAAGCTGGAGGAGTACAAACAACTTTTTAAAAGTTACCACGGCCACCCTTCTTCAACCGTCCGGTTGCTTGGCAAGTATGCATATATATACACCATTTACTACCACGATTCGGAACAGTTTAAAGATGAGTCAACCTCTAAATTGCTGGAAGATCTGGATAAAGATATTGACAATAACCCGCATGTTGTTTTCCCTTTTGCCTTCGACCTCAAAAGCAATTTCAACTTCTACAAACTCAACAAGCTTAATTTTCTGGATGTTGACCTGAACAGTAAAGAGAGCCGCAAAGAATTTGAAGAGTTGCGTAAACACTACAGCTCGGTAAAGTTCTGGAACAGCTATCTCAACATTCCTGAAATGTTTGCTATGGCGCTTAAAACCTCTGTATATCTGAACATGTACCACCACCTGGTGCACCGCTCAGATTACTATAACATAATACCGGCGGAAGAATTGAAGGAAATAAACGGCCTGGCCGCCAAATGCAAAGAAATGCTGAGCAATAAGGGCCTCGAAAAATATTATAAAAACGACCTGATTAACCTGGAACTGGTTTATAGCGGCCTGCTCATTTTATCAGGTGGAAACGGAGTTAAAAAGGGGGCCGAAGAACTGGAGTCCATGCTCATTTCATATCAACAAATTAATCTGGCAGGTACTGCCGATAGCATTTTCCTGTTTTTAATGATTGCTTATTTCTCTATGCGGGCTTACGATAAATGTGCCTCTACATTTAAAAGGTTTATCAGAATAACCAAAGGAAAGCCGGTATACGAGGATAATACACTCGAAATTCACGCCTGTTATTACCTGTCGCAATGGCTGCTTAATAAAAACAAGCAGTATTTGCTTAAACTGAAAGCCACCTACGAAAAGGCCGTTCAAACCAACCCACAATCGGTACAGGTAAAGGCTATCGAGGAATATGTAAGCTATTTTGGTTTGCCTATAGATTTATAGACTTTGCTGACATTCCGCGGCAGCTACTTCATCATTTTACCGACAAAAAATTTATTTAAATGGGATAGGCACAATGTCGTTGACTTAGTCGCGCCATTATGCAAGATGACAACATGCGGCCCCGGATGGGCAATGCCATTAAGTTAAGGAAATCCTGACCTCGGAGAGGTCATATATTTATAGCAACAAGAGGGAAAGAACCATACGACTCCAGAGGAGTCGCATAAGAATTAGCTTAACATAACAGCGTTGCCCATCCAGGGTCGCACTTTGGCGCAGAAAAGGGGACCATACTTTTTGTTAAGTCAATGATATTGGGAATAGACATGCCTGTTAGGCAAAAAAATAAGGGTGAAGTAGTTAGGATACTTCACCCTTCTGACTTGACTTAAAACCAATGAGGTTATCAGCAAGCGGCTGTTATTTAAGTTACGTCCTGCTCTGACTCAAGGAGAGGACTAAAGCTTTTTCATAGCTTTGACACGAAGCGGGATGAAATAGCCGGATTGAACATTTTTGACTCTGGCAATCACTCTCAAATAACAACGCAACGAAGTTAACGAGAGAAAATTCACCTTTTCATAGCGATAAGCCTTTCAAAATAAGATAACGAAACCCAACGCTCTGCCCGATGCCATATACAACAAATAAGATGTCAGGTAGTTATGCAAATTTTCAATCTAATTGTGACAACATACATTTATGACGTTGGGTTAATTAATAAGATAGCCAGTACCAAAACACACGTTTAAATAATATAGCATTTTATACTCCTCTGTTTTAAAGCACCATATATTATAGGTATTAGTGCACAATCTCTAAAATGCTGATTTGTTTCCGGTCAGTTTCAATATGAATATTCCTTGCAATCTCCTCTTTAAGCTCCTCCAACAACTTTTTCCGGGGAAAATTATACGAAGTAACCAGGCTTATTTCGCGCACGGGCTTTGGATTGGCAAATTCGCGCACATTGCTTTTCTGACTGGGTTTAAGATGCCGGGTAGCCAGGTAGGGAATAATAGTTATACCCTCATGCCGGTCAATCAGGTTTATCAGCGTTTCAATACTTCCGGCCTCATAATGCAGGTTCTCGGTTTCGGTTTGCTGTTTTTTTAATTCGCATAAATTGTAAACCTGGTTACGCAGGCAATGCCCTTCCTCCAGCAACCACAGGTGGTGCAGGTCAATTTCGCGGGGTAGCAGATATCTTTTTTTCGGCAGCTTTTCACTACGCGAGGCGTATACAAAAAGTTCTTCATTAAAAAGGGGATACTCGCTTATCTTCTGTTCATGTAAGGGGGTAGCCAACAAACCCATGTCCAGCTCCCCGGCTTTCAGTTTCGCAATAATCTCATTGGTTATCATTTCCCTGATAAATATTTTTAACCGGGGGTGTTTCCGGGTAAAGGACTTTAAAAACAACGGCAGCAGGTACGGGGCCAGCGTGGGTATAATACCTAAATGCAGTTCGCCGGCCAGTTCGCCTTTTAGCTCTTTTGCAAACTCCTGCAGGTGATGTGCCTCAGCCAGTACTTTGCGCGCCCGCCTTATTACCTCCTCGCCCTCGCGGGTGGGCACTACGGGTTTTTTGCCGCGGTCAAATATTTTTATGCCCAGTTCATCTTCCAGTTTCTTCAGCATCATGCTTAAAGTGGGCTGGGTAACAAAACTCTTTTCCGCCGCCAAAGCAAACTGCCGGTAATTATCAACCGCCAATACATACTCTAATTGTTGTAGTGTCATTTTACAGCTATTAATAATACAGTCCACATCCTGGCCCCCTCCAAAGGAGAAGGACTTGCAACCCTCTCCTTCGGAGAGGGCAGGGTGAGGAATCCATAGATAAAATCTATGTAAATATAGAAATTATCATTTTACTTTATCAGCTACCAATATTACATTGCAGAGCGATGAGCGCATTGTATTACTCTTTTGCTAAACCCAGGGCATCAATTTAATGTCATTCGAAAAACACATGGCGTTGATATAAATACTTTACCGGCTTCATTAAAGCACGGGCCGGCCCACGTTATTGCTTAATTTAGTTAGGAATGGAGGAATGTTTCCCCCCACAGGGGCACCCAGGGTTGGGCGTCCCTTTTTTTGTGTTTAACCGGGCTAAGCGCATTGACGGATCAAATATTTTCGTCCATCTGTTTGGTACGAACCACAATTCTTCCTTTTAAAAAAGCATGCAGCTTTTTATAGTTTGTACCCAAAAGTTTAGTTGTCGGAGTTTTATTCATTACTATTCGGGCGTGTAAAGTATAATCAGCTATTTGCACAGAAAGCTGATTGATTGAGTTTATTATTTGTAAAGCCGCATGTTCCAAGTCACTGCCCTTTAATTCGATAAACCTGGCAGTTTTATCAGTGCATCCAATCAATAAGTAATCACATTTATTGCCAGCAACAATCAAATAGCCATCTATCCTGAATAAATTGAAATTTTTAGGAGTATTATTTGCCCCGACATATTTCGGAAAAGCATGCCCCCTGTCAACCACCACAATTATGCTTCGGTTATAAGAGTTATTCCATTCAGACAAATTTGGATCAAAAGGATTGCAGCTCATTTTTGAAATTCTATTTCAGAGATTTTATCAAACTCCGCATTGATAATGCTTGAGGCAGGAATATCTATTTCTTCGTTTCTTATTGCCTTCAACTCACTATCTAAGATATTTCTTATGGTTCCATTCTCAACAAAATAAACTCCTAGTCTCTTGTAATTAAGCCATAGAAGAGGGTCTATTATTTGGCCTACTGCCTCTTTATTTTTTTGACCAATAATTTGTGCATATAACAAATTATTTATGGCTGCTAAAATATAAGGACTATGGGTAGTTATAACAACCTTATTGTCCGTATGGTTAGCAAATAAAGCAATTAAATCCACTATCAATTTTTGAGATTCCGGAAAGAGATGTGCTTCCGGCTCTTCAATAAATAATTGCGACTGCATTGCATAATACACTCTTTCAATAATAACTAATAATATCCATACAGATTCTTGCTGCCCGGAAGATGCGTATTGCAGGAGAATGTTAACACCATCTTTAGTTACAATACTATCTAACCCATCCTTTGAAGAATAGGAACCTTTAAGAATTTGTGATAATAAACTTTGCGCCGCTTTAATTATTGGCGAAATATTAACCGTATTACCCAAGAAC
>Ga0182030_10026913_pt1 | contig 10375 bp, 15 predicted proteins | sample 812S3MmetaG_FD_121299 | JGI IMG/M metagenome (GOLD analysis project Ga0182030, IMG submission 121299) | Permafrost microbial communities from Stordalen Mire, Sweden - 812S3M metaG (Illumina Assembly) | ecosystem: Environmental > Terrestrial > Soil > Wetlands > Permafrost | place: Sweden... | reverse complement strand
TTTTTTTCAATTACAAGTTGGGTATATAAAAAAGAAAAACGCCCCCATCTGCCCGCCGCCCACCAAAAAAAACTCCCCCAAAAAAAAAACCCCCCCCCCCCCCCCCCCCCCCCACAATGTTCCAAGAAGAGTAATTCCGCCTAGGTCCTTCAACAATCATCACGCCTCACGATTAAGCGAACTTTCCAAAAGGGGCAACCAAAGACCCTTCAAATCACCAAAAGTCCCCCGCAAACCAAAAATGGTGATGCGAGAAGGAAAAAAGGAAAGAAAGAAAAAAAGAAATAAAAAACTCGAAAAATACGAGATTTCTTCCATTGGGCTTTATCTCTTCATTTAAAGAGCCTTCTCCCAAGTTCCATCTTGTGGGATCTACTAACTCGTTTCAACTTTAAAGTATCATTATACGAGATTTCGGTGGTAGCGTTAGTTCCCGTATTGGTGTGCGTATACGGGGGCGCAGTTGTGTAGCTCCGAAGTGGTGTTCGAGCTGGTCTCAGACCGGCTGAGCCAGGTTGTTGTTAGGAGAAAATTGCTTATTTGAATTTATATCAGTATCGGCGAGTTCAGGGGGAATGCGCGGCTGTACGCGTGGGATAGGTTTTAGCGCGTTTTGCTGAGGGAAGTCGAGTTTGGGGATGCGTTACGTTGCTCATGTTGACGAAGAGTCGGGATGATCAGAGATTCATTATTTTGTCAGGATGTGTACAGCTTTGTCGAGTCATTGTCCGTGTATCCAAGGAGCTTTATCAGCTTTATGAGTATGGCAAACTTCATGTATGGTCATCCTTTTACTCCAGTCATATACATTGATGACATATTTACAGCACATTGTCACTTGTCACATTCTCGAGAAGTATATCATGGTGCTTCGATACTGGAATATCTTCGAAGAATCAGACATCATGCCGCCTTTTATTCAAGCAGCTCGAGCCAGATTTCGAAAGTGTGCAGAGAATTTTGCGAAATGGTTACTCATTTGCTGTGGACTGCGTGGAATTCTTCGCCAACGGAGCGATGAAATACTTATCGGTATGTTTTCTGATACCGTGCGACCTGCAGTATCAACCCGAGGGGATCCTGTTCGAGGTCAGACTACCAATTCAGCATCGACAGAAAGAGTGCCGACTGAACGCTGGGAAATTGGGGATAACAATAGAACCTATCTAGAGGGTCTAGTTCCTATTCCAGATTCTGGCACTGAAGAGAATGGTCGCCTTCCCCGAAATTCCGGTGTTGTTAGACCACAATCTTTCCCCCCATCACAGCAACCAAGGCCTTACAACCCGCCCAGCGCATCTGAAGAGTTCGCTCTTCCCTTCGAGGTCGAGCTCGTGGTAGGCCCTATCCCTGGATCTCAATACCCCAGGCACCGACACATAATACCAGAAACCTATGTCATGATGATTGATTCTAAGATCAGCTACGAAACTTTAGTCGATAAAATACAATCGGCAGTCACGAGCGTACAGAGTAGGGGCCGCACTGTTTATAGGTTCAGGGACGAAAGGGTTGAGCTTAGAAAGGTCGAGTCGTTGTTGTTGAAATGGTCACGATGGACGAAATCCAGCGCCGCTGTTCCGAATGGGTTTGCACTGAGCTGCAGTACGATAGTCATTGATTCAGAGAATTGCGCTGCGGTGTTGGATTTGGTGAAGAAGAGGAATGGTAGGGATACTATTGTGGTCAGGGTCCTTCCATCTCATGATATCCCTTTAATACTTGATGGTTCGGAAAGAGATACTATCTCAGCTGCGATACCTATGAGGGAGTGAAAAGTGGGAAGACTTGTAATGGGAGTATTGGTAGGGAAGGAGGGATTTCGTATGGGTCATGACCAATTTTGATTAATGGAATCTTTAAGCACAGTCCAGTCGTTCTTTCTCAAAATCTGGATGTTCTGTATTTTGCAGACCATGATGGTTACCCTCCTTAAGAACCAAGTTGGAAAGAGCCAGTCAAGTGAACTCGTAGCTACTCAAAATCCAAGCAGATTCTCTCCCCTTTCACCTTATTCTCTTCTTCTTCATCTTTCATCAACAATCAGGACATACTTAGGCATTCTCAAATCTCACATTCATTGCATCAATTGCTCCAGAGCATTAATCCTTATAATTAATCCTCACACAATCTAGCTTCTGTCATTCAAGCATGAATACAGCTGGGGATTCCCAACCAGACCAGACAGCTTCCGGCAACGAAAACGGCGCAAACAATAGAGACTCCCAAGGCAGAGTCCGCAAATTCTTTCAAGGTATCGGCAAGAAAGTTGCCAAAGTTTTTCTTCCTCGCACTCCTAAGCAGCGACCCAGGCAGCCCTCGCCTCTCAGATTACCCTCACCCGCCAGACCTTTCAACTCCCAACCGGGGAATATTTACAATAACCCGACTACTGAATACAAAGCAATTACAACTACCGAATACAAAACAGACTCGACCACGGAATACACAGAAGATCCGACTACTGAACGCAAAATAGAACTGTTCCCAGCGAATCCTAATCCCACAGGACGACTTGCAGGTGGAAGGTCTCGGTCTCAATCATCCTCCTCTTCTGGTATAAGTGCACTTTTTTCTCGGGCACACGTGAAAGGCAGGCAGTTAAGACTTGACCCTAGATAATAATGGCACACTGTCAAAGACCACTTGGCCCAATCGTAGAGGTTGACGAATCCGAGCCGGAAGCTCAGTCCGACCATCATTCGGTAGCTCAGTCGGACAACCAAGGGAGATTTCATTCCGTAGATCTAAATCGGCCTCGTTCAACAAGTGAAAGCGAGGCTCTCTCAGATCACGATTTGGCAATGCTGAACGGCATTGTCCCTATAGATCTTACAAATCATTCTGTAACTTCAAGTGCCGTCTCTCTGCAATACAGACAATTAATTGCCAGATTAGAAGGCCGCTCAAAAGAGACACCCTCCAAGGAAAGTTGGCACTTGCGGAATAGGGGAAGTCAAGCTATGAGTCTCAACCAAGATCAGATACAACTTCGGAAAGATCGAGCAGGCGATCGAGCAGGCAATCGAGCTTCTACGCCTCTTCTAGATGGTCACCGAAATCTTGTTGAGAACCAGTCTCCAAATCAACCTTCTAGACCTCTTCCAGGAGGAATGCGGAGACAGCCTCGGAGTCCTTACAATCAAGCCTCTACGCCCCTTCTGGATGAAGCTCGACTAGATCTTTGGGGAAATCAACCTCTATATCAGGATCCTACGCCACTTCCCATCGGTATGCAAGAACGGCTCTATCAATCCTTGGAAGAGCCTAAAGTTCGACTTACGCCAGAAGAACGTCAAGCTATAAAGCTCGTCGGGCGCAACAGGAAATTAGGGACAATCTACGGCAAGTCATACAGAGCTGAAGATCTCGGGTTTACTGGCGATCCTGATCCATCAGATACAACTGATCATCGATGTAAGATGCCTGTATCTTTTGGCTGGGAAAGCAGCGTCAAGGTCAAAGCAATTTCCTACCAAGCTCAGGATTTGTATTTCATGACGGGTGCACTTCTTCTTGATAAGGATATGTGGAGGAACCCCAACAGCAAAGTAATTGTAGTTACTACTGAAGCTACACAAGAGGTTAGCTCAGACCAGACAGAACAGACAAGGCGGCTTCGAGGGGAGATTAATGCTGTGATTTCCACAGGATATAACGCTAGGACCGAACCTAAGGTCAATCAGGATGGAATTGGTCGATCTGACTCTCGTGAACGGCGGAACTTTCAACGGAAGAGCATGTCGAAGTCAGACCGTGTGTTTGATGAGGATAGTTTATGGTTATAGTGTTATGTGGATACTTGGAGAAGCTATGACTGATTCTCTGGAGATCTTGTAGGTATCACTATGTGCTAGAGCTATGGAGATGGTTGGAGATGGAAATCATTGTTAGACTCCGCAGATAGAGGATTTGAGTCATGTCAGATAGCGTATCAGTAACTCAATGACAGCGTATATCACTTACCAATATTTGACTTCAATGAAAAACGAGATATTATTCAGAGAAAATAGCCTCGCAAACAGGCCTCGTACTCGATTTAATAATGTCTTCCCCTTGTCTGCATTCAAGTACCTGTAATCCAAGCAAATCACCCCCGTTTGGTTACAAGGCAGAATGAGCACCTTCGATATCATACTGAGTATTCTAGAGCTCATACATCATTGTCTTCAAGTCATCCTCCCGTCGCCATCACCGCTTCATCCAGAGTTCAGACCTCAGACTCGGAGAGAAATAAGACCGCAGAATCCCGACACACAAAATGGGATGGGTGATGAGGATCGAGAGGAGTTGAGACTTCTAGATGGGAATGTGAAATCCGAAGGGAATTCAAGAGCCGAATACGGCTCGTGTGAAGTGGCGGAAGGGAGTATCAAGAGGTGAAGTGCTGGCTTATTTTCAGATAGCGGTCACTGTCAGCGTATATCAATCGTCATGACGAACTGAGCCCGGGTAATAGAAAAATATCAGATGCCCTGAAGCAATAGCAATTTATTAAAGAGTACCAATTCACATTTGCTCAAACTCCCACGATAGAAAATCAGTCATAAACAGCAAACTAGCTGCGTTCAAGACTCGATTTTGTGATTCTTCTCGCATTTTATCTTTGTTAAGATACATCTCACCATGCCTTCCCGTCCAATTCTGTACCTCTTCCTCACTAAAATATAATCAATGGAACAGCAAAGTGTCTGGGCCACCACTGGACTACCAGAGATATTATTGAAGAGGATAGATAGATGTGAGAGGCAAGCTGCTCGGATATCAAGAAATACAGGGATGGGAGGACATTGATAGAACAGGAAAAGGGGAATGAATGGTTACAGTCTTGTGAATAATACTTGATTCATGAACGTTTGAATGCAGAAAAAGGAAATACAAAGCTAGTTATTCATGCGCCGCTAAATATCAAATCCATGGTATTCCTGCGAATGCTTCCTTTTCCACAGTGCCCCTACTCCGAAAACCAATGCAAAATCCCCAGACTCCATTCTATACAAAACCCATAATCTAATCATGACATGACAGTATTCGTCACCCCCTGCAAAGGCTCTACGATGTTCCTCGCATAACCTTCCGCCTCTGCCTCAACATTCGCTATGTTAATCCTATTTCCCAATGCATTCCTAACCCCCTCCATAACCTCCGGGTCCTCCATCGCTTGCTGCACCATCCCAACCTCACGAATCCAGTAATCCTGTTTCTTATCCCTGAGTTCCGCATCCCGGGACACCGTGTTCTGGAGTAAACCAATATATTGCAATTTGTTCCTCGTTATTTCAATGGTCCTCGTAGTATTTTCTACACGTTCGGCCGGGGAGGGAAGAGTTACGAAGGCACGGTTTGTGGACGAGAGGTACAACAGCCAGCCTATCATGCCGTCTATACCCGCAAGTAACAAAAACCTATAACCCCGCATTCTCCAGAAAAATGTATCGATCTCTTCAAGGCGTGTGGCTTTGGCGTTCCCTTGTTTGTTGTAGGAACTTACGACGTAGATATCTGCGATCATCACAGCTAGCGCAGCGTAAGTAGCTGTCGTTCTCCAGATCGCGCCTTCTTTGCCTGTGAAGAGGCCTGAGGTTACGAGGGCGAGAACGCAGAGGTTGAAGAGATGCGGTGCCGTGATTGAGGGGAGTGCATAGTAGACGAAGGACTGCGGGTTTTCGGCATTGCAGAACCCGCAGTCGCGGATGACATCTGGACCGAATTGGAAGTATAGGAGACGAGAGTCTAGGGATGCAATTTTAGAGCGGAGGGCTTCATCGGCAGCGGTGAGGCCTGGGCGGAGGGTCTGGATACGTTTGAAGAGGACGTCGGTGGGAATTTGGAGGCGGGAGCTGGTGAGGGTGAAGATGTTTTCGGGGGAGTAGAGGGTGGTGAGGAGGAAGCCGATGGCTGTTATGAGGAGTATGAGGAGGGCTCGTGATATGGGTGCGGGAATGGGCCGGATGGGTATTCCATGGTTGGAGGGCGCTGAGCGGACAGATTTGTAGTAGGATATTGCTTTGGGGAGGAGGATTGGTCCAAAGAATAAGAGGAGAGATTTGACACTGTGACACGTTAGTGAGGATGTTTTAGAGGGATTGAGAGCCACTTACGTGCCCCACGAGATTGCCATAATGTGTATGAAATACAGAATATCCCAGAGACAAAATTGTTTGTGTTTGAAGGAATGTTGATGGAGGACAGAAGTTCATAATCGAGTTCTGCCGGGCGGTGTCATCAGATCACGCTAGGTCGAGGCTGAGCTGCGAAGTATTTTTAGAAAATTTTGATCCTCCGTTCAAAGCAAACAAGTTGGATATTCTATGAAACTTACAACGAATTGCGATTACTCACGAACTGAGGTTGTAAATACTCACGTTACTCAATATCAAAGCTTTTAACGTCACCTCTACCATATTTAGTCTTCCTTCGTGCGCACGTCAATCTCTGACACAATCGTCTGAAATGTCGACGGCAGTTTCGAAGCTTTGGCGATCCTCTCTACCATGGTCACTCAGAGTCAAAAACAATGCCCAGATCAAGCCCAAGTACTCTGCCAAGAGTCATCTCACTCGTGTTGCAGGGTCTCAGCTTCGGCCATGAAAACCTTTGCGTCTTTTTGATGAGAGACATTCCTATTTCCATTCTCCCTATAATATGCATACAATTCGAGACAGAGATCATAGCTCTTTCCTTGATTTTTCTCCTACCTTCTCTCCGGAGACCTTCATTGGTTCTCCTCTTCCACTCTTACTTTTCTGTGACGTGCTTGCACCGAAACTCACAACCAGTGCAATTATGGCCACCAACGCATCGCTGACTAGCAAGATAATCGCCCCACATGCTAATGTCCACGCCTGTATACTGATGCTTCCCAACGGTGCCCGTGGGAATGATAATAACCACTCTGCGTAATATGGTACCCAGCCTTGTGGAATCCAGAACATAGGTTGCTTAGAGTACCAGAATTGTAGAAGCATTCGTAGCCCGTTCGTGCCTAACCATCGTAAGGCCGAGACTGCGCTATCAAAGGTCTTTCTTGTAGAATCAGAGGAAGATTCTAACGCTATTAGCATGGCTTTTGGCACAAACTGGACATATGTTGCACGTACTAGACTGCTCCAACTGCTCCAACACTTTGTCATGCTGTCTCCTCAACTTCGCCCATTTTGCGAACTCGTCTTGGGAGCTGGTCGCGTTGAGCTCAGTCCGTAATTTCATGAACTGCTTTTTCAGCTCTCGTTGTTCGGCGGACGCTTTGGAGTTAGAGAGCCGGTTGAACAGATTCCAGAGCTGAGATTCATTAGTTATTATCAGACTCTGGGCATTTAAAAGCGGCATCATACCAGGTTGTTAATCACTCCAGCTCCGATGGTGTTCACGAGATGGATGGCCAGTTGGAGGATGAAGACGACGACTAGGAGGGAAACCATCTTGGAGGGGCTGCTTTCGAGATGCAGCAGTCTTCCTTGGTCCGAAAATTCCTTTTAAACAAGGACAGATTTACTGGATGGTTTGGACTGATTTCATGAAAGGCTCAGATGGTTTTCAAGCAAACACCGAGCCTCAGAGGATTGGGTCGTGGTCCGTGCACACCACCTTTCAAAATCGCGAGGCTGAGAGTTGCACAGTTCCAGCCTTACAACAGCTTCTGGGCCGGTTGTGGATGAAGCAAATACATCTACATCATGTCGAGATCACTCGACCCGGATACGGCCACTATCATACAGGCTGATAGTTCGGAGCAGGTCTATGCGGATATTGTGAAAGCCCTCTCCTTTTCCGAATTATTGGAAATTGAAATTCTGGGGAAAAGTCATCCAATGCCGCCTGAGTGCAATGTTCTTGTGGATGGAAATAGCATAGCATTTTCAAAAGGCAAGCTTGTTCAAGCTTTCGTCATTGCCAGAAAAATCTTCTTCCGATGTCTCAAGGGTACCCAAGATGAGAACCAGCAGGAAATTCGGGATGCTACGGCTGTCATTTTATTATTGGATCCGGAACATCTCACTGCAGCCAATGCTAGAAAACGGATCATTCAGAAATACCAGAAGAAACAGGTTGGCAGGCTCGAGGATATCTTGAGATTGGAAATGATCTGGGTTAATAGCATGTTGACCTCACGGCTTCATCGACATACCAAATCTCCGACTCTATGGGGACACCGACGCTGGGTCCTTGAAATATGTCGCTCCATAGAGATGCCGCGAGATACTCAGAAAGATCTCAGCACTGTTGTCCTGGTTGCAGCAGAAAGGCACCCTCGAAACTATTATGCTTGGCTACACATGCGATGGTTGCTCCAGAAAAGTAATCCCATAGGCCTGGACTACTCGAAGCTGATTTCCACCGTCTTAGACTGGTGTCTAAGGCATCCTTATGACACATCCGGCTTTTCATTTCTGCTCTTTTGTCTCTCCCATCTCCCGGAGGGAGACCAATCTCGGATTGACGCCAATATAGCCACGTGTAGAGATGTCCTTGGTCTCGCGGTCTCCTTTCAGTGGACTCATGAATCGGTATGGGTGTTTTTGAGGACTTTGATAGCTTCTGGAGAGGTTTCTGAGGATCAGAAAAACACCTTCTTCAGCAGTATCGAGACGCTCCTCGGAGCTCAATCCGAAAACACCAAAGCACAAACTATTCTTCAGTCGGCGCGTGACTGGTGCCTCGAGAATGAGCGGGCCCCCTGAGGGGACCTGTGATCACGTGTCTCGCGGTAATCCGCCGCTGGACTCCTGTGGAGCTTTGTCTCAGATAACAGCGTTCCTATGAGCTGAGCTCAGAACATTGGGAGAAGCGCTCAAGATATCGAGTTCAAGCACCTTCTTAATGTTGCATTCATCGGCCAATATAATTTTGGATAATGACAAGGTCAAGGATGTTGGAAAATGAGCAATGTCGATTACAGAAGCGAGGGTCAGGGGTTATAAATATCCCTGAAGTGGTGGACACCACCGTCATCATGGCGCGCGGATGCAAAGAATTTCTTATTTTAAAAAAAATATGGTATTTTGAGAATGAGATGGGGCTAGGATGACTGCGGTTGTTCTCATGTTACGGTAATTGTGAGAAGAATGACGCTGAGACGTGTTATTGAGACGATGAAGTTGATATTTTATCTTCCGAGGTAATGCCTTTGGTAAAATTGGCGGTTGAAACATTGGAGGAAGACGATGTTACTGCTGTCTGGAACATGCGATGGCTCGTGGAAGTTTTGAACGAGAAACAGACGGTTATCGATAGTGAGGAGGCAAAACCTACCCACTGTTCTATTTTCAGCTCCGCAACACGAACTCGTACCGTACCAGACCATTACCCATAGTGTACTTGCAAAACCTCATCGTCGTATGTGCTGGAGTTGATGGTGATGGCGACCACCTCGATCTCGATGCATCTCGAACCACGTAAAAAGGACCTTGGAGAACATCAGAAAGGACCAATTAAACCGCCAAGCGCAGCGGATATTACTACTAATCTCAATTGATGCATTCACACTTGCCTCAACTTTGCCTAACGTGACAGATGCAAAGCTTTTGGTTGATTGCGCACGCTCGCAGATTGTGGCAGCCATTCTAACGAATGAACATGCAATGGCTTTTCGAAGTGGGCTCATGGGCTCATGGATATCTTCACCCAGTTCCATATTTTCGCCAATTGCATACGCTTTGGTGGGCTTCTTGCGATTATTCCGGCTTTCCGAATTATCCTCAGACCAGGGTTCCCGCCAAGCTGATTGTTCCAGAAGCGGATATTTTGGTGAACATGCTGAGAAGATTTCACATAAATAAAAATTAAACAAACGCATCTCATTGGACCCTTTTCTACGAGTCTCACTGTCCAACATGTGGGATTTTTCGCGGTAGCTAAGAGATAGATAGATAGATATTACATTTTTGGTTAGTCACATAGTATACCTTAACTTTTATGATCCCGTTGACGGTGTTGGTTTCATGGCTCTCACCTTGCCCTTGTTGGGGATTGGTGCATGGACTTGCATCTTGGAATCCTGAAATGGTCCAACGAAACGGTGTGTTATCAGGGACTTGGAATTTGGAAAACCGGACCCCCCCAAGGAGTTGTGCCCTGTTCCCCGACTTGTAGAAGAAAACAAAAAGATGCAAAGAAATGAAAATCTTTCAGAAGATGAAGATGTTGATCTAACTGAACTGTACTGTGATGAACTCCTTTCTCTTTCTCTTCCTCTTTCTCTTCCTCTTTCTGTTCCTCTCTCTCTCTCTCCCCCCTTCATCTCGGCGGCCCACATAAAGATGATGGATGATCTTTATGAGAGTTTGATTATGTTCGCGTCGTCTTGATAGAAGCAAATAACCAAATGTCCCAGGTTCCTTGCTTAGATTCTCCGATGGAGCTTAGCAGCATTGGC
>Ga0182030_10026912_pt1 | contig 10375 bp, 6 predicted proteins | sample 812S3MmetaG_FD_121299 | JGI IMG/M metagenome (GOLD analysis project Ga0182030, IMG submission 121299) | Permafrost microbial communities from Stordalen Mire, Sweden - 812S3M metaG (Illumina Assembly) | ecosystem: Environmental > Terrestrial > Soil > Wetlands > Permafrost | place: Sweden... | reverse complement strand
TTCCACGGCGAAGGACACGGTGAGTGGGCTCGGCTCGGGCGTAGTCGAACCCGCCCGAATCAGGTCGGCTGCGGGTGAAATCCTGCGCATCTGGGATGAACATCGTGGGCGATCGCACGTGGTGCCGCCCCCTCCCGGGCCATCGCCCAAGTGTTGCTGCCTTGGCGGGAGTGTACATCCGGGCCACTCCTTGAGGTCTGTTAGTCCGTGCCCTCGGGGTGGTGACCAACGGGCTCCAGCTCCTCAGAGGCGGCGCACGTAGTCCTCGATGCCGGTCGCCTCGAACGAGCATGTTTTTTGACTCGTACCATTTCTGGTACCACCCCGAATTAGAATCCCCGGGAGGTCCCCGACCCTGACCAAGAGGGGTAGGTGATTTTCCTATCTTAATCTAAGGCTCAACTGTAGGTTGAGGTCGAGGGTAAGGGTCAGGGTCAGGGTAAGGTTGACGGTTAGACGCTGGTGTGGGCGTTCGCAGGGGCGAGTCGGGCCGTCACGCGGCGTCGAGTGGTGGCATGCTTGCCAGAGTGACCGAACCCGTACGCAACCCGCATGCCGGCCTGCCGTTCTCCGACGATGACGCCGCCATCGCGGCCGCGCTGGCCGATGTCAGCATCCCGGCCCTCCTGTGCTCGCTGGTGCACATGACCGGGGATCCCGCCTGGGTCCGCGGCCCCCACCAGCCGGCGTACGCCACGTCGGTGGACTTCCAGGGGGGTATGTCCGAGGCCGACTGCGCCGAGGTGCGGCGGTTGGCGCTCCCTGCCATCGGGGCCTTTCGTGACGCCGGCTGTGTTCCTCATGTGCTCTCGGAGGACGTGCTCGCAGAGTTGATGGAGTTCATGGCTCGTCAGCCCGTCGAGGGCACGATGCGAGCGATGTTTCACCAGGAGCTTCAGTTCGACGGTGTCGATACCAGGGCGATCACGTGGGGTGACGAGATCCCCGAGGCCGTCCGCGCCGTCTCTCCGGTGGTGGTGATCGGTGCCGGAGAGTCCGGCCTCCTCGCCGGCATCCGCTTGGCCCAGGCCGGCCTCCCCTTCACGATCGTCGAGAAGAACGCGGGACCGGGCGGCACCTGGTGGGAGAACCGCTATCCGGGAGCGCGCGTCGATGTCGGCAGCCACCATTACTGCTACTCCTTCGAGCCCGCCGACCACTGGACCGAGTATTTCTGCCAGCAGCCGGAGCTGCGTCGCTATTTCGAGAGCGTGCTGGCCAAGTACCAGCTGGCGCGCCACTGTCGTTTCAACACCGAGGTGGTCGAGGCGAGATGGGATGAAGGGAGCGGCCGCTGGGCGGTCAAGGTTCGGACGCCCGAGGGGACGGAAGAGACGTTGGACGCCCGCTTTGTGATCAGCGCCGTCGGTTCCCTCAACCTGCCGAAAATGCCGGCGATTCCCGGGATGGACTCCTTCGAGGGGCCGTCGTTCCATTCGGCGCGCTGGCCCGACGACCTCGACATCACGGGTTCGCGCTTCGCACTCGTCGGCGCCGGTGCCACCGGGTTCCAGATCGCCCCGACCATCGCCGAGCGTGTCTCGCACCTCACCATCTTCCAGCGCACGCCACAGTGGATCATCCACAACCCCGCCTACCACGCCAAGGTGCCCGAGGGGGATGCCTGGGCCATGCGCCACCTCCCGTTCTACGGGCGATGGTTCCGCTTCATCATGATGTACCCGGGTATCGGGTTGGGCACCGAGCGCTACCGCAGCGACCCCGACTACGACGATGGCTCGGGTTGGGCGATCAACGAGTCCAATGCCGGGCGGAGGGCGTTGATGACGGAGTGGATCTCATCGTTGCTCGAGGGACGCCCCGACCTGATCGAGAAGTCGATTCCCAACTACCCGGCCGCTGGTAAGCGCATGCTGCAGGACAACGGTTCGTGGTTGAACTGTCTGAAACGGCCTGACGTCGAACTGGTGAACACGGCTATCGACCACGTCGTTGCCGACGGGATCGTCACGGTGGACGGGACCTTTTACGCCGCCGATGTGATCTGTTACGCCACCGGGTTCCGGCACAACGAGTTCCTGGCGCCCATGTCCATCTTCGGCCGTAACGGCACTTCTCTGCGGGAGCAATGGGGCGACGAACCGTCGGCCTATCTCGGTATCACGGTCCCGAATTTCCCGAACCTCTTCTGCCTCTACGGGCCCGGGACGAATCTGGCCCACGGGGCCAGCTTGTTCTTTCACTCGGAATGCCAGATGAACTTCACCATGGACGCCATTCGGCAGGTGCTCGCGTCGGGCATGCGCACCATCGAGGTCCGCAAGGACGTGCACGACGAGTATGTCGAGCGCCATCAGGCGGAGATCAGCCAGCTGGTGTGGTCGCATCCCTCCATCACGCACAGTCACTACAAGAACCCGGCCGGCAAGATCTTCACTCTTTCGCCCTGGAAGATGGAGACGTACTGGGACTGGACGCGGTTCGCAGACATGGAGGACTTCATCCTCACGTCGTGAACAGAAACGCCCCGCCATGACGACGTTCCCCTCAGACCCGCGATCCCGAGCGAGCTGTCGGCACCGGTCGATGTGGTGGGCGCACTCGCCGGCTCGGTGCCGGCGTCCGGTCCTCTCGACGGCTGGGCCACCGCGCCGGGCGCAGGGGGCGGGTCATCGAGGAAGTCGGCGGTCGGCACGAAGAACAGGCCTCCGGTGACCGCGGTCGAAAAATCGAGTATCCGGTCGTAGTTCCCCGGGGGATCGCCGATGAACATGTTCTGGAGCATCTGCTCGGTCACACTCGGCGTGGCCGCGTACCCGATGAAGTACGTGCCGAACTCGCCCCGGCCGACCGTCCCGAACGCCATGTTGTCGCGGAGGATCTGGCGTTGCGTTCCGTCCGGGTCGATGATGGTGTTGAGCGCCACGTGGGAGTTGTCCGGCTTCACATCGTCGGCCAGCTCCACGTTCGACAGCTTCCTCCGCCCGATGACAAGTTCCTGGCCTTCGACGCTGAGCGCGTTCCATCGTGCCGTGTCGTGGACGTACTTCTGGACGATGACGTAGCTCGATCCCGCGAAATCCGCGTCTTCTTCACCGACGGTCACCGCGACGGTCGCCGCCCCGCCGGTCGGGTTCTCGGTGCCGTCGACGAATCCGAGCAGATCACGATCGTCGAAGTACTTGAATCCGTGTACCTCGTCGACGACGACGACCGATCCCGCCAGGCGGTCCATGATCAGCGAGGCCAGCTCGAAGCACAGATCTGCCTGCGTGGCGCGAATGTGGAACAACAGGTCCCCCGGGGTGGATACGGCGTGATGGCGTTCGCCGTGGAGTTCGTTGAACGGGTGGAGCTCCGCGGGACGTGGACCGGCGAACAGGCGGTCCCAGGCGTCCGAGCCGATACCGGTCACCAGGGCGAGTCCGGCGGTCGGCACCCGGAACCCGACGGTGCGCTCGAGCCCGGAGAGGTCGGCGAGGAGAGCGCGGACGACTTCTTCGGCCCCCGGCTCGATCGTCGCCACGAGGAACAGCGCCGAGGCGGTGAGCGGGGTGAGCACCGCCTGGGGCTCTTGGAGCCGGACCGGCGAGCCTCCATCGGTAGGCGTGGTCATGCGCGTAGCGTATCTGCGCCGGTCAGCCGGGGACTTTGCCGCCGGCCAGGCCGGCTTCGATCCATTGCCGCAGCGCGGCCTCGGGAACGGCGCCGATCTGGCGACTGATCACCTCTTTGCCCCGCATGAGGAGGAGCGTCGGGATGCTCTGGACCTCGAATCGACGTGACAGACCGGGTGCATCGTCCACGTTCACCTTTACCAGTTTGATCCGATTGGCGAACTGGCGGGCCAGGGCTTCCAGGGCTGGGCTGACCATGCGACACGGTCCGCACCATGGGGCCCAAAGGTCCACGACCACGGGAATCGTCGCATTCTCGACGACCTCGTGGAATTGATCCTCGGTCGCATCGACGATCCAGGGCAACCACGCGCCACAACTTCCGCACTTAGGGACCCCGTGGGCCGCCGATGGCACTCGATTCTTCTTCCCGCATGTAGGGCATCGGACGATGTCGGAAGCCACGTGCCCCATTCTGACGCAGACAGGAACCACAACCCAACCCAACCCAACCCGTACGCCTGCCGCAGCCGTCATCGTCCGGTGGTGTTACCACTACGTGCCCCGGGCTGGTTGACCACCTTGTGACGCCACCGCCTCCGAAGCACACTCTTGGCAGGAGGTCGCCTTGGCCGTTCTCACAATGTTGTTGCGCGCCTCGTTCCGCCACCGGTGGCGGTCGTGGCTGTCGCTCAGCCTGCTCATCGCGCTGGTGAGTGGCCTGACCCTGGCCGCCGCCGCAGCGGGGCGTCGGAGCGATTCGGCCTTCACCCGCTACGAGACCGCCCACGGCTACGACGCGTTCCTCTTCGCCCTCAAGCCGATCCCCAAGATCGCCGCCCTGCCCGGTGTCGCGACATCCACGGTGGTGGGACTCCCTACTTCGGGGACCCCGACGTGTGCCTGCTCCCGGCCGATCAATTTCGGTGACTTCGGGGTATTCGAGGTGCCGCCGAAGCAACTGACGCATATGGTCAAACTGGAGTCGGGCCGGATGCCCGAACAGTCTGACCCCGACCAGGTGCTGGCGTCGTTCACGCTGGCTCAGGACGACGGCGTGCACGTCGGCAGCGTGATCCGTGTCCCCTTCGTCGCCCCGTCCCAGCGCAGCGCCGTGTTGAACAATGACAACGCCAACCTCAGGCCCGCCGGTCCGGCCGTCTCCCTGCACGTGGTGGGGATCGAAGCATCCGAGATCGAATTTCCGTTCGGCAACAGCCCCAGTTACGACCTCTACACCACCTCGGCCTTCGCGCGGACGCTGAACCCGAAGACGGTCGTCCTCTACGCCGACTTCGTCCAGCTTCGCCATGGCGCGGCCGGCTTTTCACAGTTCCAAACGCAGGCGAAGGCGTCGGGGGGTCTCTCGGTCACCGATATCGACAACGAAGCGGCCGGGATCGAACACTCGATCCGCCCCCAGGCCGTCGGATGGTGGATCCTGGCCGGCCTCTCGGCGCTGGTGGGGATCGTCGTGGTCGTCCAGGCGCTGGTCCGGCAAGCCACCGTCGAATCCGAGGGGTACGGCACGTTGAGCGCACTGGGGGTTTCCCGGCGCCAGCTCGTGCTGGTGAGCCTGGTGCGGACGCTCTTCGTAGCCGTCGTCGGCACTGCCGCGGGCGTGGGCCTCGCGTTCTTGGTTTCCCCACTCACTGTGGTGGGCGAAGTCCGATTGGCCGATCCCTCCACGGGGTTCGTCTTCGACGCGCCGGTCCTGTTGCTCGGCGGGTTGGCGGCGATCCTTGCCGTACTCGTGCTCGGCATCTGGCCGGCCATCCGTACGGCGGCGTCAACTCGACCGAGGGGTGCTGATCCGACACCGCAACCGTCGCGAATCGTTTCGTTGCTGGTCGGTATCGGCGCCCCCCCCAGCGCGCTGATCGGTATCCGGCACGCGCTCGAGCGGGGACGCGGGCGCAATGCCATTCCTGTCGCCTCGGCCTTGCTGGGGGCGGTCCTCGCCGTCACCGCGTTGTGCGCCACGGCCGTCTTCGGCGCCAGCCTGACCCATTTGACCAGTACGCCCACCCTGTACGGCCAGCCGTACGACGAGTGGTTCTCCGTCAACCAGACCGGTTATTCCGCACAGAACCTCCAGATGCTCTCCAGCCTCGAACGAAACCGCGGCATCGCGGACATCACCGCCGGACTCGTCGGCAATCCCACCGTCGACGGCGTGGCCGAGACCGGCATGGCCGTGCAGAGCCTCCGTGGCCCCATGCTGGCCACGGCGACCAGCGGCCACCTTCCCCAAGGTCCCGATGAGGTTGCGTTCGGGGCAACGACCCTGCACCAGCTGGGTGTCCATGTCGGATCGCTCGTCCGCGTGAGGGTGGCGGCGGCCGCGGACAAGAAGCCGGGAACGTTCCGTGTGGTGGGGACGGTCGTCTTCTCGCCCGGGCTCACTACCGGGGGGCTGGGTGACGGGGCCGTGTTCACCCTCCCGGGCTTGCTGTCTTTGGCCGGCCGATGCCCGGCGGGCCCCCACCAGCAGGCGTGTGTCGTCAAGTCGGTGATCGCTGCCGGCGGGGCATTTCTCGTGCGTGGTGCCCCGGGTACGCAGGGTCGCAACGCCCTGGCGCGACTGAACCGGGAGTATCCCTCCGATGCGAACTTCCCGTCGCCGCCGACCAACCTGGTCAATTTCGGGCAAGCGGTGAACTTCCCCTTGATCTTCGGGGCGATTCTCGTCCTGTTCGGCGCGGCGACCCTGCTCCACGTCCTGGTCGCCAGCGTGACGAGGCGGCGGCGGGAGGTGGGCCTCCTCAAGGCTCTCGGGTTCGTACGACGCCAGGTGGCCTTGTGCGTCTGTTGGCAGACGACGACCGTCGCGCTGGTCGGCATCGTCATCGGGGTTCCGGGCGGCATCGCCGTCGGCCGAGCGGTGTGGGGGCTCTTTGCGCACAGTCTCGGCGTCCTGGCGGTGACGGAGGTGACCGCCTGGGTCCTTGTGGTCGTGGCGGGCGCCACCATTGTCGTGGCCAACCTGCTGGCCATCGGTCCCGCTATCGTCGCCGCCCGCTCCCGGCCGGCCTCACTCCTCAGATCCGAATAATCCCGTGCAGGGATGCGCTCGGGCGAATACTCTTTCCTTTCGAGGTACTGGCGCAGTAGCGGCCGCATTGGCGTAGGAGCAAACCCGGCGTAGGACGACGCGATAGGCGGAGGACGACATGACCGATACGGTGCTCACCGACCCCGGGCCCACCCCGGATACCCATACTCCGGCTACGCATGTCGGGGAAACCCATCCCGGGACCGCGGCGGGCGTCGGGCCGCCGGCCCACGCGCCCGGCCCTCCCGTGATTCCTGCGTTCTCAATTGTGCCCGTGCGTGGGCTTCCGATCGTCGCCGCCGTTTTGATCGGTTTGATCGTGGCCATTGCCACGAACTCTTTGTGGGCGCTGGACTTCTTCCATGTGGGCGGCGGCGGTCTATGGACCAGCATCGATCTGTTCCTCGGATTCATCGTCGGACCGATCCTCGGGAGCATGTCGGTGCAGAGCCGTATCGAATTCACGACCCGTTTCATGCCCAAGATGCTGCTGATCATGCCCACATTGGTGGCCATGACGCTGGGGGCCGGTTTTCAACTGGCCCGCCACCTCGGCAATCTCGACGCCACCTACCCTCACCACGGGTGGCTGGTCGCCTCCTATGTGATCGTCGCAGTGATGGCCGTCATCGCGCTCGGCCTCTTGGAGCCCGCCAATTTGGCGGTGCTCTTCGAGCTCAAGAAACCACGGCCGAACGGGGAGCGGATCGGCCGGTTGATGAAGGTATTCATCTACACCGCCGGGATCACCGGCGCCATGCAGATTGCGACCATCGTGATCATGACCTTTCTGGCCAGCCGATGACGACCGCCCAAGAGACGATGCCCCCCGGTGTCGGTCCGGACGAGGCGGACCTGCGCCAGCGCAACTTTCCGCCCGTGGCCAGGTTGGGCGCCCTCACCTTGGCCCTAACGGTCGCCGGGGGAGTACTGATGGCGGCGAACTACGGGAAGGCTCCTTCGCTCTCCGCTCCGATCGCACTGGCCGCCGCCGCCGGCGCCGTGCTCATCGTGAACGTCATCTTGCTGTCCCGGGTGAAGGAGTTCGCCTGGACGCCGTTCTTCCGTGTCCTCGGTTGGACGTTGCTCGCCTATTTCGTCATCGCCGGAATCCTCGAGTTCGTGTTCGTCTTCGACCACACCCCCGCGCATGAACTGGCGCTGTTCAGCGTGCTGCTGTTCTTGTTCGCCACGGATGTGCCGCTCATCCTCGCCTTTTCGGTGGCGCGTTGGCAGGTTCCGGAGGTGCTAACACCATCGCCGTAGTGCGGCTACCCACCTCGACGGCACGGCGGGGAGTGAGCAAACTGCCGAAGGCAGGCCCGCTCACACCGTCTGGGGAGGTTCGACTACAGCATGAGCTCCCTCCTACGGGTTGCCTTCTATAGGTTCCGGGCCACCTTCGCGCGCCGCTGGCCCGGCTATGCGACGATCATCCTCCTCACCGGTCTGGTGGGCGGCCTGGCCATGGGCGCCGTCGCCGGCGCCCGACGGACGCAGTCCTCGTTCCCTGTCTACGTGGCCAGCACGAATCCGTCCCAGGTGCAGGCGTTCGATGCCTTTATCGATCCGGCGATCAAGGACTACGCCGGGTACTACCCGGCTCGGGCGCGTGCTATAGCCCACCTCCCCCACGTAAAGGTGGCCGAGACTGACATCGGGTTCGACGCCAATCTCGTCCTTCTCGGCCACCTGCAGACGCACCCCGAACCCGGTGAGAAACCGCCGGTCTTCGAGGGTTCGACCAACGGCGATTTCACGAAAGAGGATCGGGTGACCCTCGTGCAGGGGCGTCTGGCCGATCCGGCGCGACCAGACGAGATGGTGATGAACGCCCAGGCGGCCCACGAACTCGGGCTGCACATCGGCTCGACGGTGCGCGTCGGATTCAATTCCGATGCGCAGCTGCTCAATCCGAACTGCTGCACATTGAAGGCGGATCCCCCCAAGGTGGTGGTGACGCTCCACCTCGTCGGGATCGTCGTCTTCGCCTCCACGGTCGTGCAGGACGACGTCGACGCGCTCGGGTCGCAGGTGGGCCTGTTCACGCCGGCCCTCACCCGTGAGGCGGCCCAGTGCTGTGCCACCTACTCGACCAGCGCGCTGCAGGTCGACGGCGGCGCCCGCGAGATACCCGTCGTGCAAGCGGAGTTCAATGCGGTCATCGGGAAGGGCCTCACCATCGCCGGCAACGGTTCCGGCGCCACAGCAGGTGAACCCAAGGTCGCGGTGGCCACGGCCGAGCGGGCGATCCGACCCGAGGCGATCGCCCTCGGGTTGTTCGGCGGGATCGCCGCCCTGGCCGCCATTCTCATCGCGGCCCAGGTGATCGGACGCCAGCTGCGCCTGGGGGCCGACGATGCCGGTGTGCTCCGCGCGCTGGGGGCGCGGCCGGTAGTGACCGCGGCCGACGGGCTGCTCGGCCTCCTCGGCGCGGTGGTCCTGGGCTCGCTCCTGGCGTTCGCGGTCGCAGTGGCGCTCTCGCCGCTCGCACCCATCGGGCCGGTTCGTCCCGTGTACCCCTACCCCGGGGTGGCCTTCGACTGGACGGTCCTCGGTTTCGGCGTGCTGGCACTCGTCGCCATCCTTGGAGCTCTCTCGGTGGCTCTCGCCTATCGAGCGGCCCCCCATAGGGAGGCGGGACGCAGGCGAGGCGCGGCCGCACGGGCATCGGCCGTGGTCCGGGCGATGGCCTCGGCGGGGTTGCCGGTGTCCGCCGTGGCCGGGGTCCGTCTGGCTCTGGAGCCCGGGAGCGGACGCAGCGCCGTACCGGTGCGCTCCGCCATTTTGGGCGCACTGTTGGCGATCACCGTCGTGACCGGCACCTTCACGTTCGGCTCCAGCCTGGACACGCTGGTCTCGCACCCGGCGCTCTACGGATGGAACTGGAACTCCATGCTCTTGTCGGGCTTCTCCGGCGACGAGGACCTGCCGCAGCACGAGGCGACCACGCTCCTCGAGCACGACCCCTACGTGTCCGGAATCAGCGGCGTGTACTTCGGCGCGCTGAAGATCAATGGTCAGAGGGTCCCGGTTCTCGGCGGGAGCCCGGGTACCCCGGTGCAGCCGCCGCTCCTCTCCGGGCACGCCTTCGATGCGCCGAATCAGGTGGTCCTCGGGGCGACCACGCTGGCCGACCTTCACGCGCATGTCGGCGAAACGGTCACGGTGAGCAACGGGGTCACGAAACCGACGCGCCTGATCGTTGCGGGGACAGCCACAATGCCGGCGATCGGAACCCAGAGCCCGCACCTTGAGATGGGGACAGGGGCGTTGTTGGACTACACCCTGATACCGGCCACCGCGCGCAACCTCCAGGAAAGCACCGTCCCGGGACCGAACGCCTTCCTCATCCGCCTCCGGCCGGGGGCCAATCCGACATTGGCCCGCCGCTCCTTGAATCGGATCGAGTCGACGCTGAACGCGTCGTCCGACGGCGCGGGCGGGGTGGTCGGGGTGTTGCGTCCGGCCGAGATCGCGAACTATCGCTCGATCGGGACCCTGCCGGGCCTCCTGGGAGGGACCCTGGCCGCGGGGGCGGTCATCGCCCTCGGCCTGACGTTGGTCGCTTCCGTCCGGCGTCGCCGACGTGAACTGGCCCTTTTGAAGGCGCTCGGGTTCACCCAATTTCAGCTGGCGGGCACCGTGGCGTGGCAGGCGACGGTTGCGGTCGGCCTGGGGATCGTGGTGGGGGTGCCACTCGGGATTGTGGTCGGGCGAACTCTGTGGAACCTGTTCGCGC
>Ga0182030_10026911_pt1 | contig 10375 bp, 8 predicted proteins | sample 812S3MmetaG_FD_121299 | JGI IMG/M metagenome (GOLD analysis project Ga0182030, IMG submission 121299) | Permafrost microbial communities from Stordalen Mire, Sweden - 812S3M metaG (Illumina Assembly) | ecosystem: Environmental > Terrestrial > Soil > Wetlands > Permafrost | place: Sweden... | reverse complement strand
GGCTGAAACGTCTTACTTCTTTCATTCCCAAAACATCTGTATAAAATTCAGCTGATTTCTCCATATTCTCTACTGCAATAGCAACATTTTTTACCATCATTTTATAACATCTCCATCTATTTTAATAGATTTAAAGTATTTAAATGCCTTTTAATGATTTATTGATATATTACATTATTTATGGCTTCTTCTAATTGAAACTATCCTAATTAAAATAAAGCCTTAAAAATAATTTTAAAAAGGATCAAGGAATTAACTAGTTAAATAATGAAAAAATTAGTCTATGTTTTTTTATTCCGTTGGTTGTATTTCATAATTATCCATAGGATAATCAGTAAAATAACAATTATGCCAATTATATAAGATGCTATTTGATATGCGGGAATTGATACCGATGTTGTTGTGGTTGTTACAGTTGGAATCATAATAATACTCCAAATATTTTTAATATAAACATTTAATATTACTAATTTTTAAATTATTTTTATTATTATATAAATCTAATTAAATAAATTTCTAATATAATAGCTTAATATTATTTGGTACCGATAAATATCACTTAACAACCGAGATAAAGGGCAATGATCTGGATTTTGGGTCGATTTTTTTTAGGTGAATTAATGGACTTGGAAAAGATTTATATAACCTAAAAATAACTGTAGAACAGTGTTATGTTACGTAAAATTTTAGATTATAACATCCAACAGAAATTAAAAAAGAAAAAATTTAAGAAAAAAAGAGAGTTTAGCATGGAAGTGATATAATTATGAAATCTGATCTCATATCTAAAAAAGACCTCTTAGAATTAACAGAAATATCATATGGACAGTTATATCGTTGGAAACGAAAAAATTTAATACCTGAAGAATGGTTTATTCGAAAATCAACATTTACAGGTCAGGAAACCTTTTTTCCCAAAGAAAGAATACTCGAAAGGATTGGGAAAATAAAGAACATGAAGGGAGATATATCCCTTGATGATCTTGCAAATATGCTATCACCAAATCTTATGAAACTCTTGATGAACAGTGAAAAACTAGTCGATCGAAACATTGTTTCAAAAACTGTTATAGATTTTTACATTCAAGAAAAGGGAAAAACAGATGAGTTTGACTTTGAAAAAATATTGTATCTGCATATTCTCGATAAACTTTTTAAATTAGGAAAAATCAATTTCGAAGAAGCTATCATTATATTAAATCTTTTAGAGGAAAATTATCCAAAATATAATGGAAAAAATTGTCAATTAATCTTCATAAGGAAATTAGGAATTTCAAGCAGCTGTTTAGTTTCCGAACCAAGCGAAATACACTTTGAAAGCAATACTAACATAATTGAAAGTCTAAATATCTCAAAACAAATAGAAGAATTAAAAATTAAAATTGCATAAAATGGGGGAATATCCAATGGATAATTGTATAAACAACCTAATAATCAAAGGATCAGGGAATTCTACAGGCGGTAACTTTAAAACCGTCAATATCAAAGGAAACGGAGAAATAGAGGGTAATATTGAATGTAACAATATGAAAGTTGAAGGGGGATGCACAGTTTATGGTAATTTAGAGGCAAAAACTGTTGAAATTAAAGGCAGCTGCACTGTTAAAGGCAGCTGCCAAGCTACAGATATTGATATTCAAGGGTCTGCTGATTTTGATGATGATGTATCTGTAGGTGATATCATTGCAAAAGGACGCATAAATATCAATGGAAATTTTAACGCCGAAAAATTCCATATGGAAGGGGCATTTAAGATAAGAGGACTTTTAAATTCGGGAGAACTAGAATTAAAATTGCACGGACCATCAGAAGCACGTGAAATAGGTGGAGAAAAAATTACAGTTAAAAGAGAAGCTCGATTTATTTTTAAAAGACTAGAAAAACTGATAACACCCTACGGATTCAATACCTGCCTCATTACCGATATAATTGAAGGTGATGAAATATACTTAGAATACACTAAAGCCAAAATCATAAGGGGAAATAACATAGAATTAGGCCCCGGCTGCGAAATTGAACTAATAGAATATAAAGACAGCTACAAACAGGATGAAAATGCAGTTGTAAATAATTACAAGAAAATGTAACAAGAATATAACTTAATTTTATTAATTAAAATAGGAGGATTTATCTTATGGAACCAATTAGAAGAGATTTGAAAATTTACGGCCAAGGAAGCACATCAGGCGGTAAATTTAAAAATGTGATAATCAAAGGGTCGGGTATTATAAAAGGGGACATGGAATGTGTCAATCTCAAGGTATATGGAGATGGACAAATTGATGGTAATCTAGAAGTTAAAGATACCATTAATATAAAGGGCCAAACCGAGTTTAATGGTGAGATTAAGACGAAAAATTTCAAAATACAAGGAGAAGTTCAAGTTAAAGGCGAAATATTTGCAGATGACACATCAATCACAGGGAATATAACAACGCACAAAGATTTTAATGCAGAAATATTTGAATTAGAAGGTGGATTTACAATAAATGGATTATTAAACGCGGATAAAATAAAAGTAAACATATATTGGCCGTGCAAGGTGAATGAAATTGGATGTTCTGAAATAACAGTTAAAAAAGATGTTAAAATAAGCTTATTGGGTCTTAAAGATATGATTAAACCTATCTGTAATAACAAGATATTAACAGCAGATATCATCGAAGGAGATTTAATCCACCTTGAAAACACAAACGCTAAAATTGTTCGTGGTAATAATGTGACCATAGGGGATGGTTGTAAAATAGAACTAATAGAATATAAGGAAAGTTTTAAAAAGGACAAAAAATCCATTGTAGATAAAAAAAATAAAATTTAGCCCTATAAATCAAAATAAGCTGTGTATTTTATATAAATATCATCTTGAAATAACCAATCTGATAAAGTTAAAGATTTTTTCTTTTAAAATCCCATTTCAAAGGTTTTTAATTAAATAACATATCACTAGATCATGAATGCTAAATAGAACCGGCTGTACTTAATAATATTTTCAAAAAAGAAAGGATCAGGAAGTAAGCAGGAACAATACAATACAGATACATTTAATTTCATAAAATAAATTTTATAAGGGGATAATGGGGTATGACAGAACAAAATGAATCAAATATTAAAAAAAGCTACAAGGGAATGGCAATGGAAGGTTTTATTGCCCGGTGGTATGCTAAAAATACCAAGGGCAACCTTAATCTGTACAAGGACTTTGCAAAAAAAGTAGCAGAAAATGTTGCAGAGGGAAGTAATATACTTGAAGTTGCACCAGGCCCCGGATACCTATCTATAGAACTTATGAAAATGGGAAATTACAATGCAACCGGGTTAGATATCAGCAAAACATTTGTAGAAATAGCAAACAAAAACGCCAAGGAAGAATGTGTAAATGTAAACTTTACAGAAGGTGATGCATCGAAAATGCCATTTGATAACGAAACATTCGATTTTATAGTTTGCACAGCAGCATTCAAAAATTTTACAAAACCTATTATGACAATAAATGAAATGTACAGAGTATTAAAGCCTAATGGCAAAGCATTAATTATAGATTTACGTAGAGATGCCTCTAAAGATGCAATTAATGATAATATCAAAGATATGGATATGAATTGGATCAATTCACTCTTCACAAAATTAACATTTAGAACGTTCCTTCTTCGAAATGCATACACAATTAACGAGATTAAAAACCTTGTATCCAAGACTAACTTCCATAAAAGCAAAACCCCCAATAATCCCATGGGATTTGAGTTATGGCTTGAAAAATAAGAACAAAAATATTGTATTCTTGATAGGAATGTTCGTTGATTACAAGATCAAAATTTAAAAAAATAGTAATTCTAAACCATGCTATTTAGTAGTAAGGTTAAATAAATGGTTGATCCTCTATTAAGTTTTCAATTTTACTATTTTATTAATATTAATCAATATCATTATCTATAACGATACTCTAAAATGCCTGTTTTTTTATTTATAATTTACATATTGTACTCTATTTTTTCTTTCATATTTTGAATTTTTCTGTCACAAAATAATTAAAATTAATTCTATTTATGAATAAAAGTTATAATATATTCAAAGACATATGTTATAATACAGTTCTTTTATTGTGAATTAATAGTTAAATAATATTTTTTTTTTAAAGAGAGGCTATAAATTTGTACAAAGATGAAAATTATTTGTATAATCCGAAAATAGTACTTCTTTAAAATAAAACAATTACTATATTTAAAAAAATTTATAAGTGGTTTATAAAATGTCAAAGATTAAAATTTTACTTGTTGAGCACTATAAATCCGAAGCTCAAAAACTTAGGAGTACATTAGAACATTTAGGTTATGATGTTCCTTATATTGTTTCTACCGGTGATGAAGCAGTTAAACAAGTTTTAAATAAATCACCAGATCTGATTTTGATGAACATATCCTCAAATGGAGAAATAGATTGTATTGAAGTAGCATCTCAGATTAAAAAATTTAATATACCCATCATTTATTTAACAATCCCTACTGAAAATTCTACGATTGAACAGACAAAACTAACAGAGCCATATGGATATATAATTAAACCCTACGATTCCAATCAACTTAAATATACCATAGAACTAGCACTTTACAAAAGCACTATGAAAAATAAATTAAAAGAAAGTGAGAAAAGGTACAGTGAGTTGGTTAATAATTCAATGGTGGGAATATATAAAGCCACTATGCCGGGTGATATAACATTTGCAAATAATGCTATGGTTAAAATATTTAACTTTGAAAGTGTTCAGGATTTAAAAAGAAAAAAATTATATAAACTCTACAAAAATCCAAATGATTGGGATAAATTCATAAAAAAACTACAAGATGAAGGTTCTTTCAATCATATGGAAGTTAAAATGGTTTCAAATAACGGAAAAACAGTAACTATACTTTTAAGCTCATATATGGGAGTTAATTCTATATCTGGTATGATGATAGACATCAGCGTACGAAAGAAGATTGAAGAAGAGTTAAAAGAAAGAGAAGAGAAATATCGTAATGTATTCAATAATGCTAATGATATGATAAGCTTGAATCTTATGCAAGATAATGGTCTTCCCGGAAAATTTATTGATATAAATGAGGTGGGTATTGAAAGATTGGGTTATTCTCGTGATGAATTTTTAAACATGACTCCTTCAGACATTGTTGACAAAGATAAAAGGTCTGGCATGTCGATAAATGCACAATCACTCAAAAAAACAGGCGAGTTTGAGTTTGAGATTGTTCATAAAACTAAAACCGGTAAAAAAATACCAGTAGAAGTTAACAATCATATCTTTAAGTTAGATGGTCAAGAAGTTGCACTGGCAATCTCTAGGGATATATCTGAACGTAAAAAAGCTGAACATGCTTTGGAGGATAGTGAAGAAAGATTTAGGATGTTATTTGAAAGAAGCAATGCTGTTATGACCTTAATAGATCCTGATTCTGGGGATATTATCGATGCAAACCCTGCTGCAATCCACTTCTATGGATATTCCAACGATAAACTTCAAACTATGAATATTAAACAGATCAATGCTGAGCATTCTGAAAAATTTTCCCAAGCAACTGATATCGCCATAAAACACGGATATAACTTTATAATACCTCAAAAACTAGCAAGTGGTGAAATCCGAACTGTAGAAGTATTTAATTCTCCTATAGAATTTAATGGTAAAACCATATTATTTTCAATTATCAACGACATCACACAGAGAAAAGAAATGGAAGATGCTCTACGTGAAAGTGAAGAGAAATATAGAATGCTCTTTGAAGAAGATCCCTATTTCAACATGATATTGGGGAAGGATGGCACCATACTTGATGTAAACAATACCATAACTAACATAATCGGTTTATCAAAGGAAGATATTATTGGTAAAAATTTTTTCGAGATAGAGACAATAAACAAGGAAGATATGGGAGAGTATTATTCTAAAATTAAGAGCCTGCTGAAAGGGGAATATGTAGAACCCTTTGAATCCCATTTTATGGATATAAATGGTAATATTAGCTATGTTTTAATCCATTTAAAATCAATTATGGATAACGGGGAGATTTTATATATTCTTGCTATTGGTGGTGACATTACTCAACGTAAAATAGCTGAAAATGAGATTAAATCCTCTTTAGTTGAAAAAAATACCCTTCTTCAGGAGATACATCATAGAGTTAAAAATAATATGCAGATAATCTCAAGCTTACTAAATCTTCAGATAAAATATGTTGACGATGGAAAAGCTGTTGATGTGTTAAAAGAAAGCCAAAACAGGGTTAAATCCATGGCAATGATACATGATAAACTGTACATGTCGGATGATCTTACTCTGATAAATTTTGTTGATTATATTAAGAGCCTTGTATCCAACTTATTTTATTCGTACAATGTAGAGGATATCATCAAACCAGTACTCAAAATAGATAGGGTAAGTTTAAACATGGAAACTGCTGTTCCCTGTGGTTTAATTATAAGCGAACTTGTATCAAATAGTTTAAAATATGCATTTCCCGATGGAAGGATTGGAGAAATTTTTGTATCACTCAAATCTGGGGATGAATATTATGAACTGATTATAAGTGATAATGGAATAGGATTACCCAAAGAATTTGATATGGACAATATAAAAACACTAGGTTTGATGTTGGTTAACAGTTTAACAGAACAAATAGACGGTAAAATTTCAATTAACAATGATAATGGAACTAGATACACGATAATTTTTAAAGAATCCATATACAAGGAACGTATCTGACCCATTCCAAAAGGTTTAGATATCTATTTTTTTAATATACATAATATAAATATTAATTATAGGATGTTTAAATTATTTGATGGATTCATTCAAGGAGGATTTATCATGGGAAAAGTATTGGGTATTAGTGGGAGTCCAGTTCCCAACAGTAATACTGATATATTAGTTAAAACTATTTTAGAAGCCTCAGGTTGCGATCAAGAATTTATTAAACTTTCAGATATACAGGTAGCTCCATGTAGAGCTTGTAAAAAATGTGCATCTACCAATGAATGCGTAATTGATGATGATTTCAAATGGCTATCAAAGATGGTTTTAGATGCAGACGCCCTTGTTATTGGTACTCCTGTAATGTATGCCAGTGCAAGTGGATTTATCAAGGCATTTATTGAAAGATTATGGTCTTTAAGACATGTTAAATTACTTACACAGGGTAAGATTGGGGCAACTGTTGTTGTTGGATGGGTTTCAACAGAGGATGTGGCCAGATGGCTAAATCAGGTCATGATGATAAGTGGTTTTGACCTAGTTGGTAGTGTGATAGGAAATGGAACACCTGGATGTTTTACCTGTGGACCCGGTGAAAATTGCAAATATTCGATATGGAACAGTGCAAAGGGAAGATATGAAATGTTAAAAACTTTGTCTAATGATAATCCCGAATTAACGGCTCAAGCTAGGGGGATTGAGGAAATAATAAACAATCAGGAGGATATATATAAAGGATACTTGGAGGAGTTACCAGATAATGATCCCATGACAAGTCCGAGTTACAAGATACTTAAATGTATATCAGTCAAGGATCAGCCAGAAACAATGAAAAAAGCCAGGGAAATAGGAATGAATATTACAGCCAAACTAAGTCCTAGGGATTAATTATTTTTTTTGTTAAATATTAGGAAAACTATATTATAAAAATCTATCTTGCAAAAATACCCTGATCCATATAGGAGATTATAATAATGTCAAAAAATAGTGTTAAAAATTTAACCCCTTCTGTTATTACTGGAATCAGGGTAATTTTGGCCCCTATATTCTTTTTAACAATTATAAACAATCTTTTAATATATTCTTTAATCATATTCCTATTAGCATTGGTAACAGATTTTCTAGACGGGTATATTTCACGAAAATGGGATGTATGTTCTTCTAAAGGGGCTTATTTTGATATCACTGCAGATTTTATCCTGATTATGGCTGGGTTTTCAGCATTTGTAATTAGAGACATCTATCCATTTTGGATTATTATAATCATAGTATCCATGTTTATTCAGTTTATAATAACATCAAAGTCAAAGATTTTGGTATATGATCCTGTTGGAAAATATTACGGGGTATTCCTGTTTATAATCATATTTATAGATCTAATAATAAACAATTCGAGTATTAATTTATTATTAGTAATTTTAATCGTTATATTTACAGTTATATCAATTATAAGTCGTTTATTATTTATTTTAAAACATAAAGATGAAATTTAAAGATGGTTAGGGATCAATTTTCCCATTCAACGAAGTGTTGGTAGTTTATAATATAATCTTGATTAATAATTAAATATGTTACTTTGAGGATACATATTTGATAATTATTTTTAGAAATTAGCCTCCATACATTGATATTGTTAATAATGAATTAGGAATACAAATTTGTTACATTAAAAGAAATAGAATTTAATCGGCCTTTAAAAGGCGATTAAAAAAACAAAAATTTACTTTATTATGATGTAAATAAACTAGTTTTAGATATTAAGTTTCATATAACTTTTTAACCTTTTTTAATTCCTTCATTATTTGAATTTCTTGTGTGCAAAGCTTTTCACATTCACCACATTCAGTGCATGCAGATGCCCGTTCACCATTTAAAAGACCCATTTCGTATCCAAATTTGAAACGTTCCTTTGTTTCTGGTGTTCCAAACAGATAATAATCGTTGTATTTGGCAAAATTTTCAGGAATATCCACTCCCTGTGGACATGGTAAACAGTAACCACAACCTGTACAACCCACCTCTAATTTATCATTAAAAACCTTTTTAGCATGATCTATTACAACTAATTCTTTTTTAGATAATGAATTGGACTGGGCATCGGATGATATTCTCAAATTTTCACGCACATCCTCCATACTACTCATTCCACTTAAAACTACAGATACCTCAGAATGGTTCCATACCCATCTTAAAGCCCATTCTGCAGGTGTTCTTTTAACAACTGCCTCATCAAATGTATCTCTTATTTCTTCGGGAATATTTACGGCTATCTGCCCGCCTCTTAATGGTTCCATGGTTGCCACACCTAAACCTTTATTAAAGGCATATTTTAAACCTTCTTTTCCAGCCTGGTAGTTTTCATCTAGGTAATTGTACTGTATTAAACAGAAAGACCAGTCATAATGATCAACAACTTCTTTAAAAAGTTCTACTCGATCATGGAAAGAAAATCCTGCATATCTTATTTTTCCATCTTCAATTGCCTGGTTCAGGAAATCCTCAAAACCAAGTTTTTTCAATTTTTCCCAGTAGGTTTTTGTAATACCGTGTATAAGATAAAAATCTATAACATCTGTTTCCAAGCGTTCTAGTTGTTTATTTAAATAGTTATCCATATCTTCCCTGGTTTCAATTAGCCATGTAGGAAGTTTTGTAGATATATTTACTCTTTCTCTATATCCATCTTTCAAGGCTTTAGCAACAATAGGTTCACTTTGCCCACCTGTATACATGTCAAATCCACCATAGGGATATGCTGTGTCAATAAAATTCACTCCATGATCAATGGAGTAACGGATCATCCTAATGGCTTCTTTTTCATCAATTTTCCTTGGATCATTCTCCATTGCTGGAAGACGCATGGCACCAAATCCTAAAATTGAGACATTTTCATTTGTTTTCCCAAAATTTCTGAATAACAACTAATACCCCTCCTCAATTACAATAACAAATTCAATAATTCACCTAAACTTTTAAGATAAACAGTACTGCATACTCAAATTATATATAATATAACATTCATTCTCTGCTATTAATTTTTTCAAGAGATACCTCTGCAGCCCTGCGCACATCATCATTTTCATCATTCAACAATTTTTTGAGTGGTTCTATACCACGGACGTCGCCAATTTCACCGAGTATTTCTGCTACATGTTCTTTTATTTGCTCTTCTTTACTGTTTAAGTTATCAATCAGAATTTCCACACATGGTTTTCCTATTTTAATAAGAGCAATCGAAGAATTACTCTTCACACCATTATTTTTATCATTTAAAAGATTTATAAGTGGTATTATACCCCGGGTATCACCTATTTCTCCGAGTATTTCTGTTGCATACCATCTTACCTGCCAATCATTATCCTCCAATGAATTTATCAGGTTTTCAACAGCAGGTTCTCCAATTTCAACGAGGGTTTTTGCGGCATTCATTCGAATACCCCAATCATTATCTTTCAATGAAGTTATCAGCTCTTCTACAGTAAGTACGTCTGATTCCTCTTCTGACTTTGTGTTTTCATTTCTTATAGTATATATTGGTGATTGTGAATCAGTGATTTTACCAAGAGCAAATGCGGCTTCTTTACGAATATGTTCGTCATTATCATAGCCCATAGCCCTTATTAACCCTTTAATATC
>Ga0182030_10026910_pt1 | contig 10375 bp, 8 predicted proteins | sample 812S3MmetaG_FD_121299 | JGI IMG/M metagenome (GOLD analysis project Ga0182030, IMG submission 121299) | Permafrost microbial communities from Stordalen Mire, Sweden - 812S3M metaG (Illumina Assembly) | ecosystem: Environmental > Terrestrial > Soil > Wetlands > Permafrost | place: Sweden... | reverse complement strand
GTGGCCCGTAGTGTCGTCGGTATGGGAGCTGCGAGTGACGCTGCGGGAGCCGCACGGGAATTGCTGCGCGACGCGTTCACCAGGCTGATCGAGCACGTCGACGAACTGACCGACGGGCTAACCGACGAGGCATCCAATTACCGGCCTACCCCGGACGCCAACAGCATCGCCTGGCTGATCTGGCACAGCGCCCGGGTGCAGGACCTTCAGTTGGCGGATGTGGCCGGGGTGGAGCAGGTGTGGATCCGCGACGGCTGGGTGGACCGGTTCGGGCTGGACTTGCCGCGCAACGACACCGGCTACGGCCACAACGCCGAACAAGTCGCGAAGGTGCGTGCACCCGCCGACCTGCTGTCCGGCTATTACCACGGGGTGCACAAGCTCACCCTCGAATACGTCGCCAGCGTGACTGCGGACGACCTGTCCCGCGTCGTGGATACCAACTGGGACCCGCCGGTGACCGCCAGCGCCCGACTGGTGAGCATCATCGACGACTGCGCACAGCACCTCGGACAGGCCGCCTACCTGCAGGGGATCCGTAGGGTCTGAGGCATGCGGTTCGTTGTGACGCTGGTGCTCTGGCTGTTTACCACGGTTGCCCTGGCGCTGGCGGTGCCCGCGGCGTGGGCGCAGCTGAACATCGTCAGTGAAGGCGGCTTTGCCGCGCTGGCCCAGAAGGCGGCGGACGATCCGGGGCTGCAGTCCGCGGCGGCGGGTGAACTCACCACCCGGGCGACGGCGCTCATCGCCGCACACAGTGGGAGTCGCCATCCCGTCGACAGCGCGCAGGTGCGCGATGCCGCCACCGCTTTCACGGCCGGCCCGTCGTTTCCGCCGCTCTTCGCTCAGGTGAACAGGGCGGCGCATCAATGGTTGTTCAATGGGTTTTTCGATGGCCCCGGGTCCGCCGATTCGTGGGTGGTCGACCTGGCCCCAATGCTCAACGACAGCTCAATCCGTCAAATTTTGAGCAGCCACAACGTGAAAGTGCCTGCGATGCTTACCGTTCCGCTAACCGTATCGACGACTTCGGTGTCGTTGCGGCAGGGACAGCTGAATCGACTGGCCACTTGGGGACCCTGGGCGAGCATCGGCGCTGGCGCGCTGAGCGGTGTCTGCGCGTTGCTGACGGTGGCCGCCGCGCGGAGCCGCGGCAAGGCGCTGACCAGCCTCGGGGTATCGGCACTGCTTGTCGGCGCAGCCGGCTGGGCAGGAATCGAGCTCGGCGGGCGGTATGTCAACACCGCGCTCAATGGGACCACCGGCGATATCCGCCAGATCGCGGAGTCGATGGTGAGCCGCGCCGAGGGCAGCCTGCATCAATGGCTCGACGTCACCCTGATCGCGGGCGCCGCGCTAGTCGTGTTCGGGGTGCTCGTCGCGATAGTGGGCAGCGTCCGGAAGTAGGACTTCGGTGCAAAGGCGCGCGTCAGGTTAGCTGCAGCGCGGCCAATATCTTTCCGGTCGGCTGCGGCGAACCGGTGCCGGGTTCGACGGTGAACGCCAGCGTCGTCGAGGCTCCGAGGTGTTCCAGGGTCGCCTTCGTCGAGGGCGCCACCGCCGCGGTGTCCATCGTGCCCGCCGAGGTTGGGCCCTTGGCGTCGATCAGCCACATCTGGTAGACCGTGCCAGGAGATGGCGGCGGCACATTGTTCATCACCAGCACACCCGCATTACGGTCGCGGGAGAACATCACCGTGGCCGTCCCGCCGCCCAATGAACCAGAAACGGTCCGCACATCGGGGGCCGCCAGTACTTGTTCGGCAACCGTCGACGGCGCTGGCGGCCGCGATAGCACCCCGACGCCAAATGCGGCCGCCCCGACCACGACGGCTGCCGCTGCCGCTGCGATAGCCGCTGTGCGCCAACTCGATTGGCGCCTAGTCTCCAGTTGAACAGGTTCGGCTAGGTTCAGAACGGTGGACCGCAGCTGCGCCGGCGGTTCAGCTGCGGTCGCCGCCGACACGACCGCCATGGTCTCGCGGACGGCACGAACTTCGTCGGCGAAGGCCGCTGCGACCGCCGCCGGCGCGGCCGCGAGCCGGCGGTCGATGTCGGCCCGCTCCGAGTCCGTCACGGCGTCCAGGGCATAAGGAGTCGCCAGTTCGAGCAATTCGAAATCGTTCGGCGCGGTCATGCGACGTCCAGGCAATTACGCAGGCCGCGCAGCGCATCGCGCATGCGGGACTTGATCGTCGACAAATTGGCGGCCAACCGCTGCGACACTTCGACGTACGTCAGCCCGCCGTAGTAAGCCAACTCGATGCACTCCCGCTGCGTATCGGTCAACCCGCCGAGGCATTCCGTCACCCGGCGGCGCTCGTCACCGGCGATCGCCGAATCGGCCACGACGTCGGAGGGTGTTTCGACATTGGTTGCGCCGTAGCGCGATTCGCGTTGGGTGCCCGCTTGCTCGCTGCGCACCCGGTCGATGGCGCGCCGGTGTGCCATGGTCAGCAGCCAGGCCAGGGCGGAACCTCTGGCGGAGTCGTAGGCCGACGCCGTGCGCCACACCTCGAGGTAAATCTCCTGGGTAGTCTCTTCGCTGTAGCCCGCGTCACGCAGCACCCGGGTCACTAGTCCGTATACCCGGGCCCTGGTCAGGTCGTAGACCGCGGCGAACGCATCGCGGTCGCCGTTGGCGACGCGGCGCAGTAAGGCGTCGAGGTCGCCGCTCTGCCGATATGGGTCGGTCATCGATCGGTAGCCTAGCGTCAGCTCTGACGACCATGCTTGCGATAGTCATCGATCTGGCGATTTCGGTGGCCGGGGGAAGAAAAATGCGGTCCGTGCTTGGTACCCATCGAAGCCGGGACGCCCGGCCATCACCTTCTCGGTCAGCCGGGCGCCGGTCACATAGACCAGGAAATATGTCATCAGCAGTGGCGAACCCACCGCGGCAAACGCCCACCCGCCGTTAATGGTGATCAGCCACAAGCCGAACCAGACCGCGGCGTCGCCGAAGTAATTGGGGTGGCGGGTCCAGGCCCACAAGCCGCGGTCCATCACCGCGCCTCGGTTCGCCGGATCCGATTTGAAGGCCTTCAACTGCCAGTCGCCGACCGCTTCGAAGGTGACCCCCACCAACCAGATAGCCATTCCCACCGCTGTGAGGGCGATCAGCGGTTTCGGCGTTGCGCCGGTTACCGCCGACAGCTGCAGCGGGAGCGAGACGAACCAGGTGATCGAGGCTTGCAGCAGAAAGACCTTGCGCAGCACCTGGCCTACCGTGGCGTCGCCCAGTAGCTCGGCGTAGCGGGGATCTTCGCCCTTACCGGCGGTCTTGCGCTGAATGTGCCAGCTCAATCGCAAACCCCAGACCGACACGAGCGCCAACAGCAGCCACCGCCGGGTGGGGTCGCCGTGACCGACGATGGCGGCGACGGCCGCGATCGCCACAAATCCGATGCCCCACGCGACATCGACGACGTTGTAGCGACCGATTCGCCTGCCGACGGCGAACGTGACCGAGTGCACCGCGGCGAGCGCCAGAAATGCGCCGCCGGATACTTGGGCCAGGTTGACCAGGTGCATGAATATCACCAGGCGTTCTCGCGCGCGAACGTCCACTGATAGACGTTGAGATAGCCAGACCGGAAGCCCGCCTCCGAATAGGCCAGGTAGAGTTCCCACATTCGTCCGAACACCTCGTCGAAACCTAACTGCGCCAACGCGTCTCGCCGCTGATTAAACCGCTTGCGCCACAGCCGCAAGGTCTCGGCATAATGCGGGCGCAGCGAGGTCATGTCGACCGTGCGTAGACCCGTGTGTTGCTCGGTGATGGCCGCGATCGCATGCGTGGAGGGCAGCAGTCCGCCGGGGAAGATGTACTTCTGGATCCAGGTGTGGGTGTTGCGGCTGGCCAGCATCCGGTCGTGCGGCATGGTGATCGTCTGGATGACTACCCGTCCACCCGGCCGCACCAGCCGTTCGAGCGTGGCGAAATACCCTGGCCACGAGTGGTATCCCACCGCCTCGATCATCTCTACCGACAGCACGGCGTCATAGCACCCGTCGACGTCGCGGTAATCGCACAACTCGATCCGCACCAAGTCGGACAGTCCTGCCTCTGCCACCCGGAGCCGGGCCAGGCGCTGCTGCTCGATCGACAGGGTCACCGAGCGAACGTGTGCTCCGCGGGCGGCCGCCCGAATGCACAGTTCGCCCCACCCGGTGCCGATTTCGAGAACCCGGCTGCCCGGCCGGACGCCGGCCATATCCAGCAGCCGATCGATCTTGCGTCGCTGCGCCTCGGCCAAATCGGACGACTGGGGTGTCCGGGCCGGCAGCTCGCTGAACAGAGCGCATGAGTACATCATGGTTTCGTCGAGGAACTCGGCGAAGAGGTCGTTCGATAAGTCGTAGTGCTCGGCGATGTTGCGCCTCGCCTGATCGCGGCTGGCGCTTCGCCAGCGGGGCCGGAAGGCCGGGGCGATCGGCCGCAACCATTGCAGCGTGGCGGGCACCAGGTCGGCTACCGAGGCAGCAAGGACCGTCAACACCTGCGTGAGGTCTTGCGGTGATTCTGTACAAGACCATTCGCCGGCCATGTAGGACTCGCCGAACCCGATCAGCCCGTACCGTCCGATTCGGCGTGCCAGCGCGTCGGGTCGGTGGATCACCAGGGTCGGCGCTGACGGGTCGGCGGCGCCGATCACTGTCCCGTCGGGGTAGACCAAGCGCAGCGGGAGGCGGGCGGCCGCGCGGCGCAACAGCCGACCGGCGACCACCGCCGATATCGCGGAGACGGGGCCCGAGGGTACCTTAGCGACCGCTGGCCAACGGCCGGAATCGACTGCCGCCAAGGGAGTTCGGATAGTCTCTTGGCTGGTTTGCAGGCTCATCGGGGCACCACTGGAACTCGACGTAACCACAACTTGATCCCCTGTATCCGAATACGCGCGGCCACCACCAGCGGTGCCAACGGCGAAATGATTTGCATGATCGCGACTTCTTTGATGGTTGCCGGACGCCGCTGTCCGCGCAGGTTGGCTGTGAAATCCGGGACGGACGACCGTTCGTGACGGTGCAGCGCCACGGTGATATCGACCTCGCTGTCGGGTCGTGGCGCTTGAATCAGGTAGTGCCCGTCCACCTGGAAGAACGGCGACACGTAGAACTTCTTGGTCGTCACCACCGGCAGGTCGGCTGGTGGCAACAGGTAGGCATGGCGTTGGCCGTAGGTGTTGTGCACCTCGGCGATCACATGCCGCAGCCGGCCGTCGCGGTCGTGGCACCAAAAGATGCTCAGCGGGTTGAAAACATAACCAAAGACGCGCGCCTGCAGCAGCGCGGTGACGCGGCCCTCGGGCAGGGCCAGATCGTGGTCGGCGAAGACGGTGGCGAGCCGGTCGCGCAGCGAGCCGTCCGGCGGGTTGCGCGGAGTATCTGAAAAGTGATCCGAGGCCTGGAATCGCGCGAAAGGTCGCAGCCACCTTGGCAGCCGGGGTAGGTCGTCGACGTCGACATACCAGCTGTAGCTTCGGTATTCGAACGAGTGGTGCACCGTGGCCCTTCGGCTGTGGGTGATCGTGGTGCGGTAGATCGCCGGCGTCAGCGTTTGAGTCAGCACGGGGTGACCAACTCCCGCCGGGTTACAGCCGGCCAGTCGGCGCCGAGCCGGCGGGCCGCGCGTAATCCCGATGCGGCTCCGTCCTCGTGGAATCCCCAGCCGTAGTAGGCGCCGGCGAAGACCACCCGATCGTCGTCCAGTGTCGGGAGTAGTCGCTGGGCTGCAACGGATTCCGGCGTGTAAAGCGGATGGCTGTAGTTCATCTCGGCAATCACCGACGCAGGATCGACCCGATCGTGGCCGCCGAGGGTGACCAGGTACCGGCGGTTGCCCTTGATGCGCATCAGCCTGCTGACGTCGTAGCTGACCACCACACGGTCGGTGTTGGGTGTCACCAGGTAGTTCCACGATGCGCGCGCGCCGCGGTGGCGGGGTAGCACCGATTCGTCGGTGTGCAGCAATGCCCGGTTGGTCGTGTAGTGGATCGCACCCAGAACCGCCCGCTCCCAAGGGGTCACGTCGTCGAGCAACAGCAGCGCCTGGTCGGGATGGACAGCGACGACGGCCGCCTCGAACAATTGCGGCGCGTTGCTGCCCGCCCGCACGATCACGCCGTCGGGCACCCGCTCCAATGAGTGCACCGGCGTTCCGATCAGCACCTCGCCGAGCCGGGCGGCGACGGCCTGGACGTAGTTGGCCGAACCCCCGGTTACCGTGCGCCAGGTCGGCGAGCCGAACACCGACAACATGCCGTGATGTTCAAGAAAGACGAACAGGTAGCGGGCCGGATAGCGCAGGGCGTCGTCGCCCGCGGAGGACCAGACGGCTGCCACCAGGGGCGTGATGAAGTAGTCGACGAAGTACGACGAGAAGCGGTGTCGTTTGAGGAATGCATCCAGGGTCTCCTGATCCTCGTCGGCTCTTTCAGCGAAGTCGTCATGCAGCAGTCGCAGCGCGGCGCGGTGGAAGCGGATGATTTCGCCGAGCATCCGCAGGTAGCGGGGCCGCAGCGATTGCCGGCAGGCAAACAGTCCCCGGATTCCCAGGGCTCCGGCATATTCGAGTCCGATGTCGTCGGCACGCACCGACATTGACATCTCGGACTCCTGGGTGGCCACACCGAGTTCGGCGAACATTCGGCACAACGTTGGGTAGGTCCGGTCGTTGTGCACCAAAAACGCCGAATCGACGGAAACGGTCTTGCCGTCTGGGCCGTCCGGATCGTCGACTATGTGGGTGTGGGCGTGGCCGCCGAGCCGCGTGTCGGCTTCATACAACGTCACCCGGTCTCGCCCGGACAATGCATAGGCGGCGGTGAGGCCCGCGACGCCGCTGCCGATGACCGCTACCGATCGCGCATGTGAGTGGTGCACAACCCCTATTCGGAGCCGCCGACCCGACGGACGGGCTGCAGCGTGGTTATCCGAATGTGAACGAAAACACTTGCAAGCCTTTGGTGACGCGCATGTCGAGTTGATCGCGGCGCGCGATGTTCCCAGAGTCCGGGCCAACGATCTTATGCAAGGTCGGTGGCCCGCTGATCTGCGTCGTGGTCGTCTGCTGATCCCGTGTCACGGTGATGGTCCCGCTTCCACCGATGACGGCGTAGACGTCTTTCCCGTTGTAGTTGAGTCGAATGGCGGCATCGTCGCTCGCGGCGGTGGCCCCCTGGTCGTCCAGCGTCCAGCTGCCGAGCAGGGCGAATCTGTCGTTGGCCAAATTCGCCGGGTAGCCAAATGTCGCGGTGCCTGCGTGGTAGTCGCCACCGCCGCCGTAGAAATCGGCCTTCCCAACGCCCAGGTAGGTCTCGGGGGTGAGCTTGGTCTGGGGTGTGGTGTCGGCCGAGTGCGTCGCACCGGGCAGCCGGACGTCGGGGTTCGCGTCGACCAGCAATTCACGGATGAGTTTTTCGGTGCCGTCGTAGTCGCCTTCGCCGAACTTGGTGTGCCGGACGTTTCCGTCCGCGTCGATCAGGTATTCAGCCGGCCAGTACAGGTTCTGGTAGTTGTTCCACGTGGTGTAGTCGTTGTCCAGCGCGACGGGGTAGGCGATGTGCAGCGCGGCTGCGCCACTGGCGACGTTGCCGGGAACCCGTTCGAAGGCGTACTCCGGGGTGTGCACCCCGATGGCGACGAATCCGTCGTCTTTGTACCGGTTGTACCAATCGACGACGTGCGGGATGGCGCGTTGACAGTTGATGCACGAGTACGCCCAGAAGTCGATCAATACCACCTTGCCCCGCAACGACGTCAGATCGATCGGTTTTCCGTCCGGGGTGTTGAGCCACTGGGTGATTCCGCTGACGGCGGGCGCCGGGCCGCACTGCTGCAGCTGCTCAGCACCCTCGGCACAGTCGGCCAGGCGACCGCCGGGGCCGCCCAGATTCAGCTTGTGCCGGATGCCCTGGATGCCGGAACCCCCGAGTCCTCGCTGCATCGCTGCCGTGTAGTCGGGGACGGCACGCTGCAGCATTGCCGGCAGGTTGAAGACCAGTGCGACGGCCAGCACGATCATCGTGATCCCGCCGGCGATCTGAACTGCGCGCTGGCGGCGCCGGAATGCGCCGACACGTTCCGCGACACGGCGCCCGGCCAGCGCGAAAACCAGCAGCGGCAGTGCGGTACCAATCGCGAACGTCGCGGTCAGGACGAGCGTCGGCAGTCCGATGGATCCGATAGACGTTGTGCCACCGGCAACCACGATCGCGGCCAGCACCGGACCCGCGCACGGCACATACAGCGCACCTAGCGTCAGGCCCAGCCCGAAACCATTCCTGCGGAAGTTGTCTGAGCCGATCTGGCGCTGTGGGATGCGGGCGAAGGGTCGCTCGATCAGATGCTGCAACGGCGGGAAGATCAATCCGAGGCCGATGACGGTCAGCGTCACCAGGGCGGCCCACCGGATCGCGTCCTGCGGCAGCTGCAGCGCCGACAGCAGCGCGGAACCGGCCAAGGTGACTGCGCCGAAGCTGCAGACCAGGCCCGCGATCACCAGATACGGTCGCGCCGCCGGGGTGCTTTCCCGGGTTCCATTCACGCCGGAAAAGAACACCACGGGGAGCACCGGCAAGATGCATGGCGAGATGCCGGTGATCAGGCCACCGAGGAACCCGATCAGGGCGACTGTGAGCATGGCTGCTATTCGGAACGACCGGAGGTGTGGACGGGCTAGTCGCTGTAAGCGAGCGAGCGGTCCGGCGGATGGGGTTCAACCTTATCGGTCGATGTCCTGGCGGGCCGCGTACGCACTCGCATCGGCCACCAGAACCAGCGCCCCAGCAGCGCGGCGATGGCCGGCGTCATGAACGAGCGCACGATCAACGTGTCGAACAGCAGACCCAGGCCAATGGTGGTGCCCACCTGACCGATCACCGTCAGATCGCTGACGATCATGGACGCCATCGTGAACGCGAACACCAGGCCCGCGTTGGTCACGACCTTTCCGGTACCGCCCATCGACCGGATGATGCCGGTCTTCAATCCGGCATGCATCTCCTCTTTGAACCGAGAGACCAGAAGCAGGTTGTAGTCAGAGCCCACGGCCAACAGAACGATGACCGACATCGCCAGCACGAGCCAATGCAGTTGGACGCCGAGAATGTGTTGCCAGACCAGCACGGATAACCCGAAAGAAGCACCCAGAGATAGAGCTACCGTACCCACGATCACAGCGGCCGCGACAAGGGCTCGGGTGAGGATCAGCATGATGACGAATATGAGGCAGAGGGAGGAGATTCCCGCGATTATGAGATCCCATTGGGCGCCCTCCGCGATGTCCTTGAAGATGGCGGCCGTGCCGGCCAGGTAAATCTTGGAGTCCTCCAGCGGAGTCCCCTTGAGTGACTCTTCGGCCGCCGTGCGCATCGCGTCAATACTCGCGATACCCGTGGCAGAGGCGGGGTCTCCCCGGTGCAAAATGATGAAGCGGGCTGCGTGTCCATCTGCGGATAGGAAGTTATTCATCGCCCGCTTGAAGTCTTTGTTCTCAAAGACCTCGGGCGGAAGGTAAAACGAGTCGTCGTTCTTAGCGCCGTCGAAAGCGTGACCCATGGCCGTCGAATTTTTGCTCATCTCGTCCATCTGAGCGAATATTCCGGACATGGTGCTGTGCATCGACAGCATCATGGTCCGCATGTTCACCATGGTGTCGATCATCGGTGGGAACTGGGCAACCATCTGCGGCATCAGCCGATCGAGGTCATTGATGTCGGCTACCAGCGCCGTCAGTTTCTCGTCGATCTCGTCCACGCCGTCCAGTGCGTCGAATATCGATCTGAGCGACGAGCAGACCGGAATGTCGAAACAGTGCTTTTCCCAATAGAAGTAAGAGCGGATCGGTCGAAAGAAGTCTTCAAAATCCGAGATGTGATTGCGCAGTTCATTGGTGATTTGCTGCATCGCTACGGTGTCGGCGACCATGTGATGCGTAGTACCGACCAGCTTCGTCATCAGGCTGTACATCGTCTGCATCGTCGCGATGGTCTTGGCCATCTCGTCGGCCTGTTTGAGGATGTCGTCCATCTGCCTGCGCTGGTATTGCATGGTCTGCACCTGACCGGCGTTTTGCATGCTCATCTGGAACGGGATAGAGGTGTGGTCCATCGTCGTTCCGTCGGGCCTGGTTATTGCTTGCACCCGAGAAATTCCTGGAACGCGGAAAATGCCCTTGACCAATCTGTCCAAGACCAGGAAGTCCGTGGGATTACGCATATCGTGATCTGATTCGATCATGAGAATTTCAGGCTTCATCCGGGCCTGGGAGAAATGGCGGTCCGCGGCCGCGAATCCCTGATTGGCGGGGATGGATGCCGGCAGATAGGACCGGTCGTCGTAACTGGCCTTGTATCCGGGCAGCGTGATCAAG
>Ga0182030_10026909_pt1 | contig 10375 bp, 10 predicted proteins | sample 812S3MmetaG_FD_121299 | JGI IMG/M metagenome (GOLD analysis project Ga0182030, IMG submission 121299) | Permafrost microbial communities from Stordalen Mire, Sweden - 812S3M metaG (Illumina Assembly) | ecosystem: Environmental > Terrestrial > Soil > Wetlands > Permafrost | place: Sweden... | reverse complement strand
CAGGAAGTCGACGAGGAGGCCAACATCATCCTCGGCGCGACCTTCGATTCAGCGCTCGACGGCGTCGTTCGCGTCTCGGTCGTCGCCACCGGCATCGACAAGGCGACGATCGATCAGATCGAGCCGGTCGGGTCGCCGCCGCTCGCCGAAGCGGCCGCCCGCGCGCGCGTCGTTCCGCCGCGCCCGTTGCCCAGTGCGATCGCGCGCGAAGCGCCGGCCGAGCCGGCCCCCCTCGTCGCCGCGGCGGCGCTCGACGACGTCGAGATCAGACCCGTCGCGCCGCGTTCAGCCGCCTATGTCCAGCCGCCGGCGCCGGCGCACGAGGAAGAAGCGGTCGAGCGCGAGTTCATTCCCCCGGCGCCCGAACAGCCGGCTCTGCGCGCCCCGCGCATGCCGCAGATCGACGAGCTGCCGCCGATCGCCCAGAACCAGCTGCGCGCTCACCGCGGCGAAACGCCGAGCGCTCCGCCGCCGGTCGAAACGCGCCGCCGGTCGCTGCTGGAGAAGCTCGCGGCGTTCGGCGTCAGCCGGCACGAAGACGACGCGCCGGCGCCCCGGGCGATTCCCGCTCCCGCCGCTGCGCTCGCTCCGCCGCGGCCGACCGCCGCCGCTGTGCACGCCGAATACGGGCGGCCGCAGCCCCGTCCGGCCGCGCCCCGTCCAGTCCAAGGCCAGCTTGACCCGCACGGTCGCGCGCCGACCCGACCCGCTTCGCTCGAGGACGACCAGCTCGAGATTCCGGCGTTCCTGCGCCGGCAATCCAATTGAGCGAGTCGGCGAGCTGAAAATCCGACGGCCGCGGCCTTCGCCGCGGCCGTTTTTCGTTTCCGCGCCGGCGCTCGTCGCGCACAGTCTCCTGTGTGCTTAAGATATTGTTACAACTACATCAATCATGGTTGATCAAGTGTGTAACTTTTGTACACGAAAGGTGATTTGGCCCTGTGCGGCCGCCCAACTAATGTCCCGCGCGGCTGACATCGAGCTGACGGAAACGCCGTAAGCGCAAGGTCGGCCGGGGCGAACGACGCTAGCGACGCGACAGACGTCGGAACCGTCGAACAAAAAACCGGCCGGCTGAGCTTGTGGGGACGAATTCTGAATGAAACTCGGTTTGCAGACGACGCTTCGTGACCGGGTCGAAATCAGCGGCTTCGGCGTTCATTCAGCGGCGCCTGCCCGCGTCGTCCTCCATCCCGCCGACGTCGACTCCGGCATCGTCATTCTCCGCACTGGCTTGCCCAATGGGCGCGAGCGCCTCATTGAGGCGAAATGGTCGAATGTCACCCACACGGCTCTGTGCACCGTGCTCGGCGATTCGACCGGCGCGGCGGTGGCGACGGTAGAACACCTGATGGCGGCGCTCGCCGGCCTCGGCGTCGACAACGCGCTGGTCGAGATCGACGGCGCGGAAATGCCGATTATGGACGGATCGGCGGCGCCGTTCGTCGCGGCGATCGACTCGGTCGGCCTCGCCCATCAGGGGCGGCTGCGCCGCGTCATCCGCGTCGTGCGGCCGGTGCGGGTCGAAAGCGGACGGGCTTACGCCGAACTGGCCCCGGGCGGACGCGGCCTCAGGCTCGACGTCGAAATCGACTTCGACGCGCCGACCATCGGCCGCCAGCGGCGAGCCTTCGACGTCGATCCGTCGGTGTTCCGCCGCGACATCGCCCGCGCCCGCACCTTCGGCTTCGTCAACGACGTGAAGAAACTGTGGCAGGCCGGGTTCGCGCTTGGCTCGTCGCTGGAGAATTCGATCGCGCTCGACGGCGACGCGATCCTCAATCCCGAGGGCCTGCGCTACGCCGACGAATTCGTCCGCCACAAGGCGCTCGACGCGGTCGGCGACCTTGCGCTGGCCGGCGCCCCGATCGTCGGCTGCTATCGCTCCTACCGTCCGGGACACAAGATCAATGCGATGATGCTGTCGGCCCTGTTCGCCGACCGCAAGGCCTTCGAAATCGTCGACGGCGCGGCGCGCAAAACCTACGCGCTCGGCGCAGGGCCGCTTGGCCGGGTCGCCACCGCCTACGCCGCCAACGCGGATTGAGCCGGCGAATCGCGCCGCCGCTTGGTCGTTCGGCGCGCTGCCGCCACAATCCGCCCCTCTAATGCGCCAATCGCGCGCCAGCCGAGCGTCTTGGTGGCGCCGCGACGCGCAGTGGGGTAAACACCGCCGCTGATCCGCCTTTCGCGTCACGCAACGTCCGAGTCCGCCGAATGACCCTCGTCGCCCAGATATCCCGCGTGTCCGTTCTCGCCTGCGGCGCGCGCGTGCTGCTTATCGTCGGCGCGACGGCGGCGCTTGCCTCCTGCTCAGTGTTCGACGAGTTCAACCCGTTCGCGGGTGAGAGGTACAAGATGGTGATCGAGCCCGACGTTCCGGCGAGCAAGGCCTACGACCAGGGCCTTGCCCAACTCGCCAACGGGGCGCCGGCCGACGCGGCCAAGAAGTTCAAGGAACTGGGCGAGAAGTTCCCTGATTCGGATTGGGCCCGCAAAGGTCTGCTGATGACCACTTACGCCCAGTATCAAGGCGGCGATTTCGACAGCGCCGAAGCGTCGGCGGAGCGCTACGTCAAGCTCTATCCCAAGTCGCAAGAGGCGGCGTACGCGCTGTATCTCGAAGCGAATTCGTACTACCGGCAGATCCCCGACATCTCGCGCGACCAGGAGCGCGCCGGCAAGGCGCTCGTCGCCTTCCAGCAGGTCGTCAAGGACTATCCCAACTCCGAGTACGTCGAAGACTCGAAGTACAAGATTCAGGTGACGTCGGATCAGCTCGCCGGCAAGGAGATGTCGATCGGCCGCTTCTATCTCAACCGGCGCAACTTCGCCGCGGCGATCAATCGCTTCCGCAACGTGCTGACCGCCTTCCAAAACACTCGCCACTCGGAAGAGGCGCTCTATCGCCTGGTCGAGGCCTATCTCGGTCTCGGCGTCACCGACGAAGCGCAGACCGCCGCGGCCGTGCTCGGGCACAACTTCCCCGACGGCGAGTGGTACAAGGACGCCTACAATCTGCTGAAGAATGGCGGCCTGTCGCCGAAGGAAAACCAGGGGTCCTGGATTTCCAAGCTCTACCATTCCATCGTGCCGTCCTGAGGCGCCGAGGCCCAAACCCATGCTCGCCCGGCTCTCGATCCGCGACATCGTGCTGATCGACCAGTTGGACCTCGAGTTCGCCGACGGGCTCACCATCCTCACCGGCGAAACCGGGGCGGGAAAATCGATCCTGCTCGACGCTCTGTCGCTCGCGCTCGGCGCGCGCGGCGACGGCGCGCTGACCCGCCACGGCGAAGCGCAGGGGCAGGTGACGGCGAGCTTCGACCTGCCGTTCGATCATCCCGTCTTCGCGACGCTCGCCGATCAAGGCGTGCGCGCCGAAGGCGAATTGATCCTGCGCCGGGTCCAGTTCGCCGACGGGCGCACCCGCGCCTTCGTCAACGACCAGAGCGTCAGCGCCCTGACCCTGCGCGCCGTCGCCGCCGGCCTGGTGGAGATCCACGGTCAGCACGACGAGCGCGCGCTGCTCGACGCTTCGACCCATCGTGCGCTCGTCGACGCTTACGGCGGCCATCCGGAGCTGGTCGAGGCGACGCGTTCGGCGTACTCGGCGTTGCGCCGCGCCGAATCCGAGCTCGAAGAAGAGCGCGCCCGCGTCGCCGCCGCGCGCGCCGCCGCCGATTACGCGCGCCACGCCCATGAAGAGCTGACCGCGCTCGACGCCCAGCCCGGCGAGGACGAGGCGCTCGCCGACCGCCGCCAGCGCATGATGCAGGGCGAAAAGGTCGCCGCCGACATTCGCGAGGCGCACGAAAATCTGTCCGGCGATTCGGCGATCCTGCCCGTCCTGTCGGCGATCTCGCGCCGGCTGCAGCGGCGCCTGCCGCAGGCGCCGGGGCTGATCGAGCCGAGCGTCCAGGCGCTCGACGAGGCGATGCAGGCGCTCGAGACCGCCACTCAGGCGGTCGAGACGGCGCTCGCCGCCTGCGACTTCGATCCGCGCGAACTCGAGAAATGCGAGGAGCGCCTGTTCGCGCTGCGCGGCATGGCGCGCAAGCACGCGACCACGGTCGACAATCTGCCTGCTCTCGCCCGCAAGTACGCCGACGAGGTCGCGGCGCTCGAGGCGGGCGACGTGCGCGTCGTCGCCCTCGAAGCCGAGTCGCGCGCCGCCGCCGCCGCCTACGCGCGCGCCGCCGCCGCGCTGTCAGACGCGCGCGCCGCCGCCGCGCACGCGCTGGAGACGGCGGTCAACGCCGAGCTGCCGGCGCTCAAGCTCGAGCGGGCGCGTTTCGCCGTCGCCCTTAAGCGCGACGATTCGCAAGGCTCGCCCGACGGCTACGACCGCGCCGAATTCGCCGTCCAGACGAATCCCGGTTCGCGCCCCGGTCCGCTGATGAAGGTCGCCTCCGGCGGCGAGCTCGCACGCTTCCTGCTCGCATTGAAAGTGTCCCTCGCCGAGCGCGACACCGCGCCGACCCTGGTGTTCGACGAGGTCGATAGCGGCGTCGGCGGCGCGGTCGCCGATGCGATCGGCCAGCGGCTCGCCCGGCTCGCGGCCAAGGCGCAAGTGCTCGCCGTCACGCATGCGCCGCAGGTCGCCGCGCGCTCCAACCAGCATTTCCGCATCGTCAAGAACGACGTCGGCAACGGCGAACGCGTCGCGACCCAGGTCCTGGCGCTCGACGCCTCGGCCCGGCGCGAGGAGATCGCCCGCATGCTCGCCGGCGCGGAAATCACCGGCGCGGCGCGGCTGGCGGCGAAAAGCCTGATCGAGAAGGCAGGATAGAGGGACGGCGGCGGCCGGGGTTTTGGCTTGCCCGGTTTGCATGGGCAGCCTATCTAGCGCCCAGTCGGCGGGCGGAACGGCATGACTCGGGCAAGCGCAGGGGTCGAAGATCGGCGGCGGCGCGAGCGGCTCGCCGCGGCCCTAAGGGAAAACTTGAAACGCCGCAAGGCGCAGCAGCGCGGTCGGCAGGCGGCGACCGAAGCGGCGCCGCCGGCCGAGGCGCGGCGCCAGGCGGACCACAAACCAAACCGTTGAGCGCGCGGCTCGCGAAAAGGAAAGAAGAATGGATCGCATTCGAATTCGCGGCGGCGCCAAACTTCAGGGTTCGATCCCGATTTCGGGGGCGAAGAACGCCGCGCTGCCGCTGATGATCGCCTCGCTGTTGACCGACCAGACGCTGACGCTGGAGAACCTGCCGCGGCTCGCCGACGTCAGCCAGCTTGTGCGCATCCTCGGCAATCACGGCGTCGACTACTCGGTCAATGGCAAGCGGGCGGGCGAAGAGCCGACCGCCGGCCAGACCGCGCATCTGCGCGCCAAGACGATCGTCGACACGACAGCGCCCTACGAGCTGGTGTCGCGCATGCGCGCGAGCTTCTGGGTCGTGGCGCCGCTCGTCGCGCGCGCGGGCCAAGCGCGCGTATCGCTGCCCGGCGGCTGCGCGATCGGCACCCGCCCGGTCGATCTCCTGCTGATGGCGCTGGAGAAGCTCGGCGCCGAGATCGCGATCGAGGCCGGCTACGTCGTCGCCAAGGCGCCGAAGGGCCTGACCGGCGCGGCGATCGACTTTCCCAAAGTGACGGTCGGCGGCACCCACGTGGCGATCATGGCGGCGGCGCTGGCGCATGGCTCGACGCTGATCACCAACGCGGCGTGCGAGCCGGAAGTGAAGGACCTCGCCGACTGTCTCAACAAGATGGGGGCGCGGGTCAAGGGCGCGGGAACCTCGACGATCGAAATCGCCGGCGTCGCCCGGCTCAACGGCGCGCGCCATCGCGTCCTGCCCGATCGCATCGAAGCGGGGACCTACGCGACCGCGGTGGCGATGACTGGCGGCGACATCTTGCTCGAAGGCGTCAGTCCCGACCTGTTCCAGGAAGCGCTCGATGCGCTGTCGCGCGCCGGGGCGAAGGTCTCGAGCGACAATCGCGGCGTGCGCGTCGCGCGCAACGGCGCCGGCATCGGCCCGGTCGACATTTCGACTGCGCCGTTCCCCGGCTTCCCAACCGACTTGCAGGCGCAGTTCATGGCGCTGATGACGCGCGCGCGCGGCGTCTCGCGCATCACCGAAACGATCTTCGAGAACCGCTTCATGCACGTCCAGGAGCTGGCGCGGCTCGGCGCCCGCATCAAGCTGGAGGGCGACACGGCGATCGTCGAGGGCGTCGACAAGCTGCTCGGCGCGCCGGTGATGGCGACCGATCTGCGCGCGTCCGTCTCGCTGGTGATCGCCGCGCTCGCCGCCGACGGCGAAACGATGGTCAATCGCGTTTACCACCTCGATCGCGGCTTCGAGCGGCTGGAGCAGAAGCTCTCCGCCTGCGGCGCCGACATCGAACGCATCTCGGGTTGAGGCGATGACACAGGCGCTCGACAAGCTGAAGCTGATCGCGCTCGACCGCGAAGGACTCGGCGTGATCTCCGCCCAAGCCCAGGACACCTGTCTGCGGCGCGCCGACTTGCGTTGGCTGCCGAGTCAGAAGCGTTTCCTGGTCAGCGGCATGCGATACGACTGGGTCGGCGCCGAAAACGGCCGCGCCGAGCGCATTGGCTCGGTGCTGCGGTTCGACCGGGTGCTGAAGGTGTCGCATCTCGGCCTCGACGAAGGCGACGAGTCGCGCGTGTTCAACCTGCTGGCGGTGACGTTCGAAATGACCGACCCGCCTTCGGGCATGGTGTTGCTCGCCTTCGCCGACGGCGCGGTAGTGCGGCTCGAGGTCGAATGCCTCGAGGTCGAGCTTGTCGACGTCGGCCCTCGCCGCCCGGCGCAGGAATGCCCCGGCCACGCGCTGACCAGCGCCGAGTCGTTCTAAGGTCGCGGCCGCGGAGCTCGCCATGGCGGTCACTCTCGATATGCGCGACGCGGATTTCGAACCGCGGTTTCGCGCTCTGCTCGGCGCCAAACGCGAGGCGTCGGTCGACGTCGACGCCGCGGCGGCCGCGATCATCGCCGACGTGCGAGCGCGCGGCGACGCGGCGCTGATCGAATACACGCTGCGCTTCGATCGCGTCGACCTGTCGCGCTCGGGCTTTCGCATCGCGCCGGCCGAGATCGAGGCGGCGGTCGCCGCCTGCGATCGCGCGGCGCTGGAGGCGTTGGAGCTCGCCCACGAGCGCGTGCTCGCCTATCACCGCCGCCAGCTTCCCGGCGACGTTTCGTTCGTCGACCATCTGGGAGTCGAGCTCGGCTGGCGCTGGCGCGCGATCGAAGCGGTCGGCCTCTACGTGCCAGGCGGCATGGCGAGCTATCCGTCGTCGGTGATCATGAACGCCGCGCCGGCGGCGGTCGCCGGCTGCCGCCGCCTCGCCATGGTCGTGCCGACGCCCGACGGCAAGCTCAATCCTCTGGTGCTCGCCGCGGCCAAGATCGCGGGAGTGAGCGAAATCTACCGCATCGGCGGCGCCCAGGCGATCGCCGCGCTCGCCTACGGAACCGAGAGCGTCGCGCCGGTGGCCAAGATCGTCGGCCCTGGCAACGCCTATGTCGCGGCGGCCAAACGACGGGTGTTCGGCGCCGTCGGCATCGACATGATCGCTGGCCCGTCCGAGGTCGTCGTCCTCGCCGATTCCAGCGCCGAGGCGGACTTCGTCGCCGCCGACCTTCTCGCTCAGGCCGAGCACGACGCGGCGGCGCAGTCGATTCTCGTCACCGACGACGCCCGCCTGGCGACCGACGTCGCGGCGGCGGTCGAAGCGCAGCTCGTCGACCTGCCGCGCGCGGCGATCGCCGGCGCGAGCTGGCGCGACTACGGCGCGATCGTCCTGGTTGACCGGCTCTCCGCCGCGCCGGCGCTGATCGACCGGATCGCGCCCGAGCACCTCGAGATCATCGCTCGCGACGCCGAAGCGCTGTCGACCGCGATAAACAACGCCGGCGCGATCTTCCTTGGGCCGCACACGCCCGAAGCGATCGGCGATTACGTCGGCGGCTCCAATCACGTGCTGCCGACTTCGCGTTCGGCGCGCTTCTCCTCCGGGCTCGGCGTCTACGACTTCGTCAAGCGCACCTCGATCCTCAAATGCGACGCGCGATCGCTGGCGACGCTCGGACCGGCGGCGGTGACGCTCGGCGAGGCCGAGGGCCTCACCGCCCATGCGCGATCGGTGGCGCTGCGTCTGGGGCGGGACGGCGCGACGTGAGCGACGCGGCCCAGCCGATCCGCAACCGACTGGCGGAGGTCAAGTTCGACGAGAAGTCGATTCCACGCGGCCTCGCCGACCGCGACCACGAATGCGCGGCCGCCGTGTTCGACCTGATCGAGGACAATCGATTCGGCGTGCGCGGCCGCGACGACGGGCCCTACAGCCTCCGCATCGCGCGGGTCGAGTCGCGCCTCACTTTCGAAGTGCGCACCAGCGCCGGCGCTCCCGTCGTCGAGTTTGCCGTGTCGATGACGCCGTTCCGGTCGCTACTGAAGGACTATTTCAACATCTGCGAGAACTATTACTCGGCGATCCGCAGCGCCGGCCCGCGCCAGATCCAGGAAATGGACCGCGCCCGGACCTCGCTGCACAACGAAGGGGCGACGCTGCTCGCCGCGCGCCTGGCCGACAAGGTGGAGATCGACGCGGCGACCGCGCGCCGCCTGTTCACTCTGGTCTCCGCCCTGCATTGGCACCCGTGACGGCGCCGGCGGGCGCGCCGGTCCCGGTCGAAGACCGCGCCGCCTTCATCCGCGCCAACACGCGGCTTCTCGCCCCTCCGTTCGCGCCCGAGATGCGGCTCCATCTCGCCGACGAAGCGGTCGAGCTATGGACCAAGACCGAGTCGGAGCTGCAGGCTTCCGGCCTGCCGCCGCCGTTCTGGGCCTTCGCCTGGGCGGGCGGGCAGGCGCTGGCGCGCTGGATCGGCGACCATCCCGGCGCAATTGCCGGCCGTCGCGCGCTCGACTTCGCCTCGGGTTCGGGGATCGTGGCGATCGCCGCCGCGCTGGCCGGCGCGGCAAAAGTCGAGGCGAGCGAGATCGACCCATTCGCTCAGGCCGCGATCGCGCTCAACGCGAGCGAGAACGGCGTCGCCGTCGACGTGCTGCGCGAGGACGTGATCGGCGCGGACCGCGGCTGGGACGTCGTGCTGGCCGGCGACGTCGCCTATGAGCGCGACATGGCGGCGGCGGTCTTCGCCTGGCTCGAAGGCCTCGCGCGGCGCGGCGCGCTGGTGCTCGTCGGCGATCCGCGCCGCAGCTATCTCGCCCTCGACCGGCTCGATTGCGTCGCCGAATATTCCGTCCCGACGCCGCGCGCTCTCGAAGACGCCGAGATCAAGCGCACCGGCGTGTTCACATTCCGCTCGGCCGGCAAGTCCGATTAGGGAGTATCATTCCGGCTCCGAATCGCGCGCCGTTGGGCTCGCATCTTGCTCGGTGCATTGCGTCGGTCGAAACATGCAGCTCTACTACGCCACCCACGACGGCCAGGCGCGACGCATCGCCGAGCGAATCGCCGACCGCCTCGCCGAGAGGGGAATCCCGTCTTCGCCGCAGGATTTGGCGGCGACCTTTCCGACGCCGGAAAAGCTGACGGAAGCGCGACTGGTGACGATCGTGGCGGCCGTGCGTTATGGCCGGCTTCTGCCGCAAGGCCGGCGGCTTCTTTCCCTCTACCGGACGCTGCGCGCGCCGCCCCCGCTGGCGTTGCTTTCCGTTTGTTTGGCGGCGAGGAAACCGGACCGGACCACCGCCGAGAACAACCCCTATCTTCGCAAGGCGATCGCCCGGCATCGGCTTGCTCCAGCGTTCGCAACGGCCGTCGCAGGACGCCTGGACTACCCGCGCTACAGCTGGCTGGACCGACAAATGATCCGCTTCATCATGACGCTGACGGGAGGGCCGACCGATCCCAAAACCTCGATCGAATATACGGCGTGGGATGTGGTCGACGACGTCGCGCGGCGGATCGCCGAACTCTTCGGCGGCGCTGGACCGTTACGCAGCTGAGGCGGACGCGATCGCGGCGGCTGGTGCTGCAAGAGAGGATTGAAGTCAAAGAGATGACTTTTGCGCTCCCAGCAGACCTGAAAAATCAATGCTTTATTGCGACCCCCCGGTCGGCGTGTGTCCCAGTCCTGTGCCCAAATTCAACATCGGCAGGGCGTGCTGGCGCAAGCCTTTTGCCGCAAAGATCCACAGGCATGATTCTTGGCTGAGAGATAGTCGCCCGAGCGCCATCGGCTTGGAGACGCTCGGTGGCAAGGGCAACGGAATTGTCTCGAAGGTCCTTGACGACCGCTCTAGATCTGCGACCATCATTTGTAGTCTTCACTGTTACGCGTGGTAGGCGACATGATCTCGGCGCTTGTTATTTTGGCGATCGTTCTGGTATCGATTGTCTCATCTTTGCTTATTATTTGCTATTCAGCAACAT
>Ga0182030_10026908_pt1 | contig 10376 bp, 12 predicted proteins | sample 812S3MmetaG_FD_121299 | JGI IMG/M metagenome (GOLD analysis project Ga0182030, IMG submission 121299) | Permafrost microbial communities from Stordalen Mire, Sweden - 812S3M metaG (Illumina Assembly) | ecosystem: Environmental > Terrestrial > Soil > Wetlands > Permafrost | place: Sweden... | reverse complement strand
TCAGAGTGATCAATCGTCGCGTTGCGCTTCGACCGCTGACTCCTGGGCCCATCCGAACAAGAACGAGCAGCAAAAAAAGAGAAAGCGAACACAGCTCGACTTGACGGGTCACTTCATATCAGAATCGCCCGCGATGACATCGATGATCACCCAGATCGAGCGCCCGATCCCTCGCGTCCTCGTCGGCGCCGTCATGGCGGTCAAAAGCCGCACGCTCGAGGATCTCGGCAAGGTCGTCGCCGAGGAAGTGCGCGCGGCGAAGCTGACCCTGGTGCGCAACGTCATCGTCAACGGCGAGCTGCACTTCATCCAGCAGCTCATCTCCAACGTCTCCAACGACAACGAGGCCGACGCCATCGTGCTCGTCGGCGGCACGGGTTTCGGTCCCCGCGACACGACGTGCGACGCGATCGACGCCTTCGTCGAGCGGCGCATCGAGGGCTTCGGCGACGCGTTCCGCCTCCTCTTGCGCGACGAGATGGGCTTCGGCCCGCACGCGTGGCTCTCGCGCGCCACCGCGGGCGTCTACAACCAGTGCCTGGTCTTCGCGATGACGGGGCGCCCGAGCGACGTGAAACGCGCCATGCAGACCATCGTGGTCCCGACGCTGTCGGACGCCGTCGAGCTGGCGACGGGGCGGATGCGCACAGTCCACCTTCTCGCCTGAGGCAGCGAATCCCAGAACGCGCTGACCGTGGCGACGACGCGCGCCGGGTCCTCGGCCGGGGGTCAGAGCTCGTCGGCGGTGAAGGCGAGGACCTCGGCGATCTCCGTCGTCCCGCACGCGAGGGCGACGAGACGGTCGAGGCCCAGCGCGTTGCCCGCGCTCGGGGGCACGCGCGCGAGGGCCTCGAGGAAGCGCTCGTCGATGGGGTACACCGCGAGCCCGCGCTCCCGCCGCTCCTGCTGGTCGTGCTCGAGACGCGCCCGCTGCTCGACGGGATCCACGAGCTCGCCGAAGCCGTTGCACAGCTCGACGCCTGCCACGTAGAGCTCGAACCGCTCGGCCACCCGCACATCGCCGGGCTTCTTCCGGGCCAGTGACGCCTGGGTCGCCGGGTAGTCGACGAGGAAGACGCCGCGGTCGAGCGCCGCCAGCGCCGGCTCGACCTCGTCCACCAGCGCCCGGAAGTAACGGTCCTCGTCGAGCGCCGCCGCCGCGAGCGTCGCCTCCTCCGTCCAGCCCGCGAAGCGCGCGAACGCGGCGCACACGGTCAGCCGCTCGAGCGGCGGCCGCACGTCGATCGCCCGCGCGCCGAGGCGCACCGTGCCGCCGGTCACCGCGGCGACGAGCTGCTCGGTGTCCTCGACCACCGCGTCGACCCCCGCGTTCGCCCGGTACCACTCCAGCATCGTGAACTCCGGGTTGTGCCGCCCGCCCACCTCGCCGCGCCGGAAGCACGCCACGATCTGGTAGATGCGCTCCCAGCCCTCCGCGAGCAGCCGCTTCATCTGGTACTCGGGCGACGTGATGAGCCACCGGGGCGCCCCGCGCTCGCCGCCGGCCACCTCGAACGCGTCGAGGTGCACGTCGAGCCCGGGCGACGGGACGGCGATGGGCGTCTGCACCTCGAGGTACCCGCGCGCATCGAAGAAGCGGCGCACGTCGGCGAGCACACGGGCGCGCTCGCGCAGTCGCTTCAAGGCCGTCCACCCTGCGGGGAGAGCCCCCGCAGCACCAGCTCCGCCAGCTGTCCCGACGCGCGCACGAGGCCCCCACGGTCCGCCTTGCCGAGGGCCCACGTCATCGTGATCCCGTCGAGCGCGCCGAAGATGGCCCGCGCGGCGAGGTGCGGCGACACGTCACTGCGAAGCTCGCCCGACGCTTGCCCATCGGCCACGACGCGCGCGATGGCGTCGAGGTACGCCGTGAACTTCGGCGCGGCGTACTCCTTCATCAGCTTCGTCGACTGCCGCAGGATGACGGTGATGACCTCGGCCAGATCCCTCTCGCCCTCCAGCAGACCGAGCTGCAGCTCGATGATCCGCCGCAGCTTCTCCGACGCCCCGACCGTCGCCGGCAGCTCTTTCTCGAGGAACGCGAGCAGTCGCTCCACCCGGTCCTCGAAGAGCGAGACGAGGAGCTGATCCTTGGACTTGAAGTAGAGGTAGATGGTTCCGTCCGCCACGCCGGCCGCCTTGGCCACCTCGCTGACGCGGGTCGCGTGAAACCCCTTCTTGGCGAATACGCGCACGGCGGCGTCGAGGATGCGCTCGCGCTTGTCCCCCGTCCGCACTGCCCGGGCCGCGGGGCGGCGCCGCCGCGCACTGAGTGAGGATTCACTCATTCGGGTGGGAGCTATCAGACGGATCGCGGACGGTCAAACGGGGGGGCTCTCTCGCGCGAGTGACGTCCGTCAGTGCGCCGAGAACATCTGCGCCGCGAAGGTCGCCACCTCGTGGCCCATCCAGGGCCCGAGCAGCGCGACGGCCACGATGACCGCCAGGAGCCGCGGCAGGTGCGCGAGTGTCGGATCCTGGATCTGCGAGGCGGCCTGGAACGCCGCGACAATCAGGCCCACGACAGCGGCGACGCCGAGGACGGGCAGCGAGACCGCGAGAACCAGGAACAGCGCCTGCTGGGCGTCGTGGACCAGCGTGGACGGCGGCACGAGGGTCACTCCGCGGGAGCGTCGGGGGGCGGACCGTCGGAGAGGACGTCGGAGGTCGCGCCGTCGGAGGCGTCGCCGGTCCCTGTCTCCAGCCCCGCGTCCGTCGCGCTCTCGACCGGACTGTCCGCCATCGCCTCGGGGCTACTGGTCTCCGGCGTCGACGTATCGGTCGACGCCTCCGGCGGGGTGGGGTTCGACCCGTCGAGGGTGGTGCTCGAAAGCGAACACTCCGGCGTCGTCGCGTTGGCTCGGTCCTGCGGGCAGCAGCGCGGGCTGTTGGCGTTCGACAACCCCGTCGTGCAGACCAGCGGGTACTGGCAGTCGTCGTTCCCGCTGTTGCCCGCGTTCGTGTCGCAGGGTTGCCCCTCGCCCTCGTTCTGGCACGCGACGAACAGGAATGCGGCGAAGAGAGGAAGCAGGAGGAAGGCAAAGCGGGGGCGCATCGGGGGCAGGCGCGAACTTATCCAGAAAGCGAGGCAAAATGCCAGCGGCACGAGCGAGCCCGGGAGGGCCGGGCCTCAAGCGGACGCGTCGCGGCGCTTCTCCTTGGCCTCGACCGCCTCGGCGAAGAGGCGCACGTACTGGGCGGCGCTGGCGAACGAGAAGAGGAGCGACAGGTAGACCAGCGTCCGCCCCACGTGCACGAGGTCGACCACCCCGAGGTCCAGGCCGACGAACGACAGGTGGTACGGGTAGCCCAGCACGAGGGCGATGATGCCGATCATCTGCAGCGCCGTCTTCGTCTTGCCCTCGTTGCCGGCGCTGATGACCACGCCCTCGCTCGCCGCCACGCTGCGGAGGCCCGTCACGCTGAGCTCCCGGGCCAGGAGCAGCACGACGGCCCACGCCGGCATGCGCCCCATCGGGACCATCCAGACGAGCGCCGCCATCACGATGAGCTTGTCGGCCAGCGGATCGAGGAACTTCCCGAGGACGCTCACGACGCCCAGCTTGCGCGCCAGGTAGCCGTCGAGCAGATCCGTGATCGCCGCCAGGGTGAACACGATGCACGCCCAGAAGCCGCGGATGGGCGTCGGCGTGTCGAGGAGCCACACGAAGAACGGGATGGCGACGACCCGCGCCATCGTCAGAAGGTTGGGGATGTTGAGGGCGTCCTGCGCGAGCGTCCGGCGGCTCGGGCGGGCAGGGGAGGGTGCGGCGGCGGGTTCGGGGCTCATGGGCGTCGTTTCGGGCGGCTTCTCAGCTGGCGCACACCAGCACCGTGCCCTCGCCCGAGAAGGCGATCAAGCCCCGCTGACCGCTGGGCGACTCCGCGGGCGGCGAGGCGCGCGGGACCAGACGCCCGAGCCAGCCCACGATCCACTCGCGGCGCACGAGGAGCGGATGACCCGGAGTGCACGGCACGCTCGCGAGCTCCCCTGCCAGCTCCAGCACGACCGCACCGGTCCCTCGAAGCTGCACGAGGTGCGCCCCCTCGCCCGGCGCGCGCCCCCCTTCGCCCGGTGCCTCCAGCGCGAGGCGCCCGTTCTCGTACGCCAGGCGCAGCTCGAAGCCGAGAAGGGCCTCTTCGCGGATGAACGCCAGCTCGTCCTCTAGCGCGATCGGGACGAGCGTGTGCCCCGACTTGGCTCCCAGCACGAGCTGGGCGCTGCCGGACACGCGCACGATCGGGCTGCCGATGCCCCCCAGCACATCGTGGGTGTCCGCGTCGCGCAGGCGCCGGTGAAGCACGCGCGTCACCGCCGTACCCACGACGACGCGGAGGGACTCGAGCTTCGCCGCGAACGCTTGCTCGTCGGTGGTCTTCACGAGGAGGACGCCGCGGGCGTGCAGCGCGACCGGCGCCTCGGTGGCCTGCGCGAAGAGCGAGGGCGCGACGTGGCGCTCCCCGGCGGGCGCGGGGAGCGACAGCGGCGTCGGGGCATCCGGAGGCGGCGGGACGAGGCGCGTCGAGATGGCGGCGGGCGACAGGGACGGCGGCGCGGGCGGCACGGTCAGCAGGTCGTGCGGCGAGGGGGGCGGCATCATCACCGGCGGCGGGGGCGGCTGCGTGCGTCCCTGACCGGTCGCCGCCTTCGCGAGGTCCCCCGGCTCCGTCGTGTGCCACGGCGAATCGCCCGCCCGGGGGGCCACCTGCTCGGCCAGCGCGAAGCGCAGCTCCCCCGCGTCGAGCTCCGAGAACGCGGTCTCCGCGACCGAGCGCACGCCCTCGTCGATCCCGGCTCCTCCGCCCGCGGGGGCCGGCATCGTGACGCGCTGCCGTCGCTCGGTCACGCGCCTCGCCATCATCGGGTGGCCGCCGCGCTCGAAGGCCACCTGCGCCTGCTCGAGCTCCCCCAGCTTCTGCAGCGCCAGCCCCAGGTAGCCCCACGCGCGCGTGTGCTCCGGGTTGAGGCGCGTGGCGTCCTGCAGCGTGCGGCGCGCCAGATCGGGCTGACCGGTCTTGAGGTACGAGAGCGCGAGGTTGACCTTGATGGAGGCGTCGTTGGGGAAGCCCAGCTCGAGCGCCTCGTAGATCTGGATGGCGCGCGGGTAATGGCCCAGCCGGAAGTAGACCGCACCGAGCAGATCCTGCCCCTTGGGGTCCGACGGCTGCATCGTCAGCGCGAACTCCAGCTCCTCCTTGGCTTCGAGGACGCGGTTCTCCTGGAGGAGCTCGCTGCCTCGGTACAGGTGAAAGAGAAAGTCCCCCTGCGCCACGTCGCGCGTCGACTCCGACGACAGCGTCGAGTGCGTCGCCGGGATGAGGCGCCGCTCGGTCGTGCGATCGTCGGAGCTACCTGCCCCCCCCGGCGGCACGCTCTGACGCGGCTCCGGACCGGGAGAGCGGGACATGGCCTGGATGATAGTTCAACTGGGGCTGCGGCGGGCGATGGCCCATCGGGAGGCGATCCCGGTCGCCACGATGAGCCCGAGGGCGGCGGCGACTCCCATCGTCACCACGGCCGGAACGCCGGCGTCCGCCTCCGTTGCGAAGCGCAGGTCGAACATGCCCCCGTGCACGATGGACTGCAGGCTCCACGCCCACGCGGCGCTGGCGCCGACGGCCATCCACGCGCCGCGGTCGCGCACCCAGAGGCACCCGAGGGCCACACCGCGGAGGCCCGCGACGAGCAGCGAGAGATCCAGGACCCCCTCCGCGCCGTACCGGGCTGCCGCCGCCGCCGCGCCGCACGCCACGAGCGATGCCCACGCCGGCAAGAGGCCGCGGGTCGCGCGAAGGACGAGGCCCCGGAGAAACAGCTCGTCCCGCACCGACGCGAGGACCGCCACCACGAGCCCGATCGCGAGCGACCCGAACCCCGGAGACGCGGGCGCCGTCGCCACGCCCCCCGTGACCATCGCGAGGACGACCACCCCGGCGGCCGCCGCAGCGCCCATCGCGGCTCCGAGGCCCACGCGACGCGCGATGGCCTTGCCCGTGGGCATGGCCGCGAGCGGATCGCTCCACGTGATGCCGATGCGCCCCGCTCCCCATTCGGCGAGGGCCGCCTGCACCGCCACGAGCGCCGTCGCGTTGTTCGAGAAGACGGCGCCCGCGAGCTGCGAGGCGCCCCAGAAGACGAGGCCCCACCCGACGACCTTCCGCGCCGCGGGCATCGAAGAGGCCGCGGTCGAATCCTCCACCGGACGTGTCGTGCCGTTCATCCGAGCTCCGCGGCGAACGCGTCCCCCTGCGCGAGCAACCCGGGCAGCCCCCCCGTGTGCAGGAAGAGCACGCGCGCCCCCCGCGCGATGTCGCCGCGCGCCATCGCCTGCTTCAGGCCGTGCATGGCCTTGCCCGTGTAGACGGGGTCGAGCAAGAGGCCACTCGCGCGCGCGACCGCGACGATCGTCGCCCGCTGCTCCGGCGTCGACACGGCGTAGGCCGGCCCCTTCGCCGTGTCGTCGACCACCAGCGGCGCCGGCGCCCCGAGGGACGCGTCCCACGCGCGGGCCTCGCCCACGATGCGCGCGATCGTCTTCTCGAAGTAGGCCGCGTCGTCGCACACCGCCATGGCGCGGACGCTCCGGGCCACCTCGTGACGCGACGCGCCGAGGGCGACGCCCGCCGCCGTCCCCCCCGAGCCGCAGGCGTGCACGACGACGTCGAACGGCGCGCCCGTCCCCGCGAGCCCGAGACGCATCTGCTCGCGCACCTCGCGCATGCACGTCACGTAGCCCAGCGATCCGAGACCGTTCGAGCCGCCCTCGGGCACCACGTACGGGCGCTTGCCCTTCACGCGCAGCTCGCTGGCGACGCTCTCCATGACGGCCGTGCGCATGGCGTACTCGGCATGCGACACGAGGCGCACCTCGGCTCCCGCGAGGCGGTCGAGGAGAACGTTGCCGTCCCGGGGAAGCGCCGTCGTCTCTGGATCCTTCACGCGGAGGAGCAGCACGCACGCGAGCCCGAGGGAAGCGCACGCGAGGGCCGTCGCCCGCGCATGGTTGGACTGGAGGCCGCCGCAGGTGATGACGGTGTCGCTCCCGCGCGCGACCGCGTCGCCGAGCAGATGCTCCAGCTTGCGCACCTTGTTGCCCGCCTCCGCGCCTCCCGTGGCGTCGTCCCGCTTGATCCACAGGTCGACCCCGAGCATCGCGTCGAGCGCAGGCCGCTTCACGATCGGCGTCGGACCGTGCACCAGGGGTACGTGAGGTGGGCGAGGCAGAGCGAGCATCGCGAACGTCGGTTCCCGTCAGGCGAGCGTGACGAGCTTCGCGTTCCCCTCGACCGTGGCGCCGGCGGCGACGTGCACCTCGGCCACGGTGCCGGCGATGCGGGCGCGCACCTCGTTCTCCATCTTCATCGCCTCGAGGACGAGCAGGCCCTGGCCGACCTCGACCACGTCCCCCTTGGCGATCAGCACCTTGACGACGCGGCCCGGCATCGGGCTCTTCACCGTCTTGTCACCGCCCGCCACGGTGGTCTTCTTCGCCTGCTCGGCCGAGCGCATCCGCTCGCTCTCGACGCGCACGTACGATCGGTGCCCGCTCGCGACGGCGCCGATCTCCGGCGGTATTCCCTCCGTCGTGAGATCGACCACCTGGCCGTTGACGCGCACGCTGAGCTGGGAGCCGACGACGACGACATCGACGTCGATCGGCTTTCCGTCGAGGCTGGCCTGGAGCGCGCCGCTGGGAAGCTCGACGAGGTCGACGAGGACGGGCCTGGCGCCCGGATCGGGGTCGAGGGTGACGTAGTACCGCACGGCGGGGAACGTACTACAGAATCGCCGCGACGCTTCAGGGCTCCCAGCGCAGCTCGATCATCGTCGCCGCGTCGGCCGCCCAGTTGCGCGTCGAGAACCACGCCTTCACCTCGCGGCCGCCCGCCACCTCGAGCAGCCGCTCGAAGAACCCCAGGGTCTGCCACGACGCGGCCTCCTCGGCGCGCGCGCCCATCCCGTAGCCGACGCGGATCGAGGCCTCGCCGTCGGACGCCGACGCGATGTCGAGCGCCGGGTAGTCGAAGAACCCCTGGCGAAGGACCCGGAAGCGCATGAGCGAGTCGAGCGGATCCCCGCGCGCGAGGAGCCGCGGCTCCTTCTCGCAGAGCCAGTCGATCGAGAAGCGGCCGAAGGAGCGCACCGTCTCGAGGTTGTCGTGCGCGATGGCGGTCAGGATGGCGAGGCCCATGCGCTCGAAGGAGTCCATCGGGTACCAGGTGTCCGGCTCGATGCGCTGGACGAGGAAGCTCAGGTCCTCCGGCGCGAGGTGCTTCGACCAGTCGGTCCCCTTGTGACCCCGCAGCATGCGGACATAGTCCACGAAGAGCGTGCCCTTGACGCGCCCGTTCATGCGCTCATCGGGCGCTGGGATGTCATTTTCGGAGTATCGCCGCGATCCCGCACGATCGGAAGCGAAGGCTCACTCCTTCGTGAAGGTCTCCACCAGCGTGCGGGCGCCAGCGTCGTCGGTGCCGCCGTCGACCGCCACGATGAACGTCGTCGGCGTCGCGGTGTAGGTGGCCGGGCGCGTGTCGGTGTCGGGGCAGGTGTCGACCGAGGCGATGCTGGTGCCGCTCGTCGTGAAGGTGATGGTGCGGGTCGCGGGGTCGCCGTCGCTCACGACCTGGATGGTGGCGCCCGTGATCTGGAGCGTCGTCTGGGACATGCCGCTGGCCCCCGTGGGGCCGTCCGGGCCCGTGTAGATGACGGCGGCGGTCAGCGCGTACGTGCCGTCGACGGGGGTGCCGCCCTGCGGAGCGGGGGGATCGCTCGCCACCTGCTCGACGGTGATGGAGGAGGCGCTGTTGACGAGCGTGTTGCACACCGCCGGCGCATCGGGGGCGGCGTCGGTCGCGGAGGCCGCGTCGCCGGTGTCCGGCGTCGAGTGCGCGTCGCTGGCCGCGTCGTGGCCCGCGTCGGTCCCGGTGGAGTCGCCGGGGCTGCTGCTGCTGCACGCGGGAACGACGAGAAGCATGGAAAAGAGAAGAGGGCAGAGGTTCATGGGGAGCCTTTCACTCTCGTTAACGCGTGAACCCCCCGACGTGGGAACCTCACGGGCCGGATGGACGCCAGCCCCCCTCCCACGGAACCCGGCGTCACGATCACCCTCCCCTGGCTCGCGACGCAGCTCCTCCCGAGCCCCGAGCTCGCCTACGGCCACGACGTCGCCCGCTTCGGCGTGCGCTGGCAGGCCACACCGCTCCTCTTCTCCTGGGGCATCCACAGGGGGCTCTCGCCGTGGCGCTTCTTCGTGGCGGAGCCGTACGTGCGGCAGTCGGGCTCCGTCGAGCTCTACGTGACGCCGGAGTACGTCGTCTACGGCGCGTCGTTCGCGGACGGATGGATCCTGCGGACGGGCGTGCGGTCGTACTTTCCTCTCATCGAGCACGGCGAGTACCTCTCGGTCTCGGTCGGCGCGTCGTCCTTCGTCTTCGCCGGGCAGTGGGCGGCCGCCTACGAGGGGGGCGTCTACACGCTCTTCGGCGTCGTCGGCATCCAGCTCACCGTCGCGCCCACGCCGTCCGCCGCGCCCGTCGCGACCATCGCCACGCTCCGCTTCCGGTACTTCTGACCGCGATGAGGCCGATGAGGCGCGCGCTCCCGCTGGCGTTGCTCGCCTGCCTGCTCACCACGGGCTGCGCGGGGTTCCTCTTCTCGACGCCGCTCCCCGTGCCGAACCGCATCACGCAACCGCGCCGCGCCGACGCGCGCCTCGCCGTCCTCTGGGTGGGTCACGCCACGGTGCTCCTCCAGATGGACGACAAGCTCATTCTCACCGATCCGCTCCTCGGGAGCTCCGCCGGCCTGCTCTCGCGGCGCCTCCAGGAGCCCGGCATCGATCCCGCGAACCTGCCCCCGCTCGACGCGGTCGTCATCTCGCACATGCACTTCGACCACCTGTCGCTGGGCTCCCTCGACCTCATCGAGAGCAAGGTGCATCGCCTCATCGTCCCCGAGGGGGGCATGGTCTACGTGCCCAACTACGCCTTCGACGCGCGCGAGCTGCCGGCGTGGCAGTCGTTCGAAGAGGGCGGCCTCCGCATCACGGCGGTGCCGGTGAAGCACGTGGGCTTCCGCTACGGCCTCGACGCGGCGTGGATGAAGACGAGCTTCACCGGGTACGTCTTCGAGTACCACGGGCTGACGGTCTACTTCAGCGGGGACACGGCGTACGACGCGGAGCACTTCCGGGAGACGGCAGCGCACTTCCCCAGCATCGATCTGGCGCTCATCGCCATCGCGCCCATCCACCCTCGCGGCCTCATGGAGGCCACGCACGTCGACCCTGCCGAGGCGGTGCAGGCCTTCCTGGATCTCGGCGCGCGGACGATGGTGCCCATCCACTACGAGACACTGGTCAACGGGTTCGACG
>Ga0182030_10026906_pt1 | contig 10376 bp, 7 predicted proteins | sample 812S3MmetaG_FD_121299 | JGI IMG/M metagenome (GOLD analysis project Ga0182030, IMG submission 121299) | Permafrost microbial communities from Stordalen Mire, Sweden - 812S3M metaG (Illumina Assembly) | ecosystem: Environmental > Terrestrial > Soil > Wetlands > Permafrost | place: Sweden... | reverse complement strand
CCCTGGCCTGAGGGCCGACGTCGGGATCCTCGATGGGCGGATCGTCGCTGTCGGCCGGGTGGACGAGCCCGGTGCCACCGAGTTCGATGCTGGTGGCCTCGTGGTCGCCCCAGGCATCATCGATCCCCATACCCACTACGATGCCCAGCTGTTCTGGGACCCGAGCGCCTCGCCCTCCAACCTCCACGGCGTCACCACGGTGATCGGCGGAAACTGCGGGTTCACCCTCGCCCCGATCAAGCCCGAGGACCACGACTACATCCGACGGATGATGGCCAAGGTCGAGGGGATGCCTCTGGTGGCGCTGGAGGACGGGCTCGCCTGGGACTGGACGACCTTCGGAGAGTACCTCGAACGCCTGGACGGCAGGCTCGGCGTCAACGCCGGCTTCCTGGTCGGTCACTGCGCGCTGCGCCGATGGGTCATGGGGCCAGAGCGCGGCGGCGAGGTTGCTACCGACGACGAGCTCTCCGCCATGGTCGACCTGCTGGCCGACTCGCTGGCCGCCGGCGGTCTCGGGTTCTCGTCATCCCAGTCCCGCACCCACTCAGACGGCGACGGAAACCCGATCCCCTCGAGGAACGCCGATCGCCGGGAGATGCTGGCCTTCTGCCAAGTGGTACGCGACCACCCGGGGACCACGCTCGAGTACATCACGAACGGATGCCTCGACACCTTCAGCGACGAGGAAATCGCCCTCATGGCCGATATGAGCGCGACCGCCCACAGACCCCTCAACTGGAACGTGCTGACCGTCGACTCGCGCACCCCCGACAAGACGGCCCGACAGCTCGAGGCCTCGGCCCGGGCGGCCGAGGTCGGCGGCCAGGTCGTCGCTCTCACCATGCCCACCCTCGTGCCTATGAACATGAGCTTCCGCAACCACTGCGCCCTGTTCCTCATCCCCGGCTGGGGTGATGTGATGGGTCTGCCGATCGAAGAGCGCATCCACAAGCTCCGAGACCCAGCCGTCCGAGCCCACTTGGACGAGCTGGCCCGGTCCGAAGGCGCGGGGGTCTTTCGGAGGCTGTCCAACTGGTCGAACTACATCATCGGGGACACCTTCGACCTTTCCAACGATGGCCTGAGATGGCGGGATGTCGGCTCCATCGCCGAAGAGCAGCACAAGGCCCCCTTCGACGCCCTCCTCGACCTGGTGATCGCCGATGACTTGAGAACCGTCCTGTGGCCGAAGGCCTCCGACGGCGACGACGCATCGTGGGCCGCTCGGGTGGCCGTTTGGAACAACCCCCGGGCCATGATCGGTGGGTCGGACGCCGGAGCACACCTCGATCGCATGTGCGGCGCCAACTATCCGACCACGTTCCTCGGGGACTGCCTGCGCAATCGCAAGCTCGTCTCCATGGAGCGGGCCATCCAACTGATGACTGAGGCACCTGCAACGCTGTTCGGACTCACCGGGCGGGGACACGTCGCCGAGGGGCACTTCGCCGACCTGTTCATCTTCGACCCCGAGACGGTTGGCTCCGAGCCCGCCACCCTCGTGAACGACCTCCCCGGAGGCAGCCCCCGGCTGGTAGCCGACGCCATCGGAGTCGTCCGGGTCCTCGTCAACGGGGTGGAGACCATCGTCGACGGCAAGCCCACCGGGCACCTTCCCGGTGCCCTGTTGAAGTCCGGGCGGGATACGGCGACGGTCGACCCGACGCTGACGTCAGCCTGAGCCACAACTGGACTTCGAGCGCTGAGACAGCGGACCAGTCGTCCGTCGGACCCTCACCGCTCTGGCCGGCTGCGACGGTCACGGCACCACGGAGCTGGCGAAGCCCGGGTGCCACCCGGACGAGCGGCCGCCGGCCATGAGCCGATCCGTTCCCGCTCAGCCCGCCCCGAAGAATGGTGCGCCGAAGGAGAAGATCCCGCCGTCGGCGCTGACCAGCCAGTAGCCGCCCGTGGCGTTGTCGCCGGCCATGCCCACCACCGGGGCGTTCAACTGCGTGCTCCCGGTACTGCCCTTGAAGGGGGCATCGCCGTAGGTGAAGACACCGCCGTCGGAGGCCACGAACGAGTAGCCGCGGCCGTCGCTGCTCGCCATCATGGCGTTCACCGGGCGATTGAGATGGAGGTTGCCGGTCGAGCCGTAGAACGGCGCATCGTACGAGAAGATGCCGCCGTCGGTGCCGACCAGCCAGTAGCCACCGGTCGCCGTGTCGGCGGCCATGCCGACGACCGGGGCGTTCAGGCTTCGCCCACCCATGGACCCTTGGTACACGGCATCACCGAAGGCGAAGATCCCACCGTCCGAGGCCACCAGCCAGTAGCCATGGCCCGATGCGGTGGGGGCCATGCCGACGACCGGAGCATTGAGCGGCCTGGCGCCCATTGACCCGTAGAACGAGGCGTCGCCGAAGGAGAAGATGCCGCCGTCGGCAGCCACGAGCCAATAGCCCTTTCCGTCAGGCGTGGCCACGATGTGGGTGATCGGTGCGTTCAGCGTGGCCGCGGCCATCGAGCCGTAGTTCACCGCGTCGCCATGGGTCGTGACCGTGCCATCGGATCGGGCGACCCAGTATCCGTTGGCATCCGAGGTAGCGGCCATGCCAACAGCCTCGGGCGAGGTGAGCCCGTCGGGCTCACCCGGGACCGAGGTGACGGCGAAGGGATAGGCGTACTGGCCACCGGTGGCCGTCGTCGTGCCGTTCGAGGCAATGGTCTGTCCAGGGCAGTAGACCGGCTTGCCGGTCGGGGAGCCGGCCACGGTGGGACTCGACGGAACGGGTGAGCCCTGCTGCGCGTTCTGACTGGCCTGGCGGGCGGTGGCCGAAGGAATGTCGCTGGCCGAGTAACCGAAGACCTCGACGGTCCAGGCCTGGCCCCCACTGCAGGTGACCCCGACCCCGACGTCGCTGTAGGCCGCTGACAGCTCGTTCTGTCGGTGGCCGGCGGAGGCCATGTACTCAGCGTTCATTCCGTCGGATCCGTCGCCCGGCCAGTAGCCGTTGCCCGTGTCACCGGAGTTGGCGGCAAACATGCAGACCTGGGCGCCGGCTGGACCACTACAGGTCCCGACAGCCGGGTCGGCAATCGTGTGGATAGCGGCCAGATGGGCCGACCACACCTGGGCGTAGGCCTCGAGGGCCGGATCGACGCTGAGCTGAGGAATGGGGACCGAGCTGTCGGTCCGGGCCGCTCGCTCGGCATTGATCCGTGCCACCAGGTCCGCCGAATAGAGGGACTGGACATCGGCCACCGTGGTCGAGACTTCAGCCCCCGAAGGGCTGGTCGTGCCGATCTGCAGGGCGGCGGTGAGGCCGGCTGTGGTCATGGCGATCACGGTGATGACGGCAAGAGCCGCCCCGACGGCGCGCGCCAAGCCATGGTGACCCACTCCAGGGGACCCGTCCTTGTCGTTTCTTGGACCCAGTGTCAGCGTGCCTCGCCGAAGAAATCGACGGGTGCCGACCGTGGTTCGATCGTCGTGCAATTCGTTGTGCCCCTCTGGCTGCCCGGCCCAGTCTCGCAGGCATGACCCCTCGACTCCAAACGGCTGTTTGCGCGTCAACTGGTGAACCCCTTACCGATCTCGATGGCGCCCCTCAGCTACTGCTATCGGCCGGAATCGGCAAAACCTTTCGTCGAAAATGACGAGCGCGGGTCATAACACCCTTTTGAGCTGGGAGTTTTCGCCAAAGCGGACGCCCGCATGTCGCCGCCGCTCACCTCGTCGATCAGCCGAGGGCCGACCGAAACTAGGTCGTGCTCGGCAGCTTGGCCTTGGCCTTGGCCGAGGCCGCTTTCGCTTGGGCTGTGCGGGCGGCCGCAGCTCCCCCGCCGACCATGGGGCCGGTTCTGGGCAGCTGTGGTTCCGCTCCTTCGACCATGGCCCCGTCCGGAGCGGGCCGACCGGTCACCGACCAGTGAAGGAGGCGCGCCTGGCTGTCCACCAACGAAGCGGTGCGGATGCCCCAGAACTCGAAGCCGTAACGATGGCCTGCCACCTGGGCGAGCATGGCGATCAGCGTGCCAGCCGTCGCCATCGGGTCGGAGCCGGCCGGCGAACCGGACTCGCCGCCATGATTGGCGATCACCTGGGCCAAGGTGACCGTCACGGCGTTGAGGGCCCGGACCCGAAGCCCTTGAAATCGAAGGTCCCCTTCCACGGTGGTGAGCTCGACCACCCGGAACACCGCTCGGTTCCCTTCCTAGTAGTCCATGAAGCCCTCGACCACGGCGACAGCCGTCGACCAGCTGGCTTGCTCTGACCAGTCACCGTCAACCAGGCCGGCAAGGAGGCCAGCACCTTCCACCAGCTCCTCGGCCAGCACGGTGATGGCCGCCTCGACGTTCTCGAAGTACTGGTAAAAGGTGGCGGGCGAAGTGCCGGCCTCCCGAGCGATGTCGATGACCTTGATGGATCGCCAAGGTGTGGCGACCAGCAGCTCGGCAGTGCTCTCCAACAGCCGCTGACGAGTGGCACGGCCGCGTCGCCCTGGGACCCGCCCATCGGTGGTGGCGATCAGCTCGGGCTCCTCGGCGACGCTCATGGCTACCCATGGTAGTTACGCCTGTCGGTTGGAACGGTACGGGCAACTCCTCCGACCTGGGACAGAACCCCTTGGCTCAGGTTTCGTTGGCCAGGTCGTGGAGGACGGGGAGCTCGGAATGGTGCCGAGTAAGGTTCGTGGCCATGGTGAACGGTCCGGGGCCCCGTGCTATGACTCGGGCTCAGCAGGCGCGTCGACAGCGGGTGGTCGATGCCGCCATGTCCCTCGGGCTCGGCGGAGGCTACGAAGCGGTGCAGATGCGCGACGTGGCTGCCAGGGCCGACGTGGCCATGGGGACCGTCTACCGCTACTTCAACAGCAAGGACCACCTCCTCGCTGCAGCCCTCGTCTACTGGGTCGAGCAGCTGGACGGACGGCTCAGCCAGAGACCGGCCCAAGGCACAACGGCGGCAGACCGGGTCATCGAGGCCCTCGACCGGGCTCTGCGGGCGATGGGCCGCCAACCCCAGTTGGTGGGTGCGGTGTTCACGGCACTCGCCTCTCCGGATCCTGCGGCCATCGAATGCCAGCAACAGGTGACGATCCTGATGGAGGGGATCATCACCCGAGCCATCGGAGAGCCTCACCCGCCGAACCTGAGCGATCGGGCCCGCATTCTCGGCCATGTCTGGTACTCGGCCCTGGCCGGTTGGGTGAATGGGTGGTCCAGCATGGTCAGAGTGCACGACGAGCTGGTCGTCGCCATCGGGTTGCTGCTCCCGAGTGACATTTACGCCGAGGTCTGACGCCACGCGGCCTCTCGGCACCGGATCCGGACGGAATGACTCAAGTCGTCGGATCGGCCGGGCTACCGTCTGATATGCCTTCGGCCATTGAAGTCCACGGTCTGTCCAAACGGTTCGGCCCAGTCCGAGCTGTCGACGACCTGAGTTTCGAGGTGGTCTCGGGCCGGGTGACCGGATTCCTCGGGCCCAACGGCTCGGGGAAGACGACCACCTTGCGGATACTGCTCGGCCTGGTGTCGACCGGGGGAGGAACCGCCACCTTCGAGGGTAAGCGCTACGCCGACCTGCAGCATCCGATACGCCACGTCGGTGCCGTGCTCGAAGCCACCAGCTTTCATCCCTCAAGGCGGGCCGAAGACCACCTAAAGACCGTGGCCGTCGGTGCCGGGCTACCCCTTTCCCGGGTGGACGAGACACTGGAGCTGGTCGGTCTCGCCGATGTGGCGCGTCGGCGGGTGGGCAAGTTCTCGCTCGGCATGCGCCAGCGTCTCCAACTCGCCACCGCCCTGCTCGGGGACCCCGAGATCCTCATCTTGGACGAGCCCTCGAACGGTCTCGACCCGCAGGGCATCCAATGGCTCCGAACCTTCATCCGCCATCAGGCCTCGATTGGCCATGCCGTGCTCGTGTCCTCGCATCTTCTGGCCGAGATGGAAGAGACGGTCGACGATGTGGTGATCGTCTCCCACGGGAAGTTGGTCCTTCAGACCACCCTGGCCGAGCTGGCCAGCCGGGCCGGGACCCAAACAGGCATGCGGATCCGGTCACCCGAGCTCGGGCGCCTCATGACCCTGCTCCAAGCCATCCCAGTCGGCTACCGCCAGATCGCCCCGGACATGCTGGCCATCGACGGGGCCACGCCCGAATGGTTCGGGCCGTTCGCCGCCCAGAACCAGATCGTCCTGTACGAGCTCGTCAATGACCGTGGCAGCCTGGAGGACGTGTTCTTGTCCCTCACCCACGGGTTCGACGCCGCCGACCCGGGCGCGGCCCGCGGGGCGGCGGCTTACGGGGCGGATGGGCCGGCATCATTTCCGGGAGGACCGGCATGATCGCCAGCGTCCGCTCCGAATGGCTCAAGCTGCGCACCACTGCCGTGCCTTGGGTGCTCGGGGGCATCGCCCTAGTCATCACCGCCCTATCGATCCTCCTCATCTTCGTGAACGGTTCCACCACAGGCCCGGGCAGCGGAACCGGGACGACACACGCCGGCACCATTCCCCACAGCCCCCAGGAGCTACGCAACCTGGTGGGGGCAGGGCTCGGGTCCTATATCTTCGCCCTCCTGCTCGGCACCTTGTGCGTGACCTCGGAGTTCCGTCATAAGACGGTGACCACGTCGTTTCTCGTCACTCCTCGGCGGCCCCGATTTGTCGGGGCGAAGCTGCTCACGTCGGCCATCTTGTCGGCCGTGCTCGCGGTCGTCCTGCTGGTGGCCACCGTCATCGGGGGCGGACTCGCCCTAGCCGCCAAAGGTGGCTCATTCTCTGACATGGTCCATCAGATCCCCTCAGTGGCACCGGGGATGATCCTGGTGTTCGCCCTGTTCGGCATCCTTGGCGTGGGAGTGGGTTCCGTCCTGACCAACCAGATAGCGGCAATCATCGTCTGTCTCGGATGGTTCCTCATCCTGGAGCAGATCATCGTGGCACTCTGGCACGGGACCGCTCGATGGGTTCCCTCAGGGGCGGCCAGTGCCGCGTCCAACCTGACGAGAGGCCGTGGCGCCGATTTCGGCCTCTTCAATGCCTGGCAGGGGGCGCTTTTGATGCTCCTGTACGGGCTGGTCTTCGCCGTCGTCGGGTCAGTGATACTCACCCGCCGCGACATCACCTGATCGGCTCGAGGACCTCCGCCCGACGAGACCGACGAACGACCGGGTGGCTCTACGCATGTGGCCGGCCTGGCACGCTCCACGCGGCGTATGGCGGGTGGGCACCGAAGCCAAAGGTCCTCTTTTCTCGGTGAACGCTCACCGAGGCCCGCCATGTCGGCACGCTCGGGCCGCCACTCGGTGTGGGGGGGCCGATGGCGTCCGTCCCGAGGGCTTCATTGCCTGTCCGGTGCGGCGTCGTCTATACATGCGGAGTTGGCATTTAATCCCGTTCCGGTGGGTCGGGCTCAAATTGCGGCCTGCAGTTCCACCACCGGGTGAGTCCAGACGCTTCGGCGTCTCTCGGGCATTCCGGCATCAGTTGCGCTGGGACCTCGGACAGCCGGTAGCGATACCACGCCGACAGTCGGCGGAAGATGCGTGCACGAAAATCGGCGACTGGACCGGGGGACGGTGGGATGGATCGCAAGTGGTGGACGCTGATAGCGGTGTGCATGGGCACGTTCATGCTTCTGCTCGACATCACCGTGGTCAACGTGGCGTTGCCGGACATCCAGCTGTCACTCCACGCATCCTTTTCTGACCTGCAGTGGGTAGTCGACGCATACGCCCTGACTCTCGCCGCCTTCCTCCTCACCGCCGGTGTAGTCGGTGACATCATCGGAAGGCGTGGAATCTTCGCCGTCGGACTCTGCGTCTTCTCGGTCTCGTCGCTGCTCTGCGGTCTGGCCAACTCCGCAGTGTTCTTGGACTTCGCCCGGGGAGCCCAAGGGGTCGGGGCCGCTATCATGTTCGCCACGTCGCTTGCCCTCATCGCCCAGGCCTTCTCCGGCAAGGAGCGTGGAACGGCGTTCGGTGTCTACGGGGCGGTAGTCGGCGGGGCGGTTGCCATCGGGCCGCTGGTCGGGGGGGCGATCACCAGCGGGATCGGCTGGCGATGGATCTTCTTCGTAAACCTGCCCATCGGGGTCCTTGCCGTCATCATCACCTTGGCCAAGGTGCGGGACTCGACCGAGCCGACCAGGCGACGACTCGATGTCATCGGGTTCCTCACCTTTTCGACTTCCCTGTTCTTGTTGGTGTTCGCCCTGGTCCAGGGAAATGCCAAGGGCTGGGGTAGCCGCCTGATCGTCTCCCTCCTCATCGGCTCGGCCGTCTTGATGATCGTGTTCCTGATAGCCGAGTGGCTCCAAGCAGACCCGATGCTCGACCTCACACTCTTCAAGAGACCGGCGATGACCGGCGTGTCACTCGCTGCCTTCGCCCTGTCCGCCTCGATCTTCGCCATGTTCCTCTACCTCACCCTCTACCTACAAGAGGTCCTCGGCTACGGCCCGTTGGCCGCCGGTGTCAGGTTCCTGCCCGTCACCGTGCTGGCCTTCTTGATCGCACCCTTCGCCGGGAAGTTGAGCGTGCGCGTGCACTCGAGGTACCTGTTGTTCGTGGGACTCGCCCTCGTCGGGGTAGGGTGTGGGCTCGCCAACCACGTCGAGGCAAGCTCCTCGTGGACGGTGCTGCTGCCCGGATTCATCGTCGCCGGTGTTGGCATCGGCGTGACCAACCCCGTCCTCGCTGCGGCATCCGTCTCGGTCGTGCCTCCTGAGCGAAGCGGGATGGCGTCGGGTTCTTCGAGCACCTTTCGACAAGTTGGTATCGCCACGGGCATCGCCGGTCTCGGGGCCATCTTCTTGAGCCAGGTCAAACCGAGCACCATCAATGCCCTGAACGCTTCAGCCCAGGGGCGATTCATCGTGACCCACGACAGCATCCGCCTCGCTTCGGCCCTGGCCGGCAACGGAGTGAGGGAGTCGTCAGCCTCGCTGCCGGCATCAAGCCAGACCGTTCTCCTCAATGCCTACAAAGTCGGCTTCACCTCGACCTTCGATCACCTCATGACCATCTCCATGATCGTCGCCTTTGTGGGCGCCCTCGCCAGCCTCGCCCTGATCCGTCAACGCGATTTCGTACCGAGCTACCCGATAGAACCGGCTGACGCCGTCGAGGTCGCTCGACGAGAGCCCCGGCCCCGCCACGCGCATTCGAAGCGGCGGGGCCAAAAAGCCAGGCGCCAGAGGACTCGGGTCGCCTCGGTGGCGGCCCGTGGCGCGCCATCTGATGGGAAATGACCAAGCGGCTGTTGGGCCGGGCACAGACCGCCTCGCCGATCGCCCGCTCGATCAGCCTCACGAGGAACGCCTACCCCTTGACCATCTGCTTCGCGGTGCCATTCTCGTCGCCCACCAGCGGGCCATAGATGCGGGTCAGCCGGGTTACTCCGATCCCGGCACCGGGCTCTTCGTCCTGACCGCGGCGTACCTGGCCACCCGCGGTACCTGCTGCGTCTCGGGCTGTCGTCACTGCCCGTATCTGTCGTCGTGATCGTGTGCCATCGTGATCGGGACGGTGAAGCGAGCCGTTTGCCTCCCACCCGGCCAGAGACCGACGGGCCGGATGAGGACCGCTGGCACGCACCCAGGAGGGATGACCATGAAGACCCGACTGACTGAACTCTTGGGCATTGAGCACCCGGTGATGCTGGCCGGCATGGCCGGGGTGGCCTACGCGCCACTGGTCAGCGCCGTGTCTGGGGCCGGGGGCTTCGGTTGTCTCGGTGCCTCCACTCTCGGGCTCGAGGACATGAAGGCAGAGATGTCCGACATTCGACGGTCGACGGATCGGCCCTTCGGCGTCGACCTCCTGACAGCCATGCCCGGTGACCTCGTCGGCCAGGTCGAGGCGGTGATCGAGGGTGGCGCGGCGGTGTTCGTGGCCGGCCTCGGGGTGCCCTCGGAGGTGATCGACCTCTGCCATGGCCACGGTGTCTTGGTGGTCAACATGTGCGGGAAGGTCGACCACGCCAAGGCGGCCCTCGATGCCGGATGCGATGTGGTCGTCGCCCAGGGCACCGAGGCCGGGGGACACACCGGCCAGGTGGCCACACTCCCACTCGTGCCCCAGATCGTCGATGCGGTCGGGTCGCACATCCCGGTGGTGGCAGCCGGTGGCATCTTCGACGGGCGGGGCCTGGCTGCTGCCCTCGTTCTCGGAGCCGACGGAGTGTGGATAGGGACACGGTTCATCGCCAGTCCCGAGGCCCGGGCCGTCGCCGGCTACAAGGACACGCTGGTGCGAACCGGGGAGGACGGCACCACCATTAGCCGGGCATTCTCAGGCAAGACCATGCGGGTGGTCCGTAACTCGTACACCACCTTCTACGAGCACCACCCCGAGGAGCTTGAGCGCTTCCCGGCCCAGATCGGCAGATCGATGACCGAAGGCGCCTTCCACCTT
>Ga0182030_10026905_pt1 | contig 10377 bp, 7 predicted proteins | sample 812S3MmetaG_FD_121299 | JGI IMG/M metagenome (GOLD analysis project Ga0182030, IMG submission 121299) | Permafrost microbial communities from Stordalen Mire, Sweden - 812S3M metaG (Illumina Assembly) | ecosystem: Environmental > Terrestrial > Soil > Wetlands > Permafrost | place: Sweden... | reverse complement strand
GCAGCCCCCTCTCCCACTCGGTGACCTCACGCCTCCACAAATGCAATTTCCGTTCTAAATCACATTTTGGGCCTTCGCTCTCGTAGACATCCATACCCTTTCGGAACACCCTCCGGAGGGACTCATGTCTTCGGAGTATGAAAGTCATTTCTGATACACAACACTAGCGCGTGATAACCCTCGGGGCGCTGCCCTCGTCGCCACCGCGGCTTACGACCCGCTCGGTGTTGCGCCGGGCGTTGATGACGAAGTCGTTGTTGTCGCCGTAGTAGGCCCAGGGGCCGGGCGGGACCTCCCGGTAATCGACAAATCGCCAGGAGGTTACGTCCATCCCGCTGAGGCCGAGGAAATCGCGAACGGCCGGCGAGACGTCCAGGCCGGCGCCGTGGTTGATATTCCATGCCGGCATATCATTGCCAAAGACGTATTGCCAGTGATCGGTGCGAAACGGGCCGCAGTCCGACCACTGCGCGTAACAGGTCCGGCCGCTGTGGTTGCGAATCTCCAGCCACCGATTATGGCAGACGCTTTCCCCATACTTTCGATACGCCTCCTTGAACCATGGAATGACCATCGGAGCCTCGGGCTTGGTGGTGCTATGGGTCACGTCGTTGTACGGCAGGGCCACATAGAACGGGTTCTGGCGCGGGGTGAAATTTGCCGGGATGTAATTCCGGCGCGCCGACGGCTCGGGATTATCGTAGCCGCCATAGCTGACGACCCAATTCGCATCCCATGCGCTCTTGGTGTTGGGGACTGGATTATTGGGGGTGGGACGCTCCCCGACCCAGAAGACGGTGGTCACGATGTCGACCTTCCACGGATACCGGCCTTCGAACCCGAAGAAGCTGGGCCGGCTGGTGGTGGGGACAAATACCTGCGGCTCGATCTTGAGCAGGGCGCTCTCCCGGAGCTTCATAGCGTAACGGGCAAAATCCTCGCTGCTCTCGTAAGGCGATTGGCCAAAAGCGCCCACCCCCGTTGCGAACAGCACCGAGGCGACAAAATAACCCAGGAGTGTGTTGTTCACCGCCCGCATAACGACAGAAATGTGCGGCTTCCATAGCATGGGGTGCTGTTGGCGTCCAGCCGTAAATCCCTCGCCTTCCGACATGCCAATCTGGTCCCGAGTCTGCATTTTATGGGCAAATTTATCACTCATCAGCCCCTCCGGGTTGCTTTACAGCATCAATCGCACCCGAATCCCACCGGTCTGCCCTGCAGCCCGTTTTACAGGCGGTGCAATACTGTGTTTCGCAGGAAATTGCGGTCGTCGCGATCCGGGTAATCCAGCGTGTAATGCAGGCCGCGGCTCTCTTTTCGCGCGAGGGCGCAATCGACGATGAGGGCGGCGACGGTGGCGAGGTTGCGCAGCTCCAGCAGGTCAGTGGTGATCTTGTAATGCCAGTAGAACTCCTGGATCTCGCGCTGGAGGTTGCGGAGCCGCGTGCTGGCGCGTTGCAAGCGCTTGTCCGTGCGGACGATGCCGACGTAATCCCACATCAGGCGGCGGATTTCCTCCCAGTTGTGGGAAATCACCACCCGCTCATCCACGTCCATGGCATCGCCGATTCGCCATTCCGGGATGGCCACGTCCAGGGCGTCTTTGCCGACCGGGATGCGCTTTACGATATCCACGGCGGCCCGGTGCCCCAGGACGGCTGCTTCGAGGAGGGAATTGCTGGCGAGGCGGTTGGCGCCATGGAGGCCGGTGCAGGCGACCTCTCCGATCGCGTAGAGGCCGCGCAGGCTGGTACGGCCATCGACGTCCGTCTGCACGCCGCCGCATTGGTAGTGGGCGGCGGGAACCACGGGGATCGGTTCCTTCGTGATGTCGATGCCGAGGTCCAGGCAGGTCTGGTAGATATTCGGAAACCGGTCGCGCACGAAATCGGCTGGCTTGTGGGTGATATCCAGGAGGACGTGCCGCTCGCCACTGCGTTTCATCTCGGCGTCGATGGCCCGCGCCACGATGTCGCGGGGGGCCAGCTCCCTGAGCGGGTGATAGCCTTCCATGAAGCGCCGGCCGCGCACATCGAGCAGGATGCCCCCCTCCCCCCGGACGGCTTCGGAGATGAGGAATGACCGCTCCTCCGGGTGGTAAAGGCAGGTGGGATGAAACTGGATGAACTCCATGTTCGCGATATTCGCGCCGGCGCGCCATGCCATGCCGACGCCATCGCCCGTGGCCACGCTGGGATTGGTGGTGTAGAGGTAAACCTTGCCGCATCCGCCGGTGGCCAGGATCATGCGGTCGGAGCGGATGGCTTCCACCTCCCCTGTCGCCTCGTCGAGCACGTAAACGCCCAGGCAACGGTCCTCGGTCGCGTAGCCGAGCTTGCCCGCGGTGATGAGGTCGACGCCCATGTGGTTTTCCAGCATGGTGATATTTGGGTGGCGCTCGATGTCGGCCAGGAGCGCCCGCTCGATCTCGCGGCCAGTCACGTCGCGGGCGTGCAGGACGCGGCGCTTCGAGTGGCCGCCCTCGCGCCCGAGGTCGAGTTCGCGCTCGCCGTCCTCCATCTCCCGCTCGTCAAATTGCACTCCCATCTCCAGCAGCTCCTGGATGCGGGCGGGGCCCTCGGTGACGATTGCCCGGACCATCGGCTCGTCGCAAAGACCGGCGCCGGCTTGCAGGGTGTCCTTGACGTGCAGCTCGAAGGAATCCTCGCTGCTGGTGACACAGGCGATGCCTCCCTGGGCCCAGGCCGTGTTCGAGTCCGAGCGTCCCTGCTTGGTAATGATGGCGACCGTGCCGTGCCTGGCGACGGCCCGGGCAAAACTCAAGCCGGCGAGGCCGCTGCCGATGACCACGAAATCAAATTGGCGCATAAATGCTCACGGTTTCCTCAGTATATTGTCGATGAGCCGCGTGTTCCCAAAATAGACGGCGCAGGCGATGACGAGTTGCCGCGTAGCCGAAACCGGCGCTGCCAGAGTATTTGCGTCGAGCACTTCGAGGTAATCGATCCTTGCCAGAGGGGCGGTCTCGATTTTCCGCCTTACCAGCTTCTCCAGGGCCGCCGGCTTGCCGGAGGGGGCGTCGCGCGCGAGCTGGAGCGCGCGCCGGATGACGGGGGCCTGGGCCCGGGCGTCCGCGGTGAGGTAGGCATTGCGCGAGCTTAGCGCGAGGCCGTCGGGCTCGCGTACGATGGGCGCCGCGACGATGCGAACCGGGACATTCAAGTCCCGCACCATCCGCCGGATGACGGAGACCTGCTGGTAATCCTTGGCGCCGAATACGGCGATGGCGGGTCCGACGATATTGAAGAGCTTCAGGACGACCGTGCAGACACCGCGGAAGTGGCCCGGGCGGGACTTTCCACAGAGCGGCAGGGAGAGGCGCTCCTCATTGACGTAAGTCGAGAAGCCCTCGGGATACATCTCCTGGGGGGATGGGTGGAACAGGAGGTCCACACCGGCTTCGCGGCAGAGGCGGCAATCTTTGGCGAAGGTTCTCGGGTAGCGGGAGAAGTCCTCGTTCGGGCCGAACTGGGCTGGGTTAACAAAAATGGTGGCGACCACGGCGCCGCTGGGGCCGGCGAGGTTGCGGGCCTTGCGCATGAGGGAGAGATGGCCGGCGTGCAAGGCGCCCATCGTGGGGACGAGCACCAGCGGGCCGCCCGCCGCCAGCCCGCGGCAGAGCCGCGCGGTGCGGGATGCGGTACGGACAATTTTCACTGGCAGGAGAACATAAGGGCAGGCGGGCGGGCGGTGGCAATGGGGAAATTCATTCAAAAGGCGGGATTACAGGGATTTTGCGCGCTAAAAACCATCGACAACGCTTTAGCAAGCTGCTACTTACCGCACGAAAATTGCGGGAAACCGGCACATTGTTGCCAACGAACCGCAGTGGGTCATTTAACAGGGAAATATCCGTTTTGTAATGTCGAAACAGCCTTATTCGCGACTTCTCCTCACCGGCGGCCTGGTTGCCGTCTTTGTCTCTTTGGTCTGCGCCGGATACTTTGCCGGGCGGGCCTCTGCGCGGCCATCCGCCGGAGCGCCACGTCCGGGAATTCCGGGATTTGTTAGCCGCAGCACCCATTTCACCCTTACCGCGGAGGTCCATGCAGGCTCCTAGGTTTAATTTTTCCGCGCTTGTCGCGCTGCTGGTGGCGGGGTTGCTCGGGTTTGCCCGGACCGGGGCGGCGTATTCGGTGCCGACCAGCATCACCTTCAGCGGTTACCTGGTGGATAACTACGGGGTGCCCGTGACTACGTCCAGCTCATCGGCGCTGGCGATGAAGTTTGGGCTTTATGTCAATAACACGCGGGTCTGGTATGCGGCGTATACGACGGTGAACGTGGTGGGAGGCTCTTTTACCGTGCATCTTGGCGCGGATGACAATGTGGCGCAGGGGCTCGATCCGACGACTGGGGCGACGCTCAGCAGCACGGGGGTCACGCCGATCACGCCCGCGCTGGTTGCGTCGGTGACGGATCAGACGCCGGTGGCCGTCCAGATCGAAATTGCCAATGGGGAAGGGTACGAAACGCTCTCGCCCCAGGTCCCAATCGCGTCGTCGCTCTTCGCGATCCGGTCGGAGACGGTGGGCGGTTTCGACGAGACGCAACTGGCCAAGCAGGATGACAATGGGAATATCCTGGATTCCAATGGCGATCCAATTATCTCGAGCACCGGGGAGTGGCTTGGGACCGGCGGCGGGCCGCCCGGGCCGCAGGGGACCCAAGGCCCGCAGGGGGCCGCGGGGCCGCAGGGGCAGGGATACACCGAGGAGGGCCTGTGGACTCCGGGCGGGGAATATGGTCCGTATGATGTGGTGACCTATAATGGGTCTGTTTACGTGACGACTAACGGAGTCACGGAACCGGACACGCCGCCCAATCAGGATACGAACGACTGGCAGCTATTTGCCCAGGGATTCAACCCCACCGGCGGATTCATCCCAGGGAACACTTACTATCTCGGGGATGTCGCCTACTTTGACAGCGCCTCTTATGTCTGTATCTCGCCCAGCCCCGTGGTGAGCGGATCGACTCCGATTGGCGATTCGAATTTCACGCTTTTCGCGGCGGGAAGCCCGGGCGCCCAAGGGGCCACCGGACCGGCGGGGGCGCAGGGGCCTGCCGGGCCGCCAACATTGGCGGGAGCGCGCTGGGTGCCCACCAATATGACCGCCAAGACGCTGACGGCGATTGGCGGCGCGCCGCTGAAGCATGTGGGGACGGCCTCGGCGAGCCCGCAAGCGGATGCGTTCTATGTGCGGTGGGTTTCCGCCGGGGCGGCGAAGAAGACGGCGGGGGATGTAGGGCCATTCCATCAGACGCAGTCGCGGTATCAGCCGATTTACTCGGCGCTGATCCGCACGGGATCGAGCATTGCGGAGCAGCGTATCTGGGTGGCGCTGACTTCGGCCGATCTTTCCCAAAGCGACGGGGTGGGGGCGCTTGCCACGCGCTACATTGGAGTACGGTACTCGACGGCGGCGAATGATAAGGACTGGCAGGTGGGCTCCGGGGATGGGACGACAGGAAGCGTTCAGGATTCGGGGATCGCGGTGCAGACGAACACTTATTACCTGATCGAACTGACCTGGTCGACGAACGGGGAATTGAACTGCCAGATCAATGGAGTGAGTTGCGCCACGAAGACAACGAACCTGGACACGGGCAAGCCGACCGAACTGGGAGTGGATTGTGTTACAACGGCGCTAAGTTCCACGCCTGTCGTGCAGAGCACGGCTTACATCAGCTTGAAGTACAACGGGAATAGCTTTTGACGAAAGCTGAGGAGAAGGAGGGGAATTGGAACCACGGATTACACGGATGACACGGATATCCAGAATCTCTTATCCGTGAAATCCGTGGTTTAATTTTCCTCCAAGATTTTTTCAGAGGCGGCTTGAGCAGTTTATGAAAAACTGTCGCCGTAATTGCGAGGGTGAAAGGACCTCCTTGCCTGGGGAATCCCAATCCGGTAGATTTGCGCCATGCTGGAAACCACAGTCACGCCGCACATCCGGATGGACGAGCAGGGACGCGCCTGGATTGACGATGCGAACGTCAAAGTCATCGAGATCGTCCTCGATCATATCGGCTATGGCTGGACGGCCGAAGCCATCCAGGAGAACCACCCGGCCCTTACCCTCGCACAAGTCTATGCCGCCCTGGCGTGGTATTACGATCATCAGGCCGACCTCGACGCGGAGATTGAAGAGCAAAGTGAGCGCCTCCGGGCACTGCGCGCCGCCGTGAAGCCGTCGCCGCTTGCCGGGCGTGCGCTGCTCCGCCGGGCTTCATGAGCCTGGGGCTGTAAACTCGAAGTTTCCATTGGCCGCTGCATTGCCGACCTGGAACCCCTGTCAAAAGCTGCTCTCCCTGAAGACGCCCAAGGCCAAGTCATTTTTCTGCAGCCTGCATTTTTAGCACATGCTTTTTAGCACGCGCCAGCCGATCACTCTTTCGTACTTCTTACCGGGGTCACATCCAAACCGACAAGACTCGCAATTTTCCGTTGCCGCTTATCGAAAGACGCGAAGCCAGCACACCTGCATTCAAGCGCCGCCGCAACATGCAAAATGTCGAGGCTCCGGCTTCCGATAGTTCCGGAATACTGGGCGGAGAGCCGCTCAGCCCGGTTGAATACTTCCGCCAAGTCATATTCAGGCCTCGCCAAACGCCCAGCGTCAATGTCCGCAAGGATCACGCGGATCGCCTCCGCTTCCTCGGCTTCAGTAATTTCCCCTCGGAAACGCTTCAAGCGAATTGCATTCGGAATTTCGATCCCGTGAAAATGCGAAAAAATCAAAGGATCACCCGCCGCTTCCATGATTGCGATAGCCTCCGGGGAGTCTGTTTCGAAGACGTAACTTTTTACGAGAATCCCCGTATCAATATAAACGCTCAACTGAGACCCCGGTCATAATCAATCACGCTCTGAATATCCCCCTTCACGGGACCGCGCGGAAACATCTTGCGAAGCCTCGCCAGCCTGTCAACGGGCGGCATCGCCTTCTTTCCTTCATCCTCCGCAAGCACGGAAGCGAGTTCCTCGTCCGAATAATAAATGCGCGGCGCGAGTTTCGGGCGCTCCTTCCTCAGCCGGATGGCGAGAAAACGAAGCAACTGTTCCTTTTCGTCAGGTGAAAGGGAATCGGCGGCAACTTCGATTTCGGCAAGCGAACTCATGGGCGGAGTATGGCACAAGAAAGCGGTTTTGTCACCGGTGACCAAAATTGGCCGTGTTACCTCAAACCTTTCCCTTACCCCTCCTCGCGGAGGGCTTCGGCCAGGGCGTTGAGCATGGTGGCGGCGGTGTAGGGCTTGGGGACGAAATACTTAACGCCCAGGTCCGCTGCGTTGCCGGCGGCGGGCGGGAGGCCGCTGGATGCGATGATTTTTACGGCGGGATTCAAGCTCCTGATGGCATTGATTGCGGCGGGACCGTCCATGACCGGCATGGCCATATCGGTAAGGACGATGTCGATCCGCTCGCCAAGTTGCGCGTAGGCGGCGACGGCTTCGGCTCCGTTGGCCGCGGTGATTACGCGATAACCAAACTGCTCGAGGGTGGTTTGGGCCATGGCGCGCAAGCGTTCTTCATCATCCACGAGCAAGACCAATTCTCCGTTCCCACGGGGCAGCCGGGGCGCCGGGACGGCGACGGCCCCGGGCTTTTCCGAGGGGGGGTTGGCCGGGAGGTAAATATGGAAAGTGGTCCCCTTCCCCATTTCGCTGTCGAGTTTGACAAAGCCTCCGTGGCTTTTGACGATGCCAAGCGTGGTGGACAGGCCCAGGCCGGTGCCCTTGCCTATGTCCTTGGTGGTAAAGAAAGGTTCGAATATCCTATCCCTGATGCCGGGGGATATGCCGCCGCCGGTGTCTTCCGCCTTCACGACAACATAGGGGCCGGGCCTGGAGTCCGGGTTCATGTTCGCGTAAACCGCGTCGAGCACGACGTTTTCCGTCGTGAGTTTGAGCATGCCGCCATGGGGCATGGCGTCTCTTGCGTTGACGCATAGGTTGACCAATACCTGGCGCAATTGGGTGGGGTCACCGGTGACCGTCCAAATGCCGCGGCTCCAATTCGAAATGAAATCGATGTTTTTGGGAAAGGTGTCGCGGACGATGTTCTCGATCTCGCGCAGGATATGGAGGGGATCGATGACGACTGCCTCGCCCTCGACGCCGCGGGCGAAGGTGAGCACCTGCCTGATGAGAGCGGAGCAATGCTCAACACTGGTCGCCACCAACGAGAGCAACCGCTGGCCACCGGGCTCGGTGACCTGACGCTTGAGGGCTTCGACGGCCATGAGGATGGGAGCGAGGCCGTTATTCAAGTCGTGGGCGATGCCGCCGGCAAGGGTGCCGATGCTCTCCATGCGCTGGGACCTGAGTAACTGGGATTCGAGCAGCTTGCGCGCGGTAATGTCCTGTTTGACGGCGATGAAGTGATTGATCGCGCCGTGATCGTCCCGGATGGGAGTAATGGTCATCTCCTCGGTATATAGGACGCCATCCTTGCGGCGGTTGACGATTTCTCCGTGCCAGACGTTGCCGGCGGAAACGGTTTTCCAAAGGTTCTCGTAGAAGACGGGATCGTGCTTTCCGGACTTGAGCACGCGGTGGGTGTCGCCGACTACTTCGGCGAAGCTGTAACCGGTCAAGGCGGCGAAGGCGGAATTGGCCCACTGGATCACGCCTTTGCTGTCGGTGATGACAATGGCATTGGCCGCGGCTTCCAGAGCGCCGCTTTGCAGGCGCAGATGGGCTTCGGCCTTTTCGCGATTTGCGCGATGGTGAATGGCGGTGAGGGCGAGGGAAATCTCCTCGCATACCTGGGTCATCAGGCTGATTTCATTTTCATCAAAGAAATTGGCATGCGGCGCATAGACTTGAAAGGACCCCCATACGGCGCCCGCGACCGGGAGCGGAAACGCCGCCATGTAACGCAACCCGAATTCCCGCGCCCGGTCGTGCCAGGGAGCCATGAGCGGATCACGCAGAGTATCCTCGATCACGACGATCCGGTTCTCCCGGATGGCGGTACCCGTCGGCCCACGCCCCGCCGGTTCATCGTGCGTGGACAGAGGGATGCCCTCGATATATCCGGTCAAACCGGCCTTCGCCACTACCTGGACAGAACCATCCGGCGTTACCTCGCCAAACCATGCGAGCTTAAAGAGGCCTTCTTCCACGGCGATCCGGCAAATCTCATTCAGCAGATTCTGCTGGTCCGGGATGTGGATAATGGCGCTATTGACCCTGCTGAGGACTGCCTTGAGGCGGTCGAGTTGAGCGATTCGTTTTTCCGCCTGCTTGCGCTCGGTGATGTCCCAGTAGAGGCCGAGAATGCCGGTGCACTGGCCTGATTCGTTCTTGAAGGGAGCCCTGACTCTGTGGGACCAGTGTTCGACGCCGTCCCACACACGGCACGCCTCGAATTCCCTGGCATGCCCGCTTTGCATCACGTCCTGGTCCTCGTGGTGGTATCTTTGCGCGTCCTCCGGAGTGTGGAAGTCAAAATCGGTCTTGCCGATGACAGCCTCGGGTTCCGTCCCAAGGTCGCGGGCGAAATTGCGATTGCAGGAGATATAGACCGAGTTGCGGTCCTTGAGGAAAATGCGCTGGGGCAGGTTGTCGACCAGCGTCTGGTAGGTGATCTCGTTATGCCGCAGTGCCTGGGCGGCCTGCTGGCTTTCGCGCCGCGCGGCGGCATCGCGCAACTCGCGCTCGATGGTGGGGACGAGGCGCTTGAGATTGCCCTTGAACACATAGTCCTGCGCGCCGGCCCGCATGGCCTCCACGGCGACGTCCTCGCCCATGGTGCCGGATACGAAGATGACCGGCACGCCGCTGCCGCCGGCCTTGATGATGGCGAGGGCGTAAGTACCGGTGAAAGCCGGCATGCAGTAGTCACTAAGGATGATATCCCAGGCCTGCTCATCCAAGGCAGCCTTCAAGGCCACGGGATCGTCGACCCGTTCCCAATGCACGTCGTAACCGGCGCGCTCGATGTTGCGAACGATCAACCCGGCGTCGTTCGGTGAATCCTCGACGAGCAGGATGTTGAGTAACTTCGCGGCCATGCCAGGGAAATGCTGATTAATGATAAGGTTGTCGCGCCCCTTCAGGGCTTAGCCCGTTGGGCTGTTAACCCAGGGCGTTGCTGGCTCGCCCGCCCTCCAACCCCCGCTAATCCCCTCCGCCTCCTCGCTGGGCTGGCTTGGGACGGGCCTTTGGCCCTTAGATGGGATTGCATAAGTCAGCGTTTCCCTAGTGTAGTGTGTTGCAAATAGGTTTCAAAGATTCTGCCGCCCCTGCCGGGGCTTTGCCCGTTATGGCGTGGTACCGGGGGCTCACGCCCCCGGCTAATTTCGGGCAGTCCCTCCGGGACTCATGTCTTCGGAGTAT
>Ga0182030_10026904_pt1 | contig 10378 bp, 8 predicted proteins | sample 812S3MmetaG_FD_121299 | JGI IMG/M metagenome (GOLD analysis project Ga0182030, IMG submission 121299) | Permafrost microbial communities from Stordalen Mire, Sweden - 812S3M metaG (Illumina Assembly) | ecosystem: Environmental > Terrestrial > Soil > Wetlands > Permafrost | place: Sweden... | reverse complement strand
TCGCGCCGCGACGGCAGGGGAAGGGACGTTCGAGCGAGAATGCGCGTCACCGGGTTGGCCGCTCTCCCTAGCGGGAATGGGGAATGCGGTCAAAGCGTTGGGGGCGTCTGGCTTGCGCGCCGGGCCGATTTGGTTCATCGCAGAGGCGAAAAGCGGGGCCGCGATCAAGGCGAACCGCAAGGGACGATTCAACAGCATGCTCAGCAAGGACGACATTCTCGCCGCGCTCGCCGCCGTGCCGGGGCCCGACCGCCGGACGCCGCTCAGTCAGTCGGGTGCGATCGACGGCGTGACGATCCGCGACGGCAAGGTGTTCGTCGCCATCCGCGTCAATCCCGCCGAGGCGCGCGCGCTGGAGACGATGCGCGAAGCGGCGGAAGCGCGGATCAAGGCGATTCCCGGCGTGGTCTCGGCGCTGGTGACGCTGACCGCCGAAAGCGAAGCCGCGCCGGCGCGTCCGGCGGCGGCGGCGCGGCGGCCGCCGGAAGCGCGCGCGATCCCCGGCGTCGCGCGGATCATCGCCGTCGCCTCGGGCAAGGGCGGGGTCGGCAAGTCGACCACCGCCTGCAATCTCGCGCTCGGCCTCGCCGCGCTGGGGCTGAAAGTGGGCGTGCTCGACGCCGACGTGTTCGGTCCGTCGATGCCGCGGCTGTTCGGGATCAAGGGCAAGCCCGATCTCGCCACCGACGGCCAGAAGCTCAAACCGATCGAGGCCTACGGCGTCAAGGTGATGTCGATCGGCTTCCTGGTCGACGAGAACGTCGCGGTGGTGTGGCGCGGACCGATGGTGATGTCGGCGCTCAACCAGTTCCTGCGCGAGGTCGAATGGGGCGAACTCGACGTGATGGTGGTCGACATGCCGCCCGGCACCGGCGACGCGCAACTCACCATGGCGCAGAACGCGCCGCTGTCGGGCGCGGTGATCGTCTCGACGCCGCAGGACCTGTCGCTGATCGACGCGCGCCGCGGCATCGCGATGTTCAAGCAGGTCAACGTGCCGCTGATCGGCGTGATCGAGAACATGAGCTATTTCGTCTGCCCGCATTGCGGGGCCCGCAGCGACATCTTCGCCCACGGCGGCGCGCGCCACGAGGCCGAGGCGCACGGCGCGCCGTTTCTCGGCGAGATCCCGCTCGACATGGCGATCCGCGAGACCTCGGATAACGGCGCCCCGATCGTCGTCAGCGCGCCGAATAGTCCGCAGGCGAAGGCCTATCGCGACGTCGCCGAGCGGGTGCGCGCGACGCTGTTCGACGGCGCCGCGCCGCGCGCGACGCCGCGCATCGTGATCGAATAGCGCCCTCTTCCGGCCGCTTCGCGGCCACCCTCTCCCGCATGCGGGAGACGGCTGGGGTGAGGGCGAGGAGAGAGACGCAATGGCTGACCCGACGCCCGACCCCACCCCCACCGAGCTGCGCGTGCGCGACGGCGGGCGGGTGCTGCGGCTGAGCTACGAGGGCGGGATGATGGTCGACATCGCCGCCGCGCGGCTGCGCGCGGCGACGCCGAGCGCCGACAAGAGCGCCGCGCCGGCCGGGGTGACGATCGTCGGCGTCGATCCGATCGGCAATTACGCCGCGCGCTTTTCCTTCAGCGACGGCCACAACACCGGGCTCTACACCTGGACGCTGCTGCGCGAGCTGGCGGAGGGCTGAGGGCGGGCGGCGTGGAAGCCCATCCGGTCGTGGCGGGCAGGGACCCGCCCGCCCTGAGGCCTGCCGATGCCAGAAGGGCGGCGCTGCTGGACAGTGGGGCGGGCCTCCGCGCCCGCCTCGTCAGCCAATCAAGCCGGTCCGCCGTTGACGCGCATGCGCCGACCGGCTCGAAATGCGCTCAGGCTCGGCGCGCACAATCATGACCGCGACTTTCTATCGCCGCAGACTCCCCCACCTTCGCGTCGACGGCGCCATCTATTTCGTGACGTGGCGGGTCCGGTCAGGACAGCCCGATCTATCGGACGGCGAACGCGAAGAAGTCGTCGCAGCCATTCGCGCATTCGACGACGACTGCTACGTCTTACATGCGTATGTGGTCATGAACGACCACGTCCACGTGATCCTCGAGCCGCTTTCCGATTTCCGGCTGGAGGCGATCCTGCACGCGTGGAAATCGTTCACCGCCAATCGGTTGCAGCGTGGGTATCGACGCAGAGGCGCGGTCTGGCAGGCCGAGTCTTTCGACCGGGTGGTTCGCGACGAGGCCGAATACGAACAGAAGCGGGATTACATCCTCAGCAATCCCTCCCGCCGCTGGCCGGACATCGAGTCCTACCGTTGGTCCTGGGTTCTCGGTTTGGATCAGCCCGAACCATGAGCGGCGGGCGGCGGGCGCGGAGGCCCTGAGAACCGCCCGGGCAAAGCGGGCGCGGAGGTCCTGAGGACCGCCCGGGCAAAGCGGGCGCGGAGGCCCGCTCTACTGTGCGGAGTGGGGCGGGCCTCCGCGCCCGCCAGCTCGCGGCCTCACCGTTCCGGCGGCGCGCTGGCGCCGAGGCCGATCGAGCGCTGGACCATCACCGAATCGGTCCAATGGCCGAACTTGTAGCCGACCGACGGCAGGCGCCCGACTTCGCGGAAGCCGAACGACGTGTGCAATCTGAGCGAGGCCTCGTTGGCGCCCTCGATATAGCCGATCATCTGCCGGTAGCCGCTCGCCGCGCAGGCGTCGACCAGCGCCGCGAGCAGCAGGCGGCCGGCGCCGCGGCCGAGCCGGTCGGCGCGCACGTAGATCGAGTGCTTGACGGTGTAGCGGTAGGCCGGCCGCTTGCGGAACGGCACCGCATAGGCGTAGCCGATCACTTCGCCCGCCTCTTCGGCGACGACGTGCGGCAGCCGGCCGCGCTGCATGTTCTTGCGGCGGCGCTTGAGATCATCGGCGTCGGGCGCGTCGATCTCGCCCTCGTAGTTCGGATCGACGCCCCTGCGGATGTGGTGGAGATAGATCGCCAGCATCGCCGGCACGTCGGCGTCGCGCGACGGGCGCACGACGACGGGCGGGCGGGCAAGCGGCAAGTCGAGTTCGGGCGCAGGCGTGCTCATGGCGTCTCTCGGAGAGCCAGATGGCGCAGCTCGCGTCCTCGCGCAAGGGGGGCGGCGATCACGCCCTCACGACATAGGTGAAGAAGCGCATCGTCCCCTGGTCGTCGATCTCGCGATAGAGGCCCTGGACCTCCGATTCGAAGCCGGGGAAGAGGTTGGCGGCGCGCTCGAAGGTCTTGAGATATTCGACCATCGGCCGTGAGCGCTGGCCCAGCCGTTCGCCCGGCACGATCGTGGCGATGCCGGGGGGATAGACGACGAACAACGTCGTGGCGATCCGTCCGTCGAGCGCGTCGAGCGGAACGTAGTCGACGTTGTTGCGCACGAGCTGGCGCGACGCCTCGCGCGGCGTCATCGCCATCTCGGGCAGATGCTCGGCCTGGAACTGCGCGCGCTGCAGGTCGCTGACGCCGGCCTCGCGGAAGAAGCTGTGCATCTCCCCGCAGAGATCGCGCAGGCGGCGGCCGCGATAGCGCGCCGGGCGGCGCGCGACGAATTCCGGCATCGCGTCGTCGAGCAGCACATTGTCGTCGTGCAGGCGTTTGAATGCGACCAGCGCCGACACCAGCGTGCTCGCCTTGCTCGATTCGACTCCGGGGGTGAGCAGGAAGAGCAGCGAATTGAGGTCGTTCTTCTCCGGCACGACGCGGTTCTCGCGCAGGTACTGCGCCACCACCGGCGCCGGCACGCCTTGCGGCGCATAAGCGCCGGTCGCGCGGTCGAAGCCCGGCGTGAGCAACGTCAGTTTCGCCGGGTCGGTGATGGCGAAGCCTGCCTCGAGGCCGCTGAAGCCGTGCCACGCCTCGCCCGGCGCGAGCGCCCAATAGCGCGCGTCGCGCGCGAGCAGATCGGTCGAGACGCTCTCCCACGGCACGACATGCGACGATCCCTCGCTGGCGACGTCGGGGATGACGACGCGGTCGGGCACGAAAGGATCGAAGAACCAGCGCCGCGCCGGGTCGCGCTCCTTCTCCTCGAACTCGCGCTTCACCGCGCGCAGCTTCTTGCGCAGCTCGACCCCGAGCCGGATGGTGTCGTCCCACAGCACCTCGCCGGAACGGCCCTTCATCATCTGCGCGCCGACGTCGAGCGAGGCGAACAGCGGGTAGAAGGGCGAGGTCGAGGCGTGCTGCATGAAGCCTTCGTTGAAGCGGCGATGCTCGACGCGGCGCCGCTGGCCCTTGATGTGGCGGTCGCGCACATGAATTTGCGACGCCTGCGAGAAGCTCGCGAGCTGCTTGTGCGCCGACTGCGTCGCCACGATCCCCGGCGAGGCTTCGCCGAGGCCCTTCAGTCCCATCGCGAAGCGCCGCTCGTAGAGCGGATGGAACTTCATGAAGCCGGCCCAGGCCTCGTCGAACAGGATGTAATCGCACAGATGGCCGATGCGCTGGACGATCCGCTCGGCGTCGTAGATCGTGCCGTCGTAGGTGCATTGTTCGATCACCGCGACGCGGAAGGGCCGCTCGCGCTTCCACGCCTCGGGGTCCTTGACCAGCGGATTGACGCGGATGCTCTCGCGGATCGCCGCTTCGTCGAAGGCGTCGGCGCGGATCGGGCCGATCAGGCCGTGCGCGTTGCGCTCGGTCGGCAGGAAGATCGGCACGCCGCCGCCGATCAGCAGCGCGCCGTGATGGGCGGCCTTGTGGTTGTTGCGGTCGAACAGCACCAGGTCGTCTTCGGCGACCAGATTGCCGAGCACGATCTTGTTGGAGGTCGAGGTGCCGTTGAGGACGAAATAGGTCTTCTCGGCGCCGAAAATCGCCGCCGCCTCCTTCTGCGCCTTCAACGCCGGCCCTTCGTGGGTGAGCAGGTCGCCGAGCTCCAGGACCGAATTGTCGAGATCGTCGCGAAACACCGCTTCGCCGAGATGCTCGACGAAGATTCGGCCGATCGGACTGCGGGAATAGAAAATGCCGCCGTTGTGGCCGGGGCAGGTCCAGAGCTGGTTGCCTTCCTCGGCGTAGTCGACGAGGGCGCCGAAGAACGGCGTCTTCAAAGTTTCGGCATATTGCTTCAGGCGCGAGACGAGGTTCTTGGCGATGAACTCCGGCGTCTCCTCGGCCAGGAAGACGTAACCGTCGATGAAGTCGAGCACTTCCACCGGAATGTCCTCGAACCGCTTGCGCCTGACCAGGATCATGATCGGCATTTCCAGGCCGCGCTTGCGCATCAGGTTGATGAGCGAGGCGGCCTTGCCTTCGAGGCCCTTCTTGCCCCAATCAACCACCATGCAGCCGATCGCCGCGTCGGTTTGCACGGCGATCTCCGCGTCCTCGAGGCGTCGCGCCTTGATGACCTGGAAGCCCATGCGTTCGATGGCGGCGATGATCTGGTTGACCCGAAGGCCCTCCAGATCGTCGGCGTCGAACATCGGCGCCGAGAACAGGAAAGTGAACCGCTGGAAGAAATTCATTTGGCGCGCCTCGGCGGCTCGAATTCGTGCGCTCGAAAAGCGCCGGCCAGCCGCCCGCTCTGCTGAGACAGCAACTCCATGACAGAACCATGACCGGAATGACAGGCCCGGCCATCGAACGAGGAAAAAACACGATGCTGAAACTCGACCCAAGACGCACGGCGCTGGTGGCGATCGACCTGCAGAAGGGCGTCCTCGCCATGCCGATCGCGCCGCATTCGCCGGCGACGGTGGTCGCCAATTCGTCCCGCCTCGCCGAGGCGCTGGGGCGCTCTGGGGGCGCGGTCGTCCGCGTCCACGTCGGCTTTTCGGCCGACGGTGCCGACCGGCTGAAGCAGGAAGTCGACCAGCCGATGGCCGGCGGGCCGCTCCCGCCCGACTGGATGGACTTCGTCGCCGAGGTCGCCGCGTGGCGCGGCGCGCTCGAGATCGTCAAGCGCCAGTGGGGCGCCTTCCACGGCACCGAGCTCGATCTCCAACTCCGGCGGCGCGGCCTCGATACGATCGTGCTCACCGGCGTCGCCACCAACATCGGCGTCGAGCAGACGGCGCGCGAGGCCTGGCAGCACGGCTATTCGGTCGTCGTCGCAGAGGACGCGACCAGCTCATCGGTCGGCGAGGCGGCCCACCGCTTTGCGGTCGAGACGATCCTGCCGCGGGTTTCGCGGGTGCGCTCGACCGAGGCGATCTTGGCGGCGCTGGCGTGATTCCGCGCTGGCCCCCTCCACCGCGCTCACGCGCGGTCCCCCTCCCCCGGTCTGTACAGAAGCGCGGGGGAGGATGGCGATCACCTCAAAGGTGCGGGCCGATCAGCGACAGGTCGGCGGGGCCGAGGCGGTCGTTGGCCGTCCAGGCCTGGTGCCAGTAGGGGTAGATCAGCGTCGGCAGGCTGACTTTGTCGAGCCGCGCGCGCTCTTCGGCGGTCAACGCGAGGTCGGCGGCGCCGAGGTTGTCCTTGATCTGCGCTTCGCTGCGGCCGCCGATGATCACCGTCGAAACGGCAGGGCGGCCGAGCAGCCAGGCGAGCGCGACCTGCGCTCCGGAAACCTTGCGCGCATCGGCGATCGCGACGACCTCGTCGACGATGTCCCACAGCTTGTTCTCGTCGGAGATCGGCGGCTCCTTCCATCCCGCCGCCAGACGGGTGTCGGTGGGAGCGGCCTTGTTGCGCCGATACTTGCCCGACAACAGCCCGCCGGCGAGCGGGCTCCACACCAGCACGCCGAGCTTCTGGTCGATCGCGATCGGGATCAGCTCGTATTCGGCCTCGCGCGCCTGCAGCGTGTAGTGGATCTGCTGCGAGACGAACGGGATGCGGCCTTCGCGGCGCGCGATCTCGAGCGCCTTCATCACGTGCCAGCCGGAAAAATTGGAGCAGCCGACGTAGCGCACCTTGCCCGAGCGCACGAGATTGTCGAGCGCCTCGAGCGTCTCCTCGAGCGGCGTCAGTCCGTCCCACTGATGAACCTGGTAGAGATCGATGACGTCGGTGCGCAGGCGCGTGAGGCTCGCCTCGGCGGCGCGGATGAGGCGCCAGCGCGACAGGCCCCGGTCGTTCGGCCCCGGGCCCATGGGAAAGCGCGCCTTGGAGGCGATCAGCAGGCCCGGCGGACGTTTGCCGCCCAAAGCTTCGCCGATGATCTCCTCGGCGAGCCCGGCCGAGTAGATGTCGGCGGTGTCGATCAGGTTGACGCCGGCCTCGACGACCAGGTCGATCAGCCGCCGCGCTTCGGCGAGCGAGACCGCCCCGATCCTGGCGAAACCGCCCTGGCCGCCAAAGGTCATCGTTCCCAGGGTCAGCTTCGAGATTTTCAGCCCCGAATTGCCCAACTGTCGGTATTCCATCTTGATTCTCCTTGGCGCAGCGACGCCGCGCGGCCCGCCAAAAAGCGCAAGCCGCCGTTCGCCCCTGCGCGGCGATTGGCCGGGATGAGCGCGCGAGCCGAACCGGCGCTCAGGCGCTGGCAGGTCGCGGCCGCCGCATCTTAGCCGTCCCCGCGGCTCGACGGGAGTGGGCGAGGGGAAAAACACGCCCTGCGGCGGCAAGAAGCTTGCCGCGGCGGTCGTTGGGGTACTAACATGCCAGCATTGCCCAAGGACAATGAGATCGGATACGATCGTGAGAGCCCTTCTCTGTGCAAGCCCGCGCGAACTCGCGCTCGTCGAACGGCCGGCGCCGGTCGCCGGGCCCGGCGCTCCGCTGGTGCGCATCAGGCGGGCGGGCGTCTGCGGCACCGACCTGCACATTTTCGAGGGCACGCAGCCCTATTTCGAATATCCGCGCGTGATCGGCCATGAACTTGGCGGCGAAATCGCCGCGGTCGCCGGGCCGAGCCGCTTCCGCGTCGGCCAGCAGGTGGCGGTCATTCCCTATGTCGCCTGTGGCCGCTGCGTCGCCTGCCGCCGCGGCAAGCCCAACTGCTGCCAGCGGATGAACGTCATCGGCGTCCACAGCGACGGCGGCTTCGCCGAATGGCTCGCCGTGCCGGAGGACAATCTCGTCGACGCCGAAGGCGTCAGCCTCGACGAAGCGGCGATGGCCGAGTTTCTCGCCATCGGCGCGCATGCCGCGCGACGCGGCGCGATCGAGCCCGGCCAGAAGGTCGCCGTCGTCGGGGCCGGCCCGATCGGGCTCGCCACCGCGATCTTCGCCCGCGCGCGCGGCGGCGACGTCGCGATGCTCGACGCGCGCGCCGATCGCCTCGCCTTCGCGCGCGCTGCAATCGGCGTCGAGCAGACGATCGAAGCGGGCGAGGGCGCCCGCGAACGCTGCGGCGCGCTGACCGGCGGCGATTTCTTCGACTGCGTGTTCGACTGCACCGGATCGGCCGCGGCGATGAACGCCGGCTTCTATCTCGTCGCCCATGGCGGCAGCTACGTTCTGGTCAGCATCGTGCTCGGCGACGTCACGTTCGCCGACCCCGAGTTCCACAAGCGCGAGACGACGCTGCTCGGCAGCCGCAATGCGACCCGCGCCGACTTCGACACGGTGTTCGCCGCCTTGCGCGCCGGCGCGGTCCCGACCCGGGCGCTCGCCACCCATCGCGCCAAGCTCGACGACGCGGCGCGCGTCTTTCCCAGCTGGCTCGACCCGGCCAGCCGCGTCGTCAAGGCGCTGATCGAGATCTGAACGATGCCCTTTCCGATTGTGCAGTTCGGCACCAGCCGATTCCTACAGGCCCATTTCGATTATTTCGTCGCCCGGGGTTTCGTCGACGGGCCTGGAACGCGGCGGATCGCCGTTGTCCAGACGACCGCGTCGCACGACAGCGCGCGGCGGATCGCCTTCTTCGATTCCGGCCAAGCCTATCACATTCATGTGCGCGGCCTCGTCGACGGCAAGACGGTCGACGGATGGGAGGAGGTCGACAGCATCGGCCGCGGCGTCGACGCCAACCACGACTGGCCGGCGGCGGAAAAGCTGTTCCTCAACGCGCGCTGGATCGTCTCGAACACTGGCGACCGCGGCTACGAACTGAGCGCCGGCGACCGCGTCGACGACGGCCCGCCGAAATCGTTTCCCGCCAAGCTGACCAAGCTGCTGTACGCGCGGTTCGCCGCAGGCCGGCCGGCGCCGACCCTGTTCCCCTGCGAGCTGATCGAGAACAACGGCGACAAGCTCAAAGCGCTGGCCGTTGAATTGGCGGCGGGCTGGAGCCTGCCGGAGGCTTTCGGTCGCTGGCTCGGCGAAGACTGCGTGTGGGTCAATTCGCTGGTCGATCGCATCGTCTCGGCGCCGCTCGAGCCGGCCGGCGCCGTCGCCGAGCCCTATTCGCTATGGGCGGTCGAGAACCGGCCGGGCTTGGTCATGCCCTGCCGTCATCCGAGCGTCGTCGTCACCGACGACCTCAAGCGCTACGAGCGACTGAAGCTGTTCATCCTCAATCTCGGACACACCTATCTCGCCGAGCTGTGGAGCCGACGCGGCGGGGCGAAGGACGAGACCGTGCGCGGCCTGCTGGCCGACCCGGCGACGCTCGCCGAGCTCAACGACCTCTATGATCGCGAAGTCCTGCCCGCCTTCGACGGGCTGGGCATGGGCGACGACGCGCGCGCCTATCGCGCAAGCGTGATCGAACGCTTCCGCAACCCGTTCCTCGACCACAGGCTCGCCGATATCTTCACCAACCATGCGGCGAAGAAGCAGCGTCGCTTCGGCGGTCTGGCCGCGCTCGCCGAGCAGAACGGGATCGCCGTCGCCCAGCCTCGCCTCAAAGCCGCGCTCGCGGCCTGAGACGCGCGGCGCGCGTCGCCGTTCGCGGCGGCCGAGCTATGGGGCGCTGGTCTTGCCGGCGGCGGCGAAATTGTCCAATCTCGCGCCGCGCCGGGCGGAAACGCGGCGCGCCGCAACCCCGGAGTCTCCTGTGATCGCTTTCTTCCCGTCCGCCGTCGTTCGTTTCGCCGCTGCGGCGGCGCTGGCCCTGGCGCTGTCGCCCGCCTTCGCCGCGCCGGCGCCCGAGGGGACGGTCGACATGGCGAAGGTGCTGCAGCCGGGGCCGCTCAAGGAACTCGAGCTCGGCGATCCCAACGGCGTGCCGGTGGTCGAATACGGCTCGCTGACCTGTCCGCATTGCGCGACGTTCGACGAAGGCGTCTTTCCCGCCTTCAAGGCCCAGTACATCGACACCGGCAAGGTCCATTTCATCTTCCGGGAATTCTCGCGCAACTCGCTCGACGTCGCCGCATTCGTGCTGGCGCGCTGCGAGGGCGACGACAAGGCGCTGGCGACGATCCACCTGCTGTTCGCCGAGCAGGACAAATGGGCGTTCGTCGACAATCCGCTCGAGGCGTTGATCGTCGCGCTGCGTCCGACCGGCATGAGCCATGAGCAGGCGATGGCGTGCCTCAAGGATCAGTCGAAGGCCGACGCGATGACCAAGATCCTCAATGCGGCGGTGAAAGACGTGAAGATCCAGGGCACGCCGAC
>Ga0182030_10026903_pt1 | contig 10378 bp, 9 predicted proteins | sample 812S3MmetaG_FD_121299 | JGI IMG/M metagenome (GOLD analysis project Ga0182030, IMG submission 121299) | Permafrost microbial communities from Stordalen Mire, Sweden - 812S3M metaG (Illumina Assembly) | ecosystem: Environmental > Terrestrial > Soil > Wetlands > Permafrost | place: Sweden... | reverse complement strand
TTCATGGTCCGTGGAACTTGCAGCCACCAATAATTCCCACAAAGGGAAAAGGGAGGCACAGAGGCACCGAGAAGCAAAGCTTATGGCGCTGCGCGCGGAGCGCTCGGTCCTTCCTTGCGCGAAGCGCTGAAATCTTACCTTCTCAGTGCCTCTGTGCCTCCCTTTTCCCTTTGTGGGAATTATTGGTGGCTGCAAGTAGCTCCAACCTCACCGCGACAGCACGCCATCTCCAGGCAGGCCGGGAAGCTCACACCGCCCACACCAAACAGCGAAGAACCGTTTCTATCGCAGATTAAGAACGACGATGTGCGCCGATGTACGCGGATAGCGTCTCGAGACTCGCGGCAAACCTCGGCGCGTTTCAGGGCTGGGAAGGAAGTTTCTTGCGCTTCGCACGAAGAAAGCGCAGATATCTGCGAAGAGCGTTGTAGGGTTCTTGCTTTCGTGGATCGATCTGCCGGATCAGAATTTCCAACCGGCCGACAGTGTCGGACCGACGGTCCACTGATTATAGTTTGCCCGCGACAGTGTGCTTATCTGTTGCTCAAAGCCGACCTGCAGCGCGATCACCGGCGAACCAAACCAATCACCTGGCGGTTCCCAGGCGACCGTCAACAGCGGCTCAACCTTGAAATCGCGGCGCGTGACGGTGCGGCTACGGATCGTTGCTGTATCATACCAGCGTTCCGTGTTGGTGACGCCAAGCAGGATGTTCCACGACTTGGCGGGCACATAGCCCACCTCGATGCCTCCGATAAGCGCCGTGGAGTCGGGGATCGGCGTTCGTAGCCGACGCTGGACCGATGCCGTCACTGTCACGCTCCAGACCGCACTGGTGCTGCTGCGTGGCGCGGGCGGCAGTTGCCGCAGGCTGGCGTCGAAATTGAATGATTTGGTCAGGCCGAGGTTGAAGTCATTCTTGGTCTGGGTCCAAGGCGAGAATGTCGGCTGGAACATCGCCGTTGACTTGTACGAAACGAACGGCGCCAGCACCTGGTCGTTCGTGGCGTCGTAGTATTGCGCCTTGAAGGCGGCGGATGCTTCGTCCTCGTCGGCTTGCGGCACACCGGCGAAGCGATCGGTGTCGGCCCGCAGCTTGATGCTGAGTTTCAGCGGCACGGTGCTGAGCGCGCGCGACCAGCCGAGTTCGACCTCCGGATCGCCCTCAAGCGCGGGGGAGGCGTTCCATCCGCGCTCCCTGGCATTCGAGTTGAAATCGAATGGGGCGGTGATGCGGAGGTTGAGCGCGCGCGGTTGTGGGGGCGTGGGCTGCGCCGCGGTCACGTTCTGTTCGACGGTGCTCGTCGCGTCGTCGAGGGCATCTTCCCGGTCGGAGACGCCGTCGGATCGGGCATCCTGGCCGGCCCGTCCGCCCGATGGCTCTGCGGCAAACGCCTGGGCGGCGGCGCCCACCAGACTCACGAGCACCGCGAGGCGCGTGGCCGACCGGCGGAGACGAGGCGGCATCAAGCGGGATCGGCGTGGCGGGCGAATGCGATCGCGCAACGATGCGAGTCGCCGGTGCCGTGGCGGCCGTCGGGGACCACGTGCCCATCCTCGCCATCCGACACACCGGTCTGCGAAGTTCGGATCCCCTGTCTGTCCGGCATTTTACTCGTTGGTCTCATTGCGCTGGGCTGGCAACGGGGGGGCGCATGGGCGGCGAATCCAGCTAACGGCGATGCGTGGGTATCGCCGTGAAGTCGGATCAGATCAAGGCGGACGTGCGGGATTCAGGCGCCAGCAGGTGACGAGCCAGATCAACGGCCCGATGCGCGATCGCGGCGCTCGCCCCTCGAAGACGGAGCGTCGGTCAGGATTCGCAAGACTTGGTAATTCCGCTGCCTTTGTTGTCGCACTTCATTGAGCGGCGGGCGGCGGCACGCTACGTTGAAGCCGCCAATGCGCCATCCCCTCCACCTGACCGGGCTTTTGACCGGCATCCTGCTGTTGTCCGCGCCAGCGCATGGCCAGGTCACCATCGACCTGCGTGCGCTGGATGCGTTGCCGCAGGGCGCTTCGCCGGCAGCCAAGGCCCCGCCCCCCGTGCGGGTGCTTCGCACTGTGCCGCCAGGGCCGGCCAACACGGCGGCCTTGCCTGTGCCTCCGACGCCGCCAGGTGCCGCGCCGGTCGGTACATCAGCGCCGTCGGGCACCACAGCGATTGCCTCCGCATCGTCGGCACCTGCGGCAGCTTCCGCCCCGCCGCCCGCGGCCACACTGCCCACCGGGGCGCCCGCCCTCGCGTCGCTGGCGCCAATTCCGCCGCCAGCCGTGCCTGCAACGACTGCACCCCCTGCCCCGCCGCCGGTCTCCGCCACCGCTGGCACCACCGCCGCGCCCGAGAATGCCGGGTTGCGCCTGGTGTTCAAGGCGAACGAATCGGATCTCACCCCGGCCACCAATGCGGCCATCGGGGACCTGGTGAAGAGCAGCCCGCAGGCCGACACCATCACTTACAATGTGGTCGCCTACGCCGCCGGCGTCGCCGAGGACCCATCGGTCGCACGGCGCATGTCTTTGGCGCGCGGGCTGTCGGTGCGATCGGCATTGATCGCCGACGGCGTGCCGTCCACGCGCATCTATGTGCGCGCGCTGGGTGCCGCGGTCGGCGATGGGCCACCGGACCGCGTCGACCTGACGGTGCTCGGACTGAGTGGCGCCACCGCCAGGTCGGCCACCCAGCCATGACCAAACCGAAACCATGACCAAGCCAGCCATCTTCCTGCTGCGGATGCTGATCTTTCTGGCGGCGGTCGTGGTGGTCGCCGGGCTGCTGTCCCCTGTGCTGATCAATGCCTTCCGCAACAACCCCGGGATCAACAGCCTCATCCTCCTGGTTCTGGCGCTGGGGATCGCGTGGAACCTGCGCCAGGTGATCCGCCTGACGCCCGAGGTCACCTGGGTGGAGACGTTCCAATCGGCCCGGCCGCGGCTGGCGGCACTGCGCCCGCCGAAGCTGTTGGCGCCGATGGCGAGCATGTTGGCGGCGCGCAATGAGGGCGCGCGGGACGGCGGCCGCGACGGTGCCGCACGGTTTACCCTGTCGGCCAGCGCGATGCGCAGCCTGCTGGACGGCATTGCCTCCCGCCTCGACGAGAGCCGCGAGCTGTCGCGCTACATGACCGGGCTGATGATCTTCCTCGGCCTGCTCGGCACATTCTGGGGCTTGTTGAAGACGATCGGCTCGGTGTCCGAGGTGATCAACGCGATGCAGGTCGGCTCCGGCGACGTCACCGTGATGTTCGACCAGCTCAAGAGTGGCCTGGCGCGACCGCTCGCCGGCATGGGGACCGCGTTCTCGGCGTCAATGTACGGCTTGTCCGGCGCGCTGGTGCTGGGCTTTCTGGATCTCACCGCGGGCCAGGCGCAGAACCGGTTCTTCAACGAGCTGGAGGACTGGCTGGCCGGGCTCACGCGCCTTTCCAGCGGTGTGCTGGCGGATGCCGACAACTCGATCCCGGTCTATGTCCAGGCGCTGCTGGAGCAGACCGCGGAGAACATGGAGAACTTACAGCGCGTGCTGTCACGCGGCGAGGAGCGTAGCAGCCAGGCCAGCCAGGCGGTGCTGACGCTGACCGAACGGATCGCCACGCTGTCGGATGCGATGCGGTCCGGCCAGCAGCTCATGGTGCGTATCGCCGAGGCGCAGGCAGCGCTGGCACCGGCGCTGCAACGCATGGCCGAACAACGCGCCGACCAGCGTGACCGGGGCGCCGGCGACGAGGCATCGCGGGCACATCTGCGCAATATCGAGCTGTACCTGCAACGGCTGCTGGCCGAAACCGAGCAGGGCCGCGCGCACGGCCTGAACGAACTGCGCAACGATCTGCGTATCCTGACCAGGACGGTCGCCGCCCTGGCAGAGCCGCCGCACGCGTAACGACACATGCCCGCAATGCTCCGCCGACGTGGCGACAACGGACTGAACCCATGGCCCGGCTATGTGGACGCGCTGTCCACCCTGCTGATGGTCATCATCTTCGTGCTGCTGGTATTCGTGCTGGCGCAGGCGTTCCTCGCGGTGACGCTGTCGTCGCGCGACAAGCAGCTCGACCAGGTCAACCGTGAGCTCGCCAGCCTGAACGACATGCTGTCGCTGGAACGCACCCATGAGGCGGCGCTGACGGCGTCGATCGCGCAGCTCAACGAGCAGGTCTCGACCGGCAATGAGGTGCGCGTGGCGCTGGCGCAGCGGCTGGCCACCGCGCAGGGTCAGTTGGTGCAGGCAACACAGGCGCGGCAGGACCTGGCCACGCAGCTTGCGGATGCCAACGCGCGCGCCACGGCGACCGCCCAGCAGGTTGCCACGACGACGCAGGAGCGCGCGGCGCTGGCGACGCAGCTTTCCGCGACCCAGGCGCAACTCGCCGAGGCCAGTACGGCGCGCGATCAGCTTGCAGCGAAGCTCGCTGAATCCAACCAGACGCGCGAGCAACTTGCGGCGAGGCTGGCCGACACCACCCAGGCCCGCGATCGGCTGGCAGCACAATTGACCGACGCCACGCAGGCGCGCGACCAGTTGGCGGCTCGGCTTGCGGACACCACGCAGGCGCGGGATCGGCTGGCGACGCAGCTTGCCGATGCCACCGCGCGCGCCTCGGCGGCCGGCCAGCAGATCGCTGAGGACAAGAAATACAGTGACAGCGCCAAGGCGCAGATCGCGCTGCTGACGCAACAGGTGGAGCAGCTCCGCGCGCAGATCGCCGCGGTGGCCAAGGCGCTGGACCTCGCGGAGGCGTCGGGGCGCGACAAGGATGTGCAGATCACCAATTTGGGTCAGAAGCTGAATGCCGCGTTGGCCGCCAAGGTCGAGGAACTGCAGCAGTATCGCAGCGAGTTCTTCGGCAAGCTGCGCCAGGTGCTGGCGAACCGGCCGGGCGTCTCGATCGTTGGCGACCGGTTCGTGTTCCAGAGCGAGGTGCTGTTCCCGGTCGGCAGCGCCGACATGACCGATCCGGGGAAAACGCAGATCAACGAGCTGGCCGCCACGATCAAGCAGATCATTCCGGAGATCCCACCGAACATCCATTGGATCATGCGGATCGACGGGCACACCGACCGCCAACCGATCAAGGGCGGCCCGTTCGCGTCCAACTGGGAGCTGTCGGCGGCGCGCGCCATCACGGTGGTCAATCTGCTGATCGCCGACGGCGTGCCGCCGGAGCATCTGGCGGCGACCGGGTTCGCGGATTACCAGCCGTTGGATGGGGGGGATACGCCGGATGCCTATGCGAAGAACCGGCGCATTGAATTGAGGTTGACCGATCGATGAGCGAGTTATCAATGCATCCCTTGGTGCATGAGCTCGCCATCGCGGTGGACTTGCCACGCGATGCGATCGCACGCTGCATGTTGACCGTCCCGGAGGTCGCACCGGACCTTCTGGCTGCGATCGAGCGTGCGATCGAGACACCGGAGCTCACCCAGGCCGACGTCAACCTGGCCTATTATGGCGTCTTTATCCTCGCCGCGGCACGCGTGCCGGGACTGCAACCATTGCTCGTGCGACTGTTGCGCGGTGACGACGGTCGCGTGCACGCGTTGCTCGGCGGGGGATACATTGAAAATCTGTCGTCATTCATCGCGGGTGGGTTCGATGGCGACGCGCAGGGGCTGTTTGACCTGCTGAGCGACGTCCGCGTCGACGATCATGTGCGATTGGTGATTTTTGGGACGGTGGCGTTCCTGACCTGGAACGGCCGCATTCCGGTCGAGACGACGCGGGCATTCGTGAATCATTTCGACGCCAGCAAACTCATTCCGGAGGGTGATGTCGGCTGGAACGGCTGGGAGATGGCAATCGAACTGTTGGGCTGGGAAGAGTTCACGCCACGCGTGGAGGCTGCCTACGCGGATGGGCGGCTTGAGACCGGCATGAGCGAGTTGCGGTTCTTCCGCAAGGGCGTGGCCGAGGCCGCCGCAGCCGCGCCGGATGATGGCCGTCGGTTCACGCATGAGAACCTCGGCACCATCGACGATATACTCGACGTGCTGACCCATCCGGCCCCCAACCTTGCCGCGCACAACGAGGCTGTTGCGGTCGCGGCCGCGAAGGCGGCTTCACCGCCGCGCACACCGTACATGGTGCCCGAGACCCATCACAACCCGCTGCGACACGTGGGGAGGAACGACCCGTGCCCGTGCGGCAGCGGCAAGAAATACAAGAAGTGCTGTCTGGCCGCATGAGGCTGGCCGCATGAGGCTGGCCGCATAAGCCTGGCCGCATAAGACTGGCCGCATAAAACTGGCCGCATAAGACTGGCGGCGCTAGGCTTGGCGCCACGCAACGAAGAGGTGGACGCATGAATGCGATCATGCCGGTCGAGGGACCTGGCGCCTGGCTAGGATCGAAGATCGACTACCGGGAAGCGGGGATGCACCTTCTCACGCCCGACGAAATTGGCGAAATCGACGCCGCGCTGGCGCATCTGTTGTCGCTGGGAGAGGTGGATTTCCCTGCCATCACGCCGGTGAATTTCCCGCTGCCAACGCTGGGCGGCTTCTTGGCAAAGCTCGGTGACGGGCTGCGGTTCGGGCCCGGCTTCCTGTTGCTGCGTGGCCTGCCGCGCGAGCGCTATTCGTTCGATGACATGGCGCGGATTTATGTCGGGCTGGGCGTACACATCGGCGGGCTGCTGCCGCAATCGTACCACGGTGAACTGCTCGGCAACGTGCTGGACGTGAGCGACATCGAGCAGCAGGCGCGCGGCTACCACGCCGGCGGCGCACAGCGGATGCACACCGACACCTGCGATATCGTTTCGCTGATGTGCATGCGCGCGGCGAAGTCCGGCGGCATCAGCCGCATCGTCAGCGCCGCGGCGATCCACAACCGGCTGCTGGAGACGCGGCCCGACCTGTTGAAGACGCTGTACGGCGAATGGGTGTTCCGTCGCATGGAGCTGGACGCGAAGTTCGGCGACGGCAAGCAGGTGAAGCGCGTGGTGATCTTCTCGCGCGAGAGCGGCGAGTTCAGCTGCAACATCTCGGGCGCCTACCCGCGCCGCGCGGTGGAGGCCGGCGATGCGGTGATGACACCGTTGCAACTCGAGGCGTTGGACGAGGTGGCGCGCATCTCGTCGTCGTCCGAGTTCTACCTGGACATGAATATCGGCGAGGGTGACATCCAGTTCCTCAACAACCGGCTGCTGCTGCATGGGCGCACGGGGTATGAGGATTGGCCCGAGGTGGCACGACGGCGGCATCTGATGCGGCTGTGGTTGCGCGTGCCGTCGTGGCCGGCGCTGCCGGCGAACCAGGGGGCGCACTCGCCGGAGGATCAGCCGCTGTGGCTGCGCCAGCGCACGCCCTTCATGGAGGTGCCGTCTCGGTATTTGGCCGAGATGACGCAGAAGAAGGCGGCGTTGGCGGCCTGACGGGGACGACTGCGACGCCGCCCGAGGTCGGTCGCCGCAGCCTGCTGATTGCGGCGCTGTCCGCCCGCGCCGTCACGGCGCATGCGCAGGCCACGCCGCCGTCGGATGCGGCGATCCGCGCCATTCTGGTGGAACGGATCGATATCTACCCGCTGAGCCGCGGGCTGATCGCCGGCCTGCGCACGCCGGATGGGCGGCGGTTGGTGACCTATGGCACCAGCGATACGCCGGATGGGCGTCCGCTCGACGGCGATACGGTGTTCGAGATCGGCTCTATCACCAAGGTGTTCACCGCCCTGCTGCTGGCCGACATGGTGGCGCGCGGCGAGGTCGCGTTGGACGATCCGGTCGCGAAATACCTGCCGGTCGGGCTGCCCGGCGGCGTCAACCTCGCGAGGCGCAACGGCAAGCAGATCACCCTGCTCGATCTCGCGACCTACACCTCGGGCGTGCCGAACATGCCGGACAATTTCGCGCCGAGGGATCCCGCCAATCCGTATGCGGACTACACCGTGGCGCAGCTCTATGGCTTTCTCAATCGCTACGTGCCGCGCTACGATCCAGGCACACACTACGAATATGCCAATCTCGGCTTCGCCCTGCTTGGCCACGCGCTGAGCCTGCGGGCTGGTCGGAGCTATGAGGACCTGGTGATCGAGCGCATCTGCGTGCCACTTGGCCTGGACAGCACGCGCATCACCTTGTCGGCGTCGATGCGGGCACGGTTGGCGCCGGGCCACAACAGCAGTCTTGATCCGGTACCGAACTGGGATCTGCCGACCTTGGCCGGCGCCGGCGCGCTGCGGTCCACCGCGAACGATCTCTTCTCGTTCCTGGAAGCCTGCCTGGCTCTGCGCGAGACCCCACTTGCGCCGGCCTTCGCCAGCATGCTGTCCGTGCGGCGCCACGCCTGGTCGGAGATGGACGTCGCGCAGGGCTGGTTCGTATCGTCGCGCCACGACGACTCGATCGTGTGGAAGAACGGTGAAACCGGCGGTTACAGCAGCTTCATCGGGTATTCGCTGACCAACCGCGTCGCATCGATCGTGCTGTCGACGACCGCAAATTTTAGAAACTCCGACGAGATTGGCTTCCATCTGGTGAACGCGGCCTATCCCCTGATCAAACAGCGCCGCGCCATCGCGATCCATCCAGCGCTGCTTGCGGCGTATGTCGGCAGCTATGCGATCAGGCCGGGTTTCATACTGGCGATCACGCAACGCGATGGACGGTTGTTCGTTACCCCGACGTACCAAGGCACCTACGAACTGTTCGCCGAAAGCGAGTCCGCGTTCTTCCTGCGCGTGGTGGATGCACAGGTCACCTTTGAGCGGTCGGGCGATGGGCGAGGCACCGCGCCCGCCTTGGTGCTGCATCAGAATGGGCGCGACCTGCGCGGCGAACGGGTGCCGTAGGGTCACCGGGGCGGTGGGGCTGATTTCCCCCGTGGCGCTGACTGATCCGACGCTGGCGATGCCGTCCGGGCCGACGCCAACGAGGAAGCCGGTGGGGTTGGCCTCGATCCAGTCCCGCACATGGCTTAGGGTTTTGTTGGCAAGTCAGGCGGTGAGACAGACAGGGTGGCTGTTGTGGTCGGCTGGGCAAAGGTCTTCGATCGACCGGCGCAGGACGGCGCAGGCTTGCGCCGCTTCGTCATCGGGGACCTCGTCATCGATCTACTCAGGTCGGCAAGCAACACCAGAAGGCCGGCTTTGCGGATAGCCTCGATCACAGGTTGGCCTTCCTCGCAGTCCATCGACGGTTCCATCGATGTGCAAACAAACTCATTCGTACCACGGTTAGAAGGCGGATCAGCAGGGCGCCTCCAGAGTGGATAGATAGCCAGCCTCCCGCCCATGGCGAACGGCAAGGATCGCCACCATGTCGCCCTCATAGCGATAGAGCGCGATATATCCGCCGTCGCCAAACCGAACGAGCCACTCGCGGAAGCCAGACGGCATGGCCTCGACCGGCCGGCCGATTTCGGGATGGGCGGCGAGCAGCTTTACGCCCTGACGGATTGCGCGGACCGCCCGCCTTGTCGCGTCGCGGTTTTTCGGAGCCAGGAAGCCGTGCAGGCGGGTAACGTCGCGTAGCGCTTCCGGCGTCCAGATCATCCGCGCCACGGATCAGCCATGTGGTTGTGGCGGTTCCGCATCTTCTCCTGCTTCGAGCCGGGCGAGCCAAGCGTCGGCTTCAGCGCCCGTGACGTGCAGGCCGGTTGCCTGGTAGTCGGCCCAGGCGGCAAGTGCGTCACGCCGGATTTGCTCACGGCCTTCCTCACGTTCGAGGTATTGGTCGATCGCTTCGCGCATGAGCCAGTGCGCCGTGCGGCGGCGGGTGTTCGCGAGCCGCAGCAGGCGAGATTTGGTTGAGGGGTCCAGCTTCAGGCTGGTTGTGGCCGTGGTTGGCATGAGTGCCCCTAGGTGTTACCTAGTATAACCGTTAGCAAACACCGACTGCCGGTGTCCAGTTCCGGCAACAGAGCCGCCGCTGGGTCCAACATGTCTCAGGCCCGTCGGGGAATCCGCGCGGGCGGCTGAATTTCTTCATAGGGGGACGCACTGCTTTGAGTTTTGAGCCCAGTCACCCGACAGTATCCTGAAGCAGCAACGAACAATGGCTCCCGGCTAGAATGCCCAGATCTCGTCTTCGGGGACCGGTCCAAGCACTCTGTAAGTATCGTCGCCAACGACCTCCGCCTCCACCGGGCGCCAGACGTCCACTCCTTCACCCGGAAGCGGCATATGGAGGGTGACAGTCCGGTTCTTCACCGTTTGGTGTGCAACACCTTCATGCCGCCAGCAGTATTCCGCCTTGCGATCGTCGTGAACTCGATTTTTGAACACGGGTTCGTCTTCATCGGAGACAACTATGAGCGGGAAAGCACGAGGCCTCCCCGTTCTTCGTGCGGGCAACACAGTCGTGGACGGCCGGTGATTCCCGGGGCAAGCCCGGGGACTTCGGGCCGGCCATGACGCGGCGCGGGCGGCTGGCGC
>Ga0182030_10026902_pt1 | contig 10378 bp, 8 predicted proteins | sample 812S3MmetaG_FD_121299 | JGI IMG/M metagenome (GOLD analysis project Ga0182030, IMG submission 121299) | Permafrost microbial communities from Stordalen Mire, Sweden - 812S3M metaG (Illumina Assembly) | ecosystem: Environmental > Terrestrial > Soil > Wetlands > Permafrost | place: Sweden... | reverse complement strand
CTTTCAAAAAGTTTTCTCTTCCTGTTTTCATGATTTCATATCTTCCAGATAAAAGGCTTTCTACAAAGCAAGATGGTTCTACGTTCCCCAGAACGTCGCGTATAGCTGTTGGCACTCAACATATATAAGATAGACGTTCAGAATTACAATGAGCGCCGCAACGAGACCGCCGAGAAGGGTTGTGCTCCAATGATTGACAAGGCTCTTCATCAAGTCGGGCCGCCGGGTAAACATGACCAGGGGAATCAAGGCGAACGGGAGCCCGAAACTGAGCACGACCTGGCTCATCACCAGCGTGCGGGTGGGGTCGAGCCCGATCGCGATAACGACAACCGAAGGGAGCATTGTGACCAACCGCCGGATCCAGATGGGAATCTGCCGGCGGATAAATCCCTGCATGATGACCTGCCCGGCCATCGTGCCGACCGAAGCTGAGGAGAGTCCCGAGGCGAGCAGCGAAATGGCAAACACCCAGCTTGCCGACGAGCCGAGAAGGGGTTCGAGCGTGTGGTAGGCCTCCTCAATCGTGGCCACATGGGTAAGGCCGCCTTTGTTAAAGGTCGATGCCGCCATGATCAACATGGCCGCATTGACCATGCCCGCCAGCCCCATGGCGATGGCCACGTCGACAATCTCGAAGCGGAACAGTCTCTTTAACCGCGCCGGGTCCCTGACGACGATACGATTTTGCGTGAGCGCCGAATGCAAAAAGATCACATGGGGCATGACCGTCGCGCCAAGAATACCCGTCGCGAGCAGAACGCCGTCCCTGCCTCCAAAACTCGGGAGCACGGAGTGAAGCATCACTTGCTTCCAGTCGGGGGGACTCAACCAGGTTTCGAAGAGATAGGAAATGGCGATGACCCCGACCAGGACGCTGATGACAGCCTCGAACGGACGAAAACCACGCGCTTCCAGGGCCAGGATCAGCAAAGTGGCCAGCCCTGTCGCGATGGCCGCGAGCCAAAGAGGCATTCCAAAAAGCAGGTTGAAGCCGATGGCGGCGCCCAGGAACTCGGCGAGATCGGTGGCCATGGCGACGATTTCCATGAGCACCCACATCCCCCAGACCACCGGCCGTGGAAACTCGTTGCGGCAGTGTTCCGCCAGGTTGATGCCGGTCGCAATGCCCAATTTTGCGGAAAGAGCCTGCACCAGCAGCGCCATGAGATTGCTCGCGACGACAACCCAGATGAGCCTGTAGCCGAACTGCGATCCCGCCTGGATATTTGTCGCGAAATTACCGGGATCGATGTAGGCGACGCAGGCAATAAAGGCGGGCCCAAGGAACGGCCATAAACGGCCCAAGCCGCGCTTGGTGCTTTTCCCGCCAAGAACGTCGATGGCCGCGCCGACGGTTTTGACGTCGCGCGGCTTTATCTCGGTAGTCGGGCCGGAGTTAGTCATAACAAACTGTAGGGTGTCTAAAAACAATGATCGGATGTTGTGCCAACAAAAGAGATGGCCGTCAACTACTAAAGTTTGTTTAGGCAAACATTAGGCGATTGTCGCGGGTTGCGCGATGCAACTTATTTGCGAGATTACTTGCAAATCACTTGCGTCTTATGTAAGAAGGAAAGTAGGCGCTCGTCCCTATGAAAACGTTTCCATACTTCACCTGTATCGTCGGCCTTTGGCTGACGTCTTTGGCCGCGCCTGCGGACGGCCTCAAGATTGTGGCGGCGGAAAATTTTTACGGCGGGGGTGCCCAGCAAATCGCCGGGAACGGCGCGGCGGTAACGAGCATCCTGACGAATCCGAATCAGGACCCGCATGAGTTTACGACGAATGCCAGCACGGCCAAAGAGGTGGCCGATGCCGACATCGTGATCTACAATGGGATCAACTACGATCCGTGGATGGACAAGCTGCTCGCGACCAAGGGAAAGCCGGGGCGCGTTGTGATCAAGGTTTCCGATTTAATTGGCGCGAAGGAGGGAGATAATCCCCACATCTGGTATGATGTCAAAACCATGATGGCGCTCGCCGACAAGGTGATGGACAGTTTGTGGAAGGTGCAAGCCAAGCCGGATAAAGCAGATTCTCTCAGCTTTCTGCATAGAGAGGAGGATTTTATAAACTCAGTAGAACCAGTGCTTGAAAAGATACAGGCTATCCGTTCGAAATATGAAGGTACTCCTGTTACAGCCACAGAGCCGGTGTTCGGTTACATGGCCCAGGCGCTGGGCTTCAAGATGCTCAACTACGACTTCCAGATCAAGATCATGAACGACGCTGAGCCGACGGCGGACCAGACGGCCGCGTTTGAAAAGAGCCTGACTTCCAAGCAGGCCAAAATCCTCTTCTATAACAGCCAGGTAAGCGACCCGACCACGGACCGCATTCAGAAAATGGCCAGGAAATCGGGAATTCCCGTCGTGGGGGTGACAGAGATGCAGCCGCCGGACCAAAAAAGTTATGTCGGCTGGATGCTGCACGAGTTGGATGGCGTTCAGGCAGCGCTTGGCGCTAAGAGCCAGTAACTCGACCTATGACATCCGCCCTGCAAATTTCCGACCTTCCTCGTTCCCAAGTTGCACTTGGGAACGTTTCTTGTTTCCGCGAAATTTCATTTCGCGCTGGCCAGTTTGATTTTATTGCAGGGATCAGCAATGGAATTGCCTCAGCAAGTGCGTTCCCAAGTACAACTTGGGAACGAGGGGGGTCCTGATGACACCCGCCCTGCAAATTTCCGACCTGACGCTTTCCCTGGGCGGGCATGAGATTTTGTCCGGGGTCAATGCGACGATTGAAGCAGGCGAGTTCATCGGAATTTTCGGGCCCAACGGCGCGGGCAAGACGACGCTCGTGCGCGCGATTATCGGGACGTTGCCGCCCACCCGGGGGCGGGTAGAAGTCCTCGGTCAGGCGCCGGGCAAGGCGGCGCGACAAATCGGTTATATGCCGCAGGGCCACGCCGGATTCGACTCGACGGCCTTGAGCGCGCGGGCGTTGGTGGAAGCCGCGTGTCACGGCGACCGGTGGGGCATCCCGTGGACCTCCCGAAAATCGAAGGAGGAAGTAGATCGCGTCCTGGAAGTGACCGACGCGAGTCATTACGCCGGACGACCTTTTTCCGTTCTCTCCGGCGGCGAGCGCCAGCGCGTGATGCTGGCCCAGGCTCTTCTGGGTGAACCCAAAATTCTCGTTCTTGATGAACCGCTGGCCAGTCTCGATCCCAAAAACCAGGCGCTCTTGATTGAATGCGTGGCGCGAGTGAAACGCCTTACCCATGCGACGATTCTTTTTGTGGCCCACGACATGAACCCGCTCATGCAAGTCATGGACCGGGTGCTTTACATGGCCGGCGGAGGAGCTGTTTTGGGCAAGCTCGACGACGTGGTGACTTCCGCCTCACTTTCCAGGCTCTACGGGTTTGAGATTGAAGTCGTGCGGGTTGAAAACCGCGTCTTTGTCATCTCGGCGGAAGGCAATGTGGCGGAATCGGAATGCGCCCACCATGACCATGATCACGACCATGACTAATACGCTCACGAACTATCTCGGCTACGAGTTTGTCCAGAATGCTCTCATGGCGGGAACCTTGTCGGCAATTCTGGGGGCGATCGTCGGCTATTTCGTCATCATTCGGAACGCCGGTTTTGCCGCCCATGCCTTGTCCCATATCGGGTTTGCCGGCGCGGCGGGCGCGGCCATTCTCGGGTTGAGTTCCCTGGAAGGCATGCTTCTGCTTACCGTGGGGTCGGGCCTGTTCATGGGCGCCGCCGGAGACAAAGTGCATCGCAATGATCTGGCCATCGGCATGGTTCTCTCCATGTCGCTCGGTTTGGGCACCTTGTTTCTCAGTCTTTATTCCAGTTTTGCGGGGCAGGCGAAGGCCATTCTCTTCGGCAATATCTTTGGCGTCTCCGGGGGTCAAATCGGCGAAATGGTGATTCTGTCGTTGCTGAGCCTGGCTGCGCTCGCGATTTTTTCGCGCCGATTACTTTTTGCGAGCACGCAGCCGCGCCTGGCGGAAGCGCGGGGACTCTCTCTGCCCGGCCTTTCCATGGCGTTTATGGCGGTGCTGGCTGTCTCGGTGACGCTGGCCAGTCAAATCGTGGGCATTCTCCTGGTTTTTACGCTTGTCATTGCTCCGGCGGGAATCGCGTTGCGTCTCTGCCGATCTTTCTGGCGGGGTATTTCCATTTCCGTGGCGCTGGGCGTCGCCGCGGTCTGGATCGGCATTTTATTGGATTGCATCACCGGCTATCCCGCCACGTTTTGGATCACGGCGCTCTTTTTCATCCTCTACATTCTCGTGGAAGTTTATGTCCGCTTCTTCACGAGATCGGATCACTGAGATTCACGTTGCGAGATGAATTATTTCGCTCCATCGACCCACGCGAAGCGACTCGAATTTTCGTACGAATTAAAGTCGCCACTGAGCGAGGCACGGCCGCCGCTGTGTGCGTCTCCCAAGGCGGTCAAATGCACGATCGTGTTGAAGAGGAAGCACTTTGAGGCCGGCGGAACGCCCACCGCGGCAAACGGAATTGCGACTCGAGCCTCATAACCGGATCCTTTGGATTGAGGGCGGATACTGGAAATGATGGACGAAATTGGTTTCAGTTGGCGATCAAGGAACTTAACTTTCCGGGCTCCAGCCTGGGGCACAAAGAAAAATTGGCGAATCTCGCGGCCCTGGACATTTGTGAAGAAGAGTTCGATGCATGAGCCCTCCCAAGGGACTGCGCCCGGAGCGATCTTCGTGTCGTTCACCGCCAGCCGCAGTGCGATGGTTTGATTATGGATCGCGATGTCGCCTTCGACGGCGGGGAATCCTGCCAGCTTGAGCTCAAACGCCGCCCCTTGGCCCGAACGGGTGGCCAGGACCCGGCGCGGGTAGATAACGCAATCACGGACCAGAACATCGGGCGAAGGGGATGAGACGCGTATGGCAAATCCGCCGTCCAGGGCCGCCGGTCGCGCAAAGGACATTTTCTTGCGAAGTATTTTGCCCGCCGGAACCGTGACCTTGAGAGAAGCAAGGGAGCCGTTTCCCCTGGAAGGTGTCCCCAGCGCGACGCACTCGACCTCGAGTTCCGCCCGGAAGGGTTTCGTTCGCGGATTGGTGATGGTAATTTCGGTCTCCAGCCCTTTACCGACGGCGTTGAGGCTGGCTCCAGACGATGCGAGATCGACCTCGGCGATCACGCGATCACTTGTTCCCTGATACGCGCGACCCGTTCCCGGAATTGTTTTGGAGAAGTCGCCGAGCAGGCCGTGTTTTTGATGCGTGGCAATCAACTCGTCGCACATCGCCCAAATCTTATCGAGCGGAAGAACCGTGGCGGTGTGAGGATCGAGCATTACGGCGTGGTAGATATATTCCCGCTTTTGGGTCAGGGCCGCCTCGACTGCGAGGGTCTGGACATTGATATTGGTCTGGCACAGGGCCGCAAGCTGCGGAGGCAGCTTTCCGATGTGAGTCGGCTGAATGCCCTGGGCGTCGACCAGGCAGGGGACCTCGACGCAGGCTTCAGCGGGAAGATTGTCGATCAGGTTCGTGTTCGGGACATTGCCGTAAATAATCCGCGGGGTATTCGTCTCCCGGGAGTGGATGATGTAAGAGCCGTATTCGTTCGACCGGGGATTGACCGAGATTTCGCCATTCCGGCCCAGGAGATCCGCCTCGGTTCTTTCCCATGTGTTCAGGCCCGACTCGCAACGGCGCAGGTATTCGTCGATGGGAACATCGAACTGTTCGATCATTTTTTTGCCATGGTGAATGAAATAGGGAACGTACTCGCTCTGGTGTTCACTCGACTCGGTCACAAAATAACCGGTGCGGCGCATCATTTCAAAACGGACCCGATCCTGTTTGAAGTCGGGCTGATCGAGGAGCTTGAACAGCAGCGGATAAGCGTCCTGGCCTTTGTAGGCAAACTTGAGAAAGAACGCCATGTGGTTAATTCCCGCGACCAGATAAGTAATATCTTCATAAGGCAAGCCCACGTAGGACGCCAGTTGCCGGGAGGTTCCCTGGACCGAGTGACAAAGCCCCACATGGGGGATGCCGACGGCGCGAGCAATCGCCGAACAGTTCATCGCCATGGGGTTCGTATAATTAAGCAGGAGACAGTCGGGCGCGCCGGCCTCGGCGATATCGCGAGCAATGCTGGTCATGACGGGAATAGTCCTGAGCGCACGGAAGACTCCGCCGACCCCGAGGGTATCGCCGATGGTTTGGAGCAGGCCATACTTACGAGGAATCTCAAAATCGATCACCGTACCCGGTTTGTAACCACCCACCTGGACCGTGCAGATCACATAACGTGCGCCTTTGATCGCAGCCCGCTGATTCATGGTCGCCACGACCCTGGCTTTGACCTTGAGCACGGAGATCATCTTGTTCGCCATGATCTCGGCGACCTTGAGGCGGTCGGGATCAATGTCCATGAGACAGAGAGTCGCGTCGGAAAGTTCCGGGAATTGGAGGATATCTCCGATCAGATTTTTAGCGAAAACGACCGATCCGGCTCCGATCAAAGTGATTTTAAGGCTCATGAAGCGAGGTTGACAAATCGGGCCGGCGCCGCAAGCCGTAAATTGTGATAGAAACCAGCCGTTTTGTGATATAATGCTTTCATGCACTCAACTACGGAAGGTTTGTTGCAGGTGCCATTTGGCTCAGTAAAAGAGGTGCGAAACTCGCCCCGATACCATTGGGATAACCAGCAACGGGGAACTGACCCATTTGTGATTTTTCAATATACCAGGCAAGGCGAAGGAATCTTCGAAATCGAAGGAAACGCCCATCGTGTGCCCCAGGGACATGCTTTTATCGCGCTGGGCCCCGAGAACAGCCGTTATTTTTATCCGGAGCACACGCGCGAACCGTGGGTTTTTTCCTGGGTCAACTTCTACGGCGAACTGAGTCTTCGTCTCTGGAGAGAATTGCGGGATCATGCGGGTCCCGTGATTGCCCTCGCTCCATCCGCCGTCCGCCTGCTTCATCGCCTGACCGTTCGCGCCTCCGCGCGGGATTGGGTTGATCCCTATGAGGCCAGCAGGGCGGCCTACCATTTTTATCTGGAAGTGCTTCGCCATCTCCCCAAGCGCGCCGCAGTCCAGCCGTTCGAGGACGCGATTCTTTATTTTCGCGCCCATTACCAAAAAGGGGTCCGCATGAAGGAAGTAGCGACGCATCTCGGGATGAGCCGGGAGCACTTCACCCGGCTCTTTACCAGGCAGATGAAGCAGGCGCCCGCGGCTTTTTTGCGGCACCTTCGGGTTGAAGCGGCCGCGCGATTGCTCCGCACCACGGACTTGACGGTGACAGAAATTGCGTTTCGCAGCGGATGGGCTTCACCGACCAAGCTCGACCTGTTTTTCAAGCGGACATACAAAGTTTCACCGAAGGAATATCGCCGGCGAAAATTCCCGCGTGAGGTGGGAGAGCCGGGGCCCGGTTGCTAAATCGACCCGCAACGCGCCCTTGGTTAATTTTCAGATAGGCACTAAAGTGGTTGTCTCCATGGCAGGCATGATCCCCCCCGAAATCGTTGAGCAGGTGCGCCACGCCAGCGACATCGTCGACGTCATTGGCAGCTACGTGCCGCTGAAGAAATCGGGCGCGAAGTTCAAGGCGCTCAGCCCGTTCAACAAGGAGAAGACGCCCTCGTTTTACGTCGATCCGGCCAAGCAGATGTTCAAGTGCTTCAGCAGCGGCCACGGCGGTGACGTTTTCAAGTTTCTCATGCTCATGGAAAACATGACTTTCCCGGAGGCGATACGGCGCCTGGCCCAGCGCACGGGCATCGTCATCCCCGAAGGCGGACCGCACGATCCCCTGGCGCGCAGCCGGAACGAAGAGTTGCGCGCCTTGTATGCCGCTGTCGCGGGCTGGTGGCAAAAATTGCTCAAGACCGACCCGGCCGCTGAACCGGCCCGCGCCTATCTCAAGAGCCGCGACTTTCCCGACTCGCTCGCGGACGAATTCGGCCTCGGCTACTCGCCGGACAGCTTCGATGCCACGATGAAGTGGGCGCGGAAGGCCGGCTACAGCCAGGAGTCGTTGGAGACAGGCAAGCTCATCGGCACTTCGGAAAGAGGCACCACTTACGATTTCTTTCGCGGACGGTTGATGATTCCGATCCACAACGACGCGGGTGAGGTTGTCGCCTTCAGCGGACGGTTGCTCGATCCCGAAGCGAAGGCGCAGAAATACGTCAATTCACCCGAGACGCCGATCTTCGTGAAGAGCCGGATTCTTTTTGGCCTGAACAAGACCAAGCGGCCCATCATCGAGGCCGAAAGCGCCATTCTCTGCGAGGGGCAGATCGACCTCATGCGCTGCTGGCAACACGGCATCCGCAATGTTGTCGCGCCGCAGGGCACCGCGTTCACCGATCCTCATGCGCGCATCCTGAAGCGCATCGCGAAGGAAGTGGTCATCTGCTTTGACGCCGACCGCGCCGGGCAGGCCGCCGCGCAACGGACCATCGAAGTCCTGCTCAAGGAAGACGTGCAAATCCGCATCGCGCGCATTCCGCAGGGTGAGGACCCCGACAGTCTTCTGCGCAAGCAGCCGGTCGCCGTCTTTGAAACCATCCTGCGCGAGGCGAAGGATTACACCCGTCATTTGCTCGATACCGCGTGTGAAGAGGAGGACGTCACCAGCCCGCGAGGTCGTGGAGCGGTGGCGGCAAGAATGGCGCAGGTCGTCGCCAGGATTCCGAATGCCGTCCAGCGCGAGGGCTTTCTCCTCGACGTGGCGCGACGGCTCCAGGTTACGAGATCGGTCCTCGAAGAGGAAGTGCGCAAGGCCGAGGCGCAGATACGCCGCGCAGAGACGCAGCAGCGAAGTTATCCCCCCGCAACCGAAGCGGGAGAGGGGGGAGGGGAATCGGATGCCGCGCAACCCGAGCCGCAGGAGCCGATCCAAGCTGACAAAATGATTGAGGATATTCTTTTGCTCTTGCTCGCGGGACCGGAGCTTAGCCCAGTCATCTCCCGTGAGCTAAATCCGTCATGGGTCAAAGATCTTGATGGAGGCGAAGTAATCTTGCAATTGCTCGACGCGCATGAGCACGACGCGTGGGAAGACATCACGCATTTTTTGGAAGAGTGTGATGATAGAACGAAAAATTTTCTTACTGGTTTGATTTTGAAGAATGAACTCAAGGAAGGGCCGAATCAACCTGATCTCCGAGGCAAGCAGGGACAACTAGAAGCCTTGAGGCGGCAAGGTAGGTCTCTAAATGACGCAGATAACACCCCTGAAGGGATCGCCATGCGACTCGTGAGGCGATGTGAAACGGCTTGGAAATACCAAAAGAAACACATTTTAGAGCAAGAGGTGAAATCAGGACTGCTGACTTTAGAAGAACTAGGTGCCAAAACTCGGGAGCTTATGGAAATAAATAATTTTTTGATGAGAAATGCACCTTGGTCTCCAGGTGCCAAACGTGCAGATAAGTAAGTCCCGAAATCCAAGTCATCCGATGCGCCGCAGGCGACAAGAAGCGACTGGAGACATTCACGTGAGATCATCGCTTCCTGCGGCTTCGCCGCCCGGACAACAAGTAGTCCGGGCCACCCGAGGTGATATGAGCCGCAGCATTGAATTGACACCGTTGAACTCACTGAAAGCGATTGTATGCCCAAGCGTAAAATCATCGATTTGCCGGGAGAGTTTCATTTTGTAACTTTCTCCACCTACCAGAGGCGTCAATTTCTAGCCCCTGAGAGAACGCGAACTATTGTTGTGGAAGTTCTGCAAACTTGCTTGGAGACGCACAGAGCTTTTTGCCATGGGTTTGTGATTATGCCAAACCACGTCCATGCTATTCTCTCCGTTGCACCAGAAGCTACGATTGCATCTTTTCTTCAAGCTTGGAAAAAGACGAGCTCCTATCGGATTAAGCGGTTCTACGCTCAAGAACTCACAAAGTACCACGACCTCTGTCCCGATGATTGCCCCGTTTGGCAGGCGAAATTCTATGATTTCAATTTGGAATCGGACAAAAAGTACCTCGAAAAACTAGACTACATGCACGATAATCCGGTGGCGGCGGGATTGGCTGCGACTCTTCTCGATTGGACATGGAGTTCCGCTCGGTTTTATGAGTTGGGGGAAGATGTTGGGGTGAAGATCACGAAATCCTATTGAATCGCTTCCTGCGCGCTTCGCGCGCCCGGACAACAAGTAGTCCGGGCCACCCAGAGAGATGCACCGCGACTAGGCGCGCAACCGCGCTTCAACTTCCGTCCAAGGAGCGCCGATTTGAGGGTTCTTTTCGTATTCCTCAGGAAACGCTGATTTAATCAGACCGTTTATTTTGATAGAGTGGGGCATGGAGCAACAGATCAGTTTTGCACAGGCGGAATACGCGGACAAAAAGAAAACCACGCGGCGGGAACGCTTTCTCGG
>Ga0182030_10026901_pt1 | contig 10378 bp, 8 predicted proteins | sample 812S3MmetaG_FD_121299 | JGI IMG/M metagenome (GOLD analysis project Ga0182030, IMG submission 121299) | Permafrost microbial communities from Stordalen Mire, Sweden - 812S3M metaG (Illumina Assembly) | ecosystem: Environmental > Terrestrial > Soil > Wetlands > Permafrost | place: Sweden... | reverse complement strand
GCGCGTTCGACATCGACGATGCCGCCCCCCGCACGCCCTGGGCGCGTTGCCAGCCGGTGCCGAGCACGCGCAGCGAGCCATCGCTCTCGGTGCGTCCGATCAGGCAGGCGACTTTTGTGGTGCCGATGTCGAGCACACCGAACGGGCCGGCGCGATGGGCGCGCATGCGCGGCGGCTCCTCGGGTTCGGGTGGCGGCAGCAGGCGGCGCGACATTTCGTTCATGGCTGCGCTCCGCGGCTCGAATGGCAGGCGCGCTTCGTCATGTCGGCTTCTTCGCTGACGTGGCGTCGGCGGTCGGCTCGGTGTGCGGCCGGAGCACAAGCCGATCGGGCAGCCGCAGATCGACCACGTCCAGCGGGCGATCGAGCAGCGCGTGATCCTGCTGCAAGGTCACCAGCCGCTCGATCGAGGCGGCTTCATGCCCTTCCGGCAGCTTCACAGTGATCCCGCCGCGCAGTTGCAGGTTCCACCGACGCTCGCCGACGCGCACCGCGGCGACGAGGCGGCTCATCAGGCCAGGATGGTCCATCAGCGCATCGATCAGCGGCGTCGCGGCGCCGGGCGCGCCCGGCCCGACCACCAGCGGCAATTGGCGAAATTGCGCGACGTCCTCATTGGTCACGGTCTGGCCGTCGCGGTCGATCAGCACGAACTTGCCCTGGTTCTGCCAGATCGCGAACGGCCGCCGTTCCACAAGCTGCACGACGACGGTATCGGGCAGGCGGCGTTCGATCGTTGCCTGATCCACCCAGGAGAGTTTCTCGACGTTGCGGCGTGCATCATCGAGCGAGAAGCCCAGGATCGGGTCGCCCTTGGAAATGCCGAGGGCGGCGCGCAACAACGGTTCCGGCGTATTGGCGCGGCCTTCGATGACAATGGTGTTGACGCGCAACCCGAGCACCGCGGTGGCGCCACCGATGCGCTCGCGCAACGTGCTGAGCGAGCTGCCGGGTGTGAGTGCATGCAGTCCGACGGCGCCCCCGATCAGCAGCAGGCAGCCAACGCCGAGCCAACCGGCCGGGCGCAACAGGCGCCAGCCACGCCGCAGCAGCATCCGCAGCCGGCCGGGCCGATCGTTCACCGAGTTGCTGGGGCGGCGGCTCACGCGCGGCATGCGGCCTGCTCCACCATCCAGGCGCACAGCGCGGGGAAATCAATGCCGTGATGCGCCGCCTGTTCCGGCAGCAGCGAGGTCGGCGTCAGGCCGGGCTGCGTGTTGATCTCCAGCAACACCAGCCGGCCGGGCTCGCCTTCGGTGTCGTCATAGCGGAAGTCGCAGCGTGTCGCGCCGCGGCAGCCCAGCGCGCGATGCGCCGCCAGCGCGACATCGAGCGCCCGGTTGTAGGTTTCCGCATCGACCGCGGCCGGGATGATATGGCGCGAGCCGCCGTCGGCGTATTTCGAGTCGTAGTCGTAGAACACGCCGGCATCGGCGAGGATCTCGGTGACCGCGAGCGGGCGTTCGCCCATCACGCCGACGGTGAGCTCGCGGCCGGGGATGTACTCCTCGACCATCGCGGCGCGGCCGAAGCGCCAGGCGCGGGCGACGTCGGCGCGGCGGTTGTCGCCCTTGCGGATGATTTCGACCCCGACCGAGGACCCCTCGTTGACCGGCTTGATGACGTAGGGCAGCGGCAGCGGGTCGCCGGCTTCGAGCTCGTCCACCGGCACGACGCGGCCATGCGCGATCGGCAGGCCGTGCGCGGCGAAGATTGCCTTGGCGGCTTCCTTGTCCATCGCGAGTGCCGAGGCACGTACCCCGGAATGGGTATACGGGATGGCCATCCAGTCGAGCACGCCCTGGATCGCACCGTCCTCGCCGAAGCGGCCGTGCAGCGCGTTGAACACCGCATCGGGGCGTGGGGTGAGGGCCGCGATGACGGCGCCGATATCGTCGGTGACCTCGATCGGGGTCACGTCAAAGTTGGCGCTGCGCAGCGCGGCGATCACCTGCAGGCCGCTGGACAGGCTGACCTCGCGCTCGGCGGAGAAGCCACCGTAAAGCACAGCCACGCGGCGGCGGCGCTGCTTTACCTCTCCCGCTTCGCGGGCTTGGACCGCGACGAGCGGACCAAGGTCGGCGAGCGGAGCTCGCCGGGTGAGGGCCTTGCCGCCCGCACCACCCTCACCCGCGTCGCTGCGCGCCGCGACCTCTCCCGCCAAGTGCGGGCGAGGTGTACAGTTATCGCTCATGCCACCACCTCCGGTCCGCGCGCGGGAACGCCGATGCGGCGGATCTCCCACGTCAACGCCACGCCGGAGGTGGCGTAGACGCGGCGGCGCACTTCCTCGCCCAGGCCTTCGATATCGGCGGCGGTCGCGTTGCCAGTGTTGATCAGGAAATTGCAGTGCTTTTCCGAAACGATCGCACCGCCGCGCGCCAGCCCACGGCAGCCCGCGGCGTCGATCAGCTCCCACGCCTTGAGTGAGCTTGCCTCGGGCGGCGGGTTGCGGAACGTCGAGCCGCCGGTGCGGGCACGTACCGGCTGCGACGCCTCGCGCGCCGCACGGATCTCCGCCATGCGCCCCGCGATCGTTGCCGGTGCGCCGCGCCGGGCACGCAGCCTTGCTCGCGTGACGACGGCACCGTGGGGCAGGCGGGTGTGACGATAGGCGAAGGCAAGATCGGCCGCGCTCATGCGGCGCGGGGTGCCATCGCGCGAAACGATTTCCGCCCAATCGAGGACGCTGGCGATGTCGCCGCCATAGGCGCCGGCGTTCATCGCCACGGCGCCACCGATGCTGCCTGGCACGCCCGACAGGAACTCGATGCCGGTCAGACCGGCGGCCGCGGCATGTTCCGCCACCGTCACATCCAGCGCGGCGGCACCGGCGATCACGCCGTCCGCCTCGACCTCGATGGCGTTGAAGCCACGCGCCAGCCTGATGGTCACGCCGAGCAGGCCGCCATCGCGGATGATCAGGTTGGAGCAGGCGCCGATGACATGGATCGGCACGTCATGCGGCAATGCGCCGAGGAACTGCGCGAGATCCGCTGCATCCGCCGGTCGCACCAGAATCTCCGCGGGACCGCCGGCACGGAACCAGGTGAACGGCGCCAAGGGCGCGTTCGCCTGCGCGCGGCCGCGCAACGGCGGCAACGTATCGAGCAGTCCCTGGCTGACGGTTGCCGCCATCATCGGCCGCCTCCCAACACGCGCCGGCCGGAACTCGCCTGCAACGCGGCGAGTTCACCCGGCAACGCGGTGGCCCATTGCGTGATCGATCCGGCACCGAGACAGACAACGAAATCGCCGGACTTCGCCATCGCATGCACCATCTCGGCCAGCCGTCCGGGGCTGGGCAGCGGCACCACGCTGCGATGGCCGCTGGTGCGCAGCCCGTCGACCAGCGCGTCGCGGTGCACGCCGGCGATCGGCGTCTCCCCAGCGGGATAGACATCGGCGACGATCACCGTGCCGGCGTCGTTCATGCAGGTGCAGAACTCGGTGAACAGCGAATGCAGCCGCGAATAGCGATGCGGCTGCACCACCGCGATTACGTCGCGTGCGCCGGCCTGGCGTGCGGCCTTCAGCACCGCGGCGATCTCCACTGGGTGATGGCCGTAATCGTCGATCACGGTGATGCCGCCGGTCTCGCCCGTCTTGGTGAACCGCCGCTTGACCCCGCGGAAGCCCATCAGCGCGCCGCGCAAGGTGGCGTCGTCGATGTCCATCTCGACGCCGACGGCGATCGCGGCGAGCGCGTTCTGTACGTTATGATGGCCGAGCATCGGCAGGCGGAACGGCCCCAGCTTGCGTTCCCGCTTGCGTGCGCGATCGGCAACCATCACGTCGAACGTGGCACCGGAACGATCGGTGTTGACGCGTTCGGCGCGGACGTCGGCCTGCGGCGAGAAGCCGTAGGTGACGATGCGATGATCCGACAGCCGCGGGATCATCTGCTGCACGGCAGGATGGTCGATGCACAGCACTGCGAAGCCATAGAACGGGATGTTGGAAACGAACTGGTCGTAGCCCGCGAGCATCGCCTCGGCGGTGCCCCAGTGATCGAGGTGCTCGGGGTCCATGTTGGTGACCACGGCAATCACCGCCGGCAGGCGCAGGAAACTGCCATCGCTTTCGTCAGCCTCCACCACCATCCACTCGCCGGCACCGAGGCGCGTGTTGCTGCCGTAGGCGTTGATAATGCCGCCATTGATCACGGTGGGGTCGAGCTTCGCTGCCTCCAGCACCGCCGCGACCAGACTGGTGGTGGTGGTCTTGCCGTGCGTGCCGCCGATCGCGATCGACCATTTCAGCCGCATCAATTCGGCCAGCATTTCGGCGCGGCGCACCACGGGAATAAGCCGCGCGCGCGCCGCCGCGACCTCGGGGTTGTCGCGCTTGACGGCGGTGGAGACGACGACGACCTGCGCGTCGCCGAGATTGGCGGCGTCGTGGCCGATCGCGATCCGCACGCCGGCCTCACGCAGTCGTTTCACGTTGGCACTGTCGGCGATGTCGCTGCCCTGCACCTGGTAGCCGAGCGTGTGCAGCACCTCGGCGATGCCGGACATGCCAATGCCGCCGATGCCGACGAAATGGATCGTGCCGATGGAAAGCGGGAGCGCCCTCATGCGGCGGCTCCTGCCTGGACCAGGGATTCGACCAGATCGGCGAGGCGCATGGTGGCATCGGCGCGGGCGACGCTGCGGGCGGCGCGCGCGGCGTGGGCCAGCATGTCGGGGTTGCTCAGCAGTCGCGTCAGGTTGTCCGCCAGCAGTGCCGGCGTCAGGTCGCGTTGCGCGATCGCCGACGCACCGCGCGCCGCGACCAGGGCGCGGGCATTGGCACTCTGGTGGTCGTCGATCGCGTTCGGTAGCGGAACGAGCAGCGACGGGCGGCCGGCGACCGCGAGCTCCGCGACCGATGAGGCGCCGGCGCGCGAGATCACCAGGTGTGCCGCCGCGAGTTTGTCGGCGACATCGGGGAAGAACGGCGACAGCTCGGCGGTGACGCCGCATTGCGCGTAGGCGGCGCGCGCGCGCTCCAGGTCTTCGGCGCGGCATTGCTGCACGATGGACAGCCGTGCCCGCATTTCCGGTGACAGCAAGGCGATCGCGGCTGGTACCAGGTCGCTGAAAATCCGCGCGCCGAGCGAACCGCCCAGCACCAGCAGGCGCAGCGTGCCAATTGGTGGCGTGTAGTCGAGGTCGGCCAACGCCATGACCGGCGGACGTACCGGATTGCCGGTCAGCAATGTCGCGACGCCCTCAGGCACGCGCTCGGTGGTCGCAAAGCTGAGTGCTAGCAAGGTGGCTTGGCGCGACAAGAACCGATTGGCGCGGCCAAGCACGGCGTTCTGTTCGTGTAGCACCACCGGTGGCGGCCGGCGCAACGATCGTGCCGCCAGCACGGGTGCGACCGACGGATAGCCACCGAACGCAACGATCGCCGCGGCATCGAGCCGCGCCAGGATCCGGCGCGCCTGCACGACGCCGCGGGCGAGGGCGGCGATGGCCGACGCACCGCGCAGCAGGCCCCGCCCGGCAATGCCCGCGCCGGCGATGACGAAATGTTCGTGCCCGGCGAACACGGGGCTGCGCAGGCCGGCCGAGCGCGCGTCGCACAGCAGCACGATGCGGCGGCCGCGCGCGACCAGCTCGCTGGCGAGTGCCTCGGCCGGGAAGAAATGCCCGCCGGTGCCACCAGCAACGACGGCGATGCAGTTCTCATGATGGCCGGTGGCGCGCTGCGACCTTACCTCTCCCGTTGGGAGAGGTCGTCGCGAAGCGGCGGGTGAGGGTGGCGCGACACGTATGAACCATTGGAGTGGCGGCAAGACCCTCACCCGGAGCGCTGACGCGCTCCGACCTCTCCCGGAGGGAGAGGTGTACGGAGGAAGCGTGGCGCTCATGGCGTGCTCCTCATGGCGCATCGCCGTGATGCCGGCGACGCGTCAGGGCCAGCAGCATCCCCATGCCCAGCGCGATCGCCATGACCGATGATCCGCCATACGAAATGAACGGCAGCGTCATTCCCTTGGTCGGGATCAGTTGCAGCGAGGACGCCATGTTGACGAACGCCTGCAAGCCGAACCCGGTGATCAGGCCGGCACTCCCCAGCACGACGAACGGATCTGATTCCTTCAGCAGTTGCAGCAGGCCGCGGATCACGATGAAGGCGAACACGCCGATGATCACCAGACAGACGATCATGCCGAATTCCTCGCCGGCGACGGCGAAGACGAAGTCCGCATGCGCGTCGGGCAGCACGTCCTTGACGTGGCCCTCACCGGGACCGCGGCCCCACAACCCGCCATTGCCGAACGCCTCCAGCGCCTTGGTAGGCTGATAATCGGCGGCTGCCCCCGCCGCGCCCGGATGCAGGAATTCCTGCACGCGCTTCTGCACGTGGCTGAAGAACATGTAAGCGGCGAAGCCGGCGCCGCCGATGCCAAGCACGCCAAGCCCGGCGAGGAACAGGTTGAGCCCGGACAGGAACAATTGCGCGAAGAACACCACGGTGACGACGCCGAGCATGCCGATGTCGGGCTGTGACTTCAGGCAGAAGGCGATCAGCAAGTAGACCGCGATGGCAATGGTCGCGCCGGGGAAGCGCACCACCTGCTTGCCCTCGGCGATGAGCCAGGCGGCGGCGACGGCGAAACAGGGCTTGAGGAATTCGCTCGGCTGGATCTGCATCCCCGGCAGGGCGATCCAGCGGCGCGCGCCCTTGATCTCGACGCCGGCGACCAGCGTCATCGCGGTCAGGGTCAGCGCTACGACGCAACCGATCAGTGCGATGCGGCGCACGTCGCGCGGCGACAGCAGCGACACGCCCACCACGATGGCGCCGGCGATGCCGAGGAACAGCACCTGCTTGAGGATGAACATGTCGCGCGAGATATGAATGCGCTCGGCGACGGCGGGGCTCGCGGCCAGCATCATGATGTAGCCGAACCCGATCAGGATGCCGATCGAGGTCAGCGTCCAGCGATCGACCGTCCACCACCAGCGGCCCAGCACGGAGTTGTCGGCGCGCGACAGGGTGGGCATCAGGCGGCCCTCCCCACATCGGCGACCAGATCGGCGACCAGGGCGGCGAAGCGGTCGCCGCGCTGGTCGTAGCCGGTGAACTGGTCCCAGCTCGCGCAGGCCGGCGACAGCAGTACGACCGGTGCGCCGGTGCGGCGGGCGGCGGCCAGCGCGGCGGGGACCGCATTTTCCAACGTGCCCACGACCTCGTGTGGCACGTGATGTGCGGCGAGGGTGGCGGCGAAGCCAGGTGCGTCGCGACCGATCAGCAGCGCGTGGGCGATGCGGGGGAAGTATTCCGTCAGCGGCACGATGCCGCCTTCCTTCTCCATGCCGCCGGCGATCCAGACGATGCGCTCGTGGCAGACCAGGGCGCGCGCGGTGGAGTCGGCGTTGGTCGCCTTGCTGTCATTGATGAAGGCGATGCCGTCGATGTCGCCGACGCGCTGCTGGCGATGCGGCAGGCCGGGATACGACTGGATGCCGGCGGCGATTTCGGCGCGGCCGACGCCAAAGGCGAAGGCCATCGCCGCGGCGGCAGCGGCGTTCTGCCCGTTGTGCGCGCCGGGCAGGGCGCGGGCCTCGGCGAGATCGACGATCGGGCCAGTCGCATCACGAAGGGTGGTGTGGTCGCACCAGATGTCGGCGCCCCAGAGATCGGCACGGCCTTCCCCCGACACGGTCACGACGCGGGCGGGGCGGCTGCGCAGCCAGGTAGCCATGTCGCGCGACCCGGCGTCGTCGATGCCGATCACTGCAAGGTCGTCCGGGGTCTGCCGGTCAAAAATCGCGCGCTTCGCCATGGAGTATCCCGCCATGTCGCCGTGTCGCTCGATGTGGTCGGCACTGAGATTGAGCATGGTAGCGGCATCGAAGCGTACGGAATCGAGCCGCTCCAACATGTAAGATGACATTTCCAGCACGTAGATACCGTCGTCGACCAGGAGCGGCAGCGACAGGGCGGCCGGCCCGAGATTGGCGCCCGCGGCGACGCTGCGGCCGGCGCCTTCCAGGATGTGGGCCAATAACGCGGTCGTGGTTGATTTGCCGTTGGTGCCAGTGATGCCGGCGAAGCGGGCGCGCGAGCCAGATTTGCGGACCGCCTGGAACAACAGCTCCACGTCCGACAGGATCGGCACGCCGGCTTCCCGGGCACGCGTCGCGGCGATGTGCGGGTGCGGCAGGGTGTGCGGAATGCCGGGCGACAGCACGAGCGCGTCATAGGCAAGGCCGCCCCCCATTGGATCGTCCGCCGTCGGGTCGCGTAACGTGATGCCGCCAGCGGCTTCGCGGGCCGGGCCGTTGTCGTCCCAGGCGTCCACGGTGGCACCCATCGCGGTCAACGCATGCACCGCGGGCAGGCCATTCTTGCCCAGCCCCACGACGTAGTAGCGCTTGCCGGCAAACAGATCGGATGGGAATGCACTCATCGGATCTTGAGCGTCGCCAGGCCGACCAGGGCGAGGATCATTGAAATGATCCAGAAACGGATGACGATGGTGGGCTCGGCCCAGCCCTTCTTCTCGAAATGATGGTGCAGCGGCGCCATCAGGAAGATGCGGCGCCCGGTGCGCTTGAACCAGAACACCTGGACGATGACGGAGACGGTCTCGACCACGAACAACCCGCCGACGATCATCAGCACGATCTCATGCTTGGTGGCGACGGCGACCGCGCCGAGCGCGCCGCCGAGCGAGAGCGAGCCGATATCGCCCATGAACATCGCGGCCGGCGGCGCGTTGAACCACAGGAAGCCCAGGCCGGCGCCGATCAGCGCGGCGCAGAACACGCACAGCTCGCCGACGCCGGCGACCGCGTTGAGCTGCAGGTATTCGGCGAAGATGCGGTTGCCGACCAAGTAGGCGATCAGCGCGAACACGCCGGCGCAGATGATGGTCGGCACGATCGCCAGGCCGTCCAGCCCGTCGGTGAGGTTCACCGCGTTGGAGCTGCCCATCATCACCAGCGCGCCGAAGATCGGGAAGAAATGGCCAAGCGGGATCATCGCTTCCTTGAACACCGGCAGCGTCAGCTCGCTCGCCAGCGGATCGCGGGTCAGCGCGGTGATCCAGTACGCGGCGATCAGCCCGATGACCGCCTGTACCAGCAGCTTGACGCGCCCGGGCACGCCTTTGTGGTTGCGGCGCGTGACCTTCAAATAGTCGTCGGCGAAGCCGAGCAAGCCGTAGCCGAAGGTGACGAACAGCACCGCCCAAACGTAACGATTGCGCAGGTCGGCCCACAGCAGTGTGGAGATGCCGAGCGCGAACAGGATCAGCACGCCGCCCATGGTGGGCGTGCCTTTCTTTTCGATCAGGTGGCGTTCCGGACCGTCCTCGCGGATCGGTTGGCCGCCATGCTGCAACGAACGCAGCCAGCGGATCACGCGCGGGCCGAGGATGAAGGCGACGACCAGCGCGGTCAGGCAGGCGGCGCCCGAGCGGAACGTGATGTAGCGGAACAGGTTGAAGAGGATGAACTGATCCGCGAGCGGACGCGCCAGGTTGAACAGCATCAGAAAGCGCTCCCCGATGCGACCTGTCCGAGCGAGTCGAGCGCATCGACCACGCGCTTCATCCGGCTGCCGAGGCTGCCCTTGACCAGGATCGCGTCGCCAGCCTGGGCGGCATCTGCGACCAGTGGGGCAAGCGTCGCCGAGTCGGCGGCGTGCACCGCGTGCAATCGTTCCGATACCGTGTCGCACAACGTCCGCATCAGCGGACCGCAGGCGAATAGACGATCGGCCGCGGCGTCGACCGCGTTGGCGAGCGCACGATGCTCGGCGGGGCCTTCGTCGCCGAGTTCCAGCATGTCGCCCAGCACGGCGACGCGGCGTTGCGCCGGCTGCAGGCGCAGCACCGCGAGGGCGGCGCGCATCGAGGCGCCGTTGCCGTTGTAACTTTCGTCGAGCAGCAGCGCGGTGCCGCCCGGCACGGCGATGTTGCGCCGCGCGCCGCGGCCGGCGACGGGGGCGAAGCCGGCGAGCGCCTCGGCGGCCTGGCGGACATCGGCGCCCAGCGCGGCGGCGGCGGCGAGCGCGGCCAGCGCGTTCATCGCCATGTGCTGGCCGGGGGCCTCGATGCGCAGTTGCGCTTCGGTGCCGTTGATGCGGACGACCAGGGTGCTGCCACTGGCGTCGGCGTCGACCGCGCGCAATGTTGCGTCGGCGGACGGATCGATGCCGAAGGTCATGATGCGGGTGCCGTCGGCGGCGGCACGTAGGATCGGGAACAATGCTGTGTCGCGCGGCAGCACGGCCACGCCGCCTGGTTCGAGGCCGCGCAGGATGGCGGATTTTTCCTCGGCGATCGCCTCGATCGAGCCGAGATACCCGACATGCGCCTTCTCGATGGTTGTGATGACAGCGACATGCGGGCGGGTGAGGCGGGCGAGCGGCG
>Ga0182030_10026900_pt1 | contig 10378 bp, 8 predicted proteins | sample 812S3MmetaG_FD_121299 | JGI IMG/M metagenome (GOLD analysis project Ga0182030, IMG submission 121299) | Permafrost microbial communities from Stordalen Mire, Sweden - 812S3M metaG (Illumina Assembly) | ecosystem: Environmental > Terrestrial > Soil > Wetlands > Permafrost | place: Sweden... | reverse complement strand
GTGGAACGCTTCGGCGCGGACATCCAAATTTCGTTCAAGACGGATGCGGCCCGCGATTCCGCGTTGCGCGGGCTCCGCGAATGGGAGGCCCTTACCGGATTCAAGTCGCGGCGTGTGTTTTCGCGTTTTCTGCCGAAGCAAAACGCGGAACGGGTCTCGCCGGTGTTGATCGAGGGCGACCCGGCGGATTCGCTGACAACCGTCGTGACGGAAGCAGGGGTGCGATACGGGATCGATTTCGCCGCGGGCTATTCGGTCGGTTTTTTTATGGATCAGCGTGCGAACCGGGCGTTCCTGCGCCGGATCGCGCCCAGGCGTCTGCTAAACACGTTTGCTTACACCTGCTCGTTTTCCGTGGTGGCGGGTCTCGCGGGCGGGCAAACGCTGAGTGTCTATCTATCGAAAAAGTCGCTGGATCGTGGACGGGAGAATTTTGCGCTGAACGGGCTCGCGGACGCCGGGCATCGGTTCCTGGCCGACGACGCTCTCGACGTCCTGCCCCGTTTGGAACGGCGCGGGGAAAAATTCGACGCGATCGTGCTCGATCCGCCGACGTTCTCCCGGGGGAACCGCGGGCGCCGCTGGAAAGTGGAGGAAGACCTGGAAGAATTGGTGATGATGGCGCTGGGATTGGCGGCTCCGAACGCATCCGTGCTCGTCTCGACGAACTGCACGCGCATCGACAGGCGCTCGCTGGAGGGCATCGCCCGGTTCGCGCTCAAAGCGCACCGGCGCGGCGGGGATATTCACCGGGAGGGGGCACTCCCTGATTTCCCGCCGGGCGAGGGCGCCGAGACGCTCTGGCTGCGGTTGGGCTCGTAGGCCGACACGGGCGAGAATGTCTATGAAGACGTCTGCTCGAGCTGTTTAAGAAATAGTGTGGCCGCAAATGCGGGGGGTGGCGGAGAGGTTCATGTTCAAGTTAAAGTGTAAGTGCAGGTGGGGAATTTCGAGGCCACGCGAAAAGGACAAGGAGCCCGACCAATGGCATGGAAGCGCCCAGCAAACATAGGCCGATCCATTGTCCCGCGAGCCAGGCCCGGGAGCCGAGGGCGGAGCCGATCGCACCGCCAATAAATAGGATGACCATGTACACGGAGGTGATCCTGTTACGTTGCTCAGGCGATAAGGCGTAGATGCGAGTTTGATTGGAGATGTGACTCGCCTGAACGCCCGCGTCCATGAGGAAAGCGCCGAGTACAAGCCAGATGAGGGACCGATCGGCAAATGCCATGAGCAAGAAGGCGAAGGCCATTATCGCGAGAGAGATTCCGTTCACGGTTTTCGCGCCATGGCGGTCGGAGAAATGGCCCGAGATCGGCGCAGCGAAAGCGCCCGCGGCGCCGACCAGGCCAAAAATCCCCACCATGTTGCCGCCAAAGTGCTCCGGTCGCGCCGCGAGGTAAAAAGCAATCGTCGTCCAGAACGCACTGAAGGCTCCAAAACCGCAAGATCCGATCAGAGCATGCCGTTGCAGAATCGGTTCGCGGGCGAGGAGGGGCGCGAGGGACCGCAAGAGTTCTGAATAAGAAACCTTGCCGCTCGAAGGCGGAAATGCGGGCAAGGTTAGAAGCGCCAAGGTCATGACCAGACTAAGTCCAGCGCCAACACCAAATACTTCCCGCCAGCCAAGCCATTGTCCCAGGAAACCCGCGGCACTGCGGGCAAACAGAATGCCGACGAGAAGTCCCCCCATGACCCAACCGACGACGCGCCCTCGCTGCGCCGGCTCCGCCAGATGGGCGGCATAGGGAACAATCAATTGGGGTGTGATGCATGCCAGGCCGAGAACGTAGCTGGCAATCAGTGCGAAAGTGAAATTTGGCGAGAGCGCGATGGCGGCCATTACCATGGTCGCAGCCGCCGCCGAACCGACAATGAGAGCCTTGCGATCCAACATATCGCCCAGGGGCACGATAAGCAGGAGGCCACTGGCAAATCCAAGTTGCGTGGCTACTGCGATGCTTGCCATGGCTGCGGAGGAGACGCGAAAAGCGCCGCCCATAATCACGAGCAACGACTGGTTGTAATAGATGTTGGCTATCATCAATCCCGACGCAATAGCCAGCAGACGAATCAAACCACCGGTAAGATGAGGATGCGCTGCCGCTGGATGGTCATTGCTCCACCTGGCGGATCTGCCTGGCGCCGTCCTTGGTTTCAGAGTCAATCGGCGAAAGTCCATTCGGAAGGGTATTAGGTGGCATTACTTGTCGCGGCCAGACCTGCGACACGGGAAGCTTTTGTCAGTGCAAAAGGCTTTGGACCTTGGCCATGATCTCGGTGACGGTCGCTTCGGGAAGGCGGCAGACGAATTGGGCCTGGCGGGTTTTCCAGTCGAGGCTTTTCACTTGATCGCACAGGGCCACGCCGCTCACGGGCAAGTCCGCGGGCAGGCAGGCTTCAAACGGGTAACCTTTCGCCTGGCTGGTCACCGGGCAGAATAATCCCAGGCCGACTTTCTCGTTGTAGGGCCGGGGCGACAGCGTCACAGCCGGACGGCGTCCGGCTTGTTCGTGTCCGGCTTGCGGGGTGAATTGCAGCCACACCACATCGCCACGCTCGGGGGCGTAGCGGCGCGGCATTACCACGCCTCCCGGGGGGCGGGTGGGCCGAAGTCCACGGCATCGTGACGATTCGCTTCGGTGACACCGGCCAGAAGGTCGCTCAGGCGGTAATGCGTGGGCCGCGGACGCTCCACGACGATCCGATCATCGTCAGCGCGGAGGTCCACTTCGTCGCCTTCACCGAAAGCGGTCTCCTGCGCCAGGGTCTTGGGGATGCGCACGGCCAAACTATTGCCCCAGCGTTGAATCGTGGTTCTCATGTTTGTATCTACATTGAATCTACGGGGCCGCGTCAGGCGCGTCAAGCGGCGGTGGAGCAAGAGGGGAGGCTCTACACGACGATAGGGGTATAGACAACGAACCCGAGCCGGCCGGGAAAGATGGAGGTTATGCCGGTGACGACGGGCAGCAATGTATCCCTGGCCTGTGCCATGGCGGCCTTGCAAAGCGGGTCGCGGTCAAGGTAGGGGTCCAATTTTGTCCGGATACCAGAGGTCGAGACCTCCCAGATAATGTAGCCTGTGGGTTCGAGGCGTTTGACCGCGAGGACGTCCGGCAAATCGTGGATATAGTTGCCGCGCCTTATCCAATGCGATTGCAAAAGGACGCAGCCAGGCGGGGCCCGATGCGGGATGATCGTGCGGGGAAGTGTTCATTCGGGTTATGGCAAATGCAACGCGTGTAAGGGGTTGTGAGCATGTTTCGGACCTTGGGGCGTGGGGCCGCGCAAATGCGTCTGGTGAATAATTTCTGGGTTTATGTGCTAAAGGGGGTTGGAGCGTCGGTAGGAAGGTGTATTCACCCATTAAGTTCGAACGGACAGCCTGTGCTTGGGATTTCCGGGGAGGGAAGCGCGAAGGGGGTGAACCGGCTGGGACATTTTTATGCGCGGAGCCAATCTGATTTCGCATGCCATGGAGGGGGGCTGTTGATTTCTCAACATGGGGCTTGACCGGATGGGTGGCTGCTGATATTTCAGCACCCGAGGTGAAACCCCCTGACTTACCATTTGCGTGCAGCAAGAGAGAGCGCCAGGTGATCGAGGTCATCTCGCGGCTGGGCCGGGCCACGGCCAGGGAGATCGAACGCGAACTTCCCAATGCGCCGACCTATTCGGCGGTGCGCTCGATCCTGCGAGTGCTGACGACCAAGGGCGTTTTGATCAAGGAAAAGGATGCCGGCGGGCGGGATTGGTATGCTCCGGCGGTTTCGGTGGCGCAGATCAGGAAATCGGCTGTCCGGGAGTTTGTCAGTGGATTCTTTGCGAACTCGGCGGTGGAGGCTGCATGCGCGCTATTGGGTCAGAGGTCGGTTAGGCTGACGAAGGCTGAGGCGGATAAGTTGATCGCGCTGATCAAGGAGGCCAGAAAATCATGAGAGAACTAGCGGCGAGATTTTTATTGTTTGAGAATTACTTTCCCCATCTCGGGATGGGGATCGAGCTGGCGCTCAAGACGAGCGCCATCGTGATGCTGGGGCTGGCTTTTACCGCGTTTCTCAGAAATCGCACGGCGGCTGTCCGGTGCTGGATATGGCGGGCGGCGTTTCTTGGATTGCTGGCGCTGGGTCTTTTTGAGTTTGCTCCCTGGGCGGTGCGCCGGATGCGGCCGGAGATTCGGGTGCCAGTGACGACGGAGACGGGGAGCGCCTTTATGCGGCAGGCGCAGAGCCTAAGGATGGTGCCGGATAATGAGGAACTGAACCGGCGGGAGGAACGGAGGCGGCAACAGCCATTGGCGGCAGTGGCGAAGCCTCCGTGGGAGCAGGAGTGGGCAGTTTCACATTTTGACCCGACGAATTACCAGGCTCAACCGTGGCGGGCCGTGGAGGGTATGGTTTCATGGGTTTGGGGAATTGGTGCGGGGCTGGGGGTGCTGATCGCGGTCCTTCGAACGGCGGTGGGATTGGTTTTGCTGCGCAGGCGATCCGCCCCGGCCGGGGATTTGATTGCGGGAAGGGCAGAGGCGATTCGCGCGCAAATGAAAATCAAGCGGCGGCTCGAAGTGCGGACGTCCGGGGCGGTGGATTCGCCGGTGTTATTTGGCGTGATGCGGCCGTTGATTTATTTTCCCACTTCGGCGGCGGGGTGGGATGAGGAGAAGCTCTCCTCGGTATTTCTTCACGAGCTTGCCCACTGGAAACGGCACGATTTTCTCTGGTTCCAGTTTGGTGGGCTGATGGTGTGTCTGTTTTGGTGGAATCCGCTAGTGCGCCTCGCAATGCGGCGGATGAGCATGGAAGGGGAGGAGGCGGCGGACGATATCGTGCTGCTCCGGAAGCCGGAGGCGGATGCGTATGCGCGCGCGTTGGTTGAGATCGCGGCGGAGCAAGGGGCCGCGGGCAATCCGTTGGGGCTGTCGATGCTTGGTTACCGGTCGATGGAGCAGCGGATCCGCAGGATGTTGAAAGAGAATCACTGGCGGGGCCGGGTGGGTAAGATGGCCGCCACCGCCGTCGTGATGGCATCGCTGGCGATCGCGGGGCTGGCGTCGATTTACCTCGGAATTGCGTCGGAGGGTTCTGGGCAAAATACAAAACGGGTGACGCTTACGGCGGCGCAGCGGGAGATCGCGCAACGAATTATCGATCATACCAAGAAGCGGATCACGGCGCTTCGATTTACCCATGTGAAGGTGGAGAGGAGCTTCACCGAGGAATCGAAGGGAAAGACGGCCGTCAGTCCACAGCCTGAGAAACTGGAGGAGTGGAATGATTTGTGGACTGGGATTCATCTCAAGAAGTACACCCCGCAAGTCATGCAGTGGAGTGACGGAGCGGCTCCATTTTACATCAGAGACACCACCGAGATCGACGACGGGACACGGGAGGTTTCCATCGAGAATGGGACGGTTCAGGAAAGGAAAAGGCTGAACACAAGGAATGGGGATGCGCTCGAGGGGACCCTGGCCGGGGACTTGGTAAACATGCTCACGGTAATGCCCATGGTCGATAGCTCGGAGTGGCATGGCACTCTGGTTGAGTGCGATTGGCACGGCCAAAAGGCCGTCCGCTACCAGGATCAATTCCTTCCCAACGGCAAGGTGACTCAACAGAGAACCTTTATCGTACTTCCCGATAAGAAAGATATGATCTGCTATTGGGAATTGTCATTTCCGGGGAGCAGGCCCGAAACCGGGGAGCAGTGGACCGCGGAGGACCTCGGGCAAGCTGCCAATGGCGAGTATTATCCCCGAAAGTTTACGAGTGATTCTTTAATCAATGGCGACAAAACCGTCTCCACATTCACGGTTTCACTTTTCGAAGCGCTGACCGAGTTGCCGAAAGGTCTCGCGCGGATTCCGGATAGCCCGGGGAGTGAGTTTGTGGCGAAAGCGGGCCGTGCGCAGCCGCACCAGAGCCTGACCCTCGAATATGTGGATGAAGCGAATGGGAAACCGGTGCCGGGAGTTGCGGTGAAGGTGAGGATCAATGGGCAGGCTGCCGTTACGTTGCGCACTGATTCGGCGGGAGACGTCCGCATTCCGCTGCCGAAAGAAGAAATCACCTACCTCTCGGCGGGAGGCAGAAAGACCGGATATGCTGGAAAATTCGTCCAGTGGCGAAAATATGGAGACGTGCTCCAGATACCGGAAACCTATCGGATCAAAATGGGGAAAGGGGCGGCGATATCGGGCAGGGTGGTGGATGAGGGCGGAAAGCCAATCGGGGGCGCAACCGTTGGAATGTATCTGTATGGGAGATGGGTGGTTTTTGCGGAAGGATTCAGCGCGGAAAAGGACGAAGTGAAGACGGATGAAAAGGGCGGGTGGACACTACCGGATTATCCGGCGGACCTATCAGGCCTTAGCTATCGCATCAGTTGTCCCGGGTACGAGGCTACCACGGACTCCGGGGTCGCGGACTTCCGCACATCGACCGGATTGTCCTATGCGGCGTTGCGCGACGGCTCGCTTGTGATCACGCTCAAACACGGAGCTGAACTCCGCGGACGCATCACCGACGCGGCGGGAAAGCCGGTGCCGAAATGCAAACTGACCGTCGGGAAGGACATCTGGGGAACCAATTGTCCGGAGACGGAATCGGGCGCGGACGGGACCTACGCGATCAAGGGGCTTGGCGGCGGGAAGGTCTGGCTGACGGTGGAAGCGAGCAACCATAAGCCGCTGGCCCGCGAGATTGCGCTTCCCGTGAGCGGGGCGCTGGATTTTGTGCTCCAGGAAGGAAATGTGATTCGCGGGCATGTGACGATGCCCAACGGCGCTCCCTGCGCGGGACTCAATGTGGGCGTGGATACGTGGAATAAACTGCGGACGCTCCGATTCGGGACGCAAACGGACACCAATGGAAACTTCACCTGGGCGGGCGCTCCCGATGAGGCCGTGACCTTCTTTTTTGGAGGATGCCAGAATCGCGAAAGTCTGGCGGGCCTGTGGCTAAAACCGAGCGGGGGCATTCAGGAAATCGTCATTAAACCCGGGCTTCATTTATCGGGGAGCGTGGTCGATGCCAGGACCGGGACGGCGATCCGTTCATTCAAATTGACGCCGGGGAATTATTGGAGTCCGAGCGATATCAACTGGGAGCAGGAGTCGGCGCAGAGTTTCACAGAGGGTAAATTCGACTGGAAGACGAACTGGATGGGGGAATGGCACGTCTTCAAGGTCGAGGCGCCGGGGTATAAGCCGTTTCAAACGGAACCGATTGAGGCGAATCTGACCGAGGCATCCCAGGTGGTCAGCCTGACGCCGGAGTAGGTTGGCCGCCGATCACGGGAGCCGGCGGGGAGGGGCGGAAGATCCTCAAAAAAAAATCCGGCTGAGTTCAGATTCGATTCATGTGGCGGTGGTTCCATGGCCGCATGCATTACCTCAATATTGACCTTGCCGGTCACGTCATCGGATCCAGGCCCGCTCGCTTGCTTGTGGTGGACGACGATCCGTTTATCCGCGATCTCCACGCCACGGTGCTCAGGATGAATGGTTACGTCGTTGCAACCGCGGCAGATGGAGTGCATGCACTCGAACAACTCGCGGACGAGCCATTTGACTTGATGTTGACGGACTGGGACATGCCAGGGATCGACGGGGCGAGTGTCGTGCTGGCGCTGCGTTCGGCGGGCAGCCGGATGCCGGTGATTATGGTTTCCGGTTCGCTGGCGGAGGCTCCGCTGCCATCGGCAATCGCCCGTGAGATATTCGCCGCGATACCGAAACCGGTGCGGACGGCGGAAGTGCTTTCAGCCGTGGCGAGAGCGCTGCGGCCCGCGCCGGCCCGGGAAGGGGAATATCATTTTTTTGGGATCGCCAATCTGGCGGCGTGATTTTCCGATGAAAGGCTGAACGCCGGAAATCGACGGGTTCAGATTCAGTTCAGGTTCGGGTGCTTTTATCGGCGGATGCCAAACCTCTCACGCGTGCGCGCCTTTATTTCGACCAAATATCCGGCAATCGGTTGCGGGGCCGTGGCGGTGCTGGTGCTCGTTTTGCTTTGCATGGACTTGAGGCGCAGCCATGGGAATACGTTCAGCGTCTTTTACTTCGCGTCAGAGAGCATTGCGACCGGCGGGGATATTTACAAATCGCACGCGCCCGACAGTGATCGATGCGAGTACGTTTATCCGCCGCTCTTCGCGGTGCTTGTGATGCCGCTTACGCATTACAAGGTGATTACGGCGACGCGGATATGGACGGTGATCGATGCGTGCCTGACGGTGCTCGCGGTGACGCTGGGTTCCATCGAAGCGGCGCGCCGGTTCCGAATCCCGGCTACCAAGGCAACCATCTCCGGGATGGCGGCCGGGAGTTTGCTGCTCGGGATTGGCGAAATAAAAACAGAACTGGCGACGAGTCAGACTGACACGCTGGTACTAATCTGCTTTGTCCTGGCGCTGGGGTGGCTGGATCAATGGCCGATTCTCTGCGGGCTTGCGTTGGGATTTGGCAGTAACATCAAATATCAAACGCTCATCGCTTTGCCGTATCTGCTCTTGACCCGGCGCTGGAAGGCGGCGGCATCCACGGCGATTTCGTCGGCGGGCTTTGCGTTGCTCCCGGGGCTGCTGGTCGGCTTTGGGCGAAATATGCAATATCTGCGCAGTGCATTGGGTGGTCTGGGCCATTTTGCCAGCATCAATAACCAGGGCGCCGCGAGCACGGTGGCTCTCACGTGGAGCCGGAGTGTTTCGATTACGAGCGCAATCGGGCGGCTGCTGGAGTCTTGCGGCATCAATCCCAGCGGCGCCTTTCTGCTGGCGCCGGTGGTGGGGTTGGTCTGCCTGGCCCTGGCGCGGCAGTTATACAAGCAACACGGCATTGGCATGTTGCCAGCACGGCGGGCGATCGCCTCGGGCGAGAATGCTCCGGAAGGCCTGGTGGCGCTGGAGTGGACGGGGTTGATGGTGATGTGGCTGGTCTTTGGGCCGGAGGTTTCCAGACGGCACATGTATGTGCTGCTGTTGATGGATGTGATCGCCGTGGCGTTGCTATTCGCATCGCGAGGCAGGCAGAGGATTGTCCTGATGGCCGGGCTGCTTGTCTGTCAGGCGGGCTTGAGAATCCCCTCGGGCGCGGGTTTTGGAGCGTTGGCGACGGCATTCAATTGGGCAGGCGGAGCGAGTTGGGGTTTGCTGGTATATTACGGGACCCTGCTATCGACGGGCTTTGTGTGGCTGCGGGGAATTTCCGGGGCGCCGGTATCGGAAGTTCCGCCCGTGATGCGGACAGGAGATCGTTGGGGTGGCCGGCGCCTTGGCCCGGTGGAATATGCCACACCGCTGGCCAGCGCTGATTAGGGTTTAATTGAAACTGTTGCCATTTTCTTCCGCCCCTCCGGGGCGTGCCCGATCATGGCCTACCACCGGGGGCTCACGCCCCCGGCTAATTTCGGGCAGGCCCTCCGGGCCTATATTCCGGCCTCACCCATGCCGGGGTGTGAGACGGCTGAATGGAGAAGACGCAAGGGATGTCAAAAATGACGCGGAATCCCGGTCCCGGCTCACGATTTTCGCCATGAATATTCCCATGGTGCAGGAGCAGAATGGAGTGGCAGATCGCGAGGCCCAGCCCGGCGCCATCGTGAGCGGCGAGAGGGCGGGGGGGCGGGACGCCGGGATTGACGCGGACGAATGGTTCGAAGACTTCCTCGAGCGATGATGGGGGCAATCCCGGGCCGGTATCTTCGAGGGAAACGAACCACCGATTGGCATGGGTCCAGGATGAAAGAGTCACCTGGCCTCCGGGTGGGGTGAAGCGAATGGCATTACTTAAAAGATTGAGCAGGACCTGCCGCAGGAGCGTGGCATCAAAGGTGGCTTGAGTTTCCAAATTTCGAGCGATTACGAGTTCTACTTTGGCTTCTTCGCACAAGACCATCGCATCTTCGCCAAACGCTTTGATGAGCGTCCCGGTGCATTGGGTTTTCAAGTTGAGATGGGTGGCGCCGACTTCCGACCGTGCGAGGAAGAGCAGCTTCTCGATAACGGTGGAGAGACGTGAAATGCTCTCGAGTTGCTGCTGCACGGATTCCTGCTGGGCGCTCGACAGGTTGCCTTGCATGAGGAGCTTTTCGGATTGAAGGCGGATGATGGAGAGCGGGGTCTTGAGTTCGTGGGAGGCGTTCCCGGCAAAGCGCCAAAGCTGGAAGAATGATTTTTCGAGCCGGTCGAACATCTGGTTCAGAAGGCGCGCCAAATCGGTGACCTCATCGTTGCCGGCGCCCATGGGGATGCGCTCGCTCAAGTTATCGGCACTAATGCGCGCGGCGGTTTTCTGAATGCGGCGGATGGGATCGAGAGCGAGCCGTTTGAGCCAGAACCCAAAAAAGATGCTGACCACCAGCACCATGGCCAGCAT